>Ga0224555_1001793_pt1 | contig 27840 bp, 29 predicted proteins | sample 714S23034metaG_FD_180687 | JGI IMG/M metagenome (GOLD analysis project Ga0224555, IMG submission 180687) | Peat soil microbial communities from Stordalen Mire, Sweden - 717 S2 30-34 | ecosystem: Environmental > Terrestrial > Soil > Wetlands > Peat | place: Sweden: Norrbotten County, Stordalen...
TTTGAGTTAAATAATATCATGCAAATGAAACTTAAAAAAATTACCAGGCTTCGGTAACATCTTTCATGAGGCAGCGTAACCTAAAATCACTCTTCTCTCGGTAACATTTATTTATGAGGCAATAGGTGAGAAAAATATTAAAGATTGCCATCTTTTCTTGATTGTTTTCTGGACACCGGCCTTCGAGACTGTGTCATGATGTCTTTGCGAGGGAGAGTAACGACCGAAGCAATCGCATATCTAATCGACATCATAGAGATTGCCACGTTCACTGTCGTGAACTCGCAATGACAATTATGATTCTGGATTTCGGCATTCTTAACCTAAATAAACTGAAGGTCGCCATGGGGTCATCTATGACCGGAATGACGAAGTTGAAAAGAAGGATTGAAATTTTTTATCGAAAAAAGTAAAAATGGTTTCAAAACAAAAATATTGCCCGGCATTCTCCGGGGGGCCTTTGATTTAGAATTGGTATAGGAGGAATTATGGATAGAGCTGAACAGGCGGTTCTAAAATTTGCGGAAGGGTATAACTGCGCGCAGTCGGTTCTTTTCTCTTTTTGTGACGATCTCAATTTAGATAAAGATAAAGCTCTGAAGATTGCTTGCGGGTTTGGCGCGGGCATGGGTAGGAAAGAGGAAGTCTGTGGGGCTGTGACCGGCGGGATAATGGTAATCGGCGCTAAATATGGTAGGGGCGAAAATGACGGCTGGAAAGTTACAGGGACCTCTTATGTAAAGATTCGGGACCTTATGAATCAGTTTTCCCAAAAACACGGCACTTATATCTGCCGCGAATTATTGAATGGTTGCGAGTTAACAACAGAAGAAGGGCATAAGACATATCTTGATAAAGATTATCGTAATAAAGTATGCAAACCGTGTGTTCGGAGTGTAGTGGACATACTTGAAAATATCATTTAGAACAGCACAAGAAGTTTATCAAGACGAATCAAGACGGGACAAAACCGATGAAACCTAGCATTCAGCTGATGAATAAAAAGATTATCAAACCAACCCCCTTCGGAACTGTTTGTATTATCTGGTCTGTATCAAATAATATTCACAGGATTGTCCGTGTTCTGTTTTCCAAGCTGGGGCTTTTGGCTGAAAATCAGGCATCTGAGTTCTATCCGAGTTCCCGGACATCATCATGTGCGGAGATCGACGCGGTAGCCGCCGCAATTAAAGCCCATCTTGAGGGAGAAGATGTTGTGTTCACCCTGGATATCGTCGATTTTACATTGTGCTCAACATTCCAGCAGTCTGTTCTGCGTGCGACGTACTCAATTCCACGGGGAAGTGTCAGTACTTACCAACTCGTCGCCGCAAGCTTGGGCATATCGAAAGGAGCGCGGGCGGTGGGGAACGCTCTGGCGAATAATCCGTTTCCCTTCATAGTGCCTTGTCATCGGGTAATCAGCTCAAATAGGCATATTGGCGGTTATGGAGGAGGAATTGCAATGAAGCAGGCTTTGCTGGAAAGAGAGGGAATCGGTTTTGATCATGCGGAGCGCGTGATTTGCAAGCGATTGCATTACGGCAAAACGGGATAATCTTTGTAAATCATTTGACTTGATAAAATGTTGGCGGAGTTGTAAATATCCTCTAACTAAATCTCCGGAGGAATTCAATGTATTGGGAAAAAAATGTAGAAACGATAAAGCGTGCTAAGCTGGAGGAATTACAGCTCGGCAGGCTTAAAGACACTATAAGTAGAACGAAAAAGTCTTTTTACTACGGCAGAGTTTTTAAGGAAAAGAAATTAGGCGTCGGCTCGATAAGAAAACTTAAAGATATTCAAAAATTTCCTTTTACAACGAAAGACGATTTACGCGAACATTGGCCTTACGGTTTTATCGCCGTGCCGAAGGAGGAACTGGTGCGGATGCATTCGTCTTCGGGAACTACCGGAAGAGCCACGGTGGTGTTTCATACCATAAATGATATCGCCGTCTGGACGAATCTTCTGGCGCGCTGTATGTATATGGCCGGTATGCGTAAAAGCGATGTTTTCCAAAATATGATGACCTACGGCCTTTTTACCGGCGGTCTCGGTTTTCATTACGGCGCGGAAAAAATCGGCGCGCTGATTATTCCCGCCGGCGCGGGAAATTCCAAACGCCAGATTCAACTGATGCGAGATTTTGAAACGACGGCCATTCATGTCATTCCCAGTTACGCTCTGCATCTTTCCACTGTCTTCGAAGAATTGAATCTTGATCCTAGAGAGGATACCAAAGTCAAAATTGCTTTTCTGGGCGCGGAGCCGCACACGGAAAAGATGCGCAAAAAAATTGAGGAGATTTACGGTTATAAAGCTTTCAACTCCTACGGGCTCTCCGAGATGAACGGACCGGGTGTGGCTTTTGAATGCCCCGAACAAAACGGCATGCACATCTGGGAAGATAGTTTTCTGGTGGAAATCATTGATCCGAAAACGCTGCAACCGGTAGCAGATGGTGTTGAAGGCGAACTGGTAATGACCAGTCTGCAGAAAGAAGGTATGCCGCTCATCCGATACCGCACCAAGGATTTAACCAGAATTATTCCGGAGCCGTGCCCCTGCGGACGCACCCACCGCCGGATTGAAAGGTTCAAGGGCAGGACGGACGATATGCTGATCCTCAAGGGGGTGAATATTTTCCCGACGCAGATTGAAAAGAAGTTGATGGACATTCCTGGCGTTGGGACAAACTTCCTGATTATCCTGAACCGGCAAGGGTACAATGACGATATGACGGTGAAGGTTGAAGTGGATAAGAAATATTTTTCCGGAGAAATGAAACAGATGGAGACTTTGAGAAAGAAAATCGTCGAGGAATTAAAAGGCGAAATATTAATTACGCCGAAAATTGATTTGGTCGAGCCGGATAGTATTCCGAAGGGGGAGGGGAAGGCGGTTAGGGTGATAGACAACCGCAAAGATTAAGATGACGCGCTAAAAATTCCCCGGCATGCGCCGGGCTGCGCATATGCGGAGTGTATCCAGCGTATGCCGGATGCGCTTCGTCTCGCGTCGCTGCGACCTACGCTAACAGTAGGCCTCACTTCACGATACTCGCGCTCCTTGCCTCTTAAATTTTTAGTCATCATCAAGTATTTTATTAGTTATCTGTCATTAAGTAAACAAAGGAGAGGAATATGATCGCTTATCAGCTTTCTATTTTTGCGGAAAATAAGTCCGGGAAACTTGCTCAGATAACCGGAGTTTTGGCTAAAGAAAAAATAAATATTCGCGCAACGACGATAGCGACGGCGGATACATTCGGCATTATAAATCTGATTGTTGATGATCCGAAGAGCGCTGAAGCGGTTCTTTCCCAGGCGGGAATGACGGTGCATTTGCGCGAGGTGCTGGCTGTTCTTATTCCTGATACCCCCGGCGGACTGGATAATTTGATGCAGTTGCTTTATCAGGGAGGCATCAACATCAACAACGCCTATGGTTTTGTTCTGGAGAGTTCGAAAAAAGCGGTGTTTGTGGTTGATGTCGATCAAATGGAAAAAACAGAAAAGCTTTTGGAACAAAAAGGTTTTAAGACTTTAGATGTTCAATCGCTTTCCGCGATGTAATACCCTTCCGTTTTCTTCGGCTAACTTTGTTGGCTGCATTGTCGGCTTCCTCAACGTATTAAGAATACGCCTGCGGAGCCTCCTCCTTGCCGCCGCGTTATCCTTTGAAAACGAAAGGGTATAAAAAGTAAGTTCAAGCAGGAGGGAAAAATTATGACGCATGCGGATAAAGATAAATATTTCAAGAAACATACTGAAGGTTCTAAAGTGGACGATGATTTAAAGCAGGAAATTATTAATCATATAAAGAAAAATAATATTACCTGCAAAAAAGCGGAGGAAATAGCCGGAGAAGCAGGTTATTCGCTTGAAGAAACAGGCAGGGCTATTGATATTTTGAATATTAACATTACTAAATGCCAATTGGGGCTTTTCGGTTATGGTGAAACCAAAAAAATTGTTCAGCCCGCTAAAGAGATATCGCCGGAGTTGAAAGAAAGCATTACATCAGCCCTGAAGGATGGAATGCTATCCTGCGCCGCAGCCTGGGAAATTGCCAAAAAAATAAATATTCCACGTATGAAGGTTTGTGCCGCCGCCGAAGCTTTGGAAATAAAGATTAAACCTTGTCAACTGGGAGCATTTTAATATTTTTCTGATTAAGATAACTTCAGGTAGCTTTGCAGTAATCGAATCATTAAATCGGCATTTTTACGAGTGCCGGCGATAATTTCTTTCATGCTTAAAGGTTTTTTCAGTAATCCATTACCGAAATTATCTATTGAGCAGACAGAAGCGTAAGGCAAATCCATTTCCAGCGCAATCACCGCTTCATTAGCCATAGTCATGCCGACAATATCAGCAAAATTGGCCATCATTTTAATTTCCGCTTTTGTCTCCAGCCGTGGACCCTGCGTTTGCCAGTAGGTTCCCTTCTTTATAACTTTAATTTTGCTGCCTAATGCCGCTTTGATAAGCTTTTGCCGCACCTTTTCGTTTAGTGACGGGGTGATATGGACGGCTCTGTTTTGCTGAATGGTGGGGGTAGCAGTAAGTGTTATGAAATCATCGGGGACAACAATCATTCCCGGGCATAAATCTTTTTTTAATGAGCCGGTGGAGTTGATGCCCACTATTTCGGTTGCGTCCAGGTCTTTCAATGCTTGTATATTAGCACGATGATTGATCAAATGCGGTAAAATATATTTGTTGGTATCATTGCCATGCCGGAGAATCCAGACGATTCTATCTGCGATCAGTACTGAAGCTTGGCCAAATTTATTTTTCATCGATCTAACCGCGCTATTTCTTAATAAATCGCTTCTTTCCATGACTAATTTGTTTGAAATAACACCCAAAAGACCCATAAAAATCTCCCTTAATGTGATTTTATAGCAAATTAATTTAAAGCAGTCAAAGAAATGCTCTCCCTTTTATGCCGCTAGATAGCATTTGACTTTCTGGGTTCTATTATGACATAAAAGCCTCCAATAAAAAAGTTAAGGAGGGCGCGATTAATGACCAGCCAATTTTTAGGTGTTGCCACCGACGATAATTTTGAAGGTGAGGTTCTGAAAAGCGGCAAACCTGTACTCATTGATTTTTGGGCGCCCTGGTGCGGGCCCTGTAAAGCTATCGGTCCTGTTGTTGAAGAGCTTGCCGGAGAATTAAAAGACAGTGTTAAATTCATGAAATTAAATGTTGATGAAAATCAGAAAACAGCCCTTGATTACGGTGTGCGCAGTATACCCACCCTCATTCTTTTTAAAGAAGGCAAAGTTTTAGATACGCTCATCGGCCTTGTCCCTAAAAAAAGGCTGGAAGATTTTGTTAAAAAAAGTTTTTAAATCGCGAATTTGCCGAGAGAGGGTTGTGATAGATGGATTTTATAATATTCAGAAAGATAATTAGATTAAAAATCGTTTTATTAGCTTTATTGCTGCCCTTGATTTTCAGCGGCTGTTCATACCTTAATATTTTTAGTAAGAGTGAAATGGTGAAGTCTTCTCCCGAAGGACTTTACTCACGAGCTTCCGCTGAGTTTAATAACGGCCATTATAAAAAAGCACAAGAATATTTCCTCCGGCTCAAAGAAGAATTTCCATTGCATGATTTAGCCATTTTAGCGGAAGTGGGGATAGCTGATTCCATGTACAGCAATAAGGCATACTCGGAAGCGGAAAACGCTTACAATGATTTTGTATCTCTCCACCCTGTTAACGAAAATGTTCCTTATGCCATCTACCAGTCGGGAATGTGCCATTACAACCAGATGGAGGATATTGATCGCGATCAGACGGAAACAATTAAAGCCAAAAAGGAATGGGAAAAGCTTGTTGCGCGTTATCCGGAAAGTAAATTTTCCGCTATGGCCGAAAAACTGATTCGAGAATGCAAACAAAAACTGGCGGAACAGGAATTTTATGTGGGGCGGTTTTATTTCAGACAGAAGAAGTATAAGGCAGCCCTTTCGCGTTTTGAAAAGGTGGCGCGCGATTACGCCAATGTCGGCCTTGATTACAAGATAGAATATTACATTAATGAAACCAAAATAAAAATCGCTGAAGAAGAAAAATTAAAATTAAAAAAGGAAGCGGAAAAGAAACAGAAAGAGGAAGAAAATAAAAAGAAAGCTGCAAAAAAATAATACCAATTCCGAAGCTTGCTTTGGGATATTATCAATCCACTTCATAGTTCCACTTAGCTTCGCACGTGGGATAGCCCTATGTGCTTTGCACACGGGATAATTTCCAACAGTCTTTGACTATTGGAACGTTCGATTTACTCTTCAAACTTCGCTATGCTCGTTTTCAGAGAGTCTCACTACTACTAACGCTTCCTATAGTCGGCGGGTCTCAAATTCCACGTCCCTGCCAACTACGTTAGCGGGATTGTTCCTCTTGCGCTTCGAGCTTCACTCCATTTGCTCTCAGCGAGAGTCATAATCGCTTTGCTCCTGGGATAATTCGTCCAACAAATTTCAGGGCGCTTCGCTTCTGAAATTTGGGACTCATTAAATTCGCACTTGCGCTCTAGGGCTATTCGTGATTATTTTAATATTATATAAAATGGAGAAACAAAGATGTTCAAAAAACTGCGCAGAATAGCTAAAACCAAACCTGCCGGAGCTATTATTTACTGGATAGCTAGGCTTTGTTGCGCAACATGTCGTATGAAGATAGAAAATGAAGCCCAGTGGTTCAGTTATTTGGAGCAAGGTGGCAGGGTTCTTGTTTGCGGGTGGCATCAGCAGCTTTTTATTGGGGTTCGTCTTTTTAATAAATATAGAAAATACCAGCCCAGTATAATGTCTTCCAAAAGTCTGGACGGGCAAATCGCCGCTGGTGTTGCTAAGCGAACAGGCTTTTATACCGTGTGGGGTTCTTCTTCCAACAGCGCAAGTGCCGCTCTTAAAGGAATGATTCACAGGTTAAGGGATTACCGTCTGGCGGTTCATTTCATCGATGGACCGCGTGGTCCGGCAGGAGTGGTTAAGGCCGGCGCCATTGCTATTGCCCACGGTGCGGGTGCTGTGATTGTTCCTGGAGTTGTAATTGTTGATCGAGCATGGTATTTACGTAGTTGGGATAGGTTTATGATTCCCAAACCTTTCGCCCGCATTACTGTAAAATATTTTCCGATAATTGAATTGCCGCCGGAAATGGATAAAGCCGAATATGAAAATCAAAGAAAAAAGCTGGAGATTATTATGCAGCCCTACCTTAAGCTATAGAATTATCACCTATGTTCCAACCATTTAGTCAGAAGCTTAGTTTCTTTTCCTTCCCATTGCGGCGAATAACGGATTTGTAAAAAAGATTCATAAAGGCTATCTATTGTTTTTACCGCGTTTTCAATAAGGTAAATCCGCTCCAGAAGGCTTCCAGAAGGGTCTTCCGGGGTTTCCTGCCAATCTGTTGCGGGCAGTTTCAGAGACTGAAAATGGAAAGAATCAGCTTTGAATGAAAATTCCCATTCATTTAGATCATGAGTGATTTTGAGTACGGCTTCTTTAACTTTTTTCCCCTGGCGAATTGCTTCCTTGCCTTCTTTGAGTTCGGCGTGAATTCCATGGCAGACAACGCCCTGGGAATATTCGCCCTCTCCGGCCTCCAGAGCAATTCTTTTTAAAAAATGGAGTTCAACTTCTTTTCCACCGGGCTGCGTGATCCTGCCGTTGCGTTCCTCTGATTTAAACCAAAGCCATGTTAAAAATTCGCGGCCAATCAAAGAAACAGCCTCTGTAGATTCAGATTCTTTTGTTATCAGCTTATTTTCCTGCGGCAAAAAACGCCGGAGATTCAACGAGAAAGTTTTTTTGAACAGATCAACAAAATCGTCCGCCACTTTGTCGGCAAGCGAAGAAAAATAAATTGTGTTTTTTCCCACAGCCCAGCAAACATCGTAAAAAGAAGGTATGGCATCAAGCTTGGTTAGAAGTTCCAATTTTACCTTGTCTTTAATGCCTGCGGCCATTGCTTTGTTGATTCTGTTTTTGCCGCTTTGGGCAAGAAAACGTCTTTCCTCTTCCATCAGTTTGACTTTCATTAGCTTGGGTGGAATAAGCTTGCGGTCAATGCGCAGAGAAAAAATAAGATAATCGCCCAGCGCGTAATTAGCATTTTCAAAATCAGTATCCAATATATCGGTAAGAGAAACCCAGCCCAGCCTTTTTTCTTCCGTTGATTTGAGCACATCCCTATAGGAATTGGCTTTAATTCGGCTATTGATGAAATTTAAAAAAGCTTTTGGTAACTGGCCATCCACATGAAAGCGCGCGAAAGTAAAACTGCCTTTGAGTAAACCCATAATTAACACCTCGATGGGCCGCACCGTATATTATTAGATCTGAATGTGTCAAGACTTTATACCAAGTTGCTTTCAAAAATTAAGATATGAATTTTTGAAAGCTTACTTGGTATTATGTCCAGTAAATCAACCTTTTAATATCTGATGGCTAATTAGTATTATGTTGGGGAATTGCACTAAAAAATTAATTATTTTAGAAATGTATCCGCGTAAGAATGACGGATACTTCACGGTAAATAGTAGTAGGTGCTATACGTAACAAAAAATAATGAGACTTAATTTGATAGTATTTGTAAAGTCACTATTGTTCAGGACACTATTCGTACTGTTCGAGGAATTTGTTTAAAGCAGTCTTTAACCAGGCAAAAGATTCTTGTTTGGTTAAAATAAACATATACCCGCTGATGTTTTTTTTGTTAAACTCAAAGACTGTCCTTAAAACAATGGCCAGATTGTCAGGATCATTGAGATTGTCATACACTAAACCGCGAATACTTTTGTCAACGACAACGCGGGGTGGTGAATAAGTAATAACATCGCCTAAAAGTTCAGCAATTTTTCCAATGCAAGCGCCGATTAGAATGTTGCCGATCTCCAGAAATGTTTCTTTTTCCAGTTCCTGAATAGGATTTAAATCCGGAATTTCATCTCCTCCGTGAAACAGAGAAATTAGTTTTTTTCCTGTTCCTGAGGGGAAAACCAAAAAAGCGTTTCCCTTAAATTTACCCCAGAAATTTTGTTCCACAACGGATACATTATCGTAGTCTTTGATCTCCGTGTTAATGTATTCCGGAAGATCAAAGGCTTGCAGCAGTTTTATATTAGGAACACTAAGGATAACAAAAATATCTATATATTCGGCGAGATCTGAAGTAGCACGGCCAAAAGCGATATTCATGATCTCCTGCAGGAGATCAGTTTCTGCAGTTGTAATGATCTCTTTTGTGTTATCATTTTTCAACATAATTTATCCACGCTCAGATAAAGCATCGTCTGCTTCTTTGATGGCCGCTGCTATTGCTTCCCTTGCCGGTGGCTTTTTTAATACCGAAAAAGCGCCCAAATCATGTGCTTTGGCAACCGCCTTGATCTGTACATCAGCAGTAAGAATTATAACTAATGCTTTTTGATCAAACTTCAAAATTTCTTCCAAAGCCTGAAAACCATTCATAATCGGCATAGTTAAATCCAAAAAAGTGAGATCGGGTTTAAGTTCTTTATATTTTTCCACACCCGTTTGACCATCGGCAGCATCAAACAATTCGTAGTCTTTATCTTTAGGCATACAACTCTTGATGATTTTTATAGAGATGGGAGAATCGTCAACAATTAATATTTTTTTGATCATATAAACCTCTTCTCAAAGCATATTTTATTCGCTTCGCACCATTACTATCATAGTTTATCTAAAATATTTAGATTTTCTTCACTTTATTTCTTGATAATATTGCTCCAGTTCCCTTTTTTCAACTACAACCCGATTGCGTCCTGCATTCTTGGCAGCATAGAGTGCTGTATCCGCCTTTTTCAAGAGCATTTCTTCCGAAACCGTTCCGCAAGCACAGTTGTACTTTCTATAGAAATTTCTGGTAATATGCAACAGAATTCTTCACCTCCGTAACGTGCTAAAGTATCCTCTATTCTGATATTCTTCTCAATTGTTGTGGCAATTTGTTGTAAAATAAAGTCACCACATTGATGGCCATAGGTATCGTTTACTTTTTTGAAATAATCAATATCAAACATGATCATGCTCAGCGGATGGCCGTAACGTTTGGCCCGTTCAATTTCTTCTCCTAAGCATATCTCCAGACTGCGGCGATTGTGTATTCCGGTTAAAGCATCTCTCGTGTTCATTTCCATGAGCTTTTTTTGCTCGGAATGCACTGTTTCTGTAACATCATAAACGGCAACGAAAATGTATTTAATAGAACCATATTCGCCACGCAATGTTCTCATCATACAGTTTTGTTGCATGAACTCAAAATAGGAATCAAAATAACTTGTCGGTTTAAACTGAGTGCGTTCATAATAATATGGATGCATTTTGGAGTCAATATCTTTTCATTATTTTTTAAAATAATTGTTATTTCGATAGAATACGCTACTTGGTCTACTCGGAATAATGTTAAAAAATTAGTGTTATTCGTAATATATAAATATTTTAGAGTTAATATTTTTTGCATATATTTAGAAAGTAATGATTATATTGACAAAACTGATTAAAATATATATGAATATTATACTGTATAATTTCTTTGCCTGTAGAGTTAGGAAGAATAAATATTGGAAAAGATGAAAAAATGAACCTGAATCATCTGGCCATATCGTTGATTGAACTCGATCCTGAAAACCTTTCGGAATTGAATGAGTTCAAAAAAAATCTGGTTCTTTCCAAAGGGAAGGCCAGGGGACATCTTAAAGATGTTTTGGGAAAGGCTTGTGCCGAGGTCGAGGCCTGGTCCGGCCAAGATCCAGAATCGCGCCGGGCGGGGATAGTCCGTCTGGGAGAATTATTGGAGCAGGCCATGGAATTTAGCGAGGGAAAACCTTCCGGCGCAAAGCCGGAAAAACCCAGTACCATCCCGCCGGAGACAGCAGGATCAAGGAATATTACCCTATCCAAGGAGTTTGACGCGGATCTGCTAAATGAGTTTATTATAGAGAACATGGAATTAGCTATCATGGCCGAGTCAGCCATTTTGGATTGGGAAAAGGATCCGGGTAACCAAGAACTATTGAACACTATCTTCCGGGGTTTTCACACCATCAAAGGAACATCTGCCTTCCTCAATCTTGACTGCGTCAAGGATATGGCCCATCTTGTGGAATCAATGCTGGTCCGGGTCAGGGACGGCCAGGATAATTTCACCGCCGGCCATGCCGATCTGGCCCTTAAATCGCTGGACATGATCAAGAGCATTATGGAGCGGATGAAATCATCCGGTCCAGGTCTGCAAATAGAACTGCCTTTAGGCCATGAAGAGCTGCATGAAGCATTGAGAAATTTTAGCTCCGGTACCAGAGATCCAAAAATAAATGATCAATCAGCCAAGCCGGTTGCCAAGCCGGAATTTAAGGAATCGCTAGTCAGGAAAGACGGAGAAACTTCGGTTGATCAGTCCTTGGCCTCCGTCCAGGCTATGGACCCGGTTTCCGAGTCCACTGTCAGGGTCAAGGTCGACCGGCTGGACAAGCTGCTGGATACGGTGGGCGAACTGGTGATCGCCCAGACCATGGTGGGACAGGATGAACTGATCGTCAACGGAAAACATCACGAGCTTGGTAAAAAGATATCCCATGCCGATAAAATAGTACGAGAACTACAGGACCTTAGTATGATCCTGCGTATGGTCCCCCTGAAGGGCACCTTCCAGAAAATGGCCCGGCTAGCCCGCGACCTTTCCCAGAAGAACGGTAAAATTGTGAACTTCATCACCGAAGGCGACGATACCGAGATCGACCGCAACATGGTGGACATGGTGGCCGACCCTCTGGTCCATCTAGTCCGGAACGCAGTTGACCACGGCATTGAAACACCGGAGGAGCGCCGCCGAATCGGGAAATCCGGGGAAGGCCGCATTTATCTGACGGCCGGTCATGCCGAAGGCAGCATAATACTAACAGTCTGGGACGACGGTCGGGGACTCAGCCGCCAGAGGATAGTGGACAAGGCAATGGCACGGGGCTTGATAGATTCGGCCGAACGGATGACCGATCAGGATGTTTGGCAGATGATATTCCATCCGGGCTTCTCTACCGCTGAAAAAGTGACCGAGGTCTCGGGCCGGGGAGTAGGTCTGGATGTGGTGCGCCGGGCGGTGGAAGAACTGCGGGGCCGGATAGAAGTTCAAAGTTCGGAAGGTCAGGGTTGCGCCTTCATTATGAGAATGCCCCTCACCATGGCCATAATCGATGGAATGGTGGTTAAAGTGGGATCGCAAAGATACATTCTGCCCACCGCTAACATCCAAAAAGCGGTCAGGCCGACGGAGTCCGATATCCACACGGTGAACCAAAGAGCTGAGATGCTTATCTTCCGGGATGAATTTCTGCCAATTTTCAGGTTGCACCGGTTGTTCGATATACCGGATGCACAGACCCAGCTCACCTCTGGTCTGTTGGTGGTGATCGGCGGGGGAATGCAGCGATGCGCCATGTTTGTAGATGATCTTATTGCTCAAACCCAGGTGGTTACTAAATCGCTGGGCAAGGGAATCAATAATGTGCCGGGAGTGGCTGGTGGAGCTATCATGGGTGACGGCATTGTAGGTTTGATCCTGGACGTTGCCGGAATAATCAGCATGGCCCGACAGCGATTAAATATAACAACGTAACAAATAGGCCACAGTAGGAGGCAAAAGCATGAACAACGCAACTGCAGTTAAGGAAAATCAGTCCATCAAAGTTGATCCCCGTGCCGGTAAATACCTGACCTTTTTTCTGGCCAGCGAGGAATACGGAGTAGAGATCCTCAAGGTGCAGGAGATCATCGGACGGATGCCGATCACACCGGTGCCGCTGACTGCCAAGTATATTCGGGGGGTCATCAACCTGCGGGGCAAGATCCATCCCATCATGGACCTTAAGATCAAGTTCGGCATGGACCATAGCCAGATAACCGACGAGACATGCATCATCGTCATCAAAACCGCCAGCTTGATGATGGGGATCTTAGTGGATAAGGTCTCGGAGGTGGTGAACGTGGCTTCGGGGGACATAGAGGACACTCCCTACTTCGGGGTGGACGTCGACACCGAATATCTTTTGGGCGTGGGCAAGATCGGAGGGCGGGTGCGCCTGCTGCTGGATATCGAAAAAGTTATCACCGCTTCCGACATCATTCACTTGAAAAAGGCTGCCAGCGGAGAAAACAAAGAAATCGTGGCCGAATCCAAAGGAGCAGAAACTAAAATAAATAACGGGGCCAATAATAATAAGGAGAAGCAACATGCTTAACAACGTCAAAATCGGCGTCAAGCTCATTGGGTGTTTTGTGGTGACTTTTGTAGTTGTGGGGGCGATGATGTTGTCCGGCACTAAAGTAAGAATGAACGCATTGCACCGGTTAGATACGATATACAGCCAGTATTTAGTGGCCAGCCGGCAAATTGGAGAGCTGAAGGCTAACCTCGAGAAAATGGATGGATATCTTTATCATTATGTTGCAGTGCCTTCAGCACGTAATAATACCCTGGCAAGCATTAAGCAGGAAACAAATTCAATAGACCAAATTGTTGTGGCCTATAAAGGCAAAGAGCTGATTTCCGAAGAAAAGAAGCTGATATCCGATTTCGAAGCCGCTTGGACCGAGATGCAGAGGGGCTACCGGGATCTGATAAGCAATATACAGGCGAATGATAGACCGGGAGTGGATCGATTGTTGGCTGATAGAAGCTATTTGATCGAAGCCCAGAAGAATACCCTGACTGCGGTTCGTAACCTCAATGATTATAACACCAGCCGGAACGAAGCAGCCATCAAGGCAAACGCTGAGGCCAAAAGTGGTTGGTCGGGTATACTGTGGTTATTTTCATTTTTTGGCATATTTCTTTTAATATCCATGGCGATAATGCTGACCGAATCTGTCACCAAACCGCTGAAGAAGATATCGCTTATGATGCAGGAGATTGAGAAGGGGCACCTCTCCAACCGTTTGAACATGACCCGAAAGGATGAAATAGGCAGTCTGTCCCGGTCCCTGGATAAGTTTGCGAACAACCTTCAGCAAAACATTGTATTCAACATGCAGCAGATATCAGAAGGTAATATCGATATTAAGCCTGCCATAACAGATGATAAGGATGAGATCGGTCCGGCGCTTAATAAAATGATAAATGCCATCGGCTCGATGAGCAATGAGATGAAGAGATGTTGCGTTGCCGCACTTGAAGGCAACCTGTCGAATAGAGCCGATGCAACACCTTACTACGGTAAATATCAGAAAATCGTCAAGGGATTCAACAATACCCTGGACGCGATAATGGGTCCGGTAAACGAAGCATCGGAGGTCTTGGAGAAGATTGCCGGCAAGGATATGACCGTCCGGATGAAAGGGGAATACAAGGGTGACCATGCCAAGATCAAAGAGTTGCTTAATATGTTTGTGGAGAACATAGACAAGGCCCTGCAACAGGTGGCGATCGGCGCGGAGCAGGTGGCCTCGGCCAGCGTGCAGGTGAGCACCGGGGGGCAGTCGTTGTCGCAGGGGGCCAGCGAACAGGCCAGTTCGCTGGAGGAAGTGTCCAGCAGCCTGCAGGAGATGTCCTCCATGACCAAGCAGAATGCCCTGAACGCCAGGGAGGCCAAGGGGGTGGCGGAGCAGGCCCGGGGCAGCGCCGACAAGGGAGTGGAGAGCATGAATCGGATGTCGTCGGCTATCAACCAGATCAAAACGTCCTCCGCTGCCACAGCCAAGATAGTAAAGACCATAGACGAGATCGCCTTCCAGACCAATCTGCTGGCCCTGAACGCTGCGGTGGAAGCGGCCCGGGCCGGGGATGCCGGCAGGGGATTTGCGGTGGTGGCCGAGGAGGTAAGGAATTTGGCTATGCGTAGCGCGGAGGCGGCCAAGAATACCGCCAACCTGATCGAGGAAGCGGTAAAAAACTCGGAGAACGGGGTGGCCATCAACGTCGAGGTTTTGAAGAACTTCCAGGAGATCACCGAAAAAACCAATAAGGTCAGCCAGGTGGTGGCCGAGATAGCGGCGGCCTCAGATCAGCAGGATCAGGGGATTAGCCAGTTGAACAAGGCGGTGGAACAGTTGAACCAGTTGACCCAGCAGAACGCGGCTAACGCCGAGGAATCAGCCAGCGCGGCCGAGGAGATGTCCTCACAGTCCGAAGAGATGCGCAGCATGGTGGCCGGCTTCAAGCTTACCGGCTACGGCGATTTAAATCAGGCTTTACTGGCTGGCGGCAGCCAATCGAGGCATATGCTGCATGATTCCGGCCTGCAGAGAAAAGGCGGCAAGGCCATATCCAGCCTCCAGCCTGATCCTCGCAAGGTGATACCGCTGGATGAGTCCGACCATAATGTCTTAAAAAGGTTTTAACTGATAGTAATTGATTTTTAAACAGCATCAGACGGCTGTGCTAAATATCAATCCCGCGGTTTGGAATTCCCCGGCTGAAACCGGGGTAGGAATGCGGTGTAACCCGCGGGAGGTCGCGTTATCCTCTGCTTCGCTGGATAATTCGACCTGCAAGCTTCAGTGCACTTTATTTCTGAAGCTTGGGTCTCACTATTATAGGGAGCCTCCGGCTCCTGCCGGAGGGGGCTCCACTCAAGTGGAAAAATAAAATAAAAGACAGGACTATTCCAGAAAGGAGAACAACGATGCGTATCGGGATAAAAATCATGAGGACAGAAGCCGAAGGTCGAAACGAACCAAGTACAGACTAACTAGAAAATTGCAAAAGAGGGAATAAAAGTCATGAGGATAAAAAACATAGTTAACGACATCAGAATAGGTTTTAAGGTCATTGGGTGCTTTGGGTTGCTTTTTGTAGTTGTGACTGTGATGATGCTGTGCGCACGTCAGTATATCAGCGACCAGGATTCGATGTATAGCCAGTACATAGGCGCCATCAGAGAAACTGGCGAACTTACGGCCAGCCTCGAGAAAATGGATGGATATCTTTATCATTATATTACAGTACCCTCCGCACGCAATAATACCCTGGCAAGCATTAATCAGGAAAAAAAATCAATAGACCAAATTGTTCAGAACTATAAAGGCAAGAAGCTGGCTCCCGAAGAAAAGAAAATTCTCTCCGATTTCGACGCCGCCTGGCTCGAGGTGCAGAGGGGCTATAAGGAAATGATGAAGGTGGCGGATGGTGGCAAAAATGATGAGGTTGCCCGTCTGTTGGCCGAAGGAAACTATTTGATTGAAGCCCGGAAGAATACCTTGGCGGCGGTTCGTAACCTCAATGATTATAACACCAGCCGGAACGAAGCAGCCATCAAAGCAAACTCCACGGGCATCGGAGGTTGGGCGGGTATACTATGGTTATTGTTAGCTGTTGAGGCTATTCTTTTAATAGTCATGGGGATAATTATAACCGAATCGATCACCAAACCGCTGGAGAAGGGCGTGCTGATGATGCATGATCTGGAAAAAGGTCACCTCTCCAACCGGCTGCATTTTAACAGGAAGGATGAAATAGGCGAGTTGACCCATGCCATGGATCAGTTTGCGGAGAACCTTCAAAAACAGGTCATATTCAGCATGCAGCAGATATCCGAGGGCAATATCGATATTACACCGGCCATAACAGATGATAAGGATGAGATCGGTCCGGCGCTTAATAAAATGATTAACGCCATCGGCTTGATGAGCGATGAGATCAATAGATGTTGCCTTGCCGCGCTTGAAGGCAACCTTTCGTATAGAGCCGATGCAACATCTTTCCATGGGAAATATCAGAAAATCGTCCAAGGCTTCAACGATACAATAGACGCGGTGATGGCCCCGCTCGAAGAAGCGTCGGAAGTTTTAGTAAACCTGGCTCACAGGGACCTGTCGGCGCGGTTACAGCGCGATTATAAAGGGTTTTACGACCAGATCAAAAAAACCATAAATGCGGTTGGTAAGAACCTGGATAAGGCCTTGCAGCAGGTGGCGATCGGCGCGGAGCAGGTGGCCTCGGCCAGCGTGCAGGTGAGCACCGGGGGGCAGTCGTTGTCGCAGGGGGCCAGCGAACAGGCCAGTTCGCTGGAGGAAATCTCCAGCAGCCTGCAGGAGATGTCCTCCATGATCAAGCAGAACACACTGAACGCCAGGGAGGCCAAGGGGGTGGCGGAGCAGGCCCGGGGCAGCGCCGACAAGGGAGTGGAGAGCATGAATCGGATGTCGTCGGCTATCAACCAGATCAAAACGTCCTCCGCTGCCACAGCCAAGATAGTAAAGACCATAGACGAGATCGCCTTCCAGACCAATCTGCTGGCCCTGAACGCTGCGGTGGAAGCGGCCCGGGCCGGGGATGCCGGCAGGGGATTTGCGGTGGTGGCCGAGGAGGTAAGGAATTTGGCTATGCGTAGCGCGGAGGCGGCCAAGAATACCGCCAACCTGATCGAGGAAGCGGTAAAAAACTCGGAGAACGGGGTGGCCATCAACGTCGAGGTTTTGAAGAACTTCCAGGAGATCACCGAAAAAACCAATAAGGTCAGCCAGGTGGTGGCCGAGATAGCGGCGGCCTCAGATCAGCAGGATCAGGGGATTAGCCAGTTGAACAAGGCGGTGGAACAGTTGAACCAGTTGACCCAGCAGAACGCGGCTAACGCCGAGGAATCAGCCAGCGCGGCCGAGGAGATGTCCTCACAGTCCGAAGAGATGCGCAGCATGATAGCGGGGTTCAAGTTGACCAGCAGCGCTGAGTTAACCCAGACGCTGCTGGCTGGCAGCCAATCGGGGCATATGCTGCATGATTCCGGCCTGCAGAGAAAAGGCGGCAAGGCCATATCCAGCCTCCAGCCTGATCCTCGCAAGGTGATACCATTGGACGACAAAGACTACAGTATATTAAACAATTTCTAATCTTCCAAACGGGTATATTTGAAAGCCCCTTTCTCTCCTTTTCAATAGGGAGAGAAAGGGACGATAAAAATGTGACAATAAAAAAATATGATGGATTCAGAATTAAAAAATATTTCGACAGATTATTATTCCTTAAAACTTTCTTCTCGGCAATTTGATAAGATCAGCCGGCTTGTCTATCAAGTTTCGGGGATAGATCTTCACGAGGGCAAGGAAGAACTGGTCAAAGCCCGGCTTATAAAACGGCTCAAGCATTTGAAGATTTTTGGTTTTGATCGTTACCTTAAATACCTGACAAACGATAAAAGCGGGGCCGAGGTTCATGCCATGGTGGACGTTCTGACTACCAACAAGACCAACTTTTTCAGGGAGTCCGAGCATCTGGATTATTTAAGGGATGAAATAATCTCCGAATTGGGGAAGGAACAAATCAGAATCTGGAGCGCCGGCTGTTCTTCGGGCGAAGAGCCCTATTCCATAGCCATTACTTTATGTGAAGCCATTCACGATATAGGGAAAATTGACATCAAGATTCTGGCTACCGACATCTCGGAGCGAATGATGGAGCTGGCCCGCCAAGGCTTGTATGATGAGGAAACTCTCAAGGGTATGTCTCTTCAATTAAAGCATAGGTATTTTGAGCACGCTGAGGCGGGGATCAGCCACATATACCGGGTGGTTCCCCAACTGCAGTCCATGGTCAGATTTGCTAAGCTTAACCTGATGGAGGAGTGGCCGATGAGAGGGCTGTTTGATGTCATATTCTGCCGCAATGTGATGATTTATTTTGACAAGCCGACCCAGGAGAAACTGGTAAAAAGGTTCTGGTCTCAGTTGCGGGCAGGCGGATATTTAATGGTGGGGCATTCGGAGAGTCTGACGTTTATGGACCACGATTACCGCTACATAAAACCGGCCGTGTACCAAAAGGTTAAAGTACCGGTTACGGTCAATAAAAAGCCGGCCATGTCAGATGGGAAGTAACAGTTTATGGTTTACACAATAGGCGTGGCCGACATGAAAATATCCGGCGACAATCCGGATATGTTAATTACCTATGCTTTGGGTAGCTGCCTGGGGATAGCGGTCTATGATCTCAAGCTGAAAAGGGCGGGCCTGCTGCACTGCATGTTGCCGGATTCCAGCATTGACCGGAACAAGGCGGCCGGAAACCCTTATATGTATGTGGATAGCGGGATGAAAGCTCTGCTGGACAATTTTTACCGGAACGGTTCCCGTAAAAATAACCTTATTATCCGGGTGGCCGGAGGATCCAGCTCAAAAGTGAATGAGGAAGAAGACTTTTTTAAGATCGGCCACCGCAATTTTGTAAGCCTGCGCAAATATTTATGGAACGAGGGCCTGATGCTTAAGGCTTATGATGTGGGGGGGTACGGTTCACGAACCGTTACCCTGGAAGTAGAAAACGGAAAGATGCTAATAAAATCAAAAGGTTCCTTTAAGCAGCTGTAAGCAGTGGCTGATTTTTTAGCAAAAAGGTATCAGCTTAAGATATAAAAACAGGAGATGGTAAAATGGCATTAAATACTCTGGTGGTCGACGACAGCTCGGTGATGCGTTCGATCATTATAAAAACCCTGAAACTGTCCGGCCTGCCTTTGGGCGATATTTGGGAGGCAAAAAACGGCGAGGAAGGCCTGCGTATTATACAAGACAAATGGATAGATCTGGCCCTGATTGACATCCACATGCCGGTCATGGATGGGGAGGAAATGTTGACTCGGCTGAGGGAGAATGACCAGTATGAAAATCTGCCGGTGATCGTAGTCAGTTCGGAGAGCGCCCCCGGCAAGATAGAGAAGATGCTTAAACTGGGCGCCACCTTCATCCATAAGCCATTTACACCGGAAATCTTGAAAGAAGTAATAGTAGCAGTTACGGGGGTGAACAATGAAAACACAGATTGAGAAGGTTCTCATAGAGTCTACGGTTAGAACTTTTGAGGATCTCTGTTTTATGTATCAGGAGCCGGAGCTCAAAGATGCTCAAAAAAATCTGCCACTGGAGGCCGCATCCGAGGTGAAATACCGGAGCGACGATTTTACCGGTAAGCTGCTTATCGAGACCCGGGGCGGTCTGTCTCCAGCCATCGCCACCAATATTTTAAGCAATGACGATCCCAGCGCCCAGCAGAAAAAAGACGCCCTAGGGGAAATCGCTAATATAATTTGCGGAAATATTGTACCCTCCCTAGGCGGGGGCGGGCGGGAGTATAAAATTGAACCCCCCAGATCTTTAAGCAAAGATGATCTGCTAAAAGAGGAAGGGCAGGAGGAACCCGTGGCTGAGATTACTTTGAATTTCAACGATGGGCGGGTCGACATCAAATTATTTGTGGATGGCTACTCTGCCGCCAAGGAGAAAAAGAGTGATTAAGGTTTTGGTGGTTGACGATTCGGCTCTGGTTCGCAAGCTGCTGACCGAGGAACTTTCCCGCTATAGCGACATTGAGGTGGTAGGAGGGGCTATTGATCCCTACGTGGCCCGTGACAAGATAGTCCGGCTTAAGCCCGATGTGATCACTTTGGACCTGGAAATGCCGCGGATGGACGGGCTTTCATTTTTATCCAAGCTGATGAAATACCACCCGTTGCCGGTGGTAGTGGTAAGTTCTTTAACCCCCAGCAATAGTCAGAACGCCATCCGGGCTTTGCAGTTGGGGGCGGTGGAAGTGATCTGCAAGCCTGGATCCAGCTTGTCGGCCCCAGACCTCTCCCATAGCCTGATCAAAGCTATCCGGGCGGCATCCCGGGCCAAGGTGGCCAGAACGGCAGTGGTGGTAGATCTTGGGGATGAAGAAAGCAACCCGGGATATAAAATTTCGCTTAAAACCACCCACAAAGTTATTGCGATAGGCGCTTCCACCGGTGGGACAATAGCCATAGAAAACCTTCTGACCAGGATGCCCTTGAACATTCCCGGGATCCTGGTAGTGCAGCATATGCCGGAATATTTCACCGCCAGTTTCGCCAGCCGCCTGAATACCGTCTGCAAAATCGAAGTGCGGGAGGCTAAGGATGGCGACACTGCGGCCCCGGGACTGGCTCTGATAGCTCCCGGCGGGTTCCACATGATGTTAGAGCGTAGCGGAGCCTTTTACCAGGTCAGGATCAAAGGTGGCCCCATGGTCCATCATCAGAGGCCCAGCGTAGACGTCCTGTTCCATTCGGTGGCCAAACAGGCCGGGGCCAATGCCATGGGGGTGCTGCTGACCGGAATGGGGTCCGACGGAGCCGACGGGCTTCTGGCCATGAGGAAAAGTAAAGCTTATACCATAGCCCAGGATGAGGCCAGTTCAGTGGTCTATGGAATGCCCGGGGAGGCAGTCAAGCTGGGGGCCGCCTGCGATGTCTTACCGCTGGCCGAAATTTCCGGGCGGATAATAAAGCGGTTGTCGGGAGAAGAAAAAGACGAAGAATAAAAATGGCGGTTTCATAATAAAAATTCTTTTATAGAATACGGCCTGCTCCGAGAGGCCCTTGTTCGATGAAATACTACCCTATTGAGAAATTTGCTCACCTTCTGGTCTGTTCATCTGCCCAAAAGGTATTTTATACAAAAATTCAGACCAACCTCTCCTGCACGTCTCTTTCACAAAGCGTCATGGCTGTATATCCCATACCCCTAACCCTGAAGGGCACAATGGGGTCACTAGGGGTCACGCTAGGAGGGCACGTGTGTGTATTCGAGGTTACCATTTTTCTGAATCAGTCTTGCCCAGCTTTTCCTGAAGATCTTTTTATCTCCTTTCGGTTTGAGGATGCATGGGGTGACGGCATCAATGTCGCGCAGCGTATTATGAGTTTTGCAGAACCGCGGCAGTTGCTGGTGTCTCGTTCTTATTATGATATCATATTTTGTCTGTTGCAGGAATATGCCCAACTTTTTCAATACAAGGGGGCAAAAGCAGACAAACTCATCCACGAACATGATATTTATTCTATGGCATTAAAATTTTTGCCCTTCATCCTTTCATCTATGTCGGCAGAAGTTGGAAGGAACATGACTTACCCCTGAAAAACGGTTCATAGCCAGAATTCAACTTGTGTTTATTCTACCTGATATGTTAAATTACTCATAAACGGGAAAAGGAGATGGAGATTTGCTGGCTGCTGAAGTTTCCAGACAGGATTTGTTCAAAGCCTGTGAATCGCTTTTCGGAACTGATATTGATGTGTCGGTCGAGTTTCTGCGGTATCTGAAACCGGCCGGCGTCAGAGCGGCCTATCGCAAAAAGGCGATGGAGACTCATCCCGACCGGGCAATCCTTGCTGCCGTTGAGCCGGACTTTTTGGAGAAACGTTTTAAAGAAGTCAATCTGGCCTACCAGTTGTTGCAGGAATTTCTTATCGCTCCCTGGAAGTATTATTTGCTGGATGAAAGGGGGACACTTTTCGAGCGAAAACGGCAGCCCCTGCGTCCTGCCTCCCGCAACAAATCCGCCTCTGCAAAAGTGGAGCCTCTCTATGCGGGGAGGATGCCGTCCCGGAGGCTTTTGTTCGGCCAGTACCTTTACTACGCTGGCCAGATATCCATTTCCACGCTCATTAAAGCGATTGTCTGGCAGAGATTGCAGCGGCCTTCGGTTGGAGCCATTGCTGTAAGCTGGGGTTGGATGGAGGGCGGTAATATTATCGATATTCTGCGCCGCCGGAAGTATGGTGAAAAATTTGGGGCCTGTGCCTTGCGCTGTGGTTATCTTTCTAAATATCAAATACTGCGTCTGCTGGATAAGCAAGGAATAGTGCAGCCGCTCATTGGAAAATATTTTATTGAGCAAAATATCATACCGTCCACGCAGGTATTCAGACTAATCGTTGCCATGAATATGCACAATAAAAAATACTGGTCGTATTAATCCCGCATCTTGGAATTCTCCGGCTCCAGCCGGGGGAGGAATGCGATATAATCCGCGGGAAGTCGCGTTATCCTCTGCTCTGTGGGATAATTCGACCTACAAGCTTCAGGGCACTTTGTTTCTAAAGCTTGGGTCTCATTATTATAGGGAGCCTCTGGTTCCACATATTTTTGATAAGACATTGCTTCTGCAGGGTTGAGCTATAGGAAGTGCGGTCTAATGTGTTAAGGAAATCTTATACCAATTCTAAATCAAGGCGCTATTTTTGTTGGCGTCGTTGTCGGCTTCCTCAATGTATTTATAATACGCCTCGTCGCCTCCGCCTAGCCGCCTCAATATCATCTTTGATTTAGAAATGGTCTTAGCCACAAAATGTGGCGTGCGGCACTGATGGCCGTGCCGGAGGTACATTGCGACATCTGTCCTTTTGTGAAATCTGCTCACCTGCCTTTTTTGAAATTTGAGTCTCACGAGTAATATCAATGACATGAAATTATTTTATAAATGTATCCTCAGAATATTTATCCATAGACAGAGGTTTTTTTTTATGTTACGGAACTCCATATTTTGAGATTTGAGTCAATGAAAATAATAAAAATTAAAAAAATAGGCATTGTCGCCAATATTGAAAAAGAAAAGATTGCCGACCACGTCATATCATTAAAAAAGTGGTTGGAAAAAAAAGGCGTAGGAGTCTTTTTGGAAACGGAAATTTCTGAAAAAATTGGTTTCCGTAAAGGACTTAAATGGAACGACCTGGCGCGAAAATCAGAACTGATAGTTGTCTTAGGCGGTGACGGCACGATGCTTCGCACGGCGCGTTGTGTGGCCAAGTATAATGTTCCTATTCTGGGAATCAATATGGGCAGTTTTGGTTATCTTACCGAAGTGAATTTAAATGAAATACACTCCACTCTGGAATTAATTATTCGCGGAGAATTTGTGACGGAAAAAAGAATGATGCTTGATGTAAGCATCAAACATGGCAGAACTGTTACCAATGTCGGCGATGTTTTGAACGATGTCGTCATCAATCGCGGCAATCTGTCCCGCATGAATGAACTGGAAATGGCGGTTGACGGCGAGTATCTAACTACTTATAAAGGAGATGGTCTGATTGTTTCCACACCAACTGGTTCCACCGCCTATTCGCTTTCCGCGGGCGGGCCTATCGTCTTTCCCGGAAAAGATTTAATTATTATTAATCCTATTTGTCCCCATACTCTGACTAACCGTCCGATCATTTTTTCAGAAGATTCGAACCTGAAAATAACTCTCTGGTCCGAGGATAAAGGCGCCATGCTGACGCTGGATGGACAGGAAGCTTATAAGATCATATCCGGCGATGTCGTGACTATAAAAAAATCGAAACATGTAATAAAGCTGGTTCTTTCACCATACCGGAGCTACGGAAAAATTTTACGCTCCAAACTTGGTTGGGGCGATTTACCTCCAGGAGCTAGAAAAAAGAAAAATGCTTAGTGAATTGAGCATTAAAAATTTTGCCATCATTGATGAACTCCAGGTTTCCTTTGGTGACGGCCTGAATGTTATTTCAGGAGAAACCGGCGCCGGAAAGTCGATAATTATCGGCGCTGTGAGCCTGCTTCTGGGCGATAGAGCGACAACGGAGATGATCAGAACTCAAGCTGATTCGGCGACTGTGGAAGCGTTCTTTGATATCGCCGCTAATAAACCACTGCAGGATAAAATTACAGCGATGGGCTTTGCCACCGGAGAAGAATTGGTTATCCGCCGGTTAATATCACACACAGGTAAAAACAAAGCGTTCATCAACGGGCAAATGGCGACTTTGGTCAACTTGGCCGCCGTCAGCGAATTGCTGATTAATATTTGCGGCCAGCACGAACATCAGGTAATTCTCAATACCGAAAATCATATAGATATCCTGGATGAATTTGGCGGTTGCCTGCCTGCCAGATATGCTTACGCGGAGATTTACAATCAGTATCAGCACATCAGAACTCAAATGGAGAAATTGAAAAATTTGCGATCCAGTAGTGAAGAAAAAACGGATTTGTTTAAATTTCAATTAAAAGAAATTCAGGATATTAATCCGCAACCGGCGGAAGACACGGCGCTGGCGGATGAAAAAAAGGTTCTCGTTAATTTTCAAAAGTTATCCGGTTGGGCAAAACTTGCTTATGATTTGCTTTATGGTGAAAAGGATTCTGTCATTGTTAAATTAAAAGAAGTTCAGAACCAGGTAAAAGAAATAAAAAAAATAGACGCGAATTTAAAACTTGCCGATACGGATATTGAGAGTAGTTTTATCACTCTACAGGAAGCGGCCTTGACGCTGCGTGATTATGGCAAGAACCTTTTCTTTGACTCCGAACGGCTTGTCGCTATTGATGAACGTCTTGAGTTGTTAAACCGGCTCAAGCGTAAATATAGTGGTTCTCTTGAAGGTGTTTTTCACAAGAAGCAGGAAATAGAGGAAGACCTCAAAAGAGTATTTTCTGTAGAAGAAGAGTTGGAAAAACTGTGCAAAAAAGAAGAAATAATCAAGGATGATTTGCAACAAAACGCGCTCAAACTTTCTCAAATTAGAAAGCAAGCGGCGAAGAAATTGCGGGAGGTGGTGGAGAAGGAAATTCACGCTCTGAATATGCCGCATGCTTCTTTCCATGTTAATTTTAATAAATGTGCCGCTGATAAAACCGTTGAATCATTTGAACAGACGGGAGGCGATGAGATTGAATTTTATCTGGTGACTAATAAAGGTGAAGAATCCAAACCTTTAAACAAGATTGCATCGGGCGGTGAATTATCGCGAATAATTCTAGCATTGAAAAATGTTTTGTCGCGCACCGGCTCTGTGGCGTCAATTGTTTTTGATGAAGTAGATAACGGCATTGGAGGGGCCACGGCAGAAATTGTCGGCCGGAAATTAAAAGAAGTATCCGCCAACCATCAAGTTATCTGTATCACCCATTTGCCTCAAATCGCCTGCTTCGGAGATAAACACATGTATGTTTCCAAAAAAGTTGTTAAAGGCAGGACGATCACGTTTGTGGAAGAACTTGATGATGAACAGAAAATTGAAGAAATCAGCCGCATGCTTGGCGGAGTCAATGTGACAAAAGCAACACGGGAACATGCCAGTGAGATGATCAATGGTTCGAAAGCATACAAATTAGGTAATTAAGGAGAAAGAAAATGCTGAGAAAAGCGCGCATTGATGATGTGAAAACTATTCACCGCATGATAAATTCGTCGGCGGCGAAAGGTGAAATGCTGCCGCGTTCTCTGATGGATATTTATAATTCTTTAAGGGATTTCTTTGTTTATTATGATGAAGACAAGTCACTGGTGACCGGTATTTGCGCAATGAATATCATTTGGGAAAATCTTGCGGAAATACGTTCACTTTACGTAGATGAAAATTATCGCGGAAGAGGTATTGGCCGGGAACTTGTGGAAGCGTGTGTTTCCGAAGCCATTACTTTGGGCCTTTTTAAAATATTCACCCTTTCTTACAAAAAGGATTTTTTCCTTAAATTAGGGTTTAAGGAAATTGACAAGAATTTGCTTCCTGAAAAAATCTGGTCGGATTGCTTCCATTGCTCCAAGTATCCCGATTACTGCGATGAAGTAGCGATGATTGTCGAACTATGAAATGCTGGCGCAATATTTTCCTTCTAATAATAATTGCTGCTTTTTTCAGCGGGTGTATGCGGGCTGTTCCGAAAGCTTCTGTAAAATCCCTACAATCCTTTTCTCCAGTTGTTGCCGCGGATATTAATTTTACCGACGATCTTGATCCGGCTTCGCTGGAATTGGCGATTGAACGCAGCATTAATTATTATGAAAACGCGGGACGGAACAAAGTTTATCGCATTGCGGACAGATTGATCGGCGCGCAACAATTAAAAGAAACACTCACAGCGTTTCGCACGATTCTGCGTAAAACGGATAATGCCGCCGATTTAAACAAAAAAATTGCCATGGGATTTAACGTTTATCGTATCGCCGGCACTGGTGATTCCAATCATTCGCTTTTTACCGGTTATTACGAACCCCTGCTTAAAGGCTCCCTTAAACGCACCGAAAAATACAAGTATCCGCTTTATCGAGTGCCGCCTGATTTGATTAAAAATGAAAACAATGTCGGCCGGATGGAGGACGGTAAATTTATTCCATACTATAACCGCCGTGAAATTGATGTTGATGGAGTTTTACAGGGGAAAAATTTAGAGCTTATCTGGGTGGCTGATCCGGTGGAGTTGTATTCTTTGCACATACAGGGTTCCGGCAAAATTAAACTGGAAGATGGAATCCTTTTAACAGTTGGTTTCGCGCAGACTAATGGCCGGCCTTTCCGCAGTATAACAAAATTCATGTTTGAGGGCGGCAAAATAAAAAGCAGTGAAGCTTCTTATCGTCATGTTTTTTTGAAGGGAAAGGATGACCAGGAAATATATGATATCTTAAGCCATAATGAAAGATACACATTCTTTCGCTTTTTAGATAAAGAGCCGGTGGGATCTTTAGGCGAACCGGTAACTCCGGGCAGATCGATCGCGACCGATCCTGACTTTTTCCCGGAAGGAGCGTTGGCATTTATCCGCTTGCGCAAGCCGGTTTTTGATACTGAAGGTAATGTTAAAGAAAGAGTCAATTTCTCCCGCTTCGTGCTCAATCAGGATAAAGGTTCGGCCATTGAAGGGCCCGGCAGGGTAGATCTTTTCTTCGGGTTTGGTACAAAAGCGGAATACACCGCGGGGACTCTCAAAGAAAAGGGCGAACTGTATTTGTTAATAAAAAAATAACAAAAAATAGTTTTGCTTTAGAATTGGAATTAAAAATCAGTTTGTGAAACCCTTGCTAAGTAAGTATTTGCAGGATACAAAAAATATGATGGAAAAACGAATTTTTTTCATCCGCCATCCTCTATCATTGTCTATCTGTAATCAACAGATAGACAATCCGGACTAAAATGCAACCTTTCCCCTGAAAATGTACCTTTTAAAACAGGTTTTATTAAAGAGCGGTATGTGATCAACAGGAGGCCGGGCAGATCGTAAAAATTTCCCCTGCGTGCTCGTGGCAACATTCCTTTGTTC
>Ga0224555_1001795_pt1 | contig 27822 bp, 25 predicted proteins | sample 714S23034metaG_FD_180687 | JGI IMG/M metagenome (GOLD analysis project Ga0224555, IMG submission 180687) | Peat soil microbial communities from Stordalen Mire, Sweden - 717 S2 30-34 | ecosystem: Environmental > Terrestrial > Soil > Wetlands > Peat | place: Sweden: Norrbotten County, Stordalen...
TGACCTACCGCCGCACCAACCGCAACCTGCATGTGCGCGGATATAAGGAGAAAGGCACAATCACAACGCCATTCGACATGCGAGTGCAGAACGATCTCGACCGCTTCCACCTGGTAATGGACGTCGTTGGTCGTGTACCGAATCTCGGCTCCAAGGGCGACTACCTGAAGCAGCAGATGCAGGACAAACTCATCGAGCACAAACACTACATCGATGCTCACGGCGAGGATATGCCCGAGATCCGGAACTGGAAATGGAATAAGGGCAACACACAAAAGGACACTAAATCGGGTTCTCGGAGTTGAAAGATGCCAATACAAATCGATGAAGAAGACGGCGGACAGTCAGTCGCCGTGGGGGTCGCTGGGAAGTTGATCAAAACTGATTACGAACGCCTTCTCGACCATCGCGCCAAATGCGATCGGGCTGCTCGCTGCGGCGAATACGACGCGGCCGTCGAGGAGAACCGTCGCAAAAACGTAGCAAATCAAACGATATCTAACATCTACGCAAGGAGCGCGGCATGAAGACGCATACCAGTCAAAAAGTTGTCGTCGGAAATTGGAAGATGCACACAACTTCAATTGAAGCGGAGCAATTGGCAAAAGGCATTATTGATGGCTTCGACCGCGCCGAGCATGTTACCGTTGTCCTCTGCCCGCCATTCCCTTATCTCGCGCTTGTCGGAGAAATGCTCAAGGGTACCCAGATCGCGCTCGGCGCCCAAAACATGTATCCCGATAAGGAAGGAGCCTTCACCGGCGAGGTGAGCCCGACCATGTTGCTCGATCTTGGCTGCAAGTACGTCATCCTCGGGCACAGTGAGCGCAGGCACAAACTGGGCGAGTCCAATGCATTCATCAACCAAAAGGTAGAGTGCGCACTGGCCGCAGGACTGAATGCGATTCTTTGCGTCGGGGAGACGCTGGAGCAACGCAATGCGAAGCAGACCGAGGCGGTGCTCGACAGTCAACTTTCGCAGGGATTGGCGAACGTTCCGCCAGAGTTTTTCTCTCGGCTCAGTATCGCCTATGAACCGGTCTGGGCGATCGGCAATTCACTGCACCATGAGAATCCACAACAGGCGCAGGATGCGCTATTACTGATTCGCAAGAAGCTCAGTCAAATCTGTGGAGATTTCCGGGCCCAGCAGATGATTATTCAATACGGTGGCAGCGTAGAACCTGAAAATGCAACTGCGTACCTCGGTCAGCCTGACATAGATGGCGTCCTCATCGGGGGCGCTAGCCTGAAAGCCGACAAGTTCCTCGCCATCGTCCATGCCGCAATTGCTGAAAACGAAGTAGAGATGCAGCCGGTTTGAATTAAGCCAGGAGTTCGAGATTCGATCCTTGCGACCGATTCGGCTTCGTTCAAAGACCGCAATGTGCAGGCAGGTCGCAAAGGTGCTTTACTGCGTTGTATCTAGCATGGCCTTGGATACGTCAGTCACGGCCCTTGACCCTCAACTGAGGGGGGTGTTCATAGGCTCACTCGGTGAGTTTGCTGTGACCAGGCCGGCCCGTCCGTCAAAGGGCACAACCATCCGCGAGGCGATCCACATGTTAGCCAAACTCATTGAGCACGATCGTTCCAGAGTTGTGATTAGCAACCAGGTTTGCGGAACTGGCGGCCGACTGTGAGGGCACGCAGTGTTGTCGCCCGGACAGAGACTGATGTTTAGGTCTGTTGGCGTCTCTACGATCTGCTTCATCAAAGCCAGAGATTTTACAGCGAACAAACAGGGTTCCGGAGCAAACGCTAAAACGCCGCGCTGGCTCGGATCGCATACTTCCGTATGGAGTTCGTGTTGAGCGAAATACTACAATCTGCTCAGGCGCCCCTTTTGCAATCTCGCAGCAGTAATCCCATCTATAAAGAGGCGCCTCACTCGCTTAACTTTGGCGAGGAGACCAAGTTGTTGGAGGGCACGGATGACAGTAGGTTCGCAAATTGAATTTCTGATTTGGATGTTGATTGCCGCCTCCATAATTGCTCTAGCCGCTGCGCGCCTGCGAATTCCTTACACGGTTGCTCTGGTTATGGGAGGGCTTGCTCTCGGATCGTTTCATCTGCCTATCCTGCAAACTCTCTTCGCTCATTCTCCCGATTGGTTGACACCCAACGTTAGCTTAGTCATTTTCCTCCCTGCTCTTTTGTTTGAGGGTAGCCTGAAGATTCAGTTTCGCCAGTTGCGGGAAAGCCTTGTCCCAATTTGTTTGCTTGCGACCGTAGGTGTCTTCGCGGCAACCGTGATTTCTGGCTTTGTTCTCCATTGGGTTTTGGGAATCCCGGTTCTCGTGGCACTTGTTTTTGGAGTGATTGTTGCTGCTACAGATCCTATCTCGGTGCTCTCAATTTTCAAGGACATGTCTATTGACAAGCGGCTCACCATTACTGTCGAAGGGGAGAGCCTGTTTAACGACGGAACATCGGTCGTACTGTTCGGGATCCTCGCTGGGGCCGTCGCCAGCTCGCGCCTAGATGTATTGGCAGGCCTTCGTGATTTTGCCGTCGAAGTGGCGGGCGGCGCGGCTTTGGGACTTGGACTGGGCTATGTGTTCAGCAGGCTCACGCAGAGAATCGACGATCCAGAGGTTGAGATCACGCTCACAACCATTTTGGCGTACGGTTCTTACCTTCTTGCGCAGTCGCTGCACTTGTCAGGCGTCATCGCCACAGTGGCGGCGGGCTTGATGATTGGCAACTTCGGAATGCGTACCGGGATGAGCTGGCGCACACGGATTGCGCTGTGGTCGTTCTGGGAATACGCATCTTTCCTTATCAATTCTGTTTTGTTTCTGCTGATCGGACTTCAGGTGCGTCTGGGAGAGCTGTTGCACATGTGGCGGGCGGCGGTTCTTTCGATTGCTGCAGTTCTCGTAGCGCGGCTGCTTACCGTATACGGGCTCGTTCCCTTCAGCAATCTCTTCTCCACCAAGATTCCCTTACGATGGCAGCATGTCCTGGTGTGGGGAGGCATGAGGGGAGCTCTCTCCCTGGCGCTAGTCCTGAGTATCGGGAACAGCTTTCCTTATCGGGATCAATTGTTGAACTTGACGTTTGGAGTAGTCGCGTTCACAATTGTCGTCCAAGGAATCACTTTGAAGCCGCTCATCCGCTTGCTTGGGATTGGGGAGAGCAATGACGACGACTATTCCCGGTCTCGGGTCCGTCAGGTTGCGATTGCGTCCGCGATCGCCGAATTGGAAGATATCGCAAACAAGCAATTGATCTCCCGCCCGGTCCACGAAAGGTTGCGCACCGAACTGGATGCGCAATTGGAAACTGCGAATACAGCGATCGATTCCATTCTCGGCGATAACCAGGACCGCCTTTCTGATGAATTCCGGGTTGCCCGGGCACGGCTCAGCAACGCAGAGAAGGGCGCGATCGAACAAGCAATGAACGATGGCTGGGTGTCGGCAAATACCGCGTCGCAATTAATTGAGGAGGTTGACCGCAATTCCACCAGCGACGCTCCCGCCATCGAAGACCCCGTGCCGCCTAAGAACACTTGACCTCCTTCATCTTCTTGTATTGGTCATGAAGCTTTCTTCGGATCTTAGGCTCGCGCAGCCGATCAGGACAGCCTCTCACGTTGATTGGAATCACCTTTACGATTCTACGGACAAACGCGGGCGGCATTCTTTAGGTGCAAAGGTTGGACTCGGAGCGTTCCTGCTTGGTTGGCGAACGGACGATCGACTGGTTGAAATCAAGTTCACAACCGGCGCCAGCTATGGATCTTTTCTTACCGCAGAGCCTTTTGGGTTGTCTGGAGTATTGGCCACCATGACGACAGGACTTGTCCTGGGACGCAAAGCGCATTTCCGTAACTGCTCACTCCGAAATCTAAATGCTCGGCGGGGCCAACGATCAATGCGGTTCCCGCTTCGTTCTCTTGATCACTCCGCGAGCCGGGGAAACACGCCGGGCGACCAGTGAAATGTTGGCCGCACCTAATTTAGCTTGCAATTGTTTGACAATGAGATCCTTCGAGATAGTGTCGAGTTCTTGAGTGCTCTCGTATGTCACATTCAAGATGATACCGACTGGAGCAAACGCAACATCGAAATCTTGGAGCGGCGCTCCCGCTGGCCAGATTTCAGTGACGACTGGCTTTACGCGAGCAAGCACCTCGCCATGAAGATCCTCCAAAGACTCGACGGGCGCAGTTGGAGCCGGCGGCGATTGCGGAGAAAGTCTCTGCATCAACTCAGCCAATTCACTCTGGCTTGCGATGCTCGCAACAGTTAGCGTAGCTTTTCGACCACAGCGCCTTTCGATCTCTCGCTCCGCTGTTTGAATCTTCTCTTCTGAGACAGTTCGAGTTGAGATTAGTCGAACTGCGAGACTCTCCCGTCCCACTTCGACCTGCTGAGACACAAGTGCGCCTGGCGGCAGCAGATCCTTAACCACTTCCTGTATTGCGCTTCTCGCGACCGCTTCGCCGGCGACCTGCACAAACGCGGTTCTCAACGGCAAAGCTATCGCGCCGAGTAGAACAGCCAGAATCAGGATTCGCCACCTCAGCTTGCCGCCGTTGGCCAGCGCACGCGAAAGCCAGCCGTGCGAAAGTGTTTGAGCGAGCAATTCCGTTTTTCTGAGGCATTCAATCTCGGCGCGAACCTCAGGCCCGTTCATGCCGGTCAGCAGGAAAACGGCAAACGCGCTGGCGACAATTGCGACAAGATTCGTCAAAAAGAGCAACCCGGCTCCGCCCATGATTCTGGTGTTCACGCCGCTTCCTAACCCGAAGCCGATCGTGCACAATGGAGGCATCAATGCTACTGCGATTGCTACTCCCGGCAGGGTCGTAACTCCATCATTCCCGCCCACTCGAGACACTGCAACGGAACCGGCGAGTCCGGACAATAATGCAACACCAAGATCGAGGAGCGTAGGGTTGGTCCTGGCCAGTATCTCGCCGGTGACAGAATGAAATGGGAGAAGCCAGACAATCAGAGCCGAGAACCCGACTGAAAGAGATACGCTGGCGGCAAGGTTCACGACGGCGATGACCCCGAGGTAGAGATCGCCCGCAGCCAGCGCCAATCCTGCGGCCATTATCGGCCCCATCAAAGGTGAGATCAGCATCGCGCCGATAATGACTGCGGGGCTGTTCAGCACAAGGCCCAAAGCAGCAATGCCCGCAGAAAAGACGATCTCCAGCCAATAATTAAGACTTGCGATCTGAGCCGTATCGCAGACCTGCGCATAAACCCTTGACTTCTTCTCCGGGGCGATTTTCAGCCAGCGCTCTAGCCGGGTTCGCTTCGGGACCGCAATTCCATCTGGGGATGCCGTCATACAATGACCTTCCGTGATGCAAGTCTAAAAGACGAGAGGCGCGGCTATCATTGCGGGTGGGAAAATGAATGATTGTGGTGGCATAAGAAAACGCGCGCCTTGATCGACGCTAGATTCCGTCCCGCGTGTGTTGCAAACGAATTCTTCTGCCAGTGTATGAAATGGATTCAACCAATCGAGTGGGGATCAAAACAGAGCGATGGCAGCGCCACCGCCCAGCTCTAACATCCAAATACCCCAGGTGCCATGTGACTTCATCCATGACGAACCCGTGGAGATGTCCGATTTCTCCATCTGAGGCCCACACTTCATAGCTGGATAGGTCCACAACGCTCCGGAGATGCGGGTCTTCTTCCTCGGAGTTGACGGGAAGGTCTGCTCCGGGGAGAATCGGTGGCCCTGCGCCTAGCCCAGCATCAATCCAGAATTGTTCTCCAGCAAAGTAATCCCGCATCGCGATCTCCTGCTGTCGGGAGACCGGCATTTGAGAATCGACGTCGGGACTGTTGCTTACCTGCTTTTTCGTGTACCTGACCTGGCATGATTGGTTGGCCCAGTTGGGTTTCTCGAAGAACGAAACAGCGAGAACGACCTCTTGCCTATTCAGCAATCTCCCAACGTCAACTACTAAATAACGGATCCTCCAAGAACGATCGTCAAACAGAAAGTTACGGATATTTCCCATCTCCCCATCCGAGGCGTCGACGCGCGATCCGAGCAAGTCATGCAAGTCGTGTAGCATATCTCTCCCGCAATTCGAAGCCCCAAGGTAACGGAATTTGCGCTGCTCTGCAGGTCAAAGAAGTAGTTTAATAACGTCTTCCGAGCCCTGCTCCTCACTCAATGCCGATCGGCATTCCCCGTTCGATGGGCAAGCGAGGGAAGTCTTGACCCACCCGCCCCTGCTTGGATCCCTCCGCAGAATGGGACTCACAGTCCACTTCTGCTGTGATGCAGATTCACGCGACATTCTGCCCAGCAGACAGATTTCACCCATGAGGTTGGAATCAACACAAAACGGTCAAGGAGCAATTCCTCAGCTTTGACGTCCAAGTAGGCAAGATGCCACGGATCCCCATCCAAAATGAACCCTTCCAGTCGCCCGATTTCGCCATCGGTTGCCCAGACCTTGTAATCAGTCATGCCCCAGACGCTGCGGAGATCCGGGTCTTCTTCTGTGCGAACTGGAAGTTTTCTCCCAGTCGGAATAGGTAATCCCCCTTCCATCTCTGCATAGAACCAATAGGCCATCTTCCCCCAGTACTCTTTCATGGCTATCTCTTGCTGGCGAGAAACTGGTTTCTCCGTATCGATATCGGGGCTGTGGCGTCCTTGCTCTCTGGTCATGCGGACTCGAAAGACCTTCTCCGTCCAGTCGAGGTGCTCCGCCGATGCAACCGGCAAAACAACGTCCCGACGCTTGAACCAGGTTCCGACGTCAACGACAAAATAGCTTACCAGCCAGGAATGGTCGTCGAAAAGAAGGTCTCGGACCTTCCCCATTTCGCCATCCGTAGCTGTCACGGAAGATCCGATCAAGTCTTTCAGATCGTGCACCATATTCCTCCAGTGGAAAAAACATGAAATTGCAAGCGACCTTAGCAAACCACAGAGGCTCTTGGGTTTGCTGGTCGGCGAGGTCTGCCTTAGATAGAACTGTGACCTCAGGATGGCACGAAAACTGTCTCATTTTGAACGGACATTTAGTTTCCAGACCCTTTCAAGCCGGGTATCTGTTGCAGGCTGGAAGAGATAGACCAAGCACTCTTTGTTGGCCGGCTTCGTCCGTTCGATTGCCCGCCAAACTGCAAACGAAGTCTAGGTCGTGGCATTTATCCCGATAAATCGAGAATGCGGATTCGACCTCAACTGACATGGACAACAGGGCGGCTTGAAACGTCTTTGACTGCGCGTCGCGAGGCCTCGTGAGTTAGAGTTGCAGTATCGCCTTCGCCAAGAAAAATAAAGCGCATTGCACAGCACAGCTAGGAATTTCGCCGTGGAATTTAGAATGTGCTGGGCGAGAATCATCCGAGCGAAACCGTTCGGCCGCTTTACATGAGCGACGCTCCTTCTCAGTACACTCACCCTCCCGCAATTCTCACCCCTTTCCGGCGTAAATCTCCAGCGCTCTCCGGTTGGAAATGATCAGCGTCGATCCTCGCGATTCCAGCAACTCCTGATAACGGAATTCGCTAAAAATGCGGGTTACTGTCTCGCGGGAGACACCGATGAACTCGCCAATCTCCCCGTGTGTCAGTGAGCAGGATAACCGAGTTCCGTCCTCTGTCGTCTGGCCGTCGGCACACCACTCCAACAGGAGCCGCGCGAGTCTCGCCGGTGCAGTCATCACGAGCCCGAGTGCTCGTACCTGCTCGCGGGCTCGAGCACAATCCGTGGACAACTCGCGTACCACGTTCTTGTAGGCAGCAGGGTGGCGCGCCAGGAAGTCAAGAAATTGATCACGATAGAGCGATGCGATTCTAGATGGGCAGACAGTCTCTGCAGTGATGTCATACCTGCTATCGGAGAGGACAGATGCGAGGCCTAGTGTATCTCCAGGATTGGCAATCCCGAGAATCAATCTTCTGCCCGCACTCGAATTCATTGATAGCTTCACCTGCCCTGTCAACAAGAACAGGATCTGTGAGGGAGCTTGCTCTTCGATGAACAGGATAGTATTCGCTTTGAGATTGGCGAACACTTTAAGATCCTCCAACTCACTGAGTGCTTCGGCCGACAACCGCTCGATGAATTCTGCCGATCTAGCGTCGTTGTAAAAATCGCCGAAATGTGTTCCAGAGGTGGTTCGCATCGGATTCTCCCGCACCCTGGCAAGATTTTCAGCAACTGCCCGGAGGTGAAATTGTGCGGTCTTTGCTCACTGCTAAACTGTTCACTTTTGCTCATCGGTCGTCGCTTCGCCCTGGAATTCGGATTTCCAAAAATGAAAGTGTGCAATCTTGACCAGATTATCGACTTGGCAATTCTTTAGATTTTTCTTCATAGAATTTCGGCAGCAGTGTGCTCCGAACATCGGGCCATCACCTTCTTCCGTTTCGAGATGACCACCAAATGGGGCTGCTACGCCATCTAAAACGAATCGATTTCCAGGAGCTATGCATTGAGAAGAACGCTTCAATCCCACCTGGTGCTGGCCGCAGTCCTTTCTCTGGCCAACGTCGCATGCTTCGCCCAATCCTCAGGTCAGGCGACTTACAAAGCCAAGTGCCAGACATGCCATGGCGCTTCTGGCACCCCAAGCCCGGGAATGGCCAAGATGATGAGTATCAAGCCGGCTTCAGATCCGGCAATCAAGAACCTCACGGCGGAGCAGATGTTTACGGCCGTTAAGAACGGCAAGGGCAAAATGAAGCCAGTCGCAGGACTCACTGACGCCCAAATCAAGGACGTTGTGGCTTTCTACCGTGGGTTGAACTAACGGCACAACGGCTCGGCATCATCGATCTGTCATTCACTTGAGCGAGGCGGAGGCGGGGGTGCCCTTGTTGCAGAGATTCCGCGAAGGCTGGATAAGGCCGGCCCTATTCTTCGGCAATAACCCCATCAGTCTTGCAGGCGGCGCCATCACCAGCGCCTCCGGCGTGACCATGATCGGCTACTGGCTGGTGCAGATTGTAGGCCGGCCCAACGCCAATCCCTACCTCGGCATTATCTTCTTCCTGCTCCTTCCCGCTTTGTTCATGGCAGGCTTGCTGCTGATTCCGATAGGCGTCTTTCTCCGCCGCAGAAAGCTCCAGAAGGCCGGACAAATTCCGGCCAGGTTTCCAGAGATCGATCTCAACGACCGCATCTTTCGCCACGGCCTGGACATCGTGCTGGTGGCCACCATTGTCAACTTGCTGGTTGTTTCCATCGCCACCTATCGCGGTGCAGCCTACATGGATTCGCCCCAGTTTTGCGGCCAGTCCTGCCATGTGATGCATCCAGAGTACACAGCCTACAAAATCTCCCCACACTCTCATGTGGCCTGCGTGGACTGCCACATCGGTTCGGGAGCGGCTGCATATTTTTCCGCCAAGGTGAACGGTACCAAGCAGCTTGTTGAAGTCACCCTCCATCCATTGGCGCATTTCGATCCAAAGCTCATACCCAACTATCCCACTCCCATCCCGTCGCCGGTTCAGAATCTGCGTCCTGCGCGGGCAATTTGCGAGGGCTGCCACGCTCCGGCCCGGTATGTGGGTGAGAAGCTTCTGGTCAAGTCCTCCTTTGCCGACGACGAGAAGAATACCGAAACCCAGACGGTGCTCGTGCTGCACCTGGGCGGAATGGACTCGCTCTCCCAACTGAGCGGGATTCACGGCGTTCACCTGGGACACATCGAATACATCGCCCCCGACCCAAGCCGCACCACGATTCCCTGGGTGCAAAGGCGGAACTCCGATGGATCGGAGACAGTGTTTACCTCCTTGCCGGCAGGTAGCGGCGTACCCAAGGGCGAGCGACGGCTGATGGACTGCATCGACTGCCACAATCGCGCGGCTCACCCCTTCATGACTGCGGAAGATGCGCTCGACCGCGCCATGGACGAAGGCGGGATAAGTCCGGATCTCCCTTGGGTTCACAAGGAAGGCCTGCAACTCCTCAATGCCACATACGGCACTGAGGCCGAGGCGAGCACTCAGATACCGCTTCAGCTTGCTGCCTTTTATCGCACCCGGCATCCTGAGGTGCTACCTGCAAAGGCTGCACTTGTGCAGTCGGCTGGTGAGGAACTTGCGACCCTCTACAGCCAGAATGTATTTCCATTCATGAAGGTCACCTGGGGGACTCACCCCAACAACATCGGTCACATGAGCTATCCGGGCTGCTTCCGTTGTCACGACGGCAGCCACACAGCCACAAACGGCAAAACCATTCCTCAGGATTGCTCGGTCTGCCACAACCTGCTGGCTGTTGACGTAGCCAAACCCAAGGTGCTGTCCGATCTCGGCATCCAGTAGATCGTTGCTCAATCGATAGAAAGAGTGTAGCCATGACGCACCAACCGCTATTCACGCCATCGAGCGCCGGGGAGTTGATGAGCCCGATGGACAGATCTGTTCTCGAATTGTGCCGGACTCACGGCATTTCACGCCGTCGCTTTTTGGAGTACTGTACGGCGGTTACCACGACTCTTGCGTTGCCTTCCTCCTATGCGCAGGTTGTCGCAACTGCCCTCAGTCAGAAGAAGAAGCCAGTTCTGGTGTGGCTTGAGTTTCAAGATTGCGCAGGCAACACCGAGTCGATGCTCCGGACAAGCCATCCCTCGGTGGAAGACCTGGTCCTCGAATCTTTCTCATGGGAGTACCACGAAACCATCATGGCCGCTTACGGCAAGGCTGCAGAGTCCGCATTGCAGCGCGTCGTTCGCGAGGAGAAGGGCAAGTACATCGTCGTTGTTGAAGGCGCGATTCCAACCGCCGACGGCGGTGTGTATTGCACCATCGGCGGCCGCACGGCTCTAGATATTGCGCAGGAGGTTTGTGGAAGCGCGGCGATCATCATAGCGGTGGGCGCATGCGCCTGGGACGGTGGCCTGGTTCGATCGGGGCCGAACCCTACAGGGGCGTTGGGTCTGCAAGGGGCTGTGCCCGGTCTCCATGTAGTGAATCTTCCTGGATGTCCGCATAATTCGGCCAATACAGCGGCCGTGCTGGTGCACTACCTCACGTTTGGAGAGATGCCGGCGCTCGATCCGTTGAACCGGCCATTGTTTGCCTATGGCGATATCATTCACGACCAATGCGAACGGCGGGCGCACTACGACGCAGGGAGATTCGTGCAGGAATGGGATGATGAGGGCGCACGCAAAGGCTGGTGCCTTTACAAGATGGGGTGCAAAGGCCCCGAAGCAAATTTCAACTGCCCCACCGTGCAGTGGAACGGGAGTACAAGCTGGCCCGTCAAAGCGGGGCACGGCTGCATCGCCTGCGCCTCTCCGCGCTTTTGGGACACCAAGTCGCCTTTCTACGAGCGACTGCCGCACCCTGCCGGATTCGGCGTAGATGTATCGGTGAGCGAGATTGGCTGGACCGTTGTCGGAGCGGTTGCCGTCGCGACCGCGGCTCATGGCATCACCAGCATCATTCGTGACCGAAGACCTACCGAGACTGCGACGAGTGAGAAGGTCGGCCCAAAGGAGAAGCTATAAATGGCACGCATTGTTATCGATCCGGTTACGCGCATCGAGGGGCATCTTCGCATTGAGGTCGAAGTAAATGACCACAAAGTGACGGATGCCTGGAGTTCGGGCACCATGTTCCGCGGCATCGAACTCATATTGCGCGGACGTGATCCGCGCGAAGCGTGGATCTGGGCGCAGCGCATCTGTGGCGTTTGCACCACCGTACATGCCCTGGCTTCGGTGCGTGCGGTCGAGAATGCGCTCAGTGTTCAGATTCCTGAGAATGCGCGGATTGTGCGCGATATTATCGCGGCCGCCCAAAACGTTCAGGATCACATCATCCACTTCTACCACCTGCATGCGCTCGACTGGGTTGATGTCATTTCGGCACTGAAAGCCGACCCGGCAAAGACGGCGCAACTGGCTCAATCCATCTCCGACTGGCCCAAATCCAGCGCAGTGTACTTCAAGGCTGTGCAGGATCGTGTCAAGACGCTCGCGGACAGCCGCCAGTTGAGCCTCTTTGGAAGCGGCGACTGGGGACACCCTGCCTATAAGTTGCCCCCGGAAGCGAACCTGATGGCTGTTGCGCACTACATCGAGGCACTGAAACTACAGCGTGAATTCATCCGTATCCAGGCGGTCCTGGGTGGCAAAAACCCCCACCCGCAAACCTATCTGATGGGCGGCATGGCGACGACCATGGACGGCAGTGAACCGGATGCGGTCATCAACCCCGAACGGATCACGCTTCTCAATGAGCTAGTTGCGAATGCTCAGGAATTTGTTCGCCAGGTGTACCTGCCCGATGTGCTGGCCATCGCCGGTTTCTACCCGGAATGGTTCACCTATGGCGCCGGCATCGGGAATTACATGACGTACGGCGATTACTCTGGCGACACCACCATGAGCGAGAGCGGCTTCTTTTTTCCGCGAGGCATCATCCTGGGACGTGATCTCGCAACCGTGCTTGCTCTCGACCCAAAGAATGTAACTGAGTATGTTACGCGATCGTGGTACGAGTACCCGGAAGGCGACCAGGCTGCAAAGCATCCCGCGCAGGGTGTCACCAATCCGAAGTATTCCGGACCGAAGCCACCGTATGAATTCCTCAAGACAGACGAAAAATACTCATGGCTGAAGTCGCCGCGCTATAACGACAAGCCCATGGAGGTTGGCCCACTTGCGAGAACGCTGGTCGCCTATGCCTCCGGCAATGGGAACGTAATACGAATCGTTAACACCACCCTCGCCAAACTCAAGCTTCCCGCTTCCGCTCTCTTCTCTACGCTGGGCCGAGTCGCCGCCAGAGCTCTTGAAGCCGACATCATGGTCAGCCGGCTCTCCGATTGGGTCGCTCAGCTAAATAACAACATGGCCCATGGCAATGTGCGCCTCCACAATGGGGATAAGTGGAATCCGAACAGTTGGCCAAAGTCTGCTCAGGGCTTTGGATTTCACGAGGCGCCGCGCGGTTCCCTGGGGCATTGGGTTGAAATTGAAGACAAGAAGATTGTGAACTACCAAGTGGTAGCGCCGAGTACATGGAACGCCGGTCCGCGCGATGCCCAACAACAACGCGGACCCTATGAGGCGGCGCTCCTGGATACGCCGATCGCCGATCCGGAGCGGCCCCTTGAAGTGCTCCGCACGGTGCATTCCTTCGATCCCTGCCTGGCCTGTGCGGTGCATGTAGTTCGAGCAAATGGCTTGGCACGCAACAAGACGCGCTGACGAGCTGACAAGGAGTGAATGCCCATGGCAAGCCCCACAACTCATGCATGCACCCCCGAGGAACTTGCGAAAGATCCAGAGCGCATTATTCCGGTTTATGTCTGGGAACTGCCCGTCCGGATTGCCCACTGGGGGCTGGTTGGATCCCTGGTGCTGCTGACAGTCACAGGAACCTACATGCATAGTCCCTTTCTTACGGCGAATGGCTCACGCGCCTGGGTGATGGGTTGGATGCGCTTCATTCACGAGATGTCCGGGTTCCTGCTCATCGCCATCTTCATTCCACGCATTTACTGGTTCTTTGCGGGCAACCATTACGCCTCTTGGCGTTCCTGGTTGCCCCATACCGCACGTCAATGGTCAAGCATAAAAAGTATGGTTGCCTACTATGGATTCAGGCGTCGCAAGCCCTTCGAGGAGATTGGCCACAACTCTCTGGCAGCACTCGCCTACATCGCCGTCTTCTCCCTGGTGGCCATCGAGTTCATCACCGGCCTGGTGCTTTTCAGCGCGGTCGAGGGTGGCCGCATTTTGAATGTTTTCGTAGGATGGATTCCCCGTGTCATCAACATCCAATGGATTCGCAGCGTGCATTTCCTGATCATGTTTCTTCTGATTGCCTTCTTCATCCATCACATCTACAGCGCCTTGCTGGTCGGAATCAGCGAAAGAAACGGCGAGATGGAGAGCATCTTCACCGGCTGGAAGTTTGTCCCCAAGCGGCTTGTCGATGAAGTGACGGAAGCTGAAAACCAGGGCATTGCCCCACGCAGGCGGCCGGTGAAAGGCAACCGATGAGTGATAATGCCCCGTTCAAGATTGCATTGCTGGGCCTCGGCAATCTGATGCGAACAGATGATGCAGTCGGAATGCTCACATTGCAAACACTCGCAGGAAGTAACCTGCTTCCGCCTGAGGTCCGAGTCATCGAAGGAGGGACACTGGGGCTCGATCTGCTCGACAGCCTCCGCGGGATTTCGCACCTTCTGGTCCTCGATGCTGTGGACACTGGCGCCGCTCCGGGCACACTGAAGCGATTTGAAGGTCAGGAGGTTGACGATCTGCCGGTCTCGAGGAGTGTTCATCTGCTTGGTTTCTCAGACCTGATGGGCGCGTTGCGCCTCATCGATGCCGCCCCGGCGGAAGTTGTTCTTCTCGGAGTGCAACCCGCATACACTGGTTGGGGAACGGCTTTGACCCCAGAAGTTGATCTTGCTCTGCAGACCCTGATGCAATCCGCGCTTGCGCAACTCACGGAATGGGTCGACGAGGCCTCCGAGCTCACCGCGCCGGCCAAGGATCACAGAGTTCTTGAGTTCGTGATTCAGCGACGCCCCTGCGTCTAATTGCGCTTGGCAGACCACTGTCAGTCAGTCGCGGGCATTCGAACAATCTCAACTGAACATTTGGCATGGCGTGCGACCGTTTCCGACACGCTGCCCATCAAGAAACTCTGGATGTCTCGCTTCCCATGTGAGCCAACCAGGATAAGATCGGCATTCCAGGTTATGGCCGTCTCGATGATGGTCTCTCGAGCGTCCTCTATTTTGACAGACGCCTCTACGCGGAATCCCGCCCGACGCAACTCGTCCGCGATTCGCTCCAGCAGCATAATCGCCGGCTTCTTCTGGTCTTCCAACTCTGGAGCGTACTCCTGCGACATTTCCGGTGGGGCCACGGGCTCCACCGGCTCCAGCACGTGCAACGCCAAAATCTCTGCATCTTCCGTCCGAAACTGGGTAACAAGAGTACGAACCAAATTCTTGGAGAACTTCGAATCGTCGATTCCCAACAAGATTTTCATGACGCCTCGCTGACGCCGTAAGTGTAGAATATGCCAACGCGAAAAGCTGGCCACAATTGCACGCCTAAGAGGATCCAGACCGCGGGCGGGATAGAATGCGTCCTTGAATCAGCCTCGGGTCCACGGTTGATTTCGCCGCTGAGCACAAAGCAAGCGACTTTGACTGGTCGATCTGACTGTGGTGTTTTCGAATGATGCCGAACCCGCAGGAGGTTGCGCCGCCGCGTTTTGGAATTGACGAAACTAGCTCACATGGACGACGGGGCGAAGCGAAGGGTCCTTTACGGCGCGACGGAGAACTTCATGCGTTAAAGGAGCTGTATCGCCTTCGCCGAGGAAGATGAAGCGCATCACGTTGGTCACAGGATTCTCGTCCGTCCAGTGAAAATAGACGTGGGGAATGCATCCCGTTGAGCGTTCGATGTAAATGAGCAGAGCGGCAATGGAATTGGCGACCACCGCGCTCCTGGCATGGAGGACTCGGCTGGAACCTTCCCATCGTCCTTCCACACGAAGAAGGTCGGTAAAGTCGGAAGTGTCTCCCCGTTCTACCTCGAAGAAGAAGATGAGATCATCTGCCGAGATGCCGTGAAGACGCCGAAGCTCAAGGCCTGCTTCGTCGCAGTTCTTACTTGAAGAGTTGCGGGGATTCCACGCAATGATGCGAACGGTGTGATTGTGGGCGTCGGAGATCAGGGCCTTTGCCTGATCGTCGAGCTCGATGCCGGTGATGCGAAGTTCGGTCGAGCGCATCGCACGCGAGACCAGCGACATGAAGATGATCGTGAAGATGAAAATGCACGAGATTTTCAATCCTTCGGGACGTTCCCAGATATTGATCAGGGTAGTGTAAATGAAGATGAGAGAGAGAAAGCCAAGAACCAAGCGAGGAAGACCCTTTCGAGCAGCAATGGTAACGGCACACGAAGCGGAGGTGATCAAAACAAGGACGCCCGTGGCATAGGCCCCGCCCTGGGCGTCGACATCCGCGTGGAAGAGCAGCGTCACGGTAAACGCGACAGCGACAAAGACGAGAACGAGTGGTCGAGATGCACGGGCCCATTCAGGCGCCATGCCGAAGCCTGGAAGATAGCGAGGGATAATGCTGAGAAGACCAGCCATGGCAGAAGCCCCGGCAAAGGCAAGAATGAGAATCGTGCTGAGGTCATAGACAGAACCAAACAACTGGCCGAGGTATTGATGAGCGAGGTAGGCCATCGCTCGACCATTGGCGATGCCCCCTTCCTTGAAGTAAGGCGCAGGAATGAGCAAAGTTGTAATGATGCTGGTGGCCATCAGAAAAATGCTCATGATGGTAGCCGCAGTTACCAGGAGGCGCTTGGTGTTTTTGATTCTCCCATCCATATCCTTGGACTGAATCAGCGGCATAACGACGACGCCGGTTTCAAACCCCGAGAGGCCCAGTGCCAGGCGGGGAAACAACAGGAGTGACAATCCAAAGATCGAAAGGATACTTGCGTGCTGGGTGAACAGTGCGTTCTTCCATGCAGGAAGGACTTCCGGGTGATGAAAAATCTGTACGACGCCGGCGATGGTAACAACCGAGTTGAGCGCCAGATAGAAAGCCACCAGCCAGACGGCGAGATTGATCGCCTCCCTGAACCCCTTGAGGAAGATGCCGCCGAGGACAGCAAGCAGGAACAGCGTGACGGCCATCTGATTCTGCAGGGCATGGGGGGTGTAGGGATTGTGGATAAAGTGAGCCGTTGCGTCGGCGGCCGAGAGAGTCATGGTAATGACGAAATCGGTGCTGGCGAAACCAAGAAGCACAAGAACGAAGACCTTACCTGCCCAACCAGGGAAGAGCCTTTCTAACATCGCAATGCTGCCCTGACCGTTGGGGCTGGCAGCTGCTACTCGTCTGTAGACGGGTAGCGCAGCAAAGAGAGTCACAAGGACGAGGACTAGAGTTGCAATCGGAGAAAGAACTCCTGCAGCCAGAAACGCAATGCCGGACTGATAACCCAACGTTGAGAAGTAGTCGACGCCGGTGAGACACATGACGCGCCACCAGGGATGTTTCGCTTCTGGGTCGGGTCTCTTGATGCCCTTCGGAAGTTCGAGGTCGGCGAGTAGCCAGTCTTTGAAGGACACTTGGGCCTCATCTCTGAATCGCTGGACTCATTGTATTGGGAACGCCGGAGAGTACCCTTCCTTAGGATGCAAAGCAGTTTGGTGCCGGTCAGATTAAATTGCTGCGCCTCGATCACCTCAAATTCACGGAGACGCTGCGAATTTCTCGCTGGCCATCGTTGATGGTTTAGCATAACCGCAGGCGCGTGGCGCTTGTCAGCATCAACCACACAAGCCGAAGTCGAGGTCGGACTGTTTTGTCTCTCTTCCCAAGACGACAAATGACAGGTTGTAGCAAGGTCAGGCTCGCCTCCGTTCGTGCGTTCTGGGTGCTAGTGTGCTGTGTGGTTCTTTGTCGGTGCACTGCTACTGCGGAGTCTCCCACGAGCATTTTCGCCCCCGCCGCGACGCCTGCGCATTCAATCTTCGATCTCTCGATGCTGGTGCTTTCCATCACCCTGGCGATCTTTCTGATCGTTGCCGGATTGCTGCTGTACGCGCTGATCCGATACCGGCATCGCCCTGAGGATGCGCATCACGAGCCGGCACAAGTCTACGGCAGCAATCAGATTGAGCTGTCCTGGACCGTCATTCCGATCCTGATTGTGGTGATGCTTTTTCTGACCACCGCGCGAGTCATCATCGGAACTCAGGCGATCCCCAAGCCGAGCAATGCCATGAATGTGACTGTGATCGGCCATCAATTCTGGTGGGAGTATCGCTATCCCAAGCTGGGAATCGTCACGGCGAATGAGCTCCATATCCCTGTTAGCAACGTGGCAAACTCCATGCCAACTTATCTGAATATGTCGTCGGCGGATGTGGTCCATAGCTTCTGGGTGCCGCGCCTTGCGGGTAAGACAGACGTGATTCCGAACCGCGTGAACACGATGTGGATCGATCCAGAGCAGCCCGGCCTTTACGTCGGCCAATGCGCACAGTATTGCGGCATGCAGCATGCGAAGATGCTGATACGAGTGTATGCGCAATCGCCCGCGGACTTTGCCGCCTGGATCAGCCAGCAAAAGCAGCCTGGGCGGCAGGATTTCGCCGGTAATCCCGCCGCGGCAGAAGGCCACGCTGTCTTCATGCACAATGCCTGCATCAACTGCCATGCAATTTCCGGGACTGTAGCCACCGGGCGATTCGGACCCGATCTCACCCACCTGGCCAGCCGCGATACGATCGGCTCCGGAGCGATTCAGAATACTCCGGAGAACCTGAGGAAATGGGTCGACGATCCCAACTCGCTGAAGCCCGGTTGCCTGATGCCGGCGATGCATTTGAACGATCACGATCTGGACGCAATCACCGCCTATTTGACGCAGCTTCGTTAGCCATTCACTGGAAAGGGTTGTCTGATGAGCACAACTCAAGTCGTCGAAGGAATCGATGGGACGTTGACGGCCCGGCATGGCACTCCGCCGCTGAACGTGGTGTACGAGTGGCTGACCACGGTGGATCACAAAAAGATCGGGCTGATGTACATCGGGTACGCTCTCATTTTCCTTTTGATTGCGGGCGTCGAAGCGATGCTGATGCGCATCCAGTTGGCCATCCCCAACAATCACTTCGTCTCGCCCCTGGTATTCAACCAGCTTTTCACCATGCACGGGACGACGATGGTGTTTTTCGTTGGCATGCCCATCCTGTTCGGCTTTGGAAACTACCTTGTCCCGCTGATGATCGGCGCCCGCGATATGGCGTTTCCGCGCCTCAACGCGTTCAGCTTCTGGGTCTCGGCGTTTGCCGGCTTTCTACTATACTTCAGCTATGTCGGGGCAAGCGGCCTCTATGCCGCCGGGGCGGCGCCAGACGTAGGCTGGTTTGCCTACGCGCCGCTTACGGCAAAGGTTTTTTCGCCGGGCCACAGCACGGACTACTGGACGCTGGCCGTATTCTTGAGCGGTATCGGCTCCATCGGAACGGCGCTCAACATCGTGACCACCATCCTCTGCATGCGCTGCCGCGGCATGAAGATGAGCCGCATGCCGCTGCTGGTCTGGCTTTATCTCGTCATGTCCAGCCTGGTGTTTGTCACGGTCAGCCCGCTGACGGCGGCGCAGATCATGCTCACCCTGGACCGCTATCTTGGCTCTCACTTCTTCGATACGCAGGCCGGCGGATCGGCCGTATTGTGGATGCACTTCTTCTGGATCTTCGGCCACCCCGAGGTCTATGTGCTCGTGCTGCCGGCCTTCGCATTCGTGAACGAAATCGTTCCCGTCTTCTCGCGCAAGGCCATCTTCGGCTATCCAGCGATGGTGGCGGCTTCGGTCGGCATCGGCTTCATCAGCCTCAGCGTTTGGGCGCACCATATGTTCACCGTTGGCCTCGGCGCGGCTGCCAACACTTTCTTCGTCTTTGCCACTATGGTGATTTCGGTGCCGACCGGAATCAAAATCTTCAACTGGCTGGCAACGATCTGGGGCGGCAAGGTGATCTTCGCTACTCCCATGATGTTCTGCGTGGGCTTCCTGTTTCAGTTCCTTGTTGCGGGCCTCACTGGCGTCATGCTCGCCGCGGCTCCCTTCGACTGGCAGCTCGGCAACTCCTACTTTGTGGTTGCCCACTTCCACTACGTCCTGGTGGGAGCAATCCTGTTTGCATTGTTTGCGGCCTTTTACTATTGGTACCCGAAGATTACCGGCCGCATGATGTCTGAGACGCTCGGCAAGTGGCATTTCTGGCTGTTCATCATCGGTTTCCACCTGACCTTCGACTTCATGCATGTCCCCGGCCTGCTGGGCATGCCGCGCCGCATCTATACCTACGAGGCAAACCGGGGGTGGGGTGGGTGGAATCTGATCGTCAGCATCGGAGCCGTGGTCCAGGCGATCGGCCTGCTGATCTTTGTCTACAACCTGGTTCAGTCCTACTTCCGCGGCAAAGAGGCCGGCCACGACCCATGGGATGCCTGGACGCTCGAATGGTCGACTCCGTCTCCCCCGCCGGACTATAACTTCGCCGTCCTACCCACGGTCAACAGCCGCCGGCCGCTGTGGGATCTGAAACACCCTGAAGATCCGGACTCGGACTACGAATGATGAGAGACGCAAAAGCAATCCCGATCATTGGGCCGATTGACCCGATTGACCCGACGGGAACGCCCTGGACCCTGCCATACCGCGGCACCGTGGGCATGGTTTGCCTGATCGTGGCTGAGTCCGCGATCTTCATCATCTTTGTTGTAGCCTACATCTTTTACATCGGCAAGAGCCTCAGCGGCCCCACGCCAGCGCAGGTGCTGGAGTTGCCCATATTCGGCACTGTCTGCCTATTGTCAAGCAGCATCACCTTGCACTTTGCAGTCGCCGCGCTGCGCAAGGGAAGGTCGAGCGCCTGCACAGCGTGGCTCGCAGGCACAGTCCTGCTGGGATCGATCTTCCTCGCCTCGACTGCCCGCGAGTGGTATCACCTCATCCACGAAGAGGGACTGACCATTAAAACCAATCTCTTCGGAACAACCTACTACTCGCTGGTCGGTCTGCATGCCACGCACGTCGTGGTGGGTTTGATCATGCTCTCGCTTGTTCTGGGGTTCTCCTTCTTTGGTCTGGTCAGAGAAGAGCACTCGGAGAAACTCGAGGTGCTGTCGCTTTACTGGCACTTCGTCGATGCGGTATGGGTCGTCGTGTTTATGGTGGTCTATGTTCTGGGAAGATAGTTTGCGGAAAGGAGGCGCAGGATGCAGCACGACGAATCGATAAACCCTGCCGAGCCCAGCGCGACCCGCGCGCTTCACGCCGAAGGTGCGGACGGCGTGGTGCTACCGGTGCCGACCCCTTGGCCCATGGTCCTGGCGCTTGCCATCACGCTCGTGATTGCAGGGATGGTCACCCACTGGGTGATCAGCTTGCTCGGCCTTGTGCTCCTGTTGCGGTCCATGGTGGGATGGTTCTTCGAGGTGCTTCCACACGAGCATCACTTCTCGGTCCCGGCTCGAGCCAGAGTGATCGAAATCTCGAGCCCACGCTCAACCCAGACAAAACTTACGGCCGACCCTAACCATCGCAAGATTCTGCCGGTTGAAACCTTCAGCGTAATGGCGGGGATCAAGGGCGGCATCGCCGGCGGCGTCGCTATGGTCGTTCCCGCATCTCTCTTCGGCCTCGTTCGCTTCCACAGCGTGTGGTATGCCGTGAACCTGCTGGCAGCCGGCGGATTCGTCAGTTGGGCGGGTGAAAGCAACGCATTTCTGGCGCAATTTCATCTTCTTGGCCTGCTTGCCGCGTTTGGCATTCATGCTGTCACTTCGGTGCTGGTCGGGCTGCTCTACGGCGCCATGCTGCCCATGTTTCCCCGCAAGCCCATTCTCACGGCAGGCTTCATCGCCCCGTTCCTCTGGACCGGGATTATCTACTCGGCGCTCGGCGTCATCAGCCCTATTCTGAATGCGCGCATCGACTGGCTTTGGTTCGTAGTCTCGCAAATCGCCTTCGGCTTGGTCTGCGGCTTCGTCGTCAACCTGCAGGTCAAGGTTCGAACACCGCAGTTTCGAGCCTTGCCGTTTGCCGTTCGTGCCGGTCTCCACAGCGATCAGTCCCAAAGCAATCCATCCTTGTTAAAGGACCCATCCACGTTGGAAGAAAAAAATCAATGAGTCGTGCCCTTCAAACAAGGACGATATTCTGTGCTCTCGCGCTGGCTGTGGTCTCCATTGCCTTCACTGGCTGCGACCGCATTCCCGGCCGCCCAGGATCAGGGCCTGAAGTCGTCCGTCCTGAAGAGGTACTCGACTTCCCTGCACTCTACAAACAGAACTGCGCCGCATGTCATGGAGAGAACGGCAGGAACGGCGCGGCTATCTCGTTGTCCAATCCTGTTTACATCGCAGCGGCTGGAGAAAACAATCTGCGCGACGTGATTGCGAAAGGTGTCCCTGGCAAGCTGATGCCTGCTTTCGCGAAGAGCGCAGGCGGCATGTTGACCGACGGCCAGGTCGCAGCACTGGCCCAGGGCATTGTGAAGCAATGGGGGAACTCGAGCGTTTTAGGGGGCGAGAATCCTCCGCCATATCTGGCCGCTTTACGCGGTAATGCCGAGCATGGAATTCAGGCCTATCAGGTTTTTTGCGCTCGTTGCCACGGAGCAAGCGGTGAAGGCGGCCCCGCCGATGGAAATGCTGACTCTAAAAATGGCAGGCTCGGCTCCATCGTCGATCCGTCTTATCTTGCGCTCATCAGCGACCAGAATCTGCGCAGTATTACCATCGCAGGCCGGCCGGACGAAGGAAAACCGGATTGGCGCAACGACGCTGCACAACCGATGACAGATCAGCAAGTCACCGACATCGTCGCCTGGCTGGCCTCCAAACGCGTCGCCAATCCGGGCCAACCGTACCCAACGCATCCTTAGAGTCAGAGCGACGGAATGCAGAGTGAATCAAAGTTGTCTGAAGCGAAGAAGGAACCGCATGGAGCAGGACGCAATGAACCCGAATGAGCCTCTTTCACCAGGCGCTCAAGGCCCCGCGCCAGAGCCCGCGGCAAATTCCAAGAGTGCCGGCCACTCGCGCCGCGTCTTTCTCTTCAAGTTGTCTCTGCTTTTGAATGGAGCGGTCGGCGCCATTCTGGCTGTGCCTATCGTCGGTTATCTCCTCGGCCCAGCCCTGAAGAAAAACTCCAGCGACAATTCCTGGATCGACCTTGGTCCGTTCATCGCTTTCCCTGAAGGCGAAACGCGCCTGGTGAACTTTCGCAATCCGGCGACCACCCCCTGGGACGGGCAGACCGGAGACATTCCCTGCTGGGTTCGACGCATCTCCGGGGAGAGTTTTCAGGTCTTTGCCATCAACTGCGCCCATCTTGGATGCCCGGTCCGCTGGTTTGCGCAATCCAAGCTGTTCCTGTGTCCCTGCCACGGCGGCGCTTATTACGAAGACGGCTCACGCGCCTCCGGGCCGCCCGAACGCGGCCTCTTCGAGTATGCACACAAGATTGTTTCAGGCAGCCTCATGATCTTCGCCGGCAAGATGCCTACGCTGGCAGCCGGCAACTGCGCCAAGCCGGCCAACCAGACCCTGACGCAGATTCAAGCCGGCCACTCAACACTTGCGGAAGCCGAAGAATTGAAAGCAGCCGATACCTCGAAACCCGGAGCCAACTCATGGCCAGCTTGAAGGAACGCGCCATCGATGTCTACAACTGGTTCGAGAAGAGGCTCGGACTGGGCACGCCCGCAATCGAAGCGGCGGAGCACGAGGTCCCATCCAGCACGTCGAGCTGGTGGTATGTCTTCGGCAGTGCCGCCACGGTGATTCTTGTTCTTCAGGTGGTGACCGGCATTCTGCTCGCACTTGTCTATGCCCCGACCGCCAGTCACGCGTGGAGCAGTCTCGAGTTCCTCGATCACAACGTAAGGTTGGGCTGGTTCCTGCGCGCCATGCACGGCTGGGGCTCCGATTTCATGGTCGCCATTGTGCTCATTCACCTGGTGCAGGTTTTTCTATTCGGCGCATACAAATTTCCTCGCGAGCTCACCTGGATCATCGGGGTCTTCCTGCTTCTGCTTACCCTCGGCATGGCCTTCACCGGCCAGGTTCTCCGCTTCGATCAGGACGCCTATTGGGGCCTCGGCATCGGCGCTTCCATCGTCAGCCGCGTCCCTTTTGTCGGCGGTGCGCTGGTAGACCTCATGCTGGGCGGTCCCATCATTGCGGGACCAACGCTTTCACGCTTTTTCACACTGCATGTATTTGTCATTCCCGGCATCCTGCTCGCGATGGTTGGCCTGCACGTTTGGATGGTGCTCCGCCTCGGCATAAATGAGTGGCCGATGCCAGGTCGTCTGGTGAGCAAGAAGACCTATGTGCAGGAGTACCACAAGCTCACCGAGAAGACAGGTATTCCCTTCGTGCCCGATGCTGCATGGAAGGACGCCGTCTTCGCCGCGGCCATCCTTCTTGCCATCATGGCCTGCGCGTTCTGGTTTGGGCCTTTCGGTCCCACGGGTCAGCCCGATCCCACTATCATCCAGACCGCGCCCAAACCCGACTTCGCATTTCTATGGATCTACGCAGTCCTGGCCTATCTGCCGCCCAGCCTCGAAACTCCTGTGCTTTTCGTTGCGCCCGTTCTCATTATCGGCGCCATGTTGCTGCTTCCGCTTGTTTCCGGAGAAGGCGAAAAGCATTGGTCGCGCCGCCCGGTAGCTGTGCTCATGGTTGCGGTCATCGGTGTCACCCTTGGCGCATTCACCCGCCTGGCGACGTATACGCCGTGGAGCCCGGTCATGAACGCCTGGACAAGCGATGCAATCCCTGTGGCCGACCTGAAGGATCGCGTCCCGCTTGAACGAGAGGGCGCGCTCGTCCTGCAAAACAAGCAGTGCCGCAACTGTCACTCCATTGGCGGTGCCGGGGGCTTGCGCGGGCCGGCTCTCGACTCCGTCGCCTCGCGCATGACCGAAGACCAGATTATTCGCCAGGTCCTGCAAGGCGGCGGAAACATGCCGGCCTACGGCAACGCTCTCAACCCCGCGGAGACCACCGCCCTCGTGCATTTCCTGCTCACGCTTCGAGGCGGCAATCTCGCGCCTGCCATCGATGCATCGCGGCAAATGGTGCGGTCCAGTGAGCAGCCGCCACCACCCTCCAGGCCAACAACACCTGGCGAACGTTAGTTCCCGGTCTCGATCATCCGATGTCTCCAGCATGCCAGGCCATCTTCGACGACTGGTCGCCATCGGTCTTCCTCACCACGATGGTGCTGCTTTCCGCTATCGTCTACACCCGCGGGTGGTTCGCCATCCGCAAGACCAGGCCTGCCCAGTTTCCCGCATCGCGTTTTGCGGCATTCCTGCTCGGCCTCGCCACTCTCTGGCTCGCCATCTGCTCGCCGATGGACGGCTTTGCCGATGCGCTTCTCAGCGCGCACATGGTGGAGCATCTGCTCCTAATGTCCTTCGTTCCTCCGCTCCTGCTTCTCGGTGATCCGCAGGTCCCGCTGCTGCGAGGCCTTCCCCGCTTCCTCACCGTCCGCCTGCTGGGCCCTTTGCTTCGGCTGAAAGCGTTACGCGTACTGGGCCGTTTCCTCGCCAGGCCGCTGGTTGCGTGGCTCGCCATGAACCTGATCTTCCTTGGCTGGCATGTACCCTCCGCCTATGACTTCGCGTTGGAGCACGAACGCTGGCACGACTTCGAACACATCTGCTTTCTCAGCTCCTCGATCCTCTTCTGGTGGCCGGTCATCCGACCGTGGCCGACGAGCACGCGCTACCCAGGCTGGTCCATGATCCCGTACCTGGTTGGCGCAGACATCGTCAATACCGCACTTTCGGCGTTCCTGGCATTCTGCGACCGTCCCGTCTACACCTATTATCTGAAGCAACCGAACCCCTTTCATATTGCACCCCTGTCCGACCAGATCGTCGGTGCGGTCATCATGTGGGTTGTCGGTTCGTTGGTCTTCTTGATCCCTGCGGTTTTCATTACGGTCAGTCTCTTGCAGCAGGACTCAAATCCTCGCGTATAAGGAACGGACGCCGGAATGGGTCCTGATAGAACTGATTGTGAGTCTGCGTTAATCGCTGAAAGGGGAGATTTGAGACTGAGGCCATAGCAGTTGCGAAGGCGATCAAAATGACTCCGGAGGGTGATGCCACTCTCCCAGGCTGTCCTTGATGAATCGGAAACCTCCCTGGCGCGGGCTCGGTTGGCTGAACTTCGCTTTTCCTGCGTTTGTGATTCTGTGGCTTGCGATTTCACCGTCGGCCGTCTTGCCTTCATAACAGCTTCGGACTTTTCAAGTTTCATTTCCGAAATTACTTTTCTACTGCCGAAAACGGCCTACTACCTGAAGCATGCATGCGGCCGGGGCCGGCGGGAAGGAAGTCTGGCAAACTCGGCAGTCCTATCGACGTTGACTTTGCCTTCTCCTTTTTGCGTACAGCTTGCAGCCCCGGTAGAGGAGGGCGAGCGCGATCCATGTAGATAGAGCGACCAAAGGATACGCCAGCACTCGAGGAAAGAAGGCAAACAGAATTGACAATGTCAACAGCACGCTCCCCGCAATCATTGTGATGCGTGCTTCCACAGCGCCCAGCACCCGGCGGTTGGTGAATGCCGCGCCAATAGTGTTGCCGATGCGGACCGCTCCAGCTAAGGCTCGACCAGCGCTTCCTGAACCGCTCGTCATTGGCGCTCGCTCACGCCTTGGTTCGCCAGGTCTACGCACTCTCTGCTTTGCGTCCAGAACAATTTCAGTCGCGTTTGTCAGGTCCCGCAGGTACATTTCCTCCATATTACCGGCGAATGGCTCATCCTCGATCACAACGTCCAGCTCGCAGTTCGACAGCCAGCTGGCAATGTTCAGGTTCGTTGAGCCCACCCGCGCCCACTTTCCGTCGGCGACGTCCGTCTTGGCGTGGATCATTGGACCGTTCCACTCGAATACCCTGACACCTGCCTCCAAAAGTGGCCGATAGCCCGCTCGTGACAGATGCCGAAGTATCGGAATGTCCGTTCCACTTGGCACAAGCAAACGAACATCTACCCCGTCTTTCGCTGCAGCCCTCAGGGCTTGAACATAGACAGTCGTCCCGGCGTAGTAGGCATCTGTAATCCACAGCCGTTTCCTTGCAATCCTTATCCAGCGCGGTTCTGGTTCCTGGCCATCGAGTAAGCTTTGGGATCAATCGCCTTTCGAATGAACTTCAATCCTTACCGGAATCGACAAGCAATCCTCGGAAAATAATTCGCCAGACTTGTCGCGAAAAGAGCGTCGCCTTGCCACTATTTGTATGGGCGCTTAAAGATTCACCAAACCAGTCACGGATTGGGGCTGTAGCGTCATTAGGCACTTGTCGGAAGGATTGCGGTACCGCGAAAAGTTCAGGGGGGAGGATCGATCCTGAAATCGGAAACAGGTTTCTATTCGGACACTTCGCTCTGTTTCTTCTTTTCACGCAGTTCCATCAGCAGGCGCGTACATTCCGCGCACTTGAAGATGTGTAGATCGTTGAGTTCCGCCAATGTTACATCGCTTGGATTGTCGATCAAGTTCTTCAAAGCGGCTGGGTTGGGACATCCCTTGCGCTCGGGGTTGGGGTAGTGGGCTAGGACGTGCTCCTGTAGTTTTTCAAACAGAAGCGAATCATCTTCGTTGTCGAATGGGATAGATGGATGCTCAGGCACAGTCACGGCGTCCTTTCGAGATGAATAAGACAATGCGACAATCATGATTCATGCTGTTCTCCTTCCTGCTTTTCGCGGATTCTTTCGATCGCTCGCTTGCAACGGAGACGCACGGCTGCCTCAGTAGTTCCCAGGGCAGCGGCGATTTCACTCCACCTAAATCGGCTGTAACGGAGCAGAAGGGCGAGGCGCACGTCAGGAGTTTCGCCCTGCAAGATTATCTCCAAATCCAGGGCACAATCAATCTGAATTTGCGGGTTTCGTACTGACGTCGGGGGCAGTTCCTCGCTCGATCCGACAAAGACCATGCGGCCATTGGCCCTGCGCCGGCGCCTAACCTCTTCGAGGACAAGGCGCTGCAAAAGCTTCGTTACTTGCTCAGGTCCAAGCGGGTCTCCAGTTTTTAATCGGCACACGGCGTGTTCGATGGCGGATTCAACGATCTCCACCACGTGCGATCCATGGCCATTGCGCGAATGCGCGGCTTCGAGCGCTTGCGGCCAGACATTTTCGACCGCAATGCGCAGGGTACGCTCTATCCATTCCTGATCGGGAGAGCACTTTACATTCCAGCATAAATCCGCAGGTGTAGGTAATCGCATCTCGACCGTC
>Ga0224555_1001796_pt1 | contig 27792 bp, 26 predicted proteins | sample 714S23034metaG_FD_180687 | JGI IMG/M metagenome (GOLD analysis project Ga0224555, IMG submission 180687) | Peat soil microbial communities from Stordalen Mire, Sweden - 717 S2 30-34 | ecosystem: Environmental > Terrestrial > Soil > Wetlands > Peat | place: Sweden: Norrbotten County, Stordalen...
ACGCGGTGGCAACGTCCGGAGGGCATCCTGGCACCGATGGAGTTCATCGCGGTGGCGGAGGAGACGGGGCTTATCATCCCCATGAATCGGCAACTGCTGCGCGAAGCCTGCCAGCATCTGCGATCCTGGCAGTCGGAATTTCCCTCCAGCCCGCCCCTGACTATGAGCGTGAACCTCAGTTCCCGGGAGTTTGCTCAGCCTGATCTGGCCAGCGAGATCCGCAAATCCCTTGAGGAGACCGGAGTTGATCCCGGGTGCCTGCAACTCGAGATCATAGAAACGATCGCCATGGGGGATGCGGAAAAATCGGGCCATGTGCTGGCGCATTTGAAGGCACTCGGGGTGCGCTTGAGCATCGATGATTTTGGCACGGGGTATTCGTCACTCAGCCGCCTGCGGCGGATTCCAGTGGACACTTTGAAAATCGACCGGGCCTTCATTTCGAACATGGACCGCGACCCGGAAAGCCGCGAGATCGTGCGGATCATCATAATGCTCGCCCATAATCTCGGTTTGAAGGCGGTCGCGGAAGGAACGGAAACGGAAGAGCAGGTGAATTTGCTCAAGCAGCTCAATTGCGAGATGGCCCAGGGATATTTTTTCTCCCGGCCTGCCGACGACCAGGCTATGCTGAAACTATTGGTAAGTAACCACAGCGCTCGTGCCGCGTCCGCCGGGGGTTAGAACTAGAAACAGGCGGTTATCTAATCCAGCCTGGTAAGTGCGCACTGCCGGGGCCCACTCATTCGCGCTCTTTGCGAATGAGTGGGGCATTCGATCTTTCGAGAAAAACGACGCGCTAGAGTTTCTCGAAGAAGTGGGCGGTTTTCTTGCCGGCTTCTTCGGTGTAGTAGACCGTGACATGGGCGGATTTCTCGGCGCCCTTGGCGACGTCTTTGCCGGCGTCGTCCGCAGCGTGTTCGGACAGACGAAATGTGTGTTCCGTACCGTTCTCGGTTTTGATCGTCATGGTCTTGGTCGCGCGATCGAAATGGGTAATGGTTCCGTCCACCGACTTGATACCCTCTTGGCCGACTTTATCGACCTCGACCGCTGTCTTCTCCGTGCCCTTTTCGGTGTAGTGCGCCACTACGTCCGTGCCTTCCTCGAGTCCGTGAAAAGTGTCTTTGGCGCCGGTCTCGGTTGCCTTGGCACTTTCCCTGGCACCATGGACAGCGGTTTTGTCGGCAAACTTGATCGTGTGCTCCGTGCCATCCTTGGTCTTGACGACCATTGTCCTGCTGGCGGAATCCAGCTTGGTGATGGTGCCATGGACGGCGGTGACCACGTCCTGTGCGGCCCAGCCAAACGCACTTAGAAGCAAGAGCAGCAGAGATGCCCGAGCAATGCTTTTCATTTTTTTCAGTCTCCTTGAGAGTTAATTGGAATTTGCTTTTTGAACCCGAAAACAGCCTAACTCATACTGCGGGCTCCGCGCTAGGAGGCTGCGGGAAAGGTCGCATGTCGACGGCCAGCCCCTGAAGGGGCAATTTATTGCGAGGATTTTGGCATCGCTAAAGCGATGCCCTGATACGAAACCTCAGTGCTTTTCGCATGCGGGACTTCAGTGTTTTCCGCATGCGAAACTCAGTGTTTTTCCGCGGCGCGCTAGATCTTTTGCAGTCTCTGCACGTCGTGGACGCCGGGGATCTGTCTTACTCCGTCCATGATTTTCTGGAGGTGTTTCAGGTCGGCGATTTCGAGGACTACGTCGATGCTGGCTTGGCCGTTCTGGCTGCGGGATTCCATGTTGCGGATGTTGGTGTTGGTGTCGCTGATGACGGCGGTGATTTGTTTCAACATGCCGAAGCGGTCGTCGCAGAGAAGCGTGAGTTTCACGGGATAGGAAACCGGCTGGCCGTCCTGGTCGCCGGCCCAAAGTACGTCGATGCGGCGCTCGGGTTCGTAGAGAAGATTGGTGACGTTGGGACAGTTGACGGAGTGGACGGCAACGCCTTTGCCACGAGTGACGTAGCCGACGATGGACTCGCCGCGAATGGGGTTGCAACAGCGGGCCCGATAGACGAGCATGTCGCCTTGTCCGCGGACGACGATGGCGTTGGCGTCTCCGCCAAAGACGCGGCGGACAACGCTGGTAAAACCGTGAGATGCGGCCTGCTCTTCGCTGTCGGACATGGGCTGAGCGCCGGCGGGGGCGAATTTCGCGAGCACCTGGCGGGCCGAGTACTTGCCGTAGCCGATGCCGGCCATCAGGTCGTCGGGACGGCCGAGTCCGTATTCGCTGGCCGCTCTTTGCAGGTCGGCGTCTTTGATTTCCTTGAGCGAGATGCGGTATTTGCGCGCTTCTTTTTCGATCAGCTTTTTTCCGATTTCAATGGCGCGCTCGCGCTGGTGGACGTTGAGCCAGTGCTTGATTTTGTTGCGGGCGCGGGACGACTTGACGACGGCGAGCCAGTCGCGGCTGGGCTTGTGTCCGGGCTGGGTGATGACTTCGACGATGTCGCCGGAACGGAGCTTGTGGCGGAGCGGGACCATGCGTCCGTTGACCTTGGCGCCAGTGCAATTGTGTCCGACCTCGGTGTGAATGGAGTAAGCGAAGTCAATGGGCGTGGACTCGCGCGGCAGAACCAGGACCTTGCCCTTGGGCGTGAAGGTGTAAACCTCTTCGGGGTAGAGGTCGACTTTCAGAGTGGAGAGGAATTCGTTGGGGTCGGAGACGTCGCGCTGCCACTCTACGACTTGGCGGAGCCAGGCGAGGCGCTGCTCGTCCTCGGCAGAGACGGGGCCGTCCTTGTATTTCCAGTGGGCGGCGATGCCTTCCTCGCACATCTTGTGCATTTCTTCGGTGCGAATCTGGATTTCAAAGGTCTCGCCGGTCTCGGTGATGACGGAGGTGTGCAGCGACTGGTAAAGGTTGGGCCGCGGCATGGCGATGAAGTCCTTGATACGGCCGGGCACGGGACGCCAGAGGTTGTGGATGATGCCGAGAACGGCGTAGCAGTCCTGCACGGAGTTGGTGATGACGCGCATGGCGTAGAGGTCGTAGACCTGCTCGACGCTGATGCGCTGGCGCAGCAATTTTTTGTGGATGCTGTAGAGGCGCTTGACGCGGCTCTCGACGCGGCCGCTGATGCCGGCTTCTTTGAGGCCGTCGCGCAACACGCCTTCGACACGCGTCATGAAAGCTTCGCCCTCTTTGCGACGCGACTCGACGGCGACGCGGACCTGCTCGTATCCGATGGGATCGACGTATTTGAAACCGAGGTCTTCCAGTTCGCCGCGAATCTTGCCCATGCCGAGACGGTGCGCGATGGGGGCATAGATTTCGAGCGTCTCGCGGGCGATTTTCTGCTGGCGCTCGGGATCGAGATGTTCGAGGGTGCGCATGTTGTGCAGCCGGTCGGCGAGCTTGATGAGGACGACGCGGATGTCGTCGACCATGGCCAGCATCATTTTGCGGAGGTTCTCGGCTTGCGCTTCTTCTCGGGTAGAGAAATCGATTTTGCTGATCTTGGTGACGCCCTCGACGATGTGGGCAACCTGTTCGCCGAATTCCTGGCGGATTTCGACGGCGGTGACCGAAGTGTCTTCAACGGAGTCGTGGAGCAGGCCGGCGGCGATGGAAACCGAATCCATTTTCATGTCGGCGAGAACGTTGCCGACTTCGAGCGGATGCACGAGATAAGGCTCACCCGAGGCGCGGGTCTGTCCGGCGTGATGCTTCTGGGAGAATTCGTAGGCTCTTTTGACGAGGTCGAGGTCGTCGTTGGGACGGTTCTCGCGCAGCTTTTTCATGAGCTCGCGGAAGCGGGTCACCGTGAGCACGTTGGTCTTAATCTGTTCCCGCAACGTCGCCATGATCGATTTTAACGCAGGGGAGGCGGGGAGTTCACCGCCGAGACGCCGAGTTCGCCGAGAAACGCGGTGGGGCTGGTAAAACGCGGCGCGGGAGATTGAATTTTGCGGTTCGGTGGCTCCAGCCAGGTTGATGCGACGCTTTAGGGTGTACGCAGCCGGCCGGCTATTTCCCGGCCGCATAAGGCGTAGTGGCGCGTGTTCCAAGTGTAGATTGCCTGCGCTTGCGACTTGAGGGCGCAGTGTGCCAGCATCGCGTCGTAGATGGCACCGCCTACGATGCCCCGAGCAGCTGAGGCTTGCAGGGCGTCGGCGTATTCCTCGCCACTCAGCGCGACCATGGACAGGCGCTCGCGGATGTTACCGATAAAGAGCATCGCCTGTTCGCCGCTGATGCGGCGCTTTCCCGGCATCCTCGTCAAAGTGGCGTAAACCTCGGCCAAGCTGTGCGCTCCGCAGCAGCCGGTTGACTGGTTGAATTGAATGAAGAGTTCCTGGCTTGGGCCGTGGTGGACGTGGTCGCGGTAAAACAACGGAACCAACACGGAGGTGTCGAAAAAGCCTTTCATTTTTTCGCTCTACGCCGGGTTGGATGGGCAGGCTTACTCGAGTCCGGACGCGCATCTTCCACAAACCCGTCGCCCAAGTTCGCCAAGTCGCGTTCCTCGCGAATTTGGCTCAGCAAATCGTCAGTGGTAGAGGCAGGCAACGGTTCTCCGGTGTACAACACCCAGATGCCATGCTCATTCTGGAGCGGCCCCACGCCACGGGCCGGGCGGAGGGTAATTTGCTCGCCCCCGCTTTCCAGTTCCAAAGCGTCGCCGGGTTCCAGATGCAATTCTTCCCGCAGGGGCTTGGGAATAACGACGCGGCCTGCTTTGTCCATAACGAGGCGGGTATTCATAATGGTATGGTACTATGGGTTGACCCACGAATCAATCCCATTTCTGGAGGCGGAAACTTTGGAGCGGCTATTGGTGAGTGGAGCTTCAGGACCGATTGGCACAGCCCTTCTGTCTTCGCTTGAAGGTCAGAACGCGCAGGTTGTACGAATGGTGCGCGGACGCGCCAGCAACGCGGCGCAGGTCTCGTGGGACCCTCTGGCTCCGGTGGCGGCGGCCGCGGTGTCGGGGTTCGATGCGGTAGTCCACCTGGCCGGGGAGAGCGTGGTGGGGCGCTGGACCGACGAAAAGAAGAAGGCGATTCGCGACAGTCGCGTGCTGGGAACGCGAAACCTGGCTGCGGCGTTGGCGCGGAGTGAGGCCAAGCCGCGCGTGTTCGTGTGCGCATCGGCGGTCGGGTTCTATGGGGATCGGGGCGAGGAAGTTTTGCGCGAAGAGAGTCCGGCGGGGCAGGGATTTCTGCCCGAGGTTTGCCGCGAGTGGGAGGACGCCAGCCGGATTGCAGCCGAGGCTGGCATCCGCACGGTGAACATAAGGATTGGGCTGGTGCTGACGGCGAAGGGTGGGGCGCTGGGGAATATGCTGAATCCGTTCAAACTGGGCCTGGGTGGGCGGATTGGATCGGGGCGGCAGTGGTGGAGCTGGATTCATGTGGACGACATCGTGGGAGGAATTCGGCACGCGATGGGCACGGCGTCGGTGGTTGCTCCACTGAACGGGCCGGTGAATCTGGTGGCGCCGAACCCGGTGCGCAATGCGGAGTTCACCAAGGTGCTGGCGTCAGTGCTGCGACGGCCTGCATTCTTTCCGGTGCCGGAGTTTGCGCTGCGGCTGGCATTCGGCAAGATGGCGGCGGCGGAATTGTTGCTCGCCAGCCAGCGGGTTGAGCCTGAAAAACTCAGGGCCAGTGGGTATACGTTTCGTTTTCGCGAGTTGCGGGCGGCGCTGGGGAATCTGGTGGGATAGCCCTGTCGTACGCTCGGATCAAGTGTTCGCACGGAATAAACCGGGATGTGATGGCTGTCACACCATGACTGTTCTTGATCTGCGACAATGAAACAGGATGCTAAAGAAGTCCATTGCGGCGGGGCTGCTTGTAGTTATGGTGGCTTGGGCAGAGATGGCCGTGGCGCCGATGTTCGTCATGCATGTTTGGCCCGTGCATCCAGCGCGTGAAATGTCTGAGCACATGGCCGTTCACCACCACCGCGCCATGCCCGCAGGCCATCCGTGCTGTCCGGGGCTCGGCAAGACCGAGAATGCGGCACCGCTCGAGTTCGCTGCCAGCAGTCTGCCGTGCCAGGATCAGCATCGTTGCTGCTTCCTGCAAGGGCCACAGAGCGTACCCGCTCCGGTGAGCGCCGGGCGCGGACTTTCGCGAGAGATTGCCTCGGCAACGATTGCCGAATTCAGCCCGACTCATGCCGAGTGGCACATTTCCCCGGCGACTGCGGTTGCTCCGGGTCCTCCACCTGGCCTGCTTGGAATGGTTCTTCGGGTTTAAATTCCTTCCCTTGATATCTCCTCCCGCGGCCGTCAAGCTGGCCGTACTTCTCAACTGTTCTCATAACTTAATAAGGAGATCTTATGAAATTCAGACTGTTTGCTTTGATCCTCATCCTTGCCCTGTCTTTAGTTGGCTGGGCGCAGGAGACACCAGCAACACCGAACTCGACACCGGCCCCGCAAGCCCAGGGATGCTGTCATCACAATATGGCCGACATGAAGGACGGCAAGGGTTGCTGCCATCACGGCGCGGCCGATGCCAAGGACGCCACCGCCTGTTGCAGCAAAGACAAGTGTGAAATGAAAGATGGTAAGTCCTGCTGCGATGGTAAAGACATGAAAGCGGCGATGAAGGAATGCAAGAAAAACGGCTGCTGTGCCGACGGCAAGTGCCGCGGCGACGGCAAAAGCTGCGGCGCGGCCAAGGGCGACAAAACCGCCATGGGCTGCTGCGGCAGTAAGTGCGAACGCCATCCGCACACCCCAGCGGAGAGCTAGTTCAACCTGTTAACCCTACGCCCCGGTCGCTCGACGGCCGGGGCTTTTCCTATTCTGCTGGCGCTGCCGATTGGACGTGGGTGCGCGTGATGCGGTCGTGCCAGCACAATCCGTCCTGGTCAAGAACGCACCAGAGAAAGCCGAGCCCCGCAGAAAGGGCGGATAGAAACGACGCCAGCACGCGCCAGCGGCGCATGCGACGATTGAGCGGAGAGCCGTCAAACGCTGCCAGCCGCAGCCGGGTTGCGCGCAGTCCGGGAGTCGAACCGGTGTACACCACAAACAAGAATTCGTAAGCCGCCCAGAGCAGGACTGCGACTGCGCCGAGCGCACCGGCGATCGTGCCGGTGAAGATCGGGAGCGGTCCGCGAACGGGGTTCGGGCCGGCGTTCAGACTGGGGTTCAGACGAAGAAAAATTGTGGCAAAGACCGCCAATGCGATTACTAAGACAACGCCATCCACGAGGGCGGCCACCGCGCGCCGGAAAACGGACGCGGATGGCAAGGGGAAGTCGACTCCGGCTCGCCGGTCGGCCGGCTCTTGATGGGGTGGGTCGATCAGCATTCCGCCCAATGCGGGAGGTGGTGGCAGAATCTCCGGGGCTTCTACTATGCGGGGACGATCACGATCAAAGACGGGATCGGCGAGGTCGCTCGGTCGAAAAACCGGAATTGCGGCAGAACGCGGGAACTCGATTACGTTCGCGGAGTGCTCCGGGGCCTGCTCCGGATATTGCTGCCATGCCTGGCGAGGTTCGGCGAGGCTGGGCGCGCCGTCTGCCGCCGGTTCTTCATTTGTCTGGAACGCAAAGTCTTGTTCGGCGCGCGCTGGCGCAGTGGCAACGGTTGCCGATCCAGTTCCCTTAGACTCAGTCGGCGGCGCAGGACGGGACCAGCTCTCGGGCGCATCAAAAGGCAGGAGCAATGAGGGATAGCGCGGAGTCCGGGGCTTGCGCCGCGTGCGATAGCGTTCGAGGCGAGCGGCCACCTCGACGCGCCAGGAATCTGGGTTTCGATCAGCGTTCCGATCGACGTTCAGATCAGCGTTCAGATCAGCGGCCGGATCGGCATTCGGATAATGGCTCGACTCCGAGGGCGCAGCTTCAGCGGCGGCACTGGCGCAGAAAAGGTTTTGAACGGCGGGATCGCCGCCGGTCGGACAGTTCGTCAATCCGGTCGTCATCAATGCGGCCTTCATCAATCCGGTGGTCGTAAGTCAGGTCGTCGTTGGCAAGTCACGAAGAACGCCCGCAGGCAGAGTCCGGCGAGGCACGAATGCCGGAGCCCACAATGCGCAGCTTTGCTTCGCCTGCCGCTCGCGTGCTAAGGTCAGTTCGTTCCCCGTTGGCAGACCGGCTGGCGGAGCGCACGCGCGCTTGCGATCACCGCTAATGATCACCCGCTATCGAATCTTTATCACGACCGCATTGCTGTGTCATCTGCTTCTCGCTTCGGGGATAGTAACCAGCCAGACGCTGCCCCCTGCCGCCGCGACGGTTTCCACTCCTGCCAGTGCCCCGGCGATCGCCCCGACTCTACCGACAGCGCCTGCCAGCCAGACGGAAGAACCGGTTATGATGCGGGCGGTGCAACAGGAGAAGGACGGGTCCATCTACCACCTGCGCGGCGAGGCGGAAATTGACTATCGCAATTACATCCTGCGCGCGGACCAGATCACATACCACGCGGACACCGGAGATAGCGAACTGGAGGGCCACGTCGTGCTGGACGGCGGACCTTACGACGAGCACGTCGTGGCCAGTCACGGCACTTACAATATCCGCACGCAAACCGGAATTTTCTACAGCGTGATCGGGACGGTGGGATTCCGGATAAGGAATTCTCGCTACGTGCTGACCACTTCCAATCCGTTTGCCTTTACCGGAAAAATTGTGGAGAAACACGGGCCCGATCATTACCTGGTGCGCGAGGGCACGGTCACCACCTGCGAACTGCCGCGTCCAAAGTGGCAATTCAACGCGCAGCGCATGTGGATTGAAGTGGACGGCACCGCCAAAATTTACAACAGCGATTTCCGGCTGATGGGCATGCCGGTGTTCTATTTTCCGTTTGTGGAGGTCCCGGTTCAGAAAGAGCAGCGCCACACCGGGCTGTTGATTCCGAGTTTCGGCAACTCATCCACCAAAGGAATGATTGCCGGCGATTCCGTCTACTGGGTCTTAAATCGCAGCATGGACGCCCTTATGGGCGCCGAATACTACTCGAAACGCGGTTGGTTCGAACGCGGAGAATTTCGCGCTCGTCCAAACGACACCTCTTACCTGTTTTTTACCTACGTGGGAATGGTGGATCGTGGCATCGGCAATCCGCCGCAGAACCAGGGCGGCGAGGATGCGCGTTTTATGGCCGAGCGTCCGTTCGGAACCTTCCGCGGCGTCGCGAATGTCGATTATTTGAGTTCGTTCGTTTTCCGCATTGCGTTCACCGATGTGTACACGCAGGCCATCGATTCGGAAGTGAGGTCGCAGATTTTTCTCTCCAATACGACCAACGGATTTCACTTCAACGCCCTGGCGGAGCGCTACCAGAACTTCGAAGTTTGCAATCCGGGAACGGAAACGAGTTGCACTGCGCTTACGCAGACCGAGTTGGTCCGGATTCTGCACACACCGAGTTTTTTCATCTCTGGTGAAGAACGGCAGTTGGGAAATACGCCGCTGTATTGGTCATTCGAGAGCGCGGCCGAGGGCCTACAGCGGCGCGAGATCGGGTTCCGCACCGGTCCGCTGGTGGGCAGGTTCGATCTTGCGCCCTCGCTTTCGATGCCCTGGCAATGGCAGGGATGGTCGTTCCGTCCCGCACTCACGCTGCGGGATACGTTCTACACGGAGCAGGGCAATCCGGCAGTGTCCGCAACGGCCTCCGACGACGCTCTCAATCGCAAATCGCTGGAAGCTTCGGTCGAGTTGCGCCCGCCGGCATTGGCGCGGGTGTTCGAACGTCCCTGGCTCGGACGCAAATGGAAACACGTGATTGAGCCGCGCATGCGCTACGACTACGTCACCGGCATCAATAACTTCGCCGACATTCTGCGTTTCGACGCCAGCGATACGCTGACCAACACCAATGAAGTCGAGTACTCGCTGGTGAACCGTCTTTATGCCAGGCGCCTCGATCCCAACGTCAAGGATTGCGATCCGCAGACCATGAGCACGCTCACCATCGGCGGTATCCCGCAAGTCGGGGCGGTTCCGTGGGAAGCGCCTCCGATCCCAGACGCTCAAACGTGCGCCTCAGGTCCGCGGGAGATCTTGAGTTGGGAGGTCGGGCAGAAATATTTTTTCGATCCCACATTTGGGAACGCGCTGGTCGCAGCGCAGCGCAATGTATTTACGACAACCGCGGATTTCACGGGCATCGCGTTTCTGGATGCAGAGCGGCACTTCGCTCCACTCATTTCCCGCTTGCGCGTCGAAACCAGTCCGCGCACCAACACCGAGTGGGACGTCGACTACGACCTTAAAGCTGGCCGCATCAATTCCAGCATGGCGCTGGTGAACTACCACTACGGCCCATTCACCATTGGGGGAGGCGACGCCTTCCTGCGCGTGATCGATACTCTAGCGGGAACGACGGTAGCAGGAATAACTGCGACAAACTGTGCTGTACGTACAACAACTGCAAGCGCAAACGTCTGCGAGTTCCAGCAGTTTCGGGTGCTGCTTGGTTACGGTCAACTCAACAAGCGTGGCTTGAGCGCCGCCAGCAGCTTTGGCTTTGACGCGGACAATGGATCTCTGCAGTATGCGACGGCACAGACCAGTTACACTTGGGACTGCTGCGGACTAAGCTTGGAGTACCGTCGCTTCGCGCTGGGATCGGTGCGAAACGAGAATCAGTATCGCTTCTCGTTTACGCTGGCGAACATTGGAGAGTTCGGCAACCTCAGGCGGCAGGAACGGCTGTACTAGGATCGAGGCAGATTAAATGTCAAGATTCATACAGTGGACAAATCCCATAAGGCTGGAGAAGCTGACACATGTCATGAAGATCAAGGGAGTGGACGTTTTTGTTCACTGGACCGTGTTTCTCGTAGCGGCATTCATGATTGTGGGCGCACTTCAGCGCCCGGTGCTTACGATTGTTGGATTGATCTGCTACTTGTCCGTGCTTCTGATTCACGAAACAGGCCATCTGCTCGCCGCTCACCGAAGACGATCTGAAGTCTTCAGCATCAAGCTCTACCCAATTTTTGGCATCACGACCTTCGAGTCGCCCCGGAGTCGTCTGGATAACTGCGTCATTGCGTGGGGAGGCGTGCTGGCGCAGGCGGTCATCGCAATTCCTCTGGTTATTTGGGTAGAGGTGTTCGGCTTCACTCCTTTTGAACCGCTCAATGCGGTTTTTGCTATCCTTGGATTCTTCAGTCTGGGTGTCGCTCTGTTCAATCTGCTGCCGATTCGCCCGCTGGATGGCGCTACTGCGTGGGGGTTGTTTCCGGCTCTCATTGAGAGGGCCCGGACGGGTAAGCGAAACACTCTAGCGGGCTGGAGGCGTTAGATGATGCTCGACCAGAAAACCGTCCATTTACGCCAGAGCCTGGCTCGCAGCGGTCGCCTGCTCGTTGCTTACTCGGGGGGCGTGGACTCCGCCTTTCTTGCCTGGATGGCGCATCAAGTGCTTGGGGGCCAGATGCGCGCCGTGATTGCCGATTCCGCCAGCCTGGCGCGGACTCATCTCGAAGACGCGCTCGCCTTTGCGCACGAACGCGACATTCCGGTCGAGGTTGTGGAAACGCAGGAACTGGAAAATCCCGCGTACATCCGCAACGATGCCATGCGCTGTTTTCACTGCAAGGACGAGTTGTTCACCGTTCTCGAACGCTATCGCGAGGCTCACGGATTCGACGCCATCGCCTACGGAGTCAACGCCGACGACGAAGGCGATTTTCGCCCCGGACAACAGGCCGCGCGCCAGCATCATGTTCTGGCCCCGCTGCTCGCAGCCGGTCTGAACAAGGTTGAAATCCGGGAACTGGCGCGGCGGGCGGATTTGCGCGTGTGGGATAAGCCAGCCTCAGCCTGCCTTTCCTCGCGGTTGGAATATGGACGCGCGGTTACGCCTGAAGCGCTGAGTGTTATCGAGCGGGGTGAAGACGCGCTGCGAGCCCTGGGGTTCCGGCAATTCCGCGTACGTCATCACGGGGAAATGGTGCGCCTTGAGATTGCGCACGAAGAACTTCCCCGCGCTTTGACCGCGGAGATGGCCCGCGAGTTCACCACCGTCTTCAAAGGACTGGGATTCAAATTCGTCACTCTCGATTTGGAGGGTTTCCGCTCCGGGTCGATGAATCAACTGCTGACTGCCGAAGAGTTGTTGCGAGCACGCGTCGTTTGATTTCCCGTAGAGACGCTGCTTGCTGCGTCTCGGCCATGAGATAATCAAGCGGTTTCCTCATGTTCAGGTGGTTTCGATTGATGATGGTGCGGCGCGCGTTTCTGGTGCTTCTGGTGATCTGCCTGGGCTGCTCGGCGCAGTCCCCTCCTAATTCTTCTTCCGCTCTTCCTCCATCGGATATCGTGCGCGTGGTCGAGCGGCAGGTGCGGTCGCATTATTCCCTTCCACCGGCCGTAAAAGTAATTGTGGGGCCGCTGCGGTCGAGTGAGTTTGCGAACTATGACGCGCTGACGGTCACGTTTGCGAGTCCCAGTAAAAAACAGGACTTCGAGTTTTTGCTATCCCGCGACCACAAGACCCTGGTGCGCATAACCAAGTTCGATCTGACCAGCGATCCCTACGCTGAGATCATGAAGAAGATTGACGTCAGCGGGCGTCCGACGCGCGGCAACAAAGATGCGAAGGTCACGGTCGTCAACTATGACGATTTCGAGTGTGCGTTCTGTTCGCGTATGCATGCAACGCTGTTTCCCGGGCTTTTCAAGGAATACGGCGATCGCGTCCTTTTTATCTACAAGGATTATCCGCTCGAAGAAATTCATCCCTGGGCGGTGCACGCGGCGGTGAACGCCAATTGCCTGGGTGCGCAAAGCGCCGACGCCTACTGGGACTATGCGGATACTCTGCACGGCAATCAGGACGCGATCAAGGCAAAAGGCCACGACGGTTGGAATGCGGAACTCGACAGGTTGGCTGGCGCGCAGGGGCAGAGGCATAATCTCGACGTGGCGAAGTTGCAGGTTTGCGTCAAGGCCCAGGATGAAAAGGCGGTGCGCGCCTCGATTCACGAAGGAGATATTGTCGGAGTGGAAGCAACTCCGACGATGTTTGTAAATGGGCAGAAACTGGATGGAGCCGTGCCTCCGGATGAAGTGCGGCTCGCGCTCGACCAGGCGTTGAAGGATGCTGGCGTCGCGCCTCCGGAGCACAAGTAACGAATTTGTAATTTGCGATTTGTAATTTGTAATTGAACACTTGGCGATCGCGGATTCAAATTGCCAATTACAAATTACCAATTACAAATTCCTTGAGGGAAGAACTTGAAAAATCGTAACTGCTTTGAGCAAGCGGGCCTGGTCATGGCCGGCGCGTTTCTGTTGCTTGGACTTTTGATTGGACTCTCGGCTTGCAGCCGCAACAGCAGCGGCGGCGACGTCATGGCTTCGATCAATGGGCGGAAGATTTATCGCAGCGAAGTCGACAAGTATTACGCCAACCAGACGGCAGGTTCCGATCAGCAGCCGACGGGCGAGCAGGCGGTGAGCCTTCGGCTGAGCATTCTGAATGAACTGGTCGAGACGGAAATTTTGATGCAGCGCGCGGAAAAGCTCGGGCTGCTGGCGACGGACGAAGAGGTAGACCGCAAGCTCAACGAAATCAAGTCGCCCTACACCGCCGAAGAATTTAACAAGCGCCTGCAGGACAAAAAGATATCGGTCGATGATTTCAAGCGCGATCTGCGGCGCTCGCTCACGCGCGACAAGGTGTTGAACAAGGAAATCACCTCGCGCATCAACATCACCGACCAGGACGTTTCCGGCTACTACAACGATCACAAAGCCGAGTTCAACCTGATCGAAGCGCAGTACCATTTGGCGAAAATCATGGTTACAGGAATGGTCAGCGCGCAAGTGCACAACCTGCAGAACAGCAAGGCGCAGAATGACGCCGAAGCGCGCAAGAAAATTCAGATGATCGCCAACCGCCTCGATAGCGGAGACGACTTCGCCACCATGGCGATGAGTTATTCCGAGGATCCGGAGACCAGCAACAACGGCGGTGATTTGGGAATGGCTCCCGAATCCGCTCTGAAGAACGCCGATCCGGCAACGCGCGAAGCGGTGATGAAGCTCAAACCGGGGCAATACACGCCGGTGATTCCGATGATCAATCCGACCAATCATGAGCCCTACGCTTACATGATCGTGAAACTGATTTCGAAGGAGCCGGCGGGCCAGAGGGACTTGAACGATCCGCGGGTGCAACAGGCGATCCGTCAGCAATTGCGCGATCGCCGCGAGCAGTTGTTGAAAGCGGCGTACTACGAGACCCTCCGCGACGACGCGAAAGTCACGAATTATTATGCGGAAGAAGTGCTGAAGGACGCCGGAGCGGCGAAGTAGAGCGAACCGATTGCGATGGCCCGCCCCAAACGGGGTCGCAATAGTGTACGGCTCTTGGCGTCGCTAAAGCGATGCCCTGATACGAACCCGTTTCATTCCTAGCCTTCCAGCTTCCTGGTCAAGACTTCGTTCACCAAGTGCGGATTGGCCTGGCCTTTCGAGGCTTTCATCAGTTGGCCCACGAAGAACCCGATCATGGTTTTCTTGCCCGCGCGATACTGCTCCACCTGCCTGGGGTTGGCTGCGATCAGCTCATCGGCGAGTTTCTCCAGGGCCGATGTGTCGCGTGACTGCTCGGGACGCCCCTCGGCTTCATATACGGCAGGGAAGTCCTGCCTGCGCTCGAAGCAGAGGTCATAAAGATCCTTCAGCATTTTGCCCGAGATGGCGCCCGACTCGACCAGATCGGCCGAGGCCGTAACTCCAGCCATCGAAATTGGCGACTGCTCAAGTTCGAGGTCCTGCGCTTTCAGGCGCCCGAGTAATTCGCTCTGCACGAGATTCGCGACGCGCTTCGGATTTTTTGCCGCGCGGGCCGCGGACTCGAACTGATCGGCCAGTGCTCGCGTCAGCGTCAGCGTGTGGGCGTCGCCCGCGGTGATGCCGTACTCTTTCGTCATGCGCTGGCGGCGGGCTTGCGGAAGTTCGGGCAGGCTGGCGCGGATTGCGGCTTGCCATTTCTCATCCACCACCAGGGGAAGCAAATCGGGCTCGGGAAAATAGCGATAGTCGTGCGCCTGCTCCTTCGAGCGCATGCCGTAAGTCTTGCCTTCGTTCGCGTTGTAGAGGCGCGATTCCTGGGTAATCTTGCCGCCGGATTCGAGGACCTCTATGTGCCGCTCGATCTCGTACTCCAGCGCCTGCTTGACGAAGCGGAACGAGTTGACGTTCTTGACCTCGGTCTTGGTGCCGAATTCTTTCTGTCCGCGGGGCCGCACGCTGATGTTGGCGTCGCAGCGCAGCGAACCTTCCTCCATGTTGCAGTCGCTGACGCCGGTGTAGAGAATGATTTCCTTCAGCCGCGTGAGGTATTCGTAAGCTTCCTCTGGCGATCGCATGTCGGGCTCGCTGACGATCTCGGCCAGGGGCACGCCGGTGCGGTTCAGATCGATGGCAGTCTTATGGGCGGAGTCGGCGAAGCCTTCGTGCAGGCTCTTGCCCGCGTCTTCTTCCAGATGCAACCGCGTGATACCGATTTTCTTTTTGCGGCCGTCCATCTTACTTCCGCTCAGGTCGATTTCGATGAATCCAAATTCCGCCAGCGGCTTGTCATACTGCGAGATCTGGTAGCCCTTCGGCAGGTCAGGATAAAAATAGTTTTTCCGCGCAAAGATGGAAACCTCGTTGATGCGGCACTCCAAAGCCATCGCCGCCAGGGCCGCGAATTCCACCGCCTTGCGGTTCAGCACCGGTAAGGCTCCAGGAAGTCCCAGACACACCGGGCAAACATTCGTGTTCGGCGGATCGCCAAAACGAGTTGAGCACGAGCAAAAGATTTTCGACGCGGTCAGCAGTTGTACGTGGACTTCGAGTCCGATGACCGGCTCGTATTTCGCGAGGAGATCCTCGGAAAGGGCTGGAGTGCTCGCCATATCGGAAGATTATAGCTGGGGTTGCTGGTGGAGAACCCGCTCCATCGTGGGATTTACTACTGCCGCTTCGCTTGGGGCGCGCTCAGGTACTTCTCCATCGGAATTTCGAAATACATCAGCTCATTGCCTTTCGCGTCTTGCACTCCCATCAGGTAGAAGTTAGCACCGGCGAGCGGATTCGAGATGTCGGCGATATCGAAAAACAGAAAACCGCGCGCCGTGGAGTGCGGTTCCACGGCTTTGGCGGCGAACTGAGCCTGCTCGATTTCATCCCACGCCTTACGGCTCACGCCGCCTTTGACTTCTTTCTTGGGCAGCGGAATCGGAACCGGCAGCCTCGCCCCGTCGTTCCGCGAAGGATGCGAGAGCCGGCGCACCACTTCGTCCGTGGTCGAGGGAAGCAGCTTGCTGCGATCTTTGGTATTCAACTGGGCCTTCATGTTGACGAGAGAGACGGGTTGATCGCCGTCGTTCGTGATTACAAAAAAAACCGGCATGTAACCGTTGTTGCGGTAGTTGACGCTGAAGATCGAGGCTTTGTCTTCGACGTCATACGGATCGACTGCGACCACAACTTTTTCCATGGGGTGGTCGTCGTGTGCCGGATAGGTGCGGGCGGGCTGCGCTGCGGGCATCACAAACTCTTTGGCCGCAATCGCGCAAAGGCCGCAGACGAGCACAAAAGCACAGAGTGTCGCAAGACGCGGGACTCGAAGCACCTGCGTCCGAGGTGATTCTTGCAAACCTGCATTATGCATACGTGAATTATAGGAGATGACTTCGCGCTACGGGCTGCGAGCCAGCGATTCGTGTTCGGTCTCAGCCCGATGCCCGGAGCTCGAAGCGGATGTTCTTAATTACGATGCCGTCAGCGCAAACCGTGCTGTCTACTCCTTATCGAAGATTAGAGTTTGGCTCGCCATTTAGAATGGGACTTCCTTCATGTATGCGCTCTACAGTGCGCTGCTCGCTTTTTTCCTGGTCCTGACGTTGCCCTACTGGCTGCTGCAGATGATGCGGCACGGCAAGTATCGGGCGGGCTTGCGCCAGAGATTCGGCGCTGTTCCGCCCGCTTTCGCTGGTCGCGGCGAGAGACCCGCAATCTGGGTTCATGCGGTTTCGGTGGGCGAAGTGGTGGCTTCGAGCGCAGTCGTCACGGCGCTACGACAAAAATTTCCGACCCATCGCGTGCTTATTTCGACGACCACCAGCACGGGGCAGAAACTCGCCGCGCAGCGGTTCGGTGCGGAGAACGTTTTCTATTTCCCCCTGGACTTCGCCTTCGCCATCCGACCTTACCTCGATGCTCTGCGGCCGGAACTCGTGGTCGTCGCCGAAACTGAATTCTGGCCAAATTTTCTCCGGCTGGCCAAACGCAGCGGGGCTCGCATCGCGGTGATCAACTGCCGCATTTCCGACCGCTCGTTTCCCGGCTACAGGCGGTTCCGCTTCTGGCTTCCGAGATTGCTGGAGAATACGCTAAAGAATGTCGATATTTTCCTGGCCCAGACAGAAGAAGATCGACAGCGGCTCATCGAAATAGGTGCGCCCGAATCAAAGGTCAAAGTCGCCGGCAACCTGAAATTCGATGTGGCGCCGCCGCCCGCGCCGAAGATCGTTGCGAGTCTTCGGGAGAGCTTCCGCGACTCCGGAGCGGAGCCGGTGCTGGTGTGTGGCAGCACGCTCGAGGACGAAGAAGGCTCTCTGCTTTCAGCGTTCCGCAGTATTCTGGCCAATCATCCAAAGGCCGTGATGATGCTTGCACCGCGGCATCCAGAGCGTTTTCCGGAGGTTGCCGAACTCGTTGAGAACCTCGGCTTCCGTATGTGGCGGCGTTCTCTGTGGAGCGGCGAAGCGCTCGCTGGCGGCGTGTTCCTGGTCGATAGTATCGGGGAGTTGGCCGCGCTCTATTCGCTGGCCACGGTTGCGTTCGTTGGCGGGAGCCTGGTGCCGCGCGGCGGACACAACATTCTTGAACCTGCACTCTATGGCGTTCCCATCGTCACCGGCAATCACTACGAGAATTTTCGCGATGTCGTCAATTTTTTTGCCAGTCGCAATGCGCTGCGCATCGTTGGACTGGCGGAGTTGCCGCTGGTCTTCATCGAGCTGATCGAAAACGTTGACGAGCGAACGATGCTTGGCCGGAACGCACTGACGGCGCTCGAATCCCAGCGCGGCGCAACGGACAGGACGGTCGCGGCGCTGCTCCAACAGATGGGTGTTTCATCATGAATCCGCTCACCGGACTTTACGGGGCCGCGACCGCTCTGCGAAACAGGCTCTACGATCGCGGCGTGCTCTCTTCGCGTCGGCTGGAGCAACCCGTGGTCAGCGTCGGGAATTTATCGGTGGGTGGTTCGGGCAAGACCCCGTTCGTGATTACGCTCGGTGAACTGTTGCAGGCGCGCGGCATTCGGTTTGACGTGCTCTCGCGCGGATATCGCCGCAAAACTCGCGGTGTTTTGGTGGTTGAGAAAGATGGCAACGCCGCCGACTTCGGCGATGAACCGCTGCTGATCGCGCGGCGGCTGGGCGTGCCGGTGATCGTCGGCGAAAGCCGCTATGCCGCGGGCCGACTTGCCGAGCAGAAATTCCAGCCGCAGTTGCACATCCTCGACGACGGTTTTCAGCACCGTTCTCTGGCGCGTGACTTCGACATTGTGCTGATGGCGGAGCGCGACTTCGACGACCGCCTGCTGCCCTCGGGGCGGCTGCGCGAACCGCTCTCCTCGCTGCGGCGCGCCGATGCAATCGTGTTGCCGCGCGACTTTTCGGTGAAAAATTCGGCGATTGAAAGTTTCGCCCGGCAGGGGAAACCTATCTGGCGCATGACGCGAGAAATCGTCACGCCCACTGCGCCCGTTGCACCGATTGTGTTCTGCGGTATAGCGAGGCCGCAGCAGTTCTTCGCCCAGGTACGCGCCGCCGGAATCGCCCCTGTGGCAGAAGTCGAATTTCGTGACCATCATGCCTATGGACGAACTGACATCGAGCGCCTGCTTGCCATGCGCGACAAGCTGAACGCGGGTGGGTTTTTGACCACGGAAAAGGATGCGGTTAATCTGGGTTCTTTACAGAACGATCTCAAGCCGTTCGCGGTCGCCGCGCTCAGCCTGGCGCTCGACCATCCCACTGACGTTGTGGATGCCATTTTGGCGAGAATCGAGAAACGAAAGCCCCGCTCGTGAGAAAATCTTGGTTGCACCCGACGGCCAGACATTTGATGACCCAGCATATTGATGACAAAACATATTAAAGAAAACGACCGCCTGCGGAAGATCGTTGAATCTTTCCCCAAGCTCACGGTTACCGTCCTGGCGGATCTGGTCGCCGATGAGTTCGTGTTCGGCGAGATTTCTCGCGTCTCGCGCGAAGCGCCTGTGCTGATTTTGAAGCACCGCGATCGCAAGGTGGTTCCGGGCGGCGGCGCGAACGCCATCTACAATCTTGCCGACCTCGGAGTGAACGTCTTGCCGGTTGGGGTGGTGGGCGACGACGAACCGGGGAAGCTGCTGCTGCGCGCTTTCCGGCACAAACAGATTCCAGTTAGCGGCGTTTTGAAGGACAAGAGCTATACCACCGTGACCAAGACGCGCATCCTGGCCGGATTCGCGCACACCGCCGGACAACAGGTCGTGCGCCTTGACCGCGAGCCCGCCGAAGGTCCCAATTCGCATTTGCGCCGCGAGCTCGTGCTGGCCGCCCGCGAATACGCGCGGGCCTCCGATGCGCTGCTGGTTTCCGACTACGGATACGGCGCGGCGACGCCGACCCTGCTGAATGTGATTCGGGAAAAACGCGGGATTGACAAGGTTCCCGTGACGCTCGACTCGCGCCATCGCATGCTCGAGTTTACTGGCGTCACGGCCGCAACGCCGAATGAGTCTGAGGTGGAGGAAGTACTCAGCATCCGCATTGGCGACGACTGGGAACGCCTGCTGGCCGCCGGAGACCAGATCGCCGGTGCGATGAATTTGGAATCGCTGCTGATCACGCGCGGCAAGGATGGCATGGTGGTTTTCCCGCGGCGCCACAAGCCGGTGGATATTCCGATCTACGGCAGCGATGAAGTCGCCGACGTGACCGGCGCCGGCGATACCGTGATCGCAACGTTTACCGCTGCCCTGGCTGCGGGCGCAAGCGCCGAAGAGGCCGCTCAACTGGCGAACTACGCGGGCGGCATCGTGGTCATGAAGCGTGGCACAGCCACGGTCAGCCAGCAGGAGTTACTGGAGGCGCTCGAAAAGACGCCGCCCGTTGCTCGCGAACATTAGAGTGTGGGGACGGGGCTTCGCCCCGTCCAAGCGGGGCGGAGCCCCGCTTCCACACAGTAATCCAGGCATAAATCGAGATCATTGAGCACATCACTCCATCCGAAGATTTTGTCGCGCGACGAACTTCAGCAACGTGTGGCAGATTGGCGGCGCGCCGGCCATCGCATCACCCTGGCCAACGGGTGCTTCGATCTGTTGCACGTCGGCCATGTGCGCTACCTGCATGCCGCTCAGGAACTCGGCGGCAAACTGATTGTCGCGGTGAACGCCGATGCATCCGTGCGCGCGTTGAAGGGAGAAGGGCGGCCTGTGATGCCGGCGGAGGAACGCGCGGAAATTCTGGCGTCGCTGGAGGATGTGGACGCCGTCGTAGTCTTTTCAGAAAAGGATGTGCGCGCCATCATTCGCGAAATCCGTCCTGATTTCCATGCCAAGGGCACGGACTACACGGTGGAAAGCGTGCCCGAGCGCGACGAGGTCGAAGCCTGCGGAGGCCGCGTCGTGATCGTGGGTGATCCCAAGAATCACTCGGTCACCGAGATTATTCGTTTGCGTTCGCGGCTGGGGCCGCAACCATCGTGAGGCGGCGCGGGCTGCGGCAAAGACAAAGATGACCGACGCTTTTTCTCTCACTGCCGGTACTCCGCGATTCAACAGCCTGCTCGTGGTGCGGCTCAGCGCCATGGGAGACATCATTCACACTCTGCCTGCCGCTGCCGCGTTGCGCCAGGCTTTTCCCCACGCCACTTTGGGATGGCTGGTCGAAGAGCGTTGGGCGGAATTGCTGTGCACGCTGCGCCATCCGCGCTCGGGACGGCGTTCTCCGCAGCGCCCGCTGGCCGACCGCGTCCATGCCGTCAACACGGCGGAATGGCGGCGCGCGCCGTTCTCGTTCAACACCTGGCAGCAGATGGCCGTGGGCTTGAGTGAGTTGCGCGGAATTCGGTACGACGCGGCGATTGATTTTCAGGGCGCGGTTCGCTCGGCATTGCTGGCCCGCTGGTCGGGCGCGCCCATCGTGTACGGGAGCGCGCAACCGCGCGAGAATGCCGCCAGCATGTTTTACACACGAAAGGTGTTGACGAACGGCACGCACGTGGTCGAGCAGGCGCTGGCGCTGGCTGGCGCGATCATCCCCGGGCGGATGGCGGAGACTCAGGTAGAGTTCCCCGTGGACCCGGACGCAGAGAGCAAGATTGCCGGCCTCACGGCGGAGGGGAAGAGCTTCGCGATTCTCAATCCTGGCGCGGGCTGGGGTGCGAAGAGGTGGCCGGCCGAGCGTTATGGGCAGGTTGCGAAGGAACTCGCAAAGGATGGATTATGTTCGCTCGTAAACTACGGACCGGCAGAAGAAGAGCTGGCAGCGGCCGTGGAGACCGCCAGCGAAGGGGCGGCACGAAAAGTTTCCTGCTCGGTTTCTGAGTTGATCGCGCTCACGCGCCGGGCTCGTCTCCTCATCGGCGGCGATACCGGGCCGATGCACCTAGCGGCGGCGTTGAAAATTCCGGTGGTGGCAATTTTTGGTCCAACAAATCCGGCGCGCAACGGCCCATTCGGGACGCGATCGATTGTGCTGCGCAGCGCGAGCAGTATGACCGATCACAGCCGGCGCCCTGAACCGGAACAAGGTTTGCTCGAAATCACGGTTGGCGAAGTCGTCGCGGCAGCTCGGAAGCTGTTGCAGAGTCATGTTGCAGTACCTGATATTGCAGAACCTGGGCCTCCAGAATCAAGTGAGTGAAGTTTCACAATCCGGATCGCAACCCTCGCAAACCGCCGGTGACGCCTGGTCGCGCGTGGCCCGTCGCATCCGCGTGCCCCTGGGATTTATTTTTGCGGTTGTCTACGTCGTGCTGGCGCGGCCAACAAGAAGTTCGCTCATCGCGGGCGCACTGGTACTGCTTCCGGGGCTTGTCTTGCGCGGACTGGCTTCCGGCCACGTTCAAAAGGACAAGCAGCTCACCACCAGCGGCCCTTACGCCTACACTCGCAACCCTCTGTACCTGGGCTCGCTGATGCTGGCTGCCGGCTTCGCCATCGCGGCGCGCAGTTGGTGGATCGTCACCATCATGCTCCTGATGTTCGCCGTGATTTATGTCCCGGTCATCGCCGGCGAAGAGCGTTACCTGCGTCAGACGTTTCCCGAATACGACGACTATGCGCGCCACGTGCCGCGCATGTTGCCGCGCCTGTCGCCCTACGGCGGCCAGCAAAGTGCGTACTCTTCCGCACGCTACTGGAAGCATCGCGAATACGAGGCTAGCATTGGCTGCGCGGTGGTGCTGGCCGTCCTCATCGTCAAGCTAGTGTGCAAGCTGGTGTGGTAGTCTGCCGTGAGGTTTCGCTCCACAGAGGACCACAGGAACAGTGCTGGACTTTTGCTGCCATTACCGTATGCTTCGCGCTTCAGCCCCTAAAGGGGCCGTCGATGACGGGCGGCGTATGGCATCGCTGAAGCGATGCCCTGATACGAAACGGAATTTCTCCCGCAGCCTGCTGGCGCTTTCTCCGCTCTGCCTGGTTGTCCTGATCGCGGCCTTGGCAGCGCAGCAAGGGCCGCCCACAGCAACGATCGGACCTGCTCCCGTGCAGATCGAGCCGCCACGTCCCAACTATCCTTTCCCCGATGGACGGAGCTACGTCTATTCGGCGGAGTGGCATTTGATCACCGCCGGCATCGGTGTCGTAAGAATGGAAGTCGCCGGGAACGAACGCAAGGTCAGCGCGTCCGCCGAATCCTCCGGAGCCGTCAACGTCATCTTTCCGGTGCACGACCGCTTCGAATCGCGCTTCGATCCCCGGACGTTCTGCTCGCTCTCGATTTTCAAGCACAGCGAGGAAGGCGCGCACAAACGCGAGACTTCGATCCGCTTCGATTACGCGCACAAGAAAAGCACGCTCGATGAAAAGAACCTGAAAACGGGCGAGACCAAGCACGTCGAAAACGACCTTAAAGGTTGCGCCACGGACGTCATCACCGGCTTCTACTATCTGCAGTCGTTGCCGCTGCAACTCGGCGCCATTTATGAGTTCCCGATCAGTGACGGGAAGACGACGATCGTCCACGCCACGGTGGACAAGCGCGAGCAGATCAAAGTGCCGGCCGGAACATTCTCAACGGTGCTGGTGACGGCCGAAGCTACCTCTGGCCCGCTGCAGTCCAAGGGCAAGGTGTGGGTGTGGTATTCCGAGGATCCAGGTCACACGCCGGTGCAAATGCGCGTCAAGCTGGGATGGGGCACGCTGTTGTTTCGTCTGCAGAGGATCGAGAAGTGATCGAGAAGTAGAACCTACTTCTGGGCCAGCACCGCCTGCTTCGCCTTCGCCAGTTCCGGACGCTCGGAAGTCGACCCTTCACAAGTCTTGACGAGCACGGCGTAATATTCCGTTGCCTGCGACATTTGTCCGGCCATCTCCGCCGCCTGGGCCGCGCCATAGAGACCGTTGAAGCGATTCGGGTAAAACTTCAAATCCGTCTTGTATTCTGCGAGAGCCTGCTCCGGCTGCTTCATTTCGAGCAGCATGTCGGCGATCATTTCGCGGGCGGGCGTTCCGCCATCGGATTCATCTCCGGATGCTTCCTCCTTTTCGGCGATCGTTCGTAAAGCCGCGATGGCTGCGTCGTTTCTGCCTTCGGCGTGATCGAGCCACGCGGTCGCTTCTTTCCGATCCTGATCTACCGCCTCGGCGAAGTTTTTCTTCTTCTGATCGACAAGAGTCTTGTGAATGGCGTCGATGTGTTCGATATCGGTCCGAGCCTGTGCGACGTTTCCAATATGCGCAGCGCCGATCGCGCGCGCCCAGTAGGTGATGGCAGCATCTCCGGTCTGCGCATAGGCAACCGGCGTCAAAGAAGCCGCTTCAGTCCAGTGGTGCAACTCCAACGCGTAGCGCGCGGGAAACGCGGCCAGAGCGTAAAGGCGCGGATCGTATCCCGTGCCGTACATATCTTTCATCGGCGGCATGGCTTTCACTTCTTCGATTACTTTGAGGGCGTCGGCCTCCCTTCCACTCTGCAGATAGGCGTACACGAGGTAATCCATGGCGTGGAACTGGTGGCCCTCGCCGCCCATATGCATCTCCGTGGCCTTGCGCGTCGCCGCAATGGAGGCCAGATTCGAATTGATGTCGTCCTGCCAGAGTCCGAGTCGAGCAAAGATATGCGACGGCATGTGCAGCGCGTGCGGAGCGGCGGGAGCAATCTGTGCGTATCGGCGAGCGGCGGGCAGCCCGAGTTGCGCGAGTTGCGGTTTGTCATAGGTGTGGATCAGGTAGTGCGCAATGCCCGGATGATTGGGTTCCTCAGCGAACAGCTTGTCGAGAATGGCGCCCGCCTGTTTGCGGTTGGCAAATGTGGTGTCGTTGTCGGGCTCCGAAGCCAGGAGCGAGAGCGCATAAAAAGCAGCCGCCTCGTGGTCGTCCGGATACTTCTTGTACACCTTCTCCATGGCGGCAGAGTAAGCCCGGGCTCGGGCCTCGTGGTCCGCTTTGTTGCTGTTGGAGTAGAACGCCTTCAGCGCCTGGATGTAATCGCGCTCGCGGTCGGTCGTCCCGGCCTTCACCTTGTCAGCCTTCTTCAACTCTGCCGAGGCTCGCTTGATGGTGGCCGCATCCGGCCGATTCCAGAGTTGGTGCCACAGGCTCATAGCCTCGCCCCAGTACGCCATGGCGCACTTCGGGTCCTGCTTTTCGACGTCGAGAAAAGCCTTCTCCGCCTCTTCGTACCAGAACGAATGGAGCAGCGCGACACCCTTTTCAAATGTCTTCTGCGCGTCGGGAGTACAAGACACGGGAAAATGCACCGTGCCCAGTTGTTCCTGCGTGAGTCCCTCGTGATGATGGTCTTCGTCGGCGGACGCCGCACCGGAAAATGCCGCGGCAATACACAAGACCCAGATCAGTTTGCGCATGGAGCACCCCGGTGGGAGTCTAGCGGCCGGATCGAGGCAGGGTCAAGCGGAGGTGGGGGTAGCCGTTCGGAGAACTTCTACTGCAGCCGGAAGCGTTCATTCATCAGCCGCTGCAGGCGCGGCCGGTAGATAATATCGTAGGCGAGCTCTTTGTCTGGAAACAGGCTCAGAGCGGCTCGGCGGGCGTTCGCGGCCATCTCCGCAGCCTCTTCCAGCGTCAGATCGGGATCCTGGCCGATCACCGACATCACCATGCTCATCATCACCTGCAGGCGTCGCAGTCTTCGGGCCTCCTCCACGCGCTCGTTGTGTTCTTCGCCCGGCTGTTCGGCTGGTGGCACTTTCATACTGACCCCGGTTTTATTGGATGTTGACCGCGTTCCCCGCGTTGCGCCCCAGTCGTTATTGTGCCAGCTTTCGCCCGCAAATCAAGCCTCCCTTGGCCGCACACCTTTGTGACCCGCAAGACAGAGATATAGTGACTGCCGTAATCTGTTAACAGACAGTTTTACGGAGGACGCATGCCAGAACCGACTAGCCCCTCGCCGCAACCTGAGCCCAACGAGAAACTCGTTAAGATTTTCGACGCCGAGCAGGAAAGCGAAGCCAATGTCGTGCAGGGCTTGCTTCAATCTGCCGGGATCGAATCGGACTTGAAATCCATTGACGCGGTGCAGGACATGTTTCCCGGCGTCGGTGGAACGGTAATTCTGGTGCGCGAAGAAGACGCGCCCGAAGCGGCAAAGATTATCGAGGCATATCGTAAATTGCCGCCCCTCGATGACGAGACGGCCGATATCACTGGGTGAGAGGAGCTTCCGAGTTCCCGTAGAAACTCGGCTTGCCGGAATAGGGCCAGGTTTCAGAGTTTCAGGGTTTCAAAGTTTCAGAGTTGCCTTCCGACATTTAGACATTGAAACCTTGCAACCTTGAAACTTTGAAACCTGGCCTGCAATCAGTGGATAAGCGCGACGTCTGGAGTCACAGACTTGCCGTCGAGATAGAAACTGACCGCGCCGTTTTCGTCGGTGCGGTAGGTTTTCACTCCGGCGTGCTGTAGCCGCTCCAGCACTTCGCGCTTGGGATGGCCGTACACATTCCGCGCGCCGACGGAAATGACCGCGTAGCGCGGATGAACCGTCGCGAGCAGATCGGCAGAAGTTCCGCTGGCGCTGCCGTGATGCGCAACCTTCAGCAGCATCGCCTCCGGATGCTCTTCCACGACGCGCCGTTCCGCCGGACGTTCCGCGTCTCCCTCGAGCAAAGCGGTCGTCCCGCCAAAAGTGGCCGTAAACACCAGGCAATCGTCGTTCGGACGCATCAAGCCGGTGATTTGGTCGCGTCCGGGAGCGAGCATGTGGAAATGCGCTCTACCGTAATCGAATTGATCGCCCTCTTTTTTTACCGAGATTTTCATTCCCGCTCGCTGAGCTTGCGCCACGATCGGCGCCAGTTCGCCTACCGGCCGGTCGATGCTGATCCAGAGTTCTTGCGGGTGGAAATTCGCAATCACCGCGGGCATTCCGCCGAGGTGGTCGGCGTGAGGATGCGTGATCGCGACCACGTCAAGATGGTCGATGCCTCGATTCCACAGATAGGAAGAGACGACCTGTTCGCCGAGATCGAAGTCCGAATGCATCCACTGCGGCAGGCCTCCGGCATCAATGAGGATGGCACGGCCCTCGGGCGTGACCAGAAGAATGGAATCGCCTTGTCCGACGTCGATGGTCGTCATCTCCATCGCGCCGGCGCGGAGGTGAGGGCGAGAGGGGACAAACGCAATCCAGACGGCAACGCCGAACACCAACGCGACAGAAGCAAAAGCGGCCCAGCGCGTGCGACGGATCCGCACCGCGAACATCGCGAGCGCGAGCGCGGCGATCGAGGCCAATATCATCGCGAGCGAGGGCATGGCTACACGCAGGTCAGCAATCGATCTTCCGAAACTCGGTGTTCCGGCAACCTGGGCCCCCCCAAGAAAGTGGACCGTTCCCGCGATGCCTTCGAGTGCGAGGCCGGAAATCCAAACGGCGGGCTTGGCCAGCGCGCTCGATATGTATCCCAAGCCGACGGCGGCTGCAGCGGTGGGCATCAGTACCTGAGTGAGCGGAATCACCGCCAGGTTGGCCAGCATTCCCATGGTGGTCGCGCGATGAAAGTGATACGCCATGAGCAGCGCCAGTCCCGCTTGCATCAGCGCCGAGATGAAAATCAATTCGCCCGCACCAATTGCCACCCGCATGAAGACCGCGGGCAGTGTAAGCCCGAGGCGCTCGCCGATGAATCTCTTCAGCCGCCCTCCGAGCAGCCGCAGATCAAGCCGAAACTGCGCCACCCCGGGAGCGACGTGCAAATCGTAGCTTGCAGCTCGCAACAGGCGCAGGCCCCGGGCGTAGGGCAATGTTGTCCGCTCCAGAATCGGCGAACCGATGCCCGCGATGATGAAGACCCCAAGAAACGTCAGTTGAAAACTGGCGCCAAAGAGGGCGTGTGGATCGACGATCAGAATTCCCAGAGCAGCCGCTCCGATAGCGTTCATCATGTTGCGTCCGCGATACAGCAGACGCGCACCTAAATATGTCGCCAGCATCAGCGCGGCGCGCCACACCGGCGGACCGACTCCCTGTTGTTAGCAAGTTAAAATGTCCGGTTTTTGTAGCAAGTGAAATGTCCGGTTTCGTTAGTCTCCCGTAGCCGCCGCCGAGGCGGTGGAAAAGTGGGAATCCCGCGCACTTTGCGGGATTTCCAAG
>Ga0224555_1001799_pt1 | contig 27771 bp, 21 predicted proteins | sample 714S23034metaG_FD_180687 | JGI IMG/M metagenome (GOLD analysis project Ga0224555, IMG submission 180687) | Peat soil microbial communities from Stordalen Mire, Sweden - 717 S2 30-34 | ecosystem: Environmental > Terrestrial > Soil > Wetlands > Peat | place: Sweden: Norrbotten County, Stordalen...
TCACCGCGTCCGCCGCAAACGCCAGCGACTCACTTCAAACGCCCCTATCGAAACTGCCCCGGCGAAAAAGTGCTGGGACCGGCCACCCTCGTCGCGCCGGGGCAGTCCCGATAGGGATCTAACGTTTACCAGGACCGATCCGCAAAAGTCACAATTCTACGGCAACAAGCTGAGCTGGATGAGTGAGTTGGCACCAAGTGATTTGGCAACCCTCCTCGGTCTGAGAATCCCGATCTGGGGCACTTCGATTCTAGTGTGACGAGTTGGACGACCCGCTGACGCAGTCGACGCCATACGCATTCAGCACATCCGGCAGTGTCACTATGCCTTCGAGTTTGTGAATATCCGCCCGGTGGACGACCGGCAAGACATCTAGATGATAAGTGCTCATGCGTTCGAGGGCCAGATGCAGCGGATGATCCGTGTGGAGGTGCGGAACTTGGAGGGTTTCCACTAGGTCTTTCAGCGGCTGTTCTTTTCTCCCATCGACAAAGGCACACCCCAGCGTCTCTCTGGTCAACATTCCCAGGAAGTAATCCTTCTCTGTAACGGGCCAGATGCGGAGCTTACTGGCGCGAATTTGTTCGATCACATCCTGGACACGCATCTCAGCGGGGAGAATCTCTGGAGTCTTCCGCATGATCTGAAGCACGGTTCGCTGGTTGGGCTCGCTACGAGTGCTGTGGCTGGGTAAATGAATGCCGTCCTGATGAGCCAATGCTTCGTAGATGGGCTGCTTCTGAAATCTGGAAGAGATGAAGAAGCTGGTCAGGTTTGCAATCATCAGCGGCACGATGACGGCGTAGTCCCGCGTCATTTCAAAGATCATCAATACCGATGTCATAGGGGCACGCACGATCCCCGCGAAGAGCGCGCCCATGCCGACCAGCGCGTAAGCGCCAGGGGTTGCGGTGTATCCCGGCAACAAGCCATGGGCCACGGTCCCGATGGCCCCGCCCAGCATTGCACCGAGGAATAGGCTCGGGCCGAAGATTCCACCAGCGTTTCCAGAGGCATAGCTGACAGTGACCCCAAAGAGCTTGAGGACCACGAGCAGCAGCATCAACTTGAGCGCCATCGTTCCATTCAAAGCGCTGCCGACGTAGATATACCCGACACCCAGGACCTGGGGCACAAGCCAGCCCATCAGGCCAACCGTCACACCGCCCACGACGGGATGCCACCAACTTGTCCTTTTGGGAAGATGCAGAAAGAACTTGCGCATCCCCAACAAAAGTTTGGTGAAGGCTACGGACAGAAAGCCGCCAGCGATGCCCAACAGGGCGTAAATGGCGAGTTCCAGCGGATGCACGAGAGTGTATTGCGGTACTTGAAACAGCGGGTTATTGCCAAGCAGGAGGCGCAAGACTGCCCAGGAGGTGGCAGAAGCGAGCACGACCGAACCCAGAATCGGCGCGTGCATATCGCCCATCACCTCTTCAAGGGAAAACAACACAGCCGCCATCGGCGTATTGAATGCCGCAGCGATGGCGGCAGCCGCTCCCACGGGAATCAGAGCCTTGACCTTTTCCGGGCGCAATCCGAGCCAACGGCCAAGGACCGACCCGATTCCGGCGCCCACCTGGACAGATGGCCCCTCGCGGCCCAGCGGAATCCCGCTCGCTAGCGTGGTCGCCGTGCAGAAAAACTTGCCTAGAACTGTGCGCAGTGAGATGAACCCATCCCGAGCGAAGAGGGCGGCCTTTGTCTGGGGTACGCCGCTACCGCGTGCGTTGGGAAAATAACGGTACAGCAGAAAGCCCATGGCCAGCGAGCCGGCCACCGGCACCAGCACACGCCTCCAGGCGGCGCTGCCCACCGGGTAGAGGCGCATTCCCAACCGCTCGGTGACCACGATAAACCCGACAACGGCGAGCCCGGTCAGCGCTCCAATCAGCAGCGACAGAAGAAGAAATACCTGCTCCTCGCGCTGTTGAAGATGAGCGATCAAACGCGCCCGGAGGGCCGTGATCCAACTCATTTTTGGTAGGTTCTCAGCGGTCGGAGAAGAGGACATAAGTACAGTTTACGCGAACTGCAAAACAGGCTCCAGAGAACAACACTAGGCATCATCGATGGTGTGACGGCCGATTCATTTTGTACCTTATTCCAAGATCAAAGCCTGCATTGACCTTCCATATCTAGCGCCCCAGGCACCCGATCCGCAACCTTAAAGCTTCTTTCGGAGGTACTCAAACACAACATATCCAATCAGAGCGGAGATTATCGCGATGAAGAAGTTCGTACCCGTGAAGATATCGTACAAGGCGAATGTTAAACTCTTCCCCTGCCCATTCGTCGCAGTAAATTCTCCCATCAATAGATTGGAGTAGAAGAGGAAGACGATGAACGCGACTTCAATCACTGCTCTCCAGGGCGGGGTGAGTCGCCGGCGATCTTTCGGGTCCGAATGCATGGATGAATGATACCAATAACCGCGCAATTCCCCGTTTACGTTACCCTCGCTCTCTGTGCAGAAAGACACAGGTAGAAATTAGTGAACAGGCCACAATCGAGAGATGAAGCAGGCAGAAGAGCACGACCCCGTTTGCGGGATGATGGTCGATCCGTCGAAAGCTGCGGCAAGAGCTGAACGTCAAGGCGCAACAGTCTACTTCTGCAGTCAGGGTTGCGCCGCAAAGTTTCGCACCGCGCCAGAGAAGTATGTGCAGGCCAAGCCAGACGCAGTTCCGTCGCACCCAGCAGCGAAAACCGAGCCGCAAGGGGAATACACCTGCCCAATGCATCCGGAGGTGAAGCAAACGGGATCGGGAAGCTGCCCCAAGTGCGGCATGGCGCTTGAACCTGCGACAGTTTCCGCCCCAGCCAAGCACACCGAATATACGTGTCCGATGCATCCGCAGATTGTGCGAGACGCACCAGGCTCTTGCCCTATCTGCGGCATGGCGCTTGAGCCTCGTGAGGTCACCGCCGAAGACTCGAATCCGGAATTGGCCGCAATGATGAAGCGGCTGTGGATCAGCGTCGCACTCGCCATGCCCATGCTCGCGCTGATGGTCTCTGCTTTTCTACCTTCCATGCCCATGCAACACCTGTTCACGGCAAGAGCATGGGGATGGATCGAGTTTGCGCTGGCAACTCCCGTGGTCCTGTGGTGCGGGTTGCCCTTCTTCGTTCGAGGTTGGCGATCGGTCGTGCATCGCAGCCTCAACATGTTTACGCTTATATCTCTTGGAACCGGATCGGCGTACCTTTACAGCGTCTTCGCAACAGTTTTCCCTCAGATATTTCCAGCGTCGTTTCGCGGAGTTGGGGGGCAGATCGATGTGTACTTCGAGCCCGCAGCAGTTATCGTCGCTCTGGTTCTTCTAGGGCAGGTGCTGGAGTTGCGCGCTCGAAGCCAAACCAGCGGTGCTATTCGCGCACTGCTTGGCCTGGCTCCCAAGACGGCGAAGCGGCTGGATGACCAGGGTGGCGAGGCCGATGTGCCACTCGATCAGGTCCAGGTTGGGGACAGGCTCCGCGTACGCCCCGGCGAAAAGATTCCAGTCGATGGGATCGTGCTCGAAGGCCACAGCTCCATCGACGAATCGATGATCAGCGGTGAACCCATCCCCGTTGAAAAGGACAAGGACGCGAAAGTGACGGCCGGAACGGTGAACGGAACCGGTGGATTCGTGATGCGTGCGGAACGTATTGGTGCCGACACTCTCTTAGCGCAAATCGTCAAGATGGTCAGCGATGCGCAGCGGTCACGAGCGCCTATCCAGAGGCTGGCTGATCAAGTGTCGTCCTACTTTGTGCCGGCTGTTATCGTCGCCGCGATTGTCACCTTTGCGGTGTGGTTCTTCGTCGGTCCTCAGCCCCGCTTCGCTCATGCACTCGTGAATGCTGTAGCTGTCCTGATTGTCGCCTGCCCGTGCGCTCTTGGACTCGCTACTCCCATGGCGATTATGGTGGGCACCGGCCGCGGAGCGCGGGCGGGTATCTTGATCCGCAACGCGGAGGCATTGGAGATATTCGGCAAGGTGGACACACTCATCATCGACAAGACGGGAACCCTCACCGAAGGCAAACCAACGCTGAGTTCCGTCATTCCCCAGCCGGGCATCGACGAATCCGGCCTACTGCAACTCGTCGCCAGCCTTGAGCGTTCCAGCGAACATCCTTTGGCGGCAGCCATTGTGAAGGGCGCGGAAGCAAAGAAGCTCACTCTGGCTGATGTAGCTAGATTCAACTCCGTAACTGGAAAGGGCGTGAAGGGAGCCGTCTCAGGCAAGCAGGTCGCAGTCGGGAATGCAGAGCTCTTCCGCGATTTGTCCGTTGATCCAACCCCATTGCTTGATCGGGCCGAAGCGCTGCGAAAAGAGGGCCAGACGGTAATGCTCGTTTCCGTGGATGGTAAAGCGGCGGGCATCGTTGGCGTTGCCGATCCAATCAAAGAATCCACGCCCGATGCGATCCGCGAGTTGAAGGCGGCAGGTCTCAAGATCATCATGGTCACGGGAGACAACGCTACGACGGCCAAGGCAGTCGCCGATAAGCTCGGCATCGAGTTTTATGCGGACGTACTACCTCAAAAGAAGGCTGAGGTCGTCAAGGAGCGGCAGCAAAAAGGCTCCGTGGTCGCGATGGCCGGCGATGGAGTGAACGACGCGCCCGCGCTCGCGCAGGCAGACATCGGCATTGCTATGGGAACCGGAACCGACGTGGCGATGGAGGCTGGCGGCATCACGCTGTTGAAAGGCGACCTGCGCGGCATTCTCCGCGCCCGTCATCTCAGCAAGTCAACCATGCGCAATATCCGCGAGAATCTGTTCTTCGCCTTCGTCTATAACGCCGTCGGGGTACCTCTCGCAGCGGGTGTGCTGTTTCCCGGCTTCGGACTGCTTCTGAACCCGATGATCGCGGCGGCTGCCATGAGCTTCAGTTCCGTCTCGGTGATCGCCAACGCGCTGAGGCTGCGAACGACAAGACTATGAATCGCTGTTGGCCGGCGATCTCCCTTCCGTAAGTGTGGACACGTTGCAGTCAGCTGTTCTGAGCAATAACGACCGGACTTGTTCATCTTCGGAGTGAGAAGGTTGACCTTGGAATCGTTTGCGGGCGAGATGACGGCCTCAGGGTGAGTGAAGAATGCGTTCGTGAAAGCCGCAAGTCAATCTTGAGACGCAATCGGCGCGAATTCGCGAACCAAGGAGATCCTCCGTCATGAAGAAAACAATAACTGGAATCGGGTCTCTTGTTCTGCTGCTCAGCGGTTCGCTCGTTTTTGCTCAAATGGGCGGTAGCATGATGGAAGGCCAGAACAAAGGCATGCATCATGAACAAATGATGGAGCATGGCCAGATGATGGGCGGCATGATGGGCATGTCGAATCAGATGTACGCGATGATGGGCAAGATGTCAGGAATGATGAAGGACATGCCGCCAGACAAGACGAAAAGGATGTCCGGTGTTATGAAGGATATGTCGCATCAGATGCTGGAAATGTCCACGGCCATGGATAGTGGCAAAGTCTCTGCAGAAGAGATGAAGAAAATGCAGGATCGAATGATGGAGATACAGAAAGAAATGGCCGGCATGGAAATGCACAAATAGCAAAGGTTGGGACCGGCAGTATTGCGACGCAATCAAACCGAAGTCACGAACCCAAGGAGATCCATATGAGCAACACCACCGTTGTAAAAGATCCCGTTTGCGGCATGGACATAGACTCCTCGACCGCCGCTGGACACACCGACCACGCTGGACAGACCCATTACTTTTGCAGCTCCAAGTGCAAAGAGAAGTTCGATCATACTCCGGCGCAATACCTGGGCAAGTCTACACCGGCGTCGAAAACCGGCCATGGCTGTTGCGGCTAAGCGGATCGAAAGATAGCGAACAATCGGACGAGAGGAGCCAGATAGGGTTCCGCTTCGTCCGACTGCTCCACGAGGAGGCTTGGTGAACGGATACAGCATGGGGATGCAAGGTTGGAATAATAGTTGGATGTGGCTCTGCGGGTTGGCGCTGATTGTGGCACTTGTCCTGATACTTCGCGCCCGCAAGTAAAATCTGCGTCTGGCGCACAGGGATACCTAGGCTATTCTTTTCCGGAAGTATGTACTTTACGCAAGGGCGGGAAGTCGAGGGAAGCGGCGGTGTCCTACTTGTGTGATGCTGATTCAGAATCCATTTGTTCTAGAAGTTTCTTGACTTTGGATGCAGGTTCAACTTTCCCAAGCCCGCCAATTCCAATCACCCCAACTTGTTCGATAGAGGGCACAGTAAGATCAGGCCACTGCTTAGATACGACTCTTCCGTCTGCTTCCACAGAATAGTATCCCTTATAGTCTTGGGTAACTATCCCTAAAAAAGAGACACGTCCACCGACATCCATTCCCCCGGCTTTATTCGTGCCGATTGGAACTCTGAAAGCCGGTCCCCCGCTGTTCCCAGGCATGACATTTGAGTCCAGTAGAAGAGGGTTGTCCATTGGGCCATTGGGGTCGGTCCAAGCTATTATTCCGGAACGAGTAACAGCCCGAACTAATCCGTCAGGACGTGTAAGTATTTGAGCCGCCATAGGATACCCAAACACGAATACTCCGCCACCATCGAAAACATCGTTTGAAGTCGCAAAGTCCTGAAAGCCAATTTCATCCGTAACGATAGGCGAGAACGTCGCTGGAATCGGAATTGCAGCAATATCGCTTCCATCAGGCAAAGCGGACCATAGGTTTCCACCGCTGGAATCGGTCAATATAATGGGCCATCCAAGGTCTTGGGTAAATGTCTTGTTCTCTTGTATGGCAAAACGAATGCGCAACTCTGAGGGATGCCATGCTTGGGATGGGTCATCAAACATATGCTTTGCTGTTACGAGATAAACCTTCCTAGATTGAGAAGTAACGAGCACTCCAGTGCCGACGACGGAGAACGACCGTTTTGTGCCAATAGTAATGACTCTTCCCAAGCAGACAGTTGCCTTACGAAAGTGATCGGTCCAAGGCTGCGGCGCGGGATTTGGAGTTGCAGGAACAGGAGGTGCCTGAGGTCGTGCCAGTGGGCACGAGAACAAGAAAAGCGTAGCCAAAACCAATTTGTTCATGAGCGTACCTCTGATCAACCCGCCCAAGAAACCCAAGTGACGCGCTGGCCGACGGGTTTTCTTGTGTCCCAATACTACTCTATTTGGGCCAACCACCAGCCGGTTTCTTTTTGGAGAGAGACTTTTTCACGGCATCCTGCCAGTTGCCTTCAATTCTGAGCATCTCCGGCTTTGGACCAGGCGGAGGCTTGCTGCATCCTGACTTCTTCGGCATTTTGGGCATGATCTTTATGCGGCCTTGTACATCAGCCGCTTTCCTTCCGCTGACTTGACCGCCAGCACGATTCTCTCACCGTCATTCAGCTTACGGCTATTCCACACGAAATCAAACTGCCAGAGGTACCGATAGAGGTATTCCCGGCTCACGTTATGGTACACGCCGATTATTCCCCTTTTGACAAGCGCAAAGGAAGATTCCGCCGTGTTGGTATTGACATCGCCACGGGCATATTCTCTCGCGCTGTGGCAAACGCTCTCATGGCCGCCCGCGAATTCCTTCCCGATGCCATTGTACGCGGAATTCTCGTCGCTGATAATCCGGGCGCGGGGGTCAACGACCTGCCGGATTGCCGCTTTCAAGGTTCTGCCGGTCACATCGGCCACAACATGACGGCGAATGTCTCCGCCCCGCTCTACCGCTGCGAATACGGGCGTCTTGCTCGTTCCACGGCCCCGCTTGCTGATGCCCCTGTACCGGGGCTTTCCGCCCACGTAAGTTTCGTCTACCTCAACTGGGCCTTTCAAGAGGGGCGCGGTTTCAAGGTCTGGAGCCATTGCGAAACGAATTCGGTTCATCAGGAACAGGGCGCTCTTGTAGCTGATCTGGCAATGGCGCTTAATCTCCAGCGCCGCGACGCCCTTCTTCGATGTGCAAGCCCGCCAGAACGCATAGGCCCAATGGCGCATTGGCAACCTTGATTCCTCGTAAACGGTGCCGATGCGTACCGTGTACTGCTCTTTGCAATCCCGGCAGCGCCAGACATAACGGCTATTGCGCTCGCCTGTCTTAGCATCGGCCATCTTGTAGACTTCAACACTGCCGCATTTCACGCAGCAGGGATTGCTTCCCCACCGCTGTTCCTCGAAGAACTCAACAGCCGAAAGCTCATTTGAGCAAGCGGCTGGAATCTGCTCAATAAGAGGCGATTTCGAGAGGTTGTGGCGTTTCTTTTCCATGAATTAACTTTATACCTAACGCAAGCCTTGTGTCAAGTAAAATGTTGCAAAAAAGAGAAAAATCTTGACAAGCGTCACGCCGAAGGGCGTACACTACGGGTGTTGTACTGTGCGGTAGGCGGGAATCGAACCCGCATGGGTGTTCTCCTAATGACAGGCACCCACCAGCTCCCAAGGCTGGCGCGACTACCAATTTCGCCACTACCGCATTTTGGTGGACCTGAGGGGAATCGAACCCCTACGCTGTAAGGTGCGAAGCCCGTAGCGTATCCGATCAGGCCCAAACGGCTTAAGAGGCGGCTTCGGTCGCCTCTTTTGCATTGGTTAAGCCTCCTCCTTGATCTGCCACTTGCCGTTCACTTTTTCAACACTTCCGCCTTGCGCCATTCCTACCATCGCCCAGTGAAGAACTCGGCCAGGGCTCTTCTCGCCGAAATCGAATTCCGCGGCTTCTGCGGCGTCCTTGATTTCATCAAGGTGAAGCGGCTTATTAGCTTGACGTAGCGTCTGTAGGACCAAACGTGCAAGCTCTGTGCCGCCTGTAGCGGCATGAATACCATTGCCGCTGTCGTTGACTGATGCGACGAACTGCACGCTCTCGCGCTGCAAAAGCGCCTTGATTCCGTCTTCGATATGGGCAAGTTCTGTCATGCGTCGTTGCAGTTCTTCTCTATCGGCGGCAATGACGTTCAACCGTTCCTGCAAGTCTGAGCGTATATCCCTCATGTCGAGTTCCCCTTACGCTGACTAGCATAGCATGAAATCGCCATGTGAGGTCAAATTGGAAACATTAGACGCATGACATGCCTGTGGAAAAGTAGGTATGTCCGTTAATTTATCGGCCCATTTATGAACAAAAAGCGAACATTTAGCCCCAGATGCTGGATTGCGTAAAGTACATACTTCCGTTCTTTTCGGCCATGCGAATGCGCCTGGATGCTGCCCTATTTGATCCACCGTTAGAGAAATCAATTCGGCAACGGGAACTAGCGCCAGAGGGCGGACAGACCGCGAAGAATTCTGCCTGACGTGCCGGAGAAGGCGTGATCTACGGCCATCTTTGTGGCGAGTAGTTGCACTCCGGTTGAGTAGGTTGGGTAGGGATGAACGGTCGCGGCCAACTCGGCCAGCTTTAGCCTGTTGCGCATGGCAACAGCAATCTCGGTGATGGATTCTCCGGCTCTTTCGCCCACGATGCTCGCGCCCAGAATGAGGCCATTGCTGCGTGCAATGATTTTGAGCAATCCAAGCCGATCATCCTCGTTGACGGCGCGGTCGACCTTGCTTATGTCGAAAGACTTGATCAAAAGGTCCTTGGACTTGAATCTGTCGCGCGCCACTCTTTCGGTCAGGCCGATCTGAGCGACCTCGGGCGAGGTGAAGGTAATGTGGGGCATTGCCGCAGTCGTGCCGACGTTGTTCCCCGGAAGCAGGGCATTGCGCACTGCCTGAAAACCTTGCCATCCCGCCAGATGCGAAAACTGCGGGCCTCCAATCACATCTCCTGCTGCGTAGATATGCCTGGCAGTGGTTTGAAGAAACTCGTTGACCTCGATGCCACGGTCCGAATAAAGCACGTTGGCCGCTTCCAGTCCAAGGTCTCGCACAAGTGGAGAGCGCCCAGTCGCAATCAGCAGAAGGTCGCCGGTTGCATTGCCAGCCTTCGTCTGGATCGTGATGGCGCCATCCTCATTGTGCACAGACTCGGCACGCGCGACAATGCGCTCAATGCCTTCCTGCGCAAAGATGCGGTTTAACAGTTCCGATACCTCCGGCTCTTCGGACGGCAACAGGCGCTCTGCAATAAGAGTGACCTGTGACCCAAGCCTGCGGTATGCCTGGGCGATCTCACACCCAATCGGGCCGCCTCCGACAACCAGCATTCGCTTAGGCAATCGTTCATTCTCAAAGATCTTCTGATAAGTGAAATAGGGGACATTTGCGAGTCCGTCGATAGCGGCAATAAAAGGTTCCGCCCCGGTGTTGATCAAAATCTTCTTCGCTCGAATCCGCTCGGTTCCCACCTCCACTGTGTGAGAATCGATAAACCGCGTTGCGCCAAGAAGAACATCCATACCTTTCTTGCGCAGTGCCTCCGGCTTGGTGGGCTCGTAGACTTGCTGAATAGTGGAGCGAAGATAGGCGCGCACCTGCGTCATGTTGGTTGCAGGCGCGGTCACGGCGATTCCATATCGTGAGGCGGTCCGCGCAGCTTGGGCCACTGATGCCACTTTAATCAACGATTTGCTCGGCACACATCCGCTCCACGTGCAGTCTCCTCCGATCAGACTCTTTTCGAGCAATGCCGTGCGAGCGCCCAGTTGAACGGCGAAATCCGCCGCAATCAGGCCGGATGCGCCCGCGCCGATAATAGCCAGATCATATTCCGGCGTTTTCATAAGTCTCCTCATTGGGTTGCACCGCAAGCAAAGTTACGTTGCGAAGCAGGATTAGTGCGCAGACCGCCATCATCACCGTTCCTAGCAGAAGGCCATCGATAGCAAAGAACTCGCCCAGCTCTCCGGCCAGAAGCGAGCCGCCAATCGCGCCCATGCTAAGCAAGACGGAGTAAAGTCCCATCGCAGCTCCCTTTCCAGTGCCAAGGCCAAGAGACTGCGCGAGCCATGCCAGAGCGGCCGGTGTAAAGCCGCTCTCCACCATAACAAGCAAAGCTGTCACTGTGGTCACTGACCAGCGCACGGCCGGGGCCATGTCAGTTGAGTGATTGATAGCGAATAGCCCCAGGCAGACAGGCAGCATAGCCAGAAGACATATTCGCATCGCGGAGCGAATCTGCATTCGCGGAAGCAGGAAACTCCAACCAAAGACTCCTGTTCCAAAGACGATTGAGTAGCCAAGCAAAAGCCAGCCGACGTGCGTTGGATTGTTCGCGAAGATTCCATCCAGATACTGCGGACTGCTCGGTCTCTGCGTCAACAGAAATGGCAGCGTAGGCCCAAGCCAGAGACCAACCACAGCGTTCACGCAGAGCCACACAGGAGCCAGGGACCGCACCGAGGGGTCTTTGATGGCGCGTAGCAGACCCTGCCATGCGGCGTGGGAACCATGCGACCGGCTGCCCTTTGCTCCAAGGAAGAGTAGCATCGCGCATGCCAGGTACGCGATGGCCACGAAGCTGAATGCGTGAATATCAAACTGGCGCCACAATTGGCTTGCCATGAGACCGCCGAGCGCTAGTCCTGCCAATAGCGAGAGTTCAAAGAAGCTCATTACGCGCGCGCGTAACGAGGAGTCATGGATGGTTGATTCGGCAAGATAGGCGAGCAGCGGAGGCGTCACGGCGGCTACGCCAATTCCTTCCAGCGCCCGGCTCAGTAAAAACACCTCGACATGAGAACTTAGGGCGAAGAGTTGCACGGCAAGAGCGCCAATCAGTGCGCCACTCACCATCAGCCAGCGAGGTGAAATTGCGTCGGAAGCCATGCCGAAGGGAATCGAAGCGATCAATTCGGCGGCAAAGGAGACTGCGCCCAAGACACCAAGCAGGCCGGCGTCCACATGAAAGCCGTGTCCGCTCAGGTTGGCCAGATAGATGCCGATCAGCACGCCACTGGCGCTGCTTGCAATTCGCAGGATGGCATGAGCGCCAATCGTAATCCCCAGACAGACGTGCGGCCTTGTCATGCGCGGTTGCGGCTCCCTCCTCGTTTGGGATGTTCTGGCCGGCAAAACGCTACAGGAACCCAAGACCATGCCTGTAACCTTTCCGTCGGAGCAGAATCATACGTATACAAGCCCCAATTGATCGTACAACCCCCGGGGTCGTAAAGTTGACCTTGCAAGAAGGATGGCGCATTTGGAAGCTTTGGACGAACCACGCAACAGCGTAACGCATTCCCGTCCGCAATTGAAGCAGGACGCGGACTACGTCTTCTACGAACTCACGCGCAGCATCTGTCCACAATGCCGGAAGGTGATTGACGCCAAGATTCTGCTGCGCAACAACAAGGTCTACATGGCCAAGCGATGCCCCGATTGCGGCCCCTTCGAGGCCCTTGTGTATGGAGACGCGCAAGCTTATATAAACTTCAGTAAGTTCAACAAGCCTGGAACAATTCCGCTCGCTTACGGCACAGAGATCAAGGATGGTTGCCCGCACGACTGCGGATTGTGCCCAGACCATCAGCAGCACGCCTGCCTCGGCATTATTGAAGTCAACAGCGCCTGCAATATGAATTGCCCGCTATGCTTTGCCGATGCGCGGCCTGGATTCAGTCTGACGTTGGAAGAAGTGGAGGCGATGCTGGACGATTTTGTCCGCACCGAGGGCAACCCCGAAGTGGTCCAGTTCTCCGGCGGCGAGCCCACCATCCATCCGCAGATCATCGACTTTGTGAAAGCTGCGCATGCGCGTGGGATTCCTTTTGTCATGGTCAATACCAATGGCAAGCGCATCGCGCACGACGACCGCTTCCTCGAACAACTTGCCGAGGTGCGGCCCTCGATCTATTTCCAGTTCGATGGTTTTGAGCGCGAGACCTATCGAATCATCCGCGGCGAGCCCGACATCCTTGATGAGAAGCTGCTTGCCCTGGATCGACTTGCATCTATCGGCCTCAATGTCACTCTTGTTCCCGCCATCGAGCGTGGAGTCAATGACTACGAGGTTGGCAAGATCATTGAATTGGCTATCAAGCACCCGGCCATTCGCGGCATCAACTTTCAGCCGGCATTCCATGCAGGCCGCCATATGCATCACGATCCGATGCAGCGGATGACGATTCCCGACATCGTGAAGCTCATCGAGGACCAGACGACGGGCAGATTTGTAGCAAGCGACTTTATCCCAGTGCCGTGCTGCTTCCCCTCTTGCAATTCGGTCACCTACGCCTTCATCGACGGCGAAAATGTAACTCCGCTCTCGCGCATCGTGAACGTGTATGACTATCTCGACTACATCACCAACCGCGTCATGCCAGATTTCAGCCTGGAGATCAAGAAGGCGCTCGAAGGGCTGTGGTCGTCTTCGTCGGTCTCCGGATCGCAGAAATCGGCGGAGCAATTTGCGGTCTCATGCGAGGCCTGCGGACTGCCGGAGAGTCTGACCATTGGCGACATAGCCAAGAATATGCTCATGATTATGTTGCAGGACTTTATGGACCCCTGGACCTTCAATCAGAAGAATCTGATGAAGTGTTGCAAGGAGTTTCTGCTTCCCGGCGGCAAGCAGATTCCTTTCTGCTCCTATAACTCGGTTGGCTATCGCGAACAGGCTCGCGCCCAATTGGATGCGATGGAACCACGGCGCAAACAGGCACGCAGCGACGGGACTCCCTATCAGCCGCAGCCGGTTGTTTTTGATTTCCATGCAGGCACCGAACGAATGGAAGTGACATCTCTTTCGCATATCGATGAAAGCAAACCACGCTAGAGGATGACCATGGAAGAGCAGGGCGTCAAACAGTGCTGCGCCGCATTTTACGGAAGCGATCTCGCCCGTTACTTGCTGGGAGACAGCTTTCATCCTGGTGGAACCAGACTCACTGAGCGCCTCGGCGAACTGCTCGCACTTACGCGCGAATCTCATGTGCTCGATGTCGCATCTGGCCGCGGAACCAGCGCATTTCATCTTGCGCAGTCCTTTGGTTGCATGGTTACTGGCGTCGATCTGAGCGAGGAGAATGTGCGCGTGGCCGCAGCGGAGACTACGCGGCGCGGACTGGCCGGACAGATCAGCTTTCAACTCGGCGATGCCGAGCGGCTACCATTTGACGGCGAGACTTTCGATGCGATCATCTGCGAGTGCGCCTTTTGCACCTTTCCCAGTAAGTCGGTTGCGGCACGGGAGTTTTATCGCGTCCTCAAGCCAGGCGGGCAACTTGGATTCAGCGACCTGACGCGAACCGAGGTGCCAATTCCAGAACTTGAAGGACTGCTCTCCTGGATCGCCTGCATAGCGGATGCGCTGCCTGCGGTTCGGTACGTTACTATCTTGCAGCAGGCCAGCTTTCAAGTTCCTCTCGTCGAAGATCACAGTGATGCCCTGGTCGAAATGGTGAGGCAAATCCAGGCGAAGCTGCTTGGAGCAGAGATTATTTCAGGTCTCAAAAAGATCGATCTTCCTGGCGTAGACTTCGCCGCTGCAAGGCAGTTTGCCCAAGCAGCCTTCCAGGCGACACGGAACGGCACTCTTGGATATGCTGTAATCCCGGCGAGAAAGCCGTAATCCAGATGCTGGTTCTCGTTTGCTCCGGATTGGCAACGTAATCTAGTGCTCTGTCTTTGTTCTCCTGCACCTGAAGCCGCGTTCCCCAGGCTTCAAAAACAAAGCCTGGGGAATCAGGATCGAGCCTAGCGGTCCAGTGTGAAGCCGGCGCGACGGTTCTGTTGCCAGCAAGCCTCAGTTGATTCGGTGCAGAAGGGCTTCTCCTTGCCGTAGCTGATAACGCGGATGCGGCTGGCAGCAACGCCAGCGTCAACGAGAACCTTCCTGGCGGAATTGGCCCTGTTCTGGCCGAGAGCCAGATTGTACTCGTTGGATCCGCGCTCGTCGCAATAGCCGCCAATCAGTATCTTTGCGTTCGGGTGACTTAGCAGGTACGCAGCATCGTGCGAAAGCGTGGTCTGCGCGTCGCCGCGGACATCGTATTTGTCGTAATCAAAGAAGATGTCCTGAACGTTGGCTTTGAACTCCTCTTCGGCGCTCAGAGTGTTGACAGGGGCCACCGCAACTGGCGGCGGTGCATTCACGATCACGCGGACAGTGGCGTCCGCCGAGCCTCCAGCACCCTTGGCCACCAAATGATAGCTGGTCGAGACGGCTGGAGTCACAGTCTTCACGCCGGTCGTAGTTACGTCGCCAATACCATCAATGGAGGCGCTGGTCGCGTCGGTGGTGTGCCAGTTGAGCACGACCTGGTCTCCGGCTGAGACAACCGTAGGCGTCGCGGTGATCTGCGCAGTGGGAGCCACAGGCGCGACCACAGGGGGTGCAGTTGGGGCAGGCGGAGTCACCTTCTTTTTGCAACCCGCAATAGCAAACAAGGCAACAACGAGTACAACAGGAACAAGAATTCGCTTTCGTCGATTCAAGAGACTTCTCCTTTTCTGAATGCAAGACCGTTTCACAGACGAGTTGACCATTCTTCCTTGCGTCCCGCCACCGCTGCCCTCCTTGCGGGCACACCTCTACTGCCCACGATGGTTCTGGCCTTAATCGTTCAGGAAAAAGCTGTGGTTGCGCACGATATCTTTTCTCATCGAAGATAACGAACCTGTCGGCGCGCTCAAATCCCGCCATCCCCTGTGCACGCCGCATGAGGGATAGCGCTCGGCAGTGTAACAACATTCTGAATCAATAGGTTCGGCTATATGTGTTCCTTTTGGGACAGGCAAATCGATTCCCCGAAGTCAGAAATATCTGAAGAACGCGTGCGTTCTCTATAATGAACGAACTCGCGTGTTTTCAAGACCTTCCCGGCGAGATATATGCGACAATGGACCGCGTCAATGGCGATGGAGAGCAAAACTGCATTTGACGTTAACGCCTTTCTGGCGAATGCCGGAACTGGGCGAAAGATCGTCCAGTTAAGAGCGACGCAAGTCTTCTTCTCTCAAGGAGATCTGGCCAACTGCGTTTTCTACCTACAGAAGGGCCGCGTTAAGATTTCGGTTGTTTCCGCGGACGGAAAGGAAGCCACAATTCGGCTGGTTTCGGCCGGTGACTTTTTAGGAGAGAAAGCAATGGCAGCCGAGCCGGGGCTGCGTTTGACTTCGGCCACGGCCATGACCGCTTCTACCGCACTCAGGATAGCGAGGCCGGAGTTTCTCCGGGTCATGCAAGAAGAACAGTCCTTCTCCAATTTGTTCTCCTCGTTCCTGCTGGCCTGCAGTTTGAAGGTCCAGGCCGATCTCGTCGATCAGCTTTTCAACCGAGCCGAAAAGCGGTTAGCGCGGCTCCTCTTGCTGTTGGCAGAGTATGGCCCGCCAGAGGAAGAGGAGACGCTGATTCCGCCGATCTCTCAGGAATCGCTGGCACAGATGATCGGCAGCACACGGCCTCGTGTCAATGCCTTCATGAATCGCTTTCGCAAGCTCGGATTCATTGAATACGACAGCCGTATTCGGGTGCATAAATCCTTGCTGAATGTGTTTCTGCGCGACTGAGGGGGGCTGGTTCGCTCTGGGCGCGCTTCTCAGGATTAGAGCAGTCATCTTTCCAGCGTCAGGTGCGCCTGACCCATTGAATCTGCTTCAAGGGAAGGGCTGTGATCAGAGTCTATCCTTTGTTGTCAGTCACTTATCGATTTCTGGCGGCAAGCTCGGCTTCGAAACAGCGACGGTCGGCGCGCCGTCGGTCGAGAAAGTCCCTTTTGGTTCAAGCTGTGTAGGGGAGGGCGTTCTTCCCTGCGGGGGCAGGCGGACCGGAAGATCCAGACGGAGTGGCTCCCATGCCGGACTGAGGCGTTTGCTTGGCGATCGGAGGCGCAGCGGGTAAAGCGGATTGAGGCGCTGTCTTGCCGGGTGCGGGCGCCGACGGGGTACCTCCGTTAGTAGAGGGTTTTGGAAGAGTTGAAACAACCGCACCATGCCCTACAGTTGTGGCGGACGAAGGGTTTGATCGGGCGCCGGTGGCTAACGAATTGGGAGTTTGCGCCGCCGGCATTGAGGAAGCCGCAGGGGTTGCAATGGGTGGGGGTTGTAGTGCTTCCGCGGGGAAAGTTATCGAGTTAACCACAGAAGGATCATCGTGAAGCTTTACATAGAGTTGTCCATCGCTGGGGCGGGGAACCAGCAGGAAGTATCCGGGAAAGCCCGCAGGAACCTGGGTGGGGTGGGTGAATTGCGGATCGTTTGAAACCGAATCCACGAGGAATAGCCTGGACCCAGAAAGCCTACAGGGCTGATCGGACGAGTCTGGACACCTGATATCGCCGAACACCGGTAAACGGACCAGCGTGGCAAGGGGCTGCCAGTCGCCCGGAACTCCATTCTCGATCACGCGGAAGCGAAGGGGGCCCCAGGCGGATGCAGCAAAGGCTTTGCCGGTGTCGAGCGTAGCCACGGCAACCTGAGAATCCTCTAGGATGAGGCCGCTGGTAAGCGTGAGGGTTGTCAGATACGCGCCGTGGATCGTACCCACTTCGACTTTTTCATCGCCGGAGAACGCCGCCGGAGCTTGAGCATGAATAGAAAAGGTCAGCGGCTCGTTTTGCGGAAGCTCGTCCTGGTCGCCAAGCTGAAGATTATTGGCGGCGCTGGAGGCGAGAGGCTGAGCACTTTTGCCGATCAATGTAATTTTGGGACGCGGCGACGCTACGGTAGTTTCGAGATTGAGGATGCGGCCGTAATTCAGGACGACCTTGGCGGTAAAGGCTTCTCCCTCCTTGAGCGCGTTGGCTGCTTTAACATCGGAAGTGATCAAAGACAATTCATCCACGTTTTCCGTTGAAGGGAGAGGCTCTGGCTTGAATCTGACTCCGTTCAGCGTGAGTTCTTTTACGTCCTCCAGGTGACTGCCTTTCAGCACGCCGGAGGAATCGCCAGCATAGAGGGTAAAGCTGTCGAGATGGCTGGCTTGCGCAAAAGCCTGCAGCGGAACCGTGTCGGGGTCTTTACTGCCGTATTCCTTGACCAGCAGCTTCAACGCGCCAGGTTTGACCTTCTTGAGTGGGAGGGTGACTGCGACCTGGTTCGGTCCGGTTGATTTCCAGTCTGCCTTTACGGTTTCCCCCGTGGGCTTCTGAAGCAGAATGCTGTCAACGCAGGCGGCATTTTCCGTTTCGATATGCACAAGGTCATCGTGACCCGCAATCAATGACTGCTGATCATCTTCAACCAGTTGCCAGTGTTGGGGGCGGGTATTTTCCAACTTGAACTCCGGGCCGTTGTATGGTTCAAATCCCCAGAAGCCGTGGAGGGAGCCGTCCAGGGCATCGCCGAAGTTGGTGGGGCTGAGTCCAGCAGTGTTTGCAACAAATCCGCCCTTTTCGGCGTCAGCCTTCACCGGCAAATCGACAAACTTGCCATTCTTTCCCTTCAAACGGAGAACCATATCGTGGGCGTAGCCCGTTGAAAACACCAGCGGCGCTCCTTCGGCCGGCAGGACCAGCTCCGTCCTTTCCGCGCAATACACTTCTTTCGGATCGACTGGATGGAGCGGTGGCATCAAGGGAGCTTCAACTGCCGGCAGAGCAACGACCAGCACCGACTTCGGATTCTGGAACGAGGGTATTGAATTGAGTTCGAGTGATAACTGATCGCCTTGTTCAGTAGCCAACGCCGGAATGTACTGATACTGCGCAGTACGGAAGGACTCCATGATGCGCGCAATGTCCATCGCCGAGGCAATGTAGGGACTCGAATAACCAAAATCGGCCTGCCTGGTGCTGCTCAACGCAAAGGCCAGATCGCTGGTGGGACCCGAGGTCAGTGCCTGAACGATCGAGGTGCTGTGCCCATCATTCAAAATTAGTGCATCCCGGCCTTGCATCAAGCAGGGAGCCTGCAACTCAGGTATTTTCTGAAGGCAATCGGAATCGAATTTGATCGAGAGGCTTCGTGCGAGCAGCGGTGAAGCCGTTTTCAAATGGTCGAAATCGGTCTGGCTGATTGTTTGAATGGCGGCCAGATAGACCTTCAGCCGGGAGCGATCAAGTGTCGCCTGATTGAGATCCTGCGATGCCCGCACGAAGGCACCGGGCCTTCCGCGAACCGCGCCGACCAGTGTCTTGAAGTCACCGCCTGTCTCCGGGGCAAGGAAGATGAGAACCTGCTGGGCATTCTTTGGAACCGTGATCTTGAGTCCGCCGCTGCCCTTGGAACTCCAGGTCTCCGACGAGAAAAACCAGTCTTCCGGCGGTGGGTTCGTTGCCCCGCGCAAAAACGTCGCCACAAGAAGGTAATGAACAGACTGGCCTGGAGGAAGATCAGCCTTTATCGATACTTGATCGCCAACCGAGAGATTGGGAACCTCGGAGATCGGCAGGGTTTTGCCTGCATGGATCACCTTGACTTCCAACTTGGGGCCAGCCAGATCGAATGGTGCAGGGTCGGCGAGTGCAAGACCGGGTACGGCAAGAAGAAGAGCCAGGCGGAAAACACGCAACCAGAATGCCATACAGATTAGACGTGAGGGCACTCGATTCGTAATTCAGCACTGGACCTCCCGCCACACGCCAGAGAGCAAGTGTACCGGTCATGCAGAACGAGAAGAGCATACACCGAAGAAAAGAACGACAGCTCGTCTAGAGCAAGCCAAGTTAACGTTCGAGTAATCGATTCCTCAGGTTCCCCGGATTTACACCTTTGCTGCAGGTGAGTCTGCATCTGCCCCTGCCGGCAGACGATCCGGCAAGTCAAGGCGCGCCGCACCAATCCGGTTATCTGCCATCCCATAATAGATGTCGAAACGATCAGGTGTGCCAAGATCGTCGCGCCGATCGATGCCGGTGGGAAACACGACATTGGCGACCGTCCCGTCGCGTTCTTGCGGGAGCTCCGGAGTCAACACCGGCTCAACCGAGCGATAACGGACCACACGTGGATGTTGCTTGGAGAGCATCATCACACCGGCCGAGTAGCACAGGTGACGCCCGTCGTTGCCCGCACCTGCCGCTTCGCAGACACCGTGGTAAACAATCATCCAGCCATGCTTGGTTAAGATGGGCGGAGTTCCGGCGCCGATCTTGAGCCGTTCCCAGGGAGAGACTGGAGTCGCCAGTCTGTGATGAGAGGTAAACCGACCTAGGCGATCTGGTTCACGGCTTCTCAAGACCGGTGGGCAATATGAAATCCAGATGCTCTCCCGATCGAGATCCACTTCACGGGCCGTTGGGTGGCAAACTATCTCCTCAGGACGAGTGCCGGGAAAAAGCGGACGGTGAAGCATACCCAGTTCCAGGTGCCCAGAGGAGTTGGGGATTGCGACAGGGAATAGGCTCGCATCTTTGTCATCCACGTTGCCCAATTCAATGCCGTGCCAATGAGCGTAGGTTGTGAGCCCGAGACGCTCCCAGTGGAAGAGGTCTTCCGATAAGGCCAGGGCGATCCTTGGCCCTTGAGGCGCGAATGCCGTGTAGGACATGATGTAGCGTTGGAGCGGTTCCACGAACGTTACTCGGGGATCCTCACAACCACCGCTGCCATCGGGCCGCCGCTCATAATCGGCTTCCGGCTCCAGTGCGATTCCAAGCCTCTCGACGCCTACCGGATCGCCGGATTCATTGAATCGCACTCGCGCAACACCAATACGCGAGTAATTTCCTTTCGCGACCAGTCGCGGGAAGAGGTAGAGTTCGCCATCGGGACCGCGCGCGACTCCCGGATTCAGAACCCCTTCCACTTCATGTGGGTTACCCGGCTCGGGCTCCATAATCATGCCCAATCGTTGCAACTTGAAGCCGCTCATTAAACCTCCTCGCTTGCTTACTGAATCTGCCAAGCTCACTTCTCGCCAAGACAAGCAAGGATAGTCTTGATTACAACGTTGGTATCGTCAGGCCCTTTTACAGGGATTGAAACAACCCCCGCCTTTTCCGCCGGGTAGTCGTTCCCGCCGGGAAACAACGCATCTCCGATGAAGACCATCTCTTTCAATGAAAGGTGGAGAGTATCCCGCAGCTTACCTATGCCGTAGGCTTTGTCAATGCCCGACTTGGTCACATCAATTGACGTTGCACCGCCCATGCGGATGGAAAACTCCGGGATAAGAGTCTGCAGGATCGCTGTGATCTTCTTCCGCTTGGCAAAATCTGGATCCCACTTTTCCTTTTCTGCCAAAGGCGCTTGCTGACCTAACGCGGAGAATGTTACCTGGCTTCCCCGATCCTCAATCACCTTTCCCCAAACCTTATCGGCGTGATAGCCCGATTCACCCGCAGCTTTGTTCAGCGAGTCGATGATCTTCTTTCTTTGGTCCGCTGTCAGATCCTCTGAATAAAGCTCCGTCCACTTTCCTTCGTATTGGAAGAATTTTGTCCCACAAGTTGGAAGCAGGGACAAGTTCGCGAGGAGACTGCCTTGAGGAAGATCGGTGAGAAGTTGCTTTTCGAATTGGGTCCACGCGCCTCCAGAGATCACTGCCACTTTGATGATGCCTAAAAGGTCATGCAGCAGCGCCGCAGTCTGTGGAGCGAGAGACGACTTGCTGGGTGCAAGGGTGCCGTCCAAATCGAACACGATGAGCTTTTTCATTCATCTCCTAGCCTTAGATTCCGCGAAATCAACCTGGCTTTTCGTTGTTTATCCTGTCACAAGGATGATCTTCTTACACTATCAAGGGATCGCGATCTCCAGCAGAGTTATCTCTCCTTTGGGTTGAAACGCGCACTCTCCAGCCTCCGCCGGCAATAGCCAGACATCTCCCTTGCCAACCGCGTAAGGAGTTCCTTTGTGTGTAACCTGGCCTGAGCCTTCGATACAAACCAACACCCGCGGCGCTGCTGTGGCTCCAACAGGGAACGGCTCCTGGCCAAGCAATCGCCACAGCAAAAAGGCAGGGCAATCAAAAAGTCTCTCGCGCTCAACAGGTACGGTAGTCTCCACGCGGGCCGCGACCAGGCCACCATCGCTCGCTCCAAACTCTATGCAGGCAAAAGCCTGATCCACTTGCAGCGGCCTCGGCTTCTTGGTCTTCGAGTCGACATGTTCCCAATCGTAAAGCCGGAATGTCACATCGCTGTCTTGCTGGACCTCAAAAACTACAACATCCTCACCCAGAGTGTGAACCGTTCCCGCGGGGATGAATACGGCATCGCCTGGCTTCGGGGCAATGCATACGAGGTGGTTCGCAATGGTCCCGTCGCCAAGAGACTTCCGCAGAGTGCCAGCAGTTGTGCCCGATCTCAGGCCAGCATAGATATGGCTTCCTTTTTCAGCCTCGATTACAACCCATGCTTCGGTCTTCGCCGTATCGCCCGCTGGAATCAGCTCTGGGTGCGCATCGCTGGGATGAACCTGCACGGAGAGCATCTCGTGTGCGTCAAGAAACTTGAGCAGCAGTGGAAAACGGCTGAAGCGCGAAGCGAACTTGCCCATCAACTGTTCTCGGAACTGCCCCATCAATTGACCAATAGACTGCCCCTTGAGCGGTCCATTCGCAACCAGGCTTTGATGGTCAGATCGATCGCTCAGCAACCACGCTTCGCCGATAGGCCCATCGCCCGGAAGCGGGACGGAACTCAGGCTGGCCAAGCGACGCCCGCCCCACAGACGATATTGATAGATCGGGTCGAACCGCAGAGGATACAACGGCGTTTGATTCATGCTTTATCTTCCAACTCTCAGTTGCAGGCCGGCGTTTGGATGCTTCCGGTCAACTCTATTCCATCGCCTGGGAGTATTCGCCGCGGCGCGCAGCCTGATTGCAGCTTGCGCGGTGATAGAGAGCCTGCTGCGCCGCCGAGACATTGGTCTCCTGGCCTTTCCAAAGCTCCAAGGCCGGCTGCTGAATGGCGCGGGCAAACGAGAATGCCAACGCCCAGGGTAACCGCGACTTGAATCTCACGTTCATCGCATTCAAACGAGCCGAGGCCAGTTCCGCGGATTGGCCGCCTGACAAGAACGCAATCGCCGGAATGGCAGCGGGAACGGCTCGCAAGAGACAATTGATCGTCGCGTCGGCTACTTCATCAATACCTTCTTGCTTGGGGCAGGCCAATCCTGGGAGCACCATGTTAGGTTTCAGAATCATTCCTTCCAGCATGACCCGTTGCGCAAACAGCTCGCTGAATACCGTTCGCAGCATTTTGTCCGTCACTTCGCAACACTGGTCCAGCGTATGCCCGCCATCCATGAGCACTTCGGGCTCAACGACAGGGACGAGACCTGCTTCCTGGCACAGCGCCGCGTAACGAGCTAAGGCCTGCGCGTTGGCCTCGATGCAGCCTTGGCTAGGGATACCGTCGCCGATGGCAATGACTGCGCGCCATTTGGCAAACCGGGCGCCCATGCGAACGTATTCAGCAAGGCGGTCGCGCAATCCATCCAGGCCTTCGGTCACCTTTTCACCGGGATGTCCTGCCAACTCCTTGGCGCCCGCATCCACTTTGATTCCAGGAATGATTCCCGCCGCGATGAGAACTTTGACAAGTGGAGTTCCGTCGCTCTTTTGCTGGCGGATTGTCTCGTCGAAGAGGATCGCGCCACCGATGCACTCACCGAGCCCCGGGGTTGTGACAATCAATTCGCGATAGGCGCGCCGAGCTTCGACGGTCTGTGGAATCCCCAAACTGGCAAAGCGCTTGTTACAGGTGGGAAGGCTCTCATCCATTGCCAGCAGGCCCTTGTCGCCGGCGACGAGGGCCTGCGCGGTGTCTCTAAGCATTTGCAATTTCATTTGTACCCGCTCCGCTTCCTGTGCCGGCTCTCAAGGCCTGAATCTACCGTGTGTGAACTTCGGTGTCTCATCCGGCATCACCAGCTCGCTGCAACGAAACCTGACTGAGAATGACCGGGCATGAATTACTTTTTGGCGCCGCCCCTGCCTTTGATTTGGACGCTCTGGGCTGGCAAACGCAAGAGCTCCTCTGGCTCATTTTATTGAGCCGGGTTAGCCAGCAGGTGCTTGAGCGAGTCGATTGCTTTTTGAGCTTCTGCAAGTTGCGCAAGGGCTTGATCGCGGGCCGCTTTCGACAGGGCCCCCTGCACTCCGGTCTGTTGCCCAGGCAATACTCCCGATTGCGTCGGCGCTGTCCCGAACAAGGAGCTTAGCGCTTCGTCAAGTGTCGGCTCCATTACGACCTTATCTCCAGTTGCCACGATCACGCGTTTCAGTTGAGGGAAATTCGTTCCCTCCGCCTTCAAGTAGAGCGGAACGACATAGAGGAAGGAATTCTCAATCGGGATCACAATGAGCTTTCCGCGAATTACGCCCGATCCCTTTTGATCCCATAGTGTGAGTTGTTGAGAAATTGTTGTGTTCTGGTCGATCATCGCGCTGATCTGGTTAGGTCCGAAGATCAATTTGTCTTTAGGGAGCTCATAGAACAGCATTTTTCCATAGTCGGGGAAGTCACACCGCGCGGCCAGCCAAGCAATCATGTTGTCTCTCTTCTGCGGCGTGAACGGAGTCATGATGAGGTACTCAAGCTGTCCGCTTCCAGGAAGCTTCATCAGCATGTAGTACGGGTCCATTGGGTTAACCGCCCCTTCGTACTTTTCCTGCGGCGGAACCCAAAGATCCTCGCGGTTGTAGAAGACTTGCGGGTCGGTCATATGGAAGGTTTCATACTGAGTCGATTGAATTCCGAACAGGTCTTCTGGGTACCGCAGGTGGGCCTTGAGATCCGCTGAGAGCTCACTCAGATCTTTGAATACACCCGGAAACGCGCGCTCGTACATGCCAAGAACAGGATCCTTTGGATCCATCACATAAAGTGATACCGTTCCGTCATACATGCCCACAACGACCTTTACGGAGTTGCGGATGTAGTTCATTCCCTGAGCAGAGCCACTTGTCTGCGGGTTGGAATAGGGGAAGCGATCCGAGACCGTATACGCGTCCTGAATCCAATACAGCTTCCCTTCACTCAATACCGCATACGGATCCTTGTCCAGAAGCAGGAAGGGCGCGACTTGGGAAACGCGCTCTTGAACGCTTCTCCATATTTGAATTCTGCTCTGTGGTGTCAGATAAGAGGTAAGCAGGATGTTGATGTCTTTCTGCGTCCATGCAAAGAGGAGCCTCTTCCAAATGCTGTCGAGCGAGATTCCTCCCTTTCCTTGGTAGCTCGCATAAACGTTCTCATTGCCTTTGGGGTAGTCGAACTCTTTGATCCCGGTTGAGACGATCTTGTACCCAGGCGCCACTTCTCCGAAATAGATAGCTGGCTGACTGATATTTATACCGTACTGCGATTCGGAGGGGATATTTTCAAGAAGATATTGCGGCAGCCCTCCTCCGGTTGCCGTCGACACGAAGTTCATCACCAGCCCTTCGCCATGCGTGAACTCAAGGTTCTCGTTCACCCATGTCTGCGCTTCTGCGGGAAGCTGTGACGCGAGTTCCCTGGATGCAAGCATCACCTGATGGTAGCCATCCGCCAGATGGTATCGATCGACATCCACGTTATTAAACTCATAGTAAAGACGAATCGCTTGAGTCTGCTGATAAGTCTGAAGCAACGGTCGTGAATCCCATAGACGTATGTTCTGGATCGTATCCTGATTTCTTGCAATCACTTCGGGAGTTAGATCCGAGAGGGCTGGATAAGCGGTTTCCTGGATACCGTCCAGCTTATAAGCCTTGCGCGTGAAGTCGATGTAATGGCTCAGATAGGGCGTCTCAACGCTTAGCTCATTGGGTTTCACCAGGAATGTCTGAAAGAGATAAGGTAGCACTAACACTCCAACCACATACAGCGCTACGTAAGTCACAATGCCGGTGACCACTTGCTTCTTTCGCGGGCTGAAAAAACCGAATGCCAAAAGCACGCACGCCAGCGCCGAGGCGACGGTCATCACCCAGAAGGCTATTCTTGTGACGTGCGCTGCCGCATAGCCTGCACCGTAAACAACGCCGAGCGTCGAATATACCAACTCGTAATGATCCAGAATGAAGCCCCATCCGAAGTTGGCCACGAGTATGAAGAGCAGCACGATAAAGTGCTGAGCGATGCCATCGCGCAGCGTGATCTTTCCGGTGGACTTGGACTGCCGCATTCCGAACAGCGCGCAAAGGATTAGGATCGCAAGGGCCGCCACCGTTAGAACAGTAATGCATCCTTGCAGCAATTCATAGAACGGGAGGCGAAACACATAGAACCCAAGGTCGATACCAAAGAGAGGGTCCGCAATTCCGAACGATCCGCCGTAGCGAAAGCGAAGGTACGTGTCCCACTGACCCGAAATATTAAGCGCAAACAGCAGCGAGAAGATTACAATGCCCGCATCGATAGCAAGCACCAGCAGCTTCGAGCTGACATCGATGTTGATTGTCCTGCTGGCATCGGCGGGGTGCCTAATCGCCTTGCTGAAGAAGCTGCTTCCCTCCGACACGTCGATGTTCCTCGCCGCGAAGCGGATATTGATCCATAGGTAGAGAATTGAGACGAATAACGCTACGCCAAAGATTCCCCACTGGACAGAGAGAAGGGTCCAGAAGATGCCTACGTAGTCGAGTTGCCGCATCCAAAGCCACTTTTGTACCAAGCCGAGAACGAGCGACAGAACGATGACAATTGCAATCAGGGCAAAGAAACCCCACCTCAGCAGAAAGGCGATTGAAGGCGGCAGAGGGCGCCATGCAGCTTCGCGGGGCTCATTTGGATGAGGTGTGGTCTTTTCAACGGCTGATCGATTCATTCTTTATCCCTCCGCTCGCACAGAAATGCTCAACTCTAGCGGTTGCAACCTCTTGGCTCTGGACCGCCACCAATACTATCCGAGACAATGCGCCGAGGAGTCCGGTCAATCTTGAACAGCCGCACTTTTTCTGCCAGCCTTAGCATCGTCTTGTCCGGTTTCGGAGAGGCTCGCCAAGTTCTTGCTGGAGTGGCAAAGGAGTGGCGGGTCGCCGACGGAGTAGTGCGGACAAATCTGAAAAGGAATGGAGGGCGTTAAACGATGTCGAAGAGGCTCGCAACTTTTACTCAACCAGCCAGCCGCAGGAATGGGATGGCATCTTCCATCTTGCAGTTTTTGAGATTACAGAGACTCTTGGAGTTTGAGCTTGTTTTTTAAGCTACAAAGTCATTCCAGGGTCAACCATCGACGGTTCATCCCAGCGTGGGCGGGGAACATTGAAGATTGGTGTCAAAGTTCACTTGACCTATATAGTCCGTGGTTCCGCACTGCCATGGCATAACCAATAAATATCCCATCAATGGATTGCTGGCGCCCTTTCTTCGCGTGGCAATTCTGATTGTCGCTGCGGACAAGAAACTGGTGCGAGTTTATGACAGACTGCCCAGCCAGTCTTGTGTTCACAAGACTGGCTGAACAGATATTGCGCTTTACGGGACACTACATTTTCAAAGTCAGATCAGTGCCGATTGCACAGGCCTTCAGCCATGCATACGAGCAAATCTGTCGAGGAATGTCGCTCGGGCGAGTGATTCTGCCGGACATCGAAGACCCTGACGTCACTTTACCTTGAATAGATCGTTCGATTCCTGGTCGTAACTCTGCTCGGTGTGCGACGATTTCTCCGCTGCCTTTTCGGCAACGAGTTCAATCTTCTTCTGTGCTGTTGCGTCCGCGACCGTCTCGTCTTCGACCATTATCTCTTCTGGGTTCTCAAATTGGTCCGCCATTGATGATTCCTCCCGTAATGACCATGAACCGTGTTCCCATCAAGTTCTGTTCAGTTTTGCTCCCATTCGATATCGCAAGGTCTTTCGAGACTTGTCTTTCTGGAGTCCAAAGAGTTCAGAACTTGGACGCCGGCCGCAGATGGGCAGTCGGGCCGCGCCTGCGATCCTCCGGACAAAATCAGCAGGCTGCTATACCTCTAGTGTAGTGTCTCAATATTAGAATCATGTATGTATCGAGACTCATCTTATGATGAGGAGACCTCGATATGCGTGTAGCTCAACCCATTGTTCTGAGAGAAGAAGTCCGGCGGAAGCTGGAGCAGC
>Ga0224555_1001800_pt1 | contig 27765 bp, 29 predicted proteins | sample 714S23034metaG_FD_180687 | JGI IMG/M metagenome (GOLD analysis project Ga0224555, IMG submission 180687) | Peat soil microbial communities from Stordalen Mire, Sweden - 717 S2 30-34 | ecosystem: Environmental > Terrestrial > Soil > Wetlands > Peat | place: Sweden: Norrbotten County, Stordalen...
GTGCGTCATTACAATTATGAAAACATTACAAACTGAAATAATCATCAACGCATCGGCTGAAAAAGTTTGGGGCATTATGGCCGACTTTGAAAAATTTCCTCAATGGAACCCTTTTATAGTTAAGCTGGAAGGCAAGCCCGAAGTGAACACCCGCTTGCGTGCTGAGCTTAAAAATGGTGATGGGGTAAGCGTTTTTAAACCGAAAGTATTGGTAGCAGAAAAAAATAAAGCCTTTGAATGGCTGGGCAGTCTGCCCATACCAGGTATTTTTAATGGCCATCATTATTTCAGGATTGAATCATTAAATGCCGGCCAGGTTAAATTTATTCACGGCGAAGAATTTACCGGATTGTTGGCAGGTGTAATTTTGAATAAGATAGGTGAGCAGACCAGGGCCGGGTTTATTGCTATGAATAAGGCGTTGAAGGAATGGGCGGAGATGTAAGAAAAATTAACCACTAAGAAGCTGTTTAAAATTAAATCCAAATACAATTTAACACAAAGCACACAAAGGAAAATGCCAATACAAAGGCCACAAAGAGTATATTTTTGGTGTTCTTTGTATTGAACTTTGTGTGCTTTGTGTTAACCTGTATTTCTTTTCTTTAATTTTAAACAGCTTCTAAGGCACTAAGGACACTAAGTTGCACTTAGTTTAATACAAGATCAATAATTGAATTTCTAAATGAATGTGAATTACAGTGACATTTTATGGCCTTGCATTTATAACTCCTTTGCATTCTTAGTGGCTCTTCGTGTCCTTAGTGCCTTAGTGGTTAATGTATTTTTCACTTCCTGTTATCGGCTGATTTTATTTTAGTTATTACCTTGCGCACCAATTGGCTTACAGCGGGCCGGCTTAAAAGGTAATTACTATGTATTTATACGTTAAGGCTTTACACATTGTATTTATAGTAACCTGGTTTAGCGGCTTGTTTTACATAGTGCGCCTGTTTATTTATAATGCCGAGGCGGAAGAAAAACCAGAAACAGAAAAGAAGGTTTTGCGTGCCCAGTTTAATATGATGACAAGGCGCCTGTGGTATGGCATTACCTGGCCTTCGGCGATTCTTACACTGATATTTGGACCATGGATGTTTTATTTGCTTTATGCATTGCCAAACTGGTTAATGGTTAAGTTGTGTTTTGTTGTGGGTTTGTATGCCTATCATCTTGTACTGCACCGGATATTTAAGCAACAGATGAATGGGGTTTTTGCATGGACCTCGCAGCAGTTGCGCATTTTGAATGAAGTAGCTACTATTTTCCTGGTGGCCATTGTAATGCTTGCGGTTGTAAAGAATAGCCTGAGTGCCGTGTGGGCCATTATAGGTTTATTGCTTTTCATTATTATTTTAATGAGCGCCATACGCATTTACAAAATGGTGCGCACCAAAAAATAATGTGTCTCTTCGGGATAATTATATTGGGAAATGGGTACAACTATTAATGGTACTCTATGTCACTCCTTCGGAGTTAAACCCCTCTTATGACTTTTTACTATAATCATTTCAGCCCTCCGGGCTTTCTGATGCCTAAAACCCTGAAAGGGTGAAATGATTATAGCCTTTTAAATTTCAAAATAACCCCAAACTCCGAAGGGGTAACATTATCTGACCCATTCGGGATAACTCAAATACATAAACCCTATTCGGATAATCCGTAAGGCAAAAGAAATTAAAATCCCATGTCAGCCAGCTTTTTAATAGCGCGCTCTTTGTATGAGCCGTTAGAGTTGCTGAGGTCCTGCAGCAACGGCTTGGCAGCGTCTGAATGGCCCTTTTTAATTAAAATATTGGCCTTATACCATTTAGAGCCCTCCATGTATTTATTGCCCTTTTTAAGCAGCTTATCAAAGTTGTTTTCGCTTTTGGCGGTTTTGCCATTGATATAATCGCTTATACCCCCAAAATATAAAGCATCTGCGTTGTCTGGGTCGTGTTTAAGTATTTTATCAAAATCATCGCCGGCAGTAGCGTAATCGCCGGAATTAAAGCTCTTCATAGCATCATCCTGCAAGGCCCCTGCATCTTTGTTATCCGGCGTTACCGCCAGGTTATATTTATACGCGTTGGCTGTAATATGTTTGGAGGTGTCCGCTTTGCTCTTACTAAACTCTGCCGCCTTTTGGCCGGAAGGGACAGTAGTTTGCAATGCAACCGGCTGAGGCGCTTTATTGGTTACAGGGTTAGCCGCAACATTATCTGCCTCCTTTTGGGGTTCGGTTGGCGCGGGTTTGCTTTGTGCGGCACCGCCTGTTACTGATACCGTTGCGGTATCAGTAACAGGCCTGCTGCTCACTGTCGAATCTGCCATAACAACCTTCGGCTTTTCAGAAACCATCGTATCCTTTAGCGGCAATGCCGGGGCGGTCACGTTTTCTTTATTACTGTTTACCGCCAGGTTATTGTCCTTCCTGTTTAAAAAATTCACCATCACAAAACCTATGCCTATCAGCAATCCCAATACTACAGCAGCCCAGGCATAACTTACCCAATGCAACTTTAACCGTTTGTGCTCTTTTAGCCCGCTGCGCTCACGCACTTTTTTATTGAGCGCCGAAATAGATGTATGTACTCCGGTTTGATTCGCTGAGCTTTGCAGGCCTTCCAGTGCATCCCGGGCAAAAGGGTCTTCCTGCAACAGTTTTTCCAACTGTTGCTTTTCCTCAGGGCTTAGTTTGTTCTGAAGGTAAGCTGTTAGTGCCTCTTCAGTAACAACACCCTGCTCAGAAAGTATCACCTTGTCCTTTTTGGGCCCGCTCATTTTTTGCTGTTATATAGTTTTTTAAATTCCGTTTTCCGTTTTGTATATAGCTTTTTACCTCGTTGGGGTTATAGCCTGTAATCAATGATATTTCAGCATAGCTGCTTTCTTTAAGATAAAACAACTCTATACATATCCGTTGTTCTTCCTTCAGGTCATCAATACCCTCTTTCAGGTGTTGCAATATAAATTCCTTTTCCTGTGCCTGGAGTAGATGTTGTTCTTCTGAATTTTCCACAAGCCCTTCGGCCTCCTTCTTCAGGTCGGCCATTCTTTTTTCCTCGGCCGAGCCCTTTCTGAACAGCATCATGCAATGGTTTTTAACCACGGTATGCAGCCAGGGTTTAAATGCAGTTATATGATGCTTCTTTAACTCGGTAATCAGCTTTTCGAATATCTGCATGGTAGCGTCTTCCGAGGCAGGTTCATTCTTAAAATATTTCATGCAAACGCCAAAAACCAGGTGGGTGTAGCGTTGGTACAGTTCGCCTATATAAACGGTTTCGTGAGAGTTGCGGTAACGTTCAACCAGTTCTTCATCAGTAAGAATCTTATAGTCTTCTCCTTTAGCCAATTGTGAACCTGTTTTGTCCCTACTAAAATAGGAATAACAACACCATTATTCATATAATTTCAACACCGGATGTATGTTAAGTTTAGAAAACTGGGCAGGCGTATTATCAGCCCGGTTGAACCGGTGAGCGGTTTAGGAAAATTACAGCCTCAGGTACATTCAAAAATGCGCTGTGAAAACCGGTCTGCTTAAAAAGATCCGGCTGGGGAAAATTGCCCGGCACGCTCACAGCAATATCATCATCAGATGCATTCCACCATTTCTTTAAAATAGTAGCGTAAACTGAGCGGTAGTCGTGCTGCATTTCCAGGTTGTCGGCAACAGTTACGTTGTCATGTATAACAGGGTTGTGTCCCACAAAGCCACTTTTTACCTGCGTACCTATTAACATAAACGGCTATGCCGGGCCATGGTCTGTACCATAGCTGGCATTTGATTTAATCCTTCTGCCAAACTCAGAGTATACCAGGCATAACACCCTGTCTTGCATGCCCATTAACTGCAGGTCGTCCATAAAAGCGTCAATAGCTTCCGAAAGCCGGTTTAATAGTCCTGCATGTTTGCCTTGGGTAGCGTCTGCCGTGTCTACCTGCGCATTATGATGGTCGTAATTAAACTGCGTTGTTATATAAACAGAGGTTTGAAGCCTGATATGATAGTGTTTTGCTTTTACGAGGGCAACGATTATATGCCCTTTGCACGGGTACCGGCTTATAATCAGCCACATAAGCACATTGCCAATGCAGGCCTGTTGGAAAGCTCACTAAACGGAATTTACCTAAACCCTCAAAGGCATACGATTATTGCAAAACACCGATTACTATCCCCTGCGAAGCCGGAAATAAATTCAACAAATTCTTCGCTCATGTGGTTTAACCGGAATTTAAATTCTATTTATTGGGCTCAAAATGCAGCTTCGTCCAGTATATATAGGTTTTCCCCAGCTGCCCGCGTATCCAGTTCTTCTTTTTGCCATGTATGTTGCTGCTGTAATTCATCAGCACATAGTTATTGTCGTCAATTTTGGTAATGCCGGCGTAGGCGTTATCACCGGTGCCCGGAAAATCAGTTACCAGGCTGACTGAAAGGTCATTTTTATTGAATTTATACAACGAGGTAACCTTGCGCGTAATAGAATAACGGATAAGGTTACGCGCACGGCCCCTGGTTTCGTTCGTCCTGTTTTTAACCTTATCAATATCGCCGTCAATATTTCTTCGCGATACCAGGTAAATTTCATCATCATGCCCAAACAATAAAGCACTGTCGAACTTGGATTTCAGCCTTACTTTTTTCCAGGTGTTCAGCGCAGTAGCGTCAGCACTGCAAATCAGGGCGCCGGTACCCTCCAGGCGCACGGTAGCAAACAGGTTACCGCTTTTGTCAAAAATAAACTCACCTTCCTCTGCCGATAAAATATCTACCTGCGGCTCTTTCGAAATCGGGTTCCACTGCTTTGCATCCGTGCTGTAAAACAGGCGCAAATTGCTTTGATGCTTATTGTTATACAGGTTTTTGCCATAATACGCCGAAAGGTAAAGGGTATCCTTTCTTTCTCTCAGCCTCCAGGGCACAAAGCCGTCTAAATGCACGCTTTCGGGTTGCGTCCAGTGCCCGTCACCGGTACTTCGGCAAATCAAAACCTCATGTGGGTCAAAGCTAAACAGGCCGGTGCCAGCCGTAAAAAAATAAAGGTTCAGTGTATCGCGATAAACAGCAAAACGCGGCTCGCGTAAATCGCGCTTAGGCGCAATTTCCGATTCATATTTCCAGGTATCAAGGTCGGCAGAGCTAACTATATAGATTACAGATTTTTTAGACGCAAAGTGTGTGGGGGCAGTTCTGAACGCCAGGTAGTAACGCCCCTTATATTTTACCAGGTCAAGATTATTATTGCTGTGCTGAAGTTTACATTCGGGCGGTAATTTACCCGAGGTAGTCAGGTTCTGCCATTCATCATAGGTTACTTTCTGGGCAAAGAGGCAGGTACTGCTTAATGCCAATATTATGGTAAGCATTAAATTGCCGAAGTTCAACAGCCCGCCCCTTCCATCCCCTAAAGGGGAAACAAGGGCGTGCTTTGGTTTCCCCTTTAGGGGACGGAAGGGGCGGGCACTTTTTGCAAAAAGGTACTCCTTCACTGATAACGCGGCAAAAACAACACTAATCCGGTTTAAAATATTTACCATGGGGGCTTCGTCTTATAACAAAAGTAATTTTCTTTGAGCCATGGCCGACCTAACTTATGCTAAAAATCCTGAATTAACTACTATTCTACCCGGTTGGAAAGGCAACCCTGTGTCAAAGGGCCGTTTCATTGACCCCAACACCCGCTTTACCGGCACATTTTCCAGGTTTTTGAAATGGCAGTTTACCCGCAATGATAAGCGCAACGAAAAGAAGCAGGATAAGTGGCGGCTAACCGTAAACAAGGGCACCGGCTTTTTAAAAAGCAAGGAAGATTGCCTGGTATGGCTGGGCCATGCCAGCTACTTTTTGCAACTGGGCGGCAAACGGATTTTGATTGACCCTTTGTTTGGCCGTATTTCGGGCGTTGTACGCCGTTACAGCGATATGCCTTGTGCAATTGAAGATTTTACCGGCATTGACTATGTTTTACTATCGCACGCCCACCGCGACCACTGCGATTATTTTACACTTAAAAAACTGGCCGAAAAAAATAACTATACCCTGCTAACTACGCTTAACACCGGCCAACTGGCAGCCAGCTGGATACCCGGTTTAAAATTTCAGGAGGCCGGCTGGTACCAGCAATATAACCTGCCCGAAAAGAATTTGAAAATTACCTTTTTGCCTACGCAGCACTGGAGCAACCGTTACCTTTGGGATATCAACGAAACCCTTTGGGGCGCTTTTATGATTGAAGCTAATGGCCAAAAAATTTATTTTGGCGGCGATTCGGGCGCCTGCGACTATCCAAAACAAGCCGGCGAATTGTTTCCCGGTATTGATATAGCCATGATAGGTGTGGGTGCCTATTACCCTTTGTTTATGATGAAGGATGTGCATACCGGCCCCCATGCTGCATTGCAGGCCTTTCATGACTTAAAGGCGAAAAAATTTATGCCCATGCACTACGGCACTTTCGATTTAGCCGATGAACCCCTTGGCGAACCTTACCGTATTTTAAAAACCCTGGAGGCAGAAAATCAAATTAAAGGCGAACTTAAAATGATTGCTGTAGGCGAGCCACTGGTATTGTAGCCCTATTCCAAAATTTTAGCAGGGAAATTCATATTTGTTTTTCCCGGCTGTTTACTCTGTATTTGCTCCGTGCGATATAATGTATTTGGATATTATACTAATAAACCTCGTTCAGGTTAAAAGCAAACCCGCGCGAGCCGCCGGTGCCAAAACCATAATCAACGGCCGAGCTGGTTTTTATTTTCTTATTTATTTTAATCCGCAAACCCAGCCCCACACCAGGCTGAACAGCCCCAAAACTATTGGTGGGCCATTGCGACAAAGATTCAAGATTGGCAAATACCACCCCTCCCAATAAACCATTGCGCAGAATAGAAAACCGGAACTCCGATTCGAAATAAAGCATGTTTAAACCTCTGAACCTTCCCAGCGCATAGCCCCGGCCGGTATTATTATACATATCACCTGCGGTGGTTGGCATATCAAGGTAAGGGGCGTTGCCATTAGTTGTAAGCCACATGTAACCCCAAAAGGCAAGTTCGGTATACCACTTGGTTGGTAAACGAAAATATTTCCTTATATCAACCGTCAATGAGTTGTAATTACTATTACTTCCCAATGCCGAAAGATTGGCCCTGAACTGAGCGGCAAAATAGATGCCGCTTAAAGGCGTATTGGTATTATCCCTGCTATCATATAGCAGGTTAATGGACGCCCCCGAAGAAGTGCTTCTTTTAGTAAAGCTATACTGTTGTATAGCCGCCGCAACATTACCTGCATCGGGCACCGAAACCCCGTGAGAGGTAAACACATATCGTGCATAATCGGTAACTATACCATTTTCGGCATTAAAATCCTGTATGCCAAAGTGATAATCGTAATGATAACCGATACCTACTGATAAATTGGGAACCACCTGGCGCATTATCAGCTGGTAAAATCTTACCTGGTTATAGCTTATGGCATCTTCATTCAGCAAGGTTGTTTCACTTCCCAACCCATACGTATAGGTGGGGAAATTATAAAACCGGTAATCACCTATCAACTCCCACTTATCATGCCCAAAATAAACATTCGAAACCGAAAGGGCAATTATTTGCTTGAACTGAGTGTATTGAAAATTATTATTAAAAAAAGAAAGCTGCGTTCTTTCTTTAGGGTTTGTATAAAACGAAATGTTAATTGGGGCTACCCCTTCAACCCCGGTGGCAATCGTATAGCTGGGATAAGGAATAACCACAATAAAGGGCCCGGCCAGGCTTTTCTTTTGGTTACCTTTAAAAAGATGGGTCTTTCTAAACACCCAATGCAAAGCGTCAATTACGTCCATTTGGTTATTGTCGTAATTCTTTTTCAGCGAATCCGTTCTCAATGAATCTGCGGGCGGCCTTTTGGTAGAGGGGACTTCACCCTGTGCACTGGCAAATTGCACAAGCAAAAGGCAGAAGACGGCAATTCCCGAAATTCTTAAATATTTAAACCGCAATTCAATCTATTTTATCAATCCCCTTATACTAAAACAGGCTGTAAATCATTTTAGACCGCTGATAATGCTATACGTTTAACACTGCGTTTACAATTTAGGTTCCGGCTACCTGCACTGTATCCATTACAGCCGGTATATCACCAGTCAACCCTGTCCATCGCATTTACCAGCAACAGCAACAAAGGTTCGAAAAATAACGATGAATGAGGGGTATGATTTCAGGATTACCTTACCTTAATTACTAATTTTTCTTAAATCGCTGCCCAATAACAGGCGTTTGGGCGGGTTTATAACACAAAACCCCGGCTCTTTACTAAAAGCAGCCGGAGTTTTGTTTAAACAATTCAAAATTAGTCCGCTTTCTGCTTCACAGTTTTGGTCCGGCCAAAGTTATAGGTAAACTGCAGGGTATAATTTCTGTTCGATTCGGGTTTACCTGGCCTTAATTCATAATAAACATTGCCGATATTTTTTACAATAAATCCAAGCTTTATATGCTCATTTACTTTCATTCCAACCCGTATATCGCACACCACATCACCATGTTCATGTTCAGCATAATAATCACTTAGCGCATTACCGTCATGAAAAAGAATAAGTGAAGCCGCATAGAATAATGGCGGAATAGCTTCAGGTGTACTGGCATAAGAAACTGTTAAACCCCAGTAAACTTTCCAAATACTGAATTCGGCATCAGCACGCACCAATTGTCTTATCGCTCCGGTTTCTAAACGATAAGTATAAGAAGATGGCACCCGTTTAAAGTTATAAATAAACACATCTTTAAAAAATTGTGAAGTTGGATAGCTTTGACCTGGTATTTGCTGGCCAGGATAAGTATACGTATAACCCATTAGCAATTTAACCCCTAAAGGCCCCATATTTCCCATCCCCGCCAAACTTAATTCATACCCGGCCACCTTGGTGCTTTGAATATTAAATGGTTTAAGGCCCAGAATTTTACCGGTACCTGGGTAGATATCGCTATCAGGGAATATCTGTGTACCATTGGCGTACGTGTTTGCATAAAAACCTACGTTGTATTGTATGTAGTTTTTTTGCTCTTCATAAAATATAGATGCGTCAAAGTAACCCACCCAGTTTTTAATTTTAAATCCTTGCTTAAATCCGAATTCAAAGTTCCAGCTGTTTTCAGTTTTAAGAGTATCATTAGGCACAATAAATAAGTCGCCGGTAAATTGCTGGGCAATATATTTTTCTCCTATGCTTGGTATCCGAAAGCCCTGCCCCCAGGAAGCTCTGAAAAATGTAGCCTTGGCAGCCTGCACATTAACCCCGGCCCGGAAAATAGGATGTTGGTTTCTTACTATTATACTATCAACGCCGGCAGCTTCATATCGCACGCCACCCTGTAACGAAAGAAATTTATAATCAAGTTCTGCCTGGGTGTAAACGGCCGCATTAAAAGTAAAATCCTGGCCGGTATAGAGGTTGCTGCGCGAGGAGCCAACATTAAACGGAACACCTGTTGAGATAACTAAAAAGTTTTTATACCTGTATTGATACTGATCATAAACAATATACTGGTTTGAAACCGCATTTGCAGGTCTGCTTCCCCCATCGCGGAATATATCCATATACCGCGTGTTAACAATCAGGCGGTGGCCCCTGGGGTTTTGGTAACTCATAAATGGATCAACATTGGTGCGCAAGTACTTATCGTTAGAACCATCACCGTAATAGTAGGCATTGCTATCCAGATCCTTGGATATAAAAAAGGTTTGGTCACGTTCAAACTGCATGGAACCATTTACCCCAAAATTTAAGCCTTCAATTTTAGGGTGCAGGTATCTCAGCTTCCAAAAACCCTGTACCCGTAAATCACCGCTCTCCTGTAAAAAGCCACTGTTGTCATAAAGACTGCCAGCTATAACCAACTGCAAATGGTTTATTTGCTCAGAATGGGAAAAGTTGATATTGGTAAAAATAGGCGGTGCTTCAGTCCATGATTGGTAAGCAAGTTTTGGCTTATCGTACGCACCGGTATTTACCGATAGTTCATTAGCCGGTTCAGGATCGGTAGGCCATGAGGTAATAAGATTTACTACGCCGTCTAAAGCCGACGAGCCATATACTACCGATGATGCCCCTTTAATTATTTCCACCTGCTTTACATCCGCCAGGTTAGCCATTTGTACCTGGCCCTGTCCTAAGTCGGCGCTCATTAATGGCATTCCATCCTGCATTATAGCTGTTCGTGAGCCAACGCCATAAGAATATGGGCTTCCGCCACGAATAGAAATTTGGCCATCCTGCACCAAAACCCCGGGTGTTCTTGAAACCACATCGCCAAGATCGGTGGAATTAGTGCTTTTAATCTGTGCGGCACTAATTACTTCTGTAGATACAGTTTCCCTGGCCGAATTTTTGCGGTACTGGCTTACTGATTCTACCTGGTTTAGCTGCAATGCCGAAGGCCGCATCATCGCATTAACGGCAGTATCTTTTCCAACAGTAAGCGTTAGTTTAAAGTTTTTGTAGCCATCGGTACTCATAATCAGCTCATGTTCCCCGAATGGCACATCTATTACGTATTTTCCAGCTTCATCAGTTACAACACCTTTTGTTTTATCGTACTTAACATTTACCCCACCCAACGGCTCCTTATTGTCGGCGTCAAGCACCGTTCCGCTTATCCGGGCAGTTTGTGCTAAAATAAAATTGGCGGTTACTAAAATACAGGCGAGTAGCGTAAAGGTTTTTTTCATGCACTTGAAGGGTTTGGTATATTGGGTTTTAGATTGCTTGCTGTCTGTACTTCTTCAAAAATAAAATTCATCCTGAACCTACCCAACAATCATTCATCAAAATGAAAGAAATATATTAGCGAAAATTTCACGGAAGGTCTTCCGGCTCTACATTTAGCCAGTCATCCGAAAATTTCAGGTCTTTATACCAAACCAATTTCCAGGCACCGTCATTATACTCCAGCGCGGTCATATTCTCAACCCAATCGCCGCTGTTTAAATAAGTAACACTGCCGCGGTCAGTATTAATTTGCTTTATAACGGGGATATGTACATGTCCGTTTAACACATAGTCATATCCGTTATCAATGGCTATTTCTGCCGCAGTTAATTCGTAATCGTTGAATTTTTTTATACCCCGTTTAGTGGCTGCTTTAACCCGTTGCGAAAAGGAACTTTTTTCCCTGCCAAAAAACTCCAGAAAAAAGTTAACCAGCTTATTAATCAATATCAGCAATTCGTAACCGGTGGTGCCCAGCTTGGCCAGCCATTTCGACCCGCGCATAGTAACATCAAAAATATCGCCGTGAAAAAACCAGTTCAGTTTACCGTCCAGGTCAAGCACCAGCTTATCTTCCAGGTCCAGGTTGCCAAGCTTCAGGCCCGAGTACCGGCGCAGCATTTCATCGTGGTTACCGGTTAAGTAATATACCTTAACCCCATCTGAAACAAACTTAAATATGCGCTGTAGTACACGGGTGTGCGATTTCGGAAAGTAGTACGACCTGAATTGCCAGATATCAATAAAATCGCCATTAATAACCAGAATTTCCGGGTCTATCGATTTGAGGTACTTATTCAGTTCTTTAGCCTTACAGCCAATAAAGCCGAGGTGAACATCGCTGATAACCACCACTTTTACTTTTCGTTTCGTCTCGGCCATGGCTTTCCAAAAATGGATGATTTAATGTTACTAAAAGGTTATTCTTTAAAGCTGTTCAAGCGCATCCGCTACAGGCCCGCGACTGCCGGGCATCAGAAAAAACTCAGAGGTTGCTCTACCTCCTTATGAAATTAAGTAAAGCTTCAGTTGAACCAAGTAAAAGGAACTATTTTTTGCGCTTAACCTGCGCAGTAGTATTGCTTTTAACAACCGCAGGCTTACGCAACCCGGCAACAACTGCGGTTTCGTCCCAGATACCAATTACCGGGCGGGAATTAAGCGGGAACTCTAAAAACACATGCAGCATGCTTAAAAAATACAAAGCCATTAAACCCGTTTTGTAATTGTATACGTACAGCAATACCGAAAATATCCAAAGCACAATAACCGCTGCCAGCCATTTAGCAGGTACCTTATGCCATTTAATAACCTCTGTTTTCGAAAACCAATTGAGGTAGTGATAAGTATAAGCAATAAACCTGCCTACGCTTAACCCCACCGGACTTTGAAACAACAACTCCATACTAACCTTTCCCATTTTAAAAAGGTTGATGATTGCCATGTTCAGATTTACAAAACCCCGGCCATTCATAATAACCGCCTTTTGAGCGCACCCGGTTATGTTGTAAAAATTAAAAACGGGTCTCCATACAAAAATATAACTGCACATAAAATAAAAACCACCGCCGATGCTATGCCTGTAACACTGCGGTTTTTTAAGGCCCCCAGCACAATAAAAAAACCCGTAAATAAAAAAACGTGAATAATGGTTGGCAAAAAAACCGCAAAGAAAATCAGGAAGGGCGCTGAGTTTTGAATAGCATAACCAATAAACAGCGAAAGAAAAATAAAGATGAGTTTATACAACCAGTCTTTAAACATTACAAAGGCGAGTGCCGGGAAAAACGCCACAAATATCATAACGTTCGAAAAGTTAAAGAACCGCTCACCAAAAACCGAAACAAAAAGGGCATTTATGTCTTTCACCATGGGCCGCTGGCTATAGGTGCTTACTAAAACTATGATAGTTAATGCCACACAGGGAAGGATAAGAAAAATATAGTCGCGTTTGCCGGTGGTAAAACAATCGCGCTTTTTAAGCCAGGTTATTTCAGTTAATATAGTGTAGCGGGCCAAGTACCGCGTACGAGAATAAAAATAACTCAAACGGAATAAGATAAGCCAATGCACACGAAAGCAGCATTAAACCTATGTTTGTTATATCAATAGTTTTTGTATTCATCCTTATGTTGCTGTGCCATTACAGGCAATCGAAATTAACCTAAACCCGGCATATCGGGCAGCATGCCCTTGGTGGCGCCCAGCATTTCGCTTTGCATCAGGGTATCGGCCTTTTCAAGCGCTTCATTAATGGCACTTTGCAGTTGTCCTTCTAAAATAGCTTTGTCATCTGTTTTTAAAATACTGATGTCTTTAATTTTCCGGTTGCCGCTGGCGGTTACTTTTACATACTCATTTTCGGCAACCACGTCTATTGCATCCAAACGTTTTTTGGTTTCCTCCATTTTCTGTTTAATCTCCATCAACTGCTTCATCTGGTCTAAAAATCCCATGGCGGTATTTTGTTTAAAGTTCAAAGAAAAGAAATACCTTTTAACACAAAGCTCACAAAGGTTTAATACAAAGCACACTAAGAATATAATTCCTTTGTGCTCTTTGTATTCTATTCCTTTGTGAGCTTTGTGTTAAACTGCATTTTAATGTAATTTTAAAAGGTTCTACGACTTCATATTATCAAACTGCAACGGAAAGCCAAAATCGCCGCCGCGTAAAACGGTCATTACTCCCTGCAGGTCGTCAATTTTTTTTCCCGTTACCCTTACAATATTATCCATTTGCGATGCCTGCACTTTAAGGCCACTATCCTTAATGGTCTTAACTATCTTCTTCATGGTTTCCTTATCCAACCCGTTGCGCAATTTAATGTTTTGCTTTACAGTTGCCCCCGAGGCATAAAACTCCTCGGTAAGGTCATAGCTACGCGCATCAATCCCTTGTTTTATACCGCGGTTGATAATAATATCTATCATTGCCTTTATGCGCATTTCATTTTCTGTGGTTAAAAGCAGGGTCAGGTCTTTTTTATTAAAGTCTATCTCGCTTTTCGAACCATGAAAATCATAACGGTTTACAATTTCCTTTTTGGCCACGTTAATAGCATTTTCAACCGTTTGCGGGTCTACTTTGCTCACTATATCAAAGCTTGGCATTTTTTTATTTAGTATTTAGTAGTAAGTATAAAGTATTAAGACATGGGAATTACTGCTTTCTACCCTGCGATTTAAGAAATGAATTACCCTGGGGGGAAATTTTGTTTACATATTCCTTTCCGTTTTTGGTTATTACCAGGCAACCTGTGGTGTCGCCTAAATAGAAACTGCCCGATAAAAATTCCTTGCCGTTTATTTCCCACATCATGGTGCCTGCCTGGGGAGTATTTAATTTAGGCGTTGTTTCCCATTCAAAAAACGAATTAAACGGTTTCACATTTCTGCCATCCACTGAAATACTTCCCCCTTGCCCCAGCATAAATACCACGTCTATCGAAGAAGTGGAATCTATCATCTTCATATAATAAGGCATTGGCAATGCCTGTGTTTTGGTTTGTTGGGCAGTGACGCTACCGGCACAGGCCAACATCAATAAAAGGGCAAACAAAAATTTCATGCTCAAATTTAAAAGTTTCGGTTTCTAAAATCAAATGAGTTTACCACTGTTTAGGGACAATTGGGACTTTGGGGACGGGCAGTCCCCAGAGTCCCAATTGTCCCTAAACACTTAACTATGGCTGCGGCCATACATTACGCAGTTTTCCTTTCAAAGTGTAATAATCGTACCTGGACTGCATATTCAGAAAAAACAAGGCATTAATCCCAAGGGCATCTTCCAAACGGATAGCAATGCGCGGTGTAATATTTCTTTTCCCGCTAATGATTTCGCTTAATACAGAAGGGGAGATGCCAATTTGCCTGGCTATTTCCTTTTTCATAAGGCCACGGAAAGATATTTCTTCATTAAGTACTACGCCGGGATGATAAAGTGTGGTGGGCTGTATTTCGTTCGCTGTTTTCATGGTTAATGGTAATCGGTTAGTTCAATAATTTCTACAGCAATTTCATTTTCGGTTAACTCTATAAAACAAACTCTGAACTGGTCATTAATCCGGATTGATGATTGTCCTTTACGGTTGCCTTTTAGCTTCTCATAATTTAAAGACCGTATTTGTCCAATTGTTTTTAAGTCCGGCGCATCTATTAGCTGTCCTATTCTAAGTTTATATTTCTCAATTATATGGTTGGCAAATTTATACTTAGAAACACTTAGCCGGGTTTCTAATTCAAACAATTCCAATACCCTTTTATTCCTAAACCTGACAACCATGCTTCACAAAAATAGTGAATTTTTAAATCAAAAAAATAAAAAAGCCCGATAGATTTCTACCGGGCTTTTTAAACTATCTTAAATCAGGTTATTTCACAAATTCCCTATAATCAACCATAGCCGTCGGCTTCACAACTTCCTTCTTCACTTCAATTTTCTTCTCAACCGGCACAACCTGTCCTGTTGTAGTAGTAGGTTGTACTGCAATCAACGGAGCAATAGTTAAACCCACCAGCGATGACAATTTGATAAGGATGTTCATAGACGGGCCTGAAGTATCTTTGAAAGGATCACCTACAGTATCACCTACTACAGCTGCTTTATGTGGCTCAGATTTTTTGTAGAACTTTTCAACTTTACCATTCACCTCAATATCAACCCCTTTTTCGAAAGATTTTTTAGCATTATCCCATGCACCACCGGCATTGTTCTGGAATATAGCCCAAAGCACACCCGATACGGTTACACCTGCCATATAAGCACCTAAAGCCTCTGCACCCATGCCTACACCAACTAATACCGGTGTTACAATAGTTATAACGCCTGGCAATAACATTTCGCGCAAAGCGGCTTTAGTCGAAATTTCAACGCACTTGCCGTATTCAGGTTTTCCGGTTCCTTCCAAAATACCAGGTATTTCGCGGAATTGGCGGCGAACTTCATTCACCATATCCATGGCAGCTTTACCTACGCTGTTCATTGCTAAGGCAGAGAACACAACCGGAATCATACCACCAATAAACAGGGCCGCTAAAACTTTAGCATCAAAAATATTGATACCCTTTATACCGGTTAAGGTTACATAAGCCGCAAACAAGGCCAGGGAAGTTAAAGCCGCAGAAGCGATAGCAAATCCTTTACCTACCGCAGCTGTTGTGTTGCCAACTGAATCTAAAATGTCTGTCTTCTCACGAACGTCAGAAGGCAACTCGCTCATTTCGGCAATACCACCTGCGTTATCAGAAATAGGGCCGAAAGCATCAATGGCCAATTGCATAGCTGTGGTAGCCATCATTGCCGAAGCGGCAATACCTACACCATAAAACCCGGCTAAAGAATAAGCACCCCAAATAGCCGCAGCAAAAATAAGTACCGGGAACGCCGTTGAAAGCATACCGGTTCCTAAGCCAGCTATAATGTTGGTAGCTGCACCGGTTGCCGATTTCTGAACAATATCGCGCACCGGTTTTCCGCTCAGGCCTGTATAGTATTCGGTGATAGCCGATATGGCTGCACCTACAGCCATACCAATAAGCACGGCGTAAAAAACTTTCATAGAAGTAGTTTCCATCCAACCGAATTCTCCACCGTGGAAGGCCCTCATATTTATGATACCATCTGGCAGCATAAATTTAATCAGAAAGAAAGATGCTGCAGTTGCAAGCACCATAGACACCCAGTTGCCCCGGTTCAACGCGCTTTGCACCGCATCGGTATTTAAACCTGCACTTTCGCTTACGTTTACTAACCAAGTACCTATAATAGAACAAATTATACCTACCCCGGCAATGGTCATAGGTAATAAAATAGGGCCAATCCCACCGAATAGGGTAGGGGCCGTATCTCCGTGGAGAATTATATCTCTGATCAGGTAGTTACCCAATACCATCGAGGCCAAAACTGTGGCAACATAAGAACCGAACAAATCGGCGCCCATACCGGCAACATCGCCTACGTTATCGCCTACGTTATCGGCAATGGTTGCCGGGTTACGCGGGTCATCTTCAGGTATACCTGCTTCAACTTTACCAACTAAGTCGGCGCCTACGTCAGCAGCTTTGGTATAAATACCGCCCCCTACGCGGGCAAACAGGGCAATTGATTCAGCACCTAACGAGAAACCTGCTAATACTTCCAAAACTTTGGTCATACCATCATAACCACCACCAGTGGTAAAATCTCCTCCCATAAACTGGTGAAAGAAGATAATGAACAACATGCTCAATCCTAAAACGGCCAAACCGGCAACGCCTAAGCCCATAACAGTGCCTCCGCGGAATGATACCTGTAATGCTTTTGCTAAACTGGTACGGGCAGCCTGTGTGGTGCGCACGTTAGCTTTGGTAGCTATTTTCATACCTATAAAGCCAGCGGCTGCCGAAAAGAAACAACCTGTTACAAAGGCTGCTACTATTAACAGGCTGGAGTGGTCTTTTACCTTATCTACCTGCGAAAGGCATCCCAAACCAATTCCCGCAATAATCACATAGATAATAAGGATGCGGTATTCGGCTTTTAAGAAAGCCATAGCGCCTTCGGCAATGTGGGTAGCTATGCCCTGCATCTTGGCATCGCCGGCATCCTGTTTAACAACCCATTGAGAAAGGAAAAACATGTATACCAGTGCGATGATTCCGAAAACCGGCAGAACGTAGATTAAATGCTCCATAATTTAAGTGGTAAGTATTTAGATTTTAATATAGTTGCTTATCAAAATTGGAGCGCAAATATATCATTTGCCCCGTAATTTTAGAGTAAAGAGGGTGTTATGATTAAAATTTTGGGGTAAAATCATGGTTTTGGGGGATACCGAAGGGAATAAAGTAGCGTTGCACGCAGAGGCGTAATAAGTTCCCGGTCTTATTTCCAGCCAGAACGCTTACAACACAAATAGCATGGGTATCAATATCCATTCAGATATGCTTCGGGATATCAGCAAGAAAAAATAGTGGTTAGTTTTGCTGTTTAATTAATACGCTCTAACCATGCGCAGAATTATTGGCCTGTTTTTGTTTGGGGCAATAGGAGGCAACCTCTATAACTCATTCCATGCCTTTTCGGGCACCATACCGGTAACACCCCAGCACATGAACCCTCTTTTGGACTGGACCAGTTACCTGCTTTTTGGTTTTGCCGGCGTGCTTATAGGCCTGGTAACTATTGCGTTTGACAGGTTTTTGCGCAAAACAGCACCCCGGCCAGCCTGGCCAAACGCCCTTGGTGCTGTTGCTTTGCTGGGTGTATTTTACTTTATATCGGCCTGCATGTTTTTAAGCAACACCGTTATTCTGATCGTTTTAATTTTGGGGTTTGCTTTATTATGGTGGTTATACGACCGCACCTGGTATGCTTTATTAGCTGCGTTATTGGTAGCTGCGGGAGGAACTGCAGTTGAAATTATATTAATTCATTTAAATGTATATTATTATGCCCGGCCCCAATTTATGGGCGTAGCTTTCTGGCTTCCGGTTTTGTACTGCATTGCGTCAATTGCAACCGGGCAACTGGCAAGAGCCTTTTAATAAGAGCAAGTAATATACGACTTAACAATTTCTTAAATATCTGCAGCCATTTTTTTATTTTTGTCAGATTAAACCCATTTAGATGAAAAGTAAAATTCTACCCGTTACGGTTTTAACCTTAACCCTTGGTGCCACACGGGCTCAAAACGTTCAGCAAACCTTGCATCAGGTACCTACCTACTGAAAATAGTGCTAAACGGCACTTTGAATGTTAGGGAGTTTGTGACGGTGAAATAGTTAGTTAATAAGCTAAAAGCCTTTAAAATGGGGGACTTTCCAATTACAGGTATTGCATACTATACAAGGGAAGCCTACGCACAACTATTACAAGGCGCGGACGACAGAAGTTCACTTTGTGATACCTGGGAAGAATGGTTATTGGAATATGAAAAGGCGCTTAACGGATTGAAAAAAGAAGGTTTGGAAGTATACCCGTACTTGATGGATATGCATGAATTAAAAGCATGGTGCAAGTCGCGGAGAATATCTAATACGGGTAAAAGCCGTGCGGCGTTTGTTAGCGCAAAAATGAGTATGAGGCATAAGCCGGATTGAAGTTTCAAACTTAAGGTACATTGTCAAAATAACTTCTCGTTTTGTTTGTGTATAATTACCTGATTATAAATTTATTACAGAAATTATTTTGTTCAAGTTATTTTGGAAACTTTACTAAGCCGCCTTTTTCTTATTCAACTGATTACTCCGAAAATCATCCATTGCTTTACGGGTTTTGGCTGCTAATTTCTTTTCATCTTCAGCACTAAGGCGTTTTTTTGGTTGTGTACCTATAAAGCCAATTTCATCCAGCGTTTTATTATTATGCTTTGCCGTTTTCATTGTGGTGTTTTTTTAAAATACAAAGATACCAATTTATAGGCATCTTCTGAGAAAATTGCCATCCTGTTTGGCGGATAAATAAGGCGGGCATTTAGTGTATCTTCATAATGGGTGATTAACGACGTTTTTGCTGTAAATGCAACTTCACCATTAAATCCCGCTTCAAAAGATTTTTTACATGCAAATGCCGCCATGCACCGCAAAACACCACTAAACTTTTTATTCTTTCCATAATTCTGCGGTGCCGTTTCAACAAGGTTCATTTCATAGAATCCTTCGCTCTTTCCTAAGCTTATTAAACCCTGAATTTCATTAGCCCCGGGAATTACTAATTGATATACCTCTCTCTCCGATGCTTTAACTTCTGACATCCATGTAAATTGCCAACCTAAAGTTTTCCTGATTTTTCCATAGTCTCTCTTTTCTAACCCGATGACTAACGCATCATATACTTTGTCATTACTGTTTTCAGTAAGTGCATTAAATAACCGGTATTCATTCGGAGGAATATTAAAAGTGGCCATCATACAAATTTATACTTTCTTATTAATCCCATAAACAAGGCAAAAACAAACAAATCAAATCCATTTTCCCCATCTTAGCCCCCTCATTACAGCCCCTTGCCACCCAACCGCCACCATAACCTTCAAAACCGGATATTGCTATTGCTGCTAACCCTTATCTGGGGTTCGTCTTATATCCTTATGAAAAAAGGACTGATGGGTTTCACAGCAATTGAAATGGCTTGTTTGCGTATCAGCATTTCGTTTGTTTGTGCTTTACCGGTTGCCCTCAAAGCGTTTAAGTCCATTTCTAAGGAAAAATACTTCACACTGATGGTGATTGGTTTTATCAGCATTCTCTTTCCCGCATTTCTATTCGCCTTTGCGCTTACCAACGGCGAAAGTGCTGTTAACGGCATACTCAATGCCCTATCGCCTTTATGGACAGCTGTTATTGGGTATTATTTCTTTAAAGCCATTATATCGGGCAGAAAAATGCTGGGTGTGGCCATTGGTTTTGCCGGTGCTGTAGTATTGGTAGTGGGCGCACCGGGTTTTAGTTTCCAGGTAGACGTTGCTTATGCAGCCCTGCCCGTTATTGCAACATTTTGTTACGGCCTGGGCACCAACCTTACCAGGCAAAAAATGCAAAACGAAAATCCCATTTACACCACCGCCATATCTATGAGCTTTGCCGGGGTGCCGGCGCTGATTGCTTTGTTCTGTACCAACGCACCGGCTAAAATAGCTGGCGGACAGGTATGGCTTCCGCTGGCTGCAATAGCCGCCCTTGCCGTTTTCGGAACCTTCATTGCCTGGATACTTTTTTACCGCCTGCTGCAACGCACCGACATGCTGTTTGCAACCAGTGTTACTTACCTGGTGCCCATTGTGGCGGTTTCGTGGGGTATTTTAGATGGCGAGTTGCTTGGCATTATACAAATAGGCGGCATGCTGCTGATTCTGGCAGGGGTGTATTTTACAACCAGGGCATAAACAACAACGTAGAGACACAAGATTTTGCGTCTCCGGATTATGCAACATGCCCGTAGAGACGCAAGATTTTGCGTCTCTACAGTTTAATCCAACGATGCAACAACCGATATTTCAATTTCCACATTCTTAGGTAATCTAGATACCTCAACTGTCTCGCGCGCCGGATAATTACCGCTGAAATAGGAAGCATAAACGGCATTTATTTTCGAAAAGTCGTCCATGCTTTTTAAAAAAATTGTGGTTTTTACCACATTATCCAGTTTAAAACCGGCAGCGTTTAAAATACTTTCAATATTTTTCATGACCCTGTGTGTGGCTGCTTCTATCCCGCCTATTATCACCGTTCCGGTTTCAGGGTCTATAGGTATCTGACCCGATACAAAGAGCAGATTTCCGGTTCTTACTGCCTGCGAATAGGGGCCAATTGCTGCTGGGGCCTGGCTGGTTTGGATGATTGATTTTTTCATATTGTACCTTATGATTTCAGTTTTGCAGGAAGAAAAATTATTTTGCGCTTCGAATCTAATATATTTATGAAGATACTTTTGGTTGGAGAGCAACAAAGAGCAGAGGAATTAAGGGCCCGGCTTTCTGCTGCACAGGATGTTGAAATTGATTATACCGATGGCGACAGCGATGAAGATTTTAAAGATTATGATTGCATCTTTGACCTGAATTTTGACGATGACCCGGCTAACCTTTCAATATATGCAGGGTTAAGGGATAAGCCGGTTTTTGTAAGTGCCGTAAAGCTAAGTTTAAATGAGGCAGTTTATACCGGCAATGTAAAGGCCCGGTGCATGTTGTTTGGTTTCAACGGCCTTCCTTCATTTATTGGCCATAGCAAATGGGAAGTAAGTTTATACCGCAGGTTCCAGACCCCCGAACTGGATAAGATAATGAAACAGTTGGGCATTGATTACCTGGCCGTTGAAGACCGGATAGGTTTGGTAAAGCCCCGTATTATTTTTATGATTATCAATGAGGCCTGCTACACTTTACAGGAAGGCACCGCCACTATTGAAGACATTGATATGGGCATGAAGCTGGGCACCAATTATCCGTTTGGCCCCTTTGAGTGGTGCGATAAAATAGGTATAACAACCGTTTTTGAAACACTGGCCGTTTTATATGAAGATACTAAAGACGAACGCTATAAAATCTGCCCCCTGTTAAAAGCCAAGTACCTTAGAAACGAAACATTTTACCGTCAAAAATAAGTGACTTGAAGGTACTGATATATACCGCTGAAACTACCGAAAGGCTGAGCTACACGTTCGATTTTATATTGGGCGATTTGCTGGGCCTGGAGTATATTTTTACCCGCGATAAGGATTCATTTCTGGCCCACACCGGCCCCCGGTTCTCGTACTTTACCAAGCCTGTTGGCGACGAGCTTTTTTTTGAATGTGCCCCGCTTCTTTTCGAAAACAATATATACCTGCAGCCCATTGATTTTATTAATTACGAGAACATGGTTGGCTTCTATCTCGTTTCGGGGCGCTCTGTTATGCCATTTGATTTGTTTGCCAGCTCATTTTCCTTGCTTTCAAGGTACAACGAATACCTTATCCATAAAAAAGATAAATACGACCGGTACCGGGCCGGCCAAAGCACTAACTACATGGCGGGTTTTTTGAATAAGCCCATGATTAATTACTATGCACTTAAATTAAAAAAGCTGCTGGCCGCCAAATTTCCTGAGCTGAAGGTTAAAGAGAATAAGTTTGACTACACAGCAACTTTTGATATTGATGTGCCCTATGCCTACCGGGGCAAAGGCTGGAAAACAAACCTGAAAGGATTTGCCAGGGCTTTTCTTATCTCAAATTTCAGGGAGTTTTTCGACCGCTACCGGGTATTGTTCCGCAACAAAAAGGACCCCTACGATACTTTTGAATATATCCTTTCAACCTGCAAAAAATATGCGGTTAAAACAAAGTTCTTTTTCCTGGTAGGCAATAAATCGGGGCTCGATAAAAATATCTCACATACCCATGAAGGGTTCAGGCACATTATCCAGGATGTTTCAAAGCAAAGCGAAATTGGCATCTACCTGTCTTTTATGTCGCATATCTCTAACGAGGTTATGGAAGAAGAGATTCAAAGGCTGGAGTTTATAACCGGCTTGAAAATAACATCAAACCGGTTTAATTATTTGCGCTTTACCATGCCCGCTTCATTTGTAAGCTTAGGTCGAATTGGCATTACCGACGATTATTCAATGGGCTATGCCACCCGAAGCGGCTTCAGGGCAGGCACCTGTTCGCCCTTTTATTTTTTCAACCTGCTTAAAAATGAGCGCACCAACTTAAAACTTCATCCCTTTGCATTTATGGATACCACCCTGGCGCGTTATAACAAGCTGGGCACCAAAGACAGTCTTGAAAAAATTTTATTGATGATGAAATGGGTAAAAGAAGTTGAAGGCCCGTTTGTGGGTATCTGGCATAACAACTCTTTTATTGATACAGGTATCTGGAAAGGATGGGAAAACGTTTTTGAGGCAGTTGCCAGGGAAGCATCCGCATTAACTGAAAAAGGTGAATAATATTCGTTTTTTAAAACGGAGTGAAATTGACGGGCAAAAGTGGGACGAACTGATAAACAATTCGGCCAACAGTTTGCCTTACGCCCTTACATGGTATTTAGATGCCGTTGCCGAAAACTGGGGGGCGCTGGTGCTAAATGATTACCACGCGGTTATGCCCATGGTGTGGCTGCGGAAATTTGGTATCAAATGCCTTTACCAACCTTATTATTGCCAGCAATTGGGTGTGTTTAGCTCCCGGCCGGTCAGTCCGGATGTTTACCGTCTGTTTTTGAATACCGCTGCAAATCATTTCTCCTACATACATATTAATCTTAATCCGTCTGCCATAGTGGTAGCCGGTGAATTTGCGCTGATAAAAAAGAAAAATCTGTTACTGGGGCTTGAAAACAGCTACGCTGCAATTCAAAAAAAATACTCGGAAGGCCACAGGCGCAATATTGCCAAAGCAAACAAGGCGCAACTTATTTTTTCGGAGCAGTGCGACTTAAAAAGCTTTCAAAATTTTTACCTTGAAAATGTTAACCGGGCAAAAGAAAACTTTAAACCCCAACACGAAAAAATATTCAAAAAACTAACTCAGGTACTTATTCCAAATGGCCCCGGGGCCATTTTTACAGCCCGCGATAATGAAGGCAATTTGCTGGCGGCGGTTTTAATTGTTAAGCACAAAATGAGATTGTCCGCTATAGTCAACACTTCGTCCGCTACCGGAAAAAAATATGGGGCCTCGCATTTTTTATTCGACCATATCATTAAAAAATTCTCCGGTTCAGGTTATGTTTTGGATTTTGAAGGCTCATCCATTGCAGGTGTTGCGCGCTTTTACGAGGGCTTCGGCGCCACAGAAGAAACCTTTTATAATTACAAGCACACATTATTGAAAAATATACGGGTCCGTTTTGCCTGAAACTACATGTGGCAGGAGGTTCAAAATCAAATCCCAATGCAGTTTAACACAAAGGGCACAAAGGAAAATTCAATACAAAGACCACAAAGAATATATTTTTGGTGTGCTTTGTGTACTGGTGTTCGAAACATGAGGTTCTTCATAATTCAGGTAATTGATTAAGCACGAGTCTCTCCTCCCCCTACGCCCCCTCCAGAGGGGGACAGTGGCAATTTTCGCGTTGCGAAAATTGGATTAGACCTGCATTTTTAAGGTTTCGAACAGTAGTGGTGCTTGTGTTAAACTGCATTTCTTTTCTTTAATTTTAAACAACTTCTAAGAAAGATTAGAAGGCCATTTAACATTTGCCGGTTTTGTGGCCGGCTCACAACCGGGCACGATTTGGTAAAACCCATTTTTTATTTAACTTTAGCAGCCATTATTTTAAATTGCATTTTGCATGAGAAAAATTTACGCGGTATTGCTGCTTGCTTTGTTTACTATTCCTGTATCCGCACAGGATATTCATTTCTCGCAATACTATGCCTCGCCCTTAACCCTTAATCCGGCCCTTACGGGGATGGTTAACGGTGTTTTCCGCGTATCATTCGATTACCGTAACCAATGGTTCAATATACCTACGCTCAATACCATAGCCCCATATCAAACATACCAGGCATCTTTTGATATGCCTATATTGCGCGAACGGCTGGGTAACGATGGCCTTGGCATCGGCGGCATGTTTTATACAGATAAAGCGGGCGATGGTGCGCTTACTACTTTTTCGGGTATGCTTTCGGTTGCTTATCACAAGTCAGTTGACAGGTTTGGAAAAGGCCACCTTTCACTGGGCCTGCAGGCCGGGGTGGTTAGCGAGCAGGTGAATATCAATAACCTTGTTTTCGAAAACCAGCTCGATAATTTCGGGTTTAATACTAATCTTTCCAATGGCGAGTCGTACACCGGCAAGGCTATTATTTACCCCGATGTAAATATTGGCGGGCTGTGGTCGCATGCGGTTTTAGAGAAATTTCACTACTACTTCGGGTTTGCTATGGACCATCTTTCAAGGCCCCACCTGTCGTTTTTAGAAAATGGCGACAACCGCCTCGATTACCGGTACAACATGCATGGCGGGGCCGAAATATTTCTGAACGGCGATAATACTTTAAGCCTTGACCCAACCTTTTTGTTCATGTTACAGTCTAATGCTTACCAATATAATTTCGGTATGGCCCTCAATTACTGGGTAAATGATAATGTGGCTGTTTTCGGAGGGCCTTGGTACCGGGTAAATGATGCGGTTATTTTAGCTGCCGGCGTTGAATTTTATAATACCCGGGTAGGGGTAAGTTATGATATCAATAATTCAGACCTTAGAACTGCAACCCAGGCCCAGGGTGCATTGGAATTATCAGTTGTCTATGTTTTCAAAAAAGAGAAAACCGGACGGATCCAGTATACAAATTACTGTCCGCTCTTTTAATCAGGCCATTGAAAACTGTTTATATAAACCAGGAGTTGCTTTACCCCCGCATTACTTTGTTACCGATTTTCGGGATTCATGAATACCAACGGGCAAAGGCGGTAAAAATGACTCCCCTTTTTTTAATTTAAGCAAAGCAGTATTTATAACGATGAAGGTTAACCGGAAAAAAATATTTACAGCAGTTGTTTCTCTGCTACTTGTATTTATTGCAAACGCACAACCAGGTTGTCCGGAGGTTAATGCAGGAAATAATGTTAACCTGCCTTGCGGAAGCACCTGCGCGACATTAACTGCCCACGCCTTTCAGGTTGGTTCTACTACTACATATTCAGTTTCACAAATTGCTTATGCTCCGCCTGTGCCGTTTAATACCGGCACCGCCTTGCCCAATCCGGGCGATGACTACTGGTCTTCAGTAATTGATTTGCCTTTTACTTTTTGCTATTTCGGAGCGCCCTACACTGCATTAATTGTTGAATCAAATGGCGCTGTTTCGTTTGATACCACCCATGCATACCAAAACATTTTTTCTGTTGCCAGTTATACTATTGATCCATCTACACCGGCCCCGTGGGGAGGTGAGTATGACGATTTGGATAACTCTATTCTTGCCCCCTACCAGGATTTGGATAATACCTACCAGGGAACCATATATTACGAGATTGGGGGCGTAGCACCCTGCCGGTATTTTAAGGCATCATGGTACGATTTGGCAATGTTTGGCGACTCAAACAGCGTCACAACCGGAAATTGTAATGAGGATGACCACCAAACCCAAATGGTAATTATTTACGAAACAACGAATGTAATTGAGATGTACATTCAAAATAAAGCAGTGCCATGCGATGACGGCGGTTCGGGATATTGGAATGGCGGCGATGCTATTGAAGGAATTCAGAATGCGGGCCTAACCACTTTTATTGGCGTACCCGGCAGAAATGCTACCCAGTGGAGTGCCACTAACGATGCATGGCAGTTTACGCCTGCAGGCCCTTCTATTGTAAGCGTTGGCTGGTATAACGGAAACACGCAAATAAGTACTGACAGCGTAGTACAGGTTTGCCCGGGTGCTGCATCAACTACCTATACAGCCAAGGCAGTTTACGCTGCCTGCAGCGGCCAGCCAATAACTGTTACAGGTAATGTTACTGTTACGCTCGCGGGGGCATTAAATGCGGGTATAGATTCTTTTAAAAATGTTTCATGCAGCGGGCCCGATAACGGGGCTATATATGCACATGCAACCAGCGCCAATCCGCCGGTTACCTATGGCTGGTCTAACGGTGCAACTTCGCTTACACTTACTAACCTTGCTCCGGGTAGTTACATTTTTACTGCTACTGATGCATCGGGATGTGTAAGAAGTGATACGGTTATACTTACCCAGCCCTCCGCTGTAACAGCTACCGTTCCGGCTGCTACTACAGCATCAACCTGCGCTGGCCTGGCTCCGGGCAGCTTAATGGTGCAAACTACAGGCGGCAACAGCCCTTTTTCATACTTGTGGAATAATGGCGAACAAGGGGTATCTGATACTTTAATAAGCCCCGGCACTTATACCGTTACTGTTACCGACATAAACCTATGTACTGCCACAGCCAGTGGCACATTAACTGCAGGCGCCGGCGGCGGCGGTATAACCATGGGTGCTCCGGTAATTCAAAATGTTGATTGTTTTGGTAATACCACAGGAAGTATTATTCTAAATGTATCGGGTGGCGTTGCCCCTTATCAATACCGGTGGAGTGATGGCGAATCCGGCGATACTATTCAAAACCTGGCCAATAATAGTTATTCAGTTACGGTAACTGACGTAAACGGTTGTTCAGGAACCGCTACTTATACGGTATCACAGCCAAATGTATTATCCAGCAATGCCCCCATTTTGCAAAACATAGGTTGTAATCCAAGCCCCCCGGCTACCGGTGCTATCACGGCACAGGTTAGTGGCGGAACCACACCCTATACTTATAACTGGACCGAGGTTACAAACCCGCAAAACTTTACCGGTGTTACCATCAGCAACCTGCAACCCGACACCTATAATTTAACCGTTACGGATGCCAACGGCTGCACCACTGCTGCAACCTATCAAATCACCCAATTTACACCGCTGGTTATAACGGCCGATTCTACCAACGTAAGTTGTTACGGAGGAAACAATGGCACTGCCGCGGTAACTGTTGTTAGCGGTACCTACCCATTTGTTTTTAG
>Ga0224555_1001801_pt1 | contig 27726 bp, 30 predicted proteins | sample 714S23034metaG_FD_180687 | JGI IMG/M metagenome (GOLD analysis project Ga0224555, IMG submission 180687) | Peat soil microbial communities from Stordalen Mire, Sweden - 717 S2 30-34 | ecosystem: Environmental > Terrestrial > Soil > Wetlands > Peat | place: Sweden: Norrbotten County, Stordalen...
GGAATCGCCCGATCCCGTGGCCGCTTCCCAGGATCTCGCCCAGGCGGCCGCGGCCGACCCCGGCTTCGGGCGCGCCTATGTGCTCTGGCTGGACATGGCCATTGCCCAGCGAGACCGCGTCGAGGCGGATCGGGTCGTGGAGCAGGCTCGCGCCCACCAGGACCGTTTCCCTGCGCTCGACCGGGCGGGGCTGGATCTCGCTGCAGCCGCTGTGCGCGGCGACTTGCATGCCCAACTGGAGGCGCTCCGGGAACTGGCGCGCCTGGATCCGGCGGATCCCAATCGCCATCGCGCGCTGGCCGAAGCACTCATGAGCATGCGCGACTATGCTGGCGCTATCGTGGAATTTCGGCGCGCCCTCTCCATACGGCCCCAGGACGCCGCGGCGCTGAACTCGATGGGCTACGCGGCGGCCTATTCCGGCGACTTGCCCACCGCTATACGGGTCTTGCGCGGGTATGAACAGTTGCGCCCCAACGAGCCGAATCCCCTCGATTCCCTCGGCGACGCGCACTTCGCCCTGGGCCACTTCGCCGAAGCCGAGCAATTCTATCTGGCGGCGCAGGCCAAGGCGCCCGGCTTTTTGAACGGCGGCGAAGTGCTGAAGGCCGCGCAGGCGCGCCTGATGACGGGCGATGTCCCGGGCGCCACGGCGCTCTTCAACCGTCACCTTGCCGCGCGGGAGGCGGCGCACGATCCGCATGCCCCGTATCACGCGGCGGAGTGGTCCTGGCAAACGGGTGCGCGGCGCGAGGCCATCGCCAGCCTGGACCGCCTGGCCCAGACCATGACCCGGACCGATGCGACCGTCCCGATGCGCGACGTCGCCAGCCGCGCCGACGCCCAGACGGCCATCTGGCTGCTCAACCTGGGAGACCGTGCGGGAGCCGCGCAACACGCCCGCAAAGCGGTGGCCGAGGCCGTCCCGGCGCCTTCGCCGATGGTTGCCCTGGCGGCTTTCCTGGCGCAGCCAGACGCCTTTCCGCCGCCCGCGCAATCTCCGTTGCGGGATTATGCGCGGGCTTACGCGCTGCTGTTCGACAAGCAGTTTCAGCCCGCCCTACAAGCGCTGGAGGAGATCCGCCGGCGTCCCACGGGCGAGCAGGACGACGGCTTCGACGTGCTGCTGGCATGGGCCTGCGAAGAGACCGGCGATTGGCAGCGCGCGGAACCCTTGCTGCGGCTTACACCGCTGCCGCAGGCTTCGGGCCTGCCGATGTTCTCCTCGCTCTATTTTCCCCGTTTGTTTTTCTTGCGCGGCGCGGCGCTCGATCGCACCGGCCATCGCGCCGAGGCCGCCCGCTACTACCAGTTGTTCCGCACGCTTTCCGGTCCGGACAGCGCGATTTGGGGCGAAGAGCGGCGCGCCCAGTAACGGTCAGTTGCTTCCCAGGCGGCGAAACCGCTCATCATGATCCGCCGCCACGTGGCCGAGACGGTTGATGGTTTCCATTACGTCCGCCATGTGCTGCGCCAAGCTCCGAACGTGAGCGTCTGTCTCAAGCTGGGCGGCAGCGATCGCGCGCACCCGCCGCCGGTCGTCTCCACTTGCTTCTCCAGTAGTTCCACATTCAGGCTGAGCGCCTCGTGGCGCTCGACCAGTCTCTCGAGCCGTTCATCAATGTTCATCGGCCGCCCGGCTCCTGATCTTCCATGCGGTGGGCTACCCCGCCGGTTTTTTTTATGCCCAGACCCCACCAGAACACCCACCGGGCCCTAAATCGTGATAATGTTTGGCCATCCATCGATGGACATCGGCGCTACCACCGCAACTCTCATCGGCGCTGTCGTTACTGGCTTATGTTTACTTCTGTCTGTAGGACTGAGCCGTAAGGGATCGTGGACCAGAGGCTTCATCACTGGTCTAGCCTAGCTGCCGCATCTATCACCGCTGCAGCGATGCTCGCCTACTTCAACTACGCGCGCCCCTTGACGCCCACAGAACGAAATCTTAAAGCGTGGGCTGGCGATTGGAAAACCCAGTTCGACGGCGATCTCGGTAACGGGCAGGGCCTCACTACTATCAAAGTCGATCAATCTGGCGCTCAGACGCAGATCCTCGGCTCATTCACGGCCGCCACCACCAATGGAACAATCAAAGGGATTCTTCGGGGAGCAGGCGATTGGCACCACCCCGAATACAAAGACGTTCACATCTACTGGCGTGCCGAGAATGGGGTACAAGGTGACCTTTGCTCACTCTAAGCGACGATCGCAGGACATTCTCTGGCCGTTACGGCCGACCCAGCACCTGTATGGTCTTTAGCTCCTGTACAGCCGGGGGAACCTGGAACGGAACAAAGTAAACTCCATGCTGCTTTGGACGCCCTCACACCTGCCGTGCGGGTTTGCGCAGCCTGCGTGACCCGAGTGCCTTCTCCACACAGTCCAATCGAGAGGGGATTCAAGTCGGGACCGCCGTTGCCCTCATGGTTTGCCGCGGCGCTGCTCACGGAACCGACACGATCCGTTTCCGCCACATCTGGGGGAAGAACCAGCGAGCGGAATTGCTAGCGTCAGCCGAGCACGACGGCGCTTCCCCAGTTAGGAGCCAAGGGGCCGCTGCTGCCTCACCCCCCTTGTTCGAGCCGCCCTTGCCTTTAAGGGAATATAATCGAGCAGATGGGGTTCATTTTATTCCTGATCCGCCTTCCGTTCTTTATCGTCGGGCTCGCTTTGTACATGACCGTGGTAACTGGTTTGGGCGGAATCGTATGGGTTGCCTGGGCGGCCTGGCTGATATTCACACTTCCGCTGCGATTCATTGGAAAACTACTCTCAGCCGCGTTTTCGAATGACAGCCGGGAGTTGAGCGACTGGAGAGCTTACAGCAGCGCATGGGATGACTGGGCGTGCGGCGGGCTGAGGACCTTCACGTCCAGGCCGTAAGCGTCGTGCCACCAATTATCGAACGGCGCCGACGCGATCATGGCTGCGCCGCCCCAGGCGCAGACGAAAGCGCCGAACGGTCCGCGGAAACCCCACATGCGCACCGAGGCTGCCCGCGCTTCGCCCGAGTGGCTGAACGAACTGGACAGGATCAGGTAGCCGCACGAAATCCCCGCCAGGATGCCGCACAGGTAGATCAACATGTGCGGGGCCGTCCAGAAGGTATCGCGGCCAATGCTCTTGTGCCAGGAGATGTCCCAGATGCCTCCGATGGAGGCGGAGGTGATCGCGATCATGCACGTCCAGATGTACCAGGGGACGGAGGCCGTGCGTGCGGCGGCGTGTTCCCCCCAGGCGATTGCAGCGCTCTGAGCCATAGCGGTCTTCTCTCAAGTCTACACCTGAGCGATGGCGGGCGAGACGGGTGAAAGCATCATCCCCGGTCGATCTGTTCCCGCAGCTCCACGGGGTAGAGCGACTTCAATTTGGGATACGCCTCCGCCAGACGGATCAAGTCCAATTCGTCCTTTTTGCGCTTGCTCAGGCGCCGACGCGGATCGCCGTAGGCCCACAGCTTGCCTTGCGTACTGTCTTCCAGACATGCGATCTTCACGCGCACGCCCAGAACTTCAGCGGCGACCGACCGGGCGAGAAAGGCCTGATATCTATCGTCGGTCGTGAACTGGATGCGGAGTTCGCTTACCGGCGGCGTGGCGTTGAGCGTGTGAGAAATCACGATATCGGCGTCCAGCGTATAGACCGGCTCGACAAAACAATTGACGGCCAGCCCGCCAATCAAGCAATACGGCCCGAACGCCTCGCACGCCGCGATCAGCCGCGCGAAATCGGTTGCGCCACCCTCGGTCGTCAATTCGTAGGCCTCCACGGCGGTCACAACTTCACTACATGCGACCCGGCGCGGTGGCCGCCAGGGCCAGAATGCTAAAATTAAGGTTCCCCTGGAGGTTCGATGGCAGTGAAGTCCCGCCGCGCGGCGGCCGTAGTAGACGTGGCAGGTGTCAAAGTGGGCGGCAATCATCCGATTGTGGTGCAGTCCATGACCAACACCGACACGGCGGATGTAACCGGCACGGTCAATCAAGTGATGGCGCTGGCGCGGGCCGGCTCCGAGCTGGTGCGCGTCACGGTGAACACCGAACAGGCGGCCGCGGCCGTCCCGAAGATCGTGGACTGCCTGGACAAGTTCGGCGTGCGCGTGCCGATTATCGGCGATTTTCATTACAACGGCCACATCCTGCTGCGCAAGTATCCGGAGTGCGCGCGGGCGCTTTCCAAGTACCGCATCAATCCGGGCAACGTCAACATCGGCAAGAAGCACGACGATAATTTCCGCACCATGATCGAGGCGGCCATCGAATACGGCCGCCCTGTGCGCATCGGCGTGAACTGGGGATCGCTCGACCAGGCTTTGCTCACGCGCATGATGGATGAGAACTCGCGCCTGGCGGAGCCCAAGGACGCGCGCGAAGTGACGCTCGAAGCCATCGTGGTCAGCGCCGTCGAATCGGCCGCCGCCGCCGAGCAGTACGGCCTGGCGCACGACCGCATCATTCTGAGCGCCAAGGTCAGCGGCGTGCAGGACCTGGTGGATGTCTACCGCGCGCTGGCCGCCCGTTGCGACTACGCGCTGCACCTGGGGCTGACCGAGGCGGGCATCGGAGCGAAGGGCATCGTAGCCACCACAGCGGGCCTGGCGATCCTGTTGCAGGAAGGCATCGGCGACACCATTCGCTCGTCTCTGACGCCGCTGCCCAATGGCGACCGCACCGAGGAAGTCATCGTTTCGCAGCAGATCCTGCAGTCGCTGGGCATTCGCAGTTTCACGCCGCAGGTGACTGCATGTCCCGGTTGCGGCCGCACCACCAGCACCTTTTTCCAGGAGATGGCCGATCAGATTCAAACCTACCTGCGCGAGCAGATGCCGGTGTGGAAGGCGAAGCATGCGGGCGTGGAGAGCATGAAGGTGGCGGTGATGGGTTGCGTGGTGAACGGGCCGGGCGAATCCAAGCACGCCAATCTGGGCATCTCGCTGCCGGGCACTTTCGAAGAGCCCAAGGCGCCAGTGTTCGTGGACGGACGACTGGTGACCACGCTCAAGGGCGACCACATTGTGGCCGAGTTCATCGGGATGCTGGACGAGTACGTGGCCACGCACTACGCGGAACCGGTCGCCTGACATGGCCAGACACTTCACGCTGTGGGAGGCCGAACGCATGCTCCCGCAGGTCCGCGAGTGGATGCGTGAAGCGGCGGCCATGAAGTCGCAATACGACGAGGCGGAACGCGCCGTGCAGTCGCTCGCAATGCGCATTACCATGATGGGCGGCATTGTGGTGAACCGCGAGCGGGCCGCGGAAGACATCGCCCACCGCGACACCGCCGGGCAGCGGCTGCGGGCCGTGTTGGAGAACTTCGAGCAGAGCGGAGTGCTGGTCAAAGATCTCGACAAGGGGCTGGTGGACTTCCCTACGCTGTTCCGCGGCGAGGAGGTCTACCTATGCTGGAAGGTGGACGAAGCGTCCATCCAGTTTTGGCACGGCACGCACGAAGGCTTCGCCGGGCGCAAGGCGATCGACCAGGATTTCTTGGATCACCACGAGGGCGAGAAGGCGCAGTGAGGTGGGGCGGATGGGGTGCACCGATGTTTGACGGAACGAAAGGCGCGGCCTACACTGAAGTGGCCAGGGTCTCGAAGTGAACGCATCCGGCGGTGTCGTCACGATCATGCCAAAGCTCACGCCCGATGAGTTGCAGGACGAAAGCGAGATTCGGGACCTGAGAATCCGCGCGGCGATCCGAAAGGGCCATGAGGACTTTCTCGCCGGCAAGACCCGTCCCATTGAGAAGTTCTTCGCAGAACGCGAGGCGCGCGCAGGGAAGCGCCCGCGCCGGCTTCCCGTCCCATCGGGAATAGTCCTCAATATGACTTCCGAAGAGTAACCGCGTCCTCGAAGCGGCCGGACGCAGCGCGGTAACGATTCTGTTTGCGGACCCCAGTAACCGTTCACGAGTGCCAAAAGATCAAGAAACTGGAAGGCGTGCCTCGCGCCGAAGCGCATTATCAGCTTCCCCTCGGCCGATGGCGCTTCCGCGATGTCCGGTGAGAGGGAGAATGAAATGCTCGAGAATCGATGAAGCCGTTCGCATGGTTGTCATCGATAGGTCCTTTCGTTGCGGAGGAGAACGGCCAGCACCTCCACGGTGCTCGTCGAATAAACCGGTTTGAAAATAATGCGATACCGGCCTGATACCTTGCGGTAGTGGCCCTTGTGGTCCCTCCCCTTCAGCGGCTTCACCAGGCCGCGGAAAGGGTCCGCTTGGAACACGGCGATGTCGTCCAGGACGCGCTGGCGCCGGTCGGGCGGTATCGCTCTAAGCTGTTTTGCGGCCCCGTCGTGAATGTGAACGATCCAGGTCATGTCGCAGTTGGGCGAGGGTGACGAATTTTCCCTCGTGCATCTCTCGTTCGGCTTTCTTCACGAGGGCACTCTCTTCTGGGGTGAGGATGTCATCGGCATCAACCAAACGCTTAGGCTTGATGAGCACCCCGTTCTTCTGTTTGGCGAATGCCACAAAATCCCCCTCCTGGAGGTTGAGGGTTTCGAGCATATCCCGCGGAATGACCACTTGGCGCCGTTGGCCCACGCGGCCGATCCGCTCCTGGGTTGTGGTTGATTTTACTGGCATACTCTTTCAGATTATCTGACTATCAGAATATGTCAATACCCCTTCGGGCGTTCCATATAACGCCCTTGCCGGGCGGCGGGCCCTCACGGGGCTAGAGCGAGGAGCCAAGTATCGCCACGCGCGGGGCCGGAACTGTAGCCACCGAACATGAGCACGACTTTGTTGATGGGATCGTAATCCATCCCGACCCCGTACCGGTTAGGAGGTACGGTGGCCGGTTGGATCTCCGTCCAGGTTATCCCGTTCCAGACCCAAGTATCGTTCAGGGAATTCGGCCAGTTTCCTGCATATCCACCGAACAGCACGACCCTTCCGAGGGCCGCGTCATAGGTCATGTTGGCGCCGGTTCGTGCGGGCGGGCAGACGCCGGGAACTGTTGGGTCCAGGTTGTTCCGTTCCAATTCCAGGTGTCGGTGAACTGAACGCCACCGTTGCCGCTGCCGCCGAACAGGACGACGGTCTGGGTCGCCGCATCATAGGCCATCGGGGCTCCCCGCGGGGAGGGACTGGTTGTAGGATTCTGCTGGGTCCAAGTCTTGGTTACTCCGTTCCACGTCCAGGTGTCGCCGAGGACGCCAGCACTGGCGCTGTTGTTGCCGCCAAAGAGGACTACCGTCTGGGTCCCTGCGTCGTACACCATACCCATTTGGCTGCTGCGTGTTGGTGGAGAAACGGACGGGGACTGCTGGGTCCAGGTGGTTCCATCCCAAGTCCAGGTCTCATTGAGAAATGTTCCAGTGCTGCTGGCGCCTCCGAAAAGCACAATGTTGCCCGCTGCCGCGTCGTACGCCATTGCGGCGCCTGAGCGGGCAGGTGGCGGGCGATAGCCGGAACCACCCACCTCGCCAAATCCAGGTATCACCATAGATCTTCCCGGTGTTATCGCCGCCAAAGAGCACCGTTGACTGCGTCGCTCCATCATATGCCATTCCCATGCAGCACCGGGCAGACGGAGGTCCCGACGGGACCCAGTTCACCGTTTGCGCTGCCAACACGCCAGCCTGCGTGACCAACACAGCGGCCAGAATCAACTGATTTAGTTTCATGCACCCTCTCCTCTTCGGGTACAAAGTACCATTTATACCCCCCCCGCAACTGGACGACTAATGCATTGCAAATCGAGTCACTCGCGTCCCACAAGCGAACACTGCGCATCGCCTTTGCCACTGTAAACCCGCGTATTGCCATTGGCAATGCAACTGCTCTAAGCATGGACCTCAAATTTGCCCTACGATCCCTGCGCAAGAACCCGGGATTCACCCTGCTCGCCGTGGTGGTGATGGCTCTGGGGATCGGCGCCAATACAGCCGTATTCAGCGTAGTCAACGCGGTGCTGCTCAAGCCGCTGGCGTACCGCGATCCCGACCGCATCGTCACACTTTCGTCCCTATGGCGGAAGAGCGGCGGCCACGGCCTGGTTTCCGCGCCGGACTTCCACGACTGGCACGATCAGAGCACGGCATTCGCCGCCATGGCCTACTATCAGGACGATTCCACGTCGGTGATGTCCGGCGCATCGGCCGAGTACGCACACGTGGCCGCGGTCACGCCGGAGTTCTTCCAGGTCTTCGCGGTGGAACCGGTGGCGGGCCGGCTGTTCTCGGCCGAAGAGCTGAAGCCGGGCGGCGCCGGAGCGGTGGTCATCAGCTATGCATACTGGCAGAGTCACTTTGGGGCGAATGTCAACGCGCCTGGGCAAGCGGTGCGCATGCTGGGCAAGCGTTTCAGCATTGCCGGAGTGCTGCCGCAGCAGTTCCACTTCCCGAACGGGACCGATATCTGGCTGCCGGCGAATGTGGTGTTCTCCGAAACGACTTGGCGCTCCGCGCACAATTACAGGGTGGTTGGGCGGCTGAAGCCGGGCGTCAGCCTGGAGCAGGCGCAGGCGCAGATGACGGCCATCGGCGCGCGCCTGGAGCAGCAATATAAGGACAGCAACGCGGGCAAGTCGGTGGCGGTGACGCGCATGCGCGACGAGATGGTGCGCAACGTGGAGCTGACGCTTTACCTGCTGCTGGGCGCGGTCGCGCTGGTGCTGCTGATTGGTTGCGCCAACGTGGCCAATCTGCTGTTGGCGAGGGCCACGGCGCGGACGCGGGAAATCGCCATTCGCGCGGCGGTGGGCGCCAGCCGCGGCCGCATCGTGCGGCAGTTGATCGTGGAAAGTATGGTGCTGGCGCTGATGGCGGGCGCGGCGGGATTGCTGCTGGCCAAGTGGGGCTCGGACGCGCTGGTCGCGCTGGCCCCCGGCAACGTGCCGCGGCTGGCGGAGAGCGGCATTGACGGCTGGGTGCTGGCGTTCACGCTGGGCCTCTCGGTGGCCGCCAGCCTGCTGTTTGGCCTGGCGCCCGCGCTGCAGGTTTCGCGCGTCGATCTGAATGAAACGCTGAAGCAGGGCGCGGGGCGCTCTATGGCCGGGGGCAAGGCGGGCCGGACACGCGCGGCGCTGGTGGTGGTGGAAGTAGCGCTGTCGGTGGTGCTGTTGGCGGGCGCAGGGTTGCTCATCCGCAGTTTCGCCGCGCTGCACAACGTCGCGCTGGGCTTCCATCCCGAGCATGTGCTGGTGATGCAATCGGACGTGCCGTCGGCGGGCCTGGAGAGTGCGCGCCGCGCCACCCGATTCTATAAAGACCTGCTGGCGGATCTGGCGACGCTGCCCGGAGTTTCGGCCGCCGGGGGCACACGCAACACGCCGGGCACGGTCTTCTCGGATGGCAGCTACTTCATCGACCGGGTTGGCGTACTCACCCCCAGCACACCGAACGCGGTCTTATCCGTGGTGACGCCGGGGGCCTTCGCCGCGCTGGGCATCCCGCTGAAGCGCGGCCGGGATTTCAACGCGGGCGACACTTACGACGCACCGTTTACGGCCATCGTTAACGAGGCGCTGGCGCGCAAATCGTTTCCCGGCCAGGACCCGCTGGGCCGCTTGATCTACTGTGGTCTCGACTCGGGAAAGATCATGAAGATCGTGGGTGTGGTGGGCGATGTGCGGCAGTACGGGCCGGCCGTCGAGCCTGCGCCGGAAATCGTGATGCCGTACGAGCAGCACCCGCAGACGGCCACAGCGCTCAATATCGTGGTGCGTGCGTCCACCGCGGGCGGCGCGCTGTGGGGGCCGATCCAGAGCAAGGTGCGCGCGCGTTCGGCGGAGGTGCCGGTGAAGTTCACCAGCATGGAAGATCTGCTCGCGGAGAATACGGCCGCGCCGCGCTTCCGCACCTTGCTGCTGGGGATCTTCGCGGCGATCGCCGTTTGCCTGGCGATGGCCGGCGTCTACGGCGTGGTGGCGTACACGGTGAGCCAGCGCGCGGGCGAGATCGGCCTGCGCATGGCGCTGGGAGCGGATACGGGCGACGTCCTGCGGCTGATTCTGCGTCAGGGCATGGCGCTCACGGGCATCGGCCTGGCGGTCGGGTTGGTTGCCGCGGTGGCCGCCACGCGGGTGGTCGCCAGCATGCTGTTCGAGGTCAAAGCCAGCGATCCGGCGACGTATATCGGCGTGGCGTTGCTGCTGGGCGTTGTATCGCTGGCGGCCAGCTACATCCCGGCGCGGCGCGCGGCGCGAGTGGATCCGGTGTCGGCTCTGCGGCAGGATTAGTGTGCCGTCGCGCCTGATGTGGCGCACGTTCTCAACGTGCCGTGTCCGCACTCCTGTGGACACGGCGCAAACTGTTACGTTCCAACCTGGGGACGCTGCTTCCCCCCAGATCTCGGTACGCCAAAATAGCGTGCAAAGTTTCACGCCAGCCTGATTTGCAGAGTGACATCAATCTAATCGCCGCCAACTAGCCAACTAAAGATACTTGCATATCCCGACCAGTAGCTGGTGAACATTCCTCCGTGCTGCTGATCTGCGGCATGCTGGTCATCCGCATCGGGACGCTGCTGCTCATCATGGGCCATCTCAGCCACGCGCAAGGCGCCCTGCGCACCAAGCTGCATGCGCTCATGCTCTACACCTACACCTTCCTGCTGGTCACCTCGTTCGGCATCTTTCAGGAATACCTGCTGCGCAATTACATGCACAGCGCGCTGTTCTATCTGCTGATGACGCTGGGATCGTGCTTCTTTCTGGCGGGGCTTTACCGCATGTCGGATTACCGCTGGGCGGGGACGGTTGTGGCAGGCATCTACACGACGCTGAACCTGCTCTACGTCTGGATCTTGCCGCTGTTCCCGGCGGAGCCCAAACTGGGCCCCGTCTACCAGCACATGACGCACTTCGTGCCGCCCGATTTTCCGATCTTGTTCATCGTGCCCGCGTTCCTCCTGGACCTGACGCGTCCCTACTTTCAGCGCTGGAGCTATTGGGCGCGAGCCGCGGCCATCGCCCCGATTTTCGTGATTGCTCTGGCGGCGGTCCAGTGGCCCTTCGCCGATTTTCTGATGTCTTCGGCGGCGCGCAACTGGTTCTTCGGATCGGGATACTTTCCCTTTTTCGTTCCCAGCGATACGGACTGGGTGCGCAACGTCTTCACCCAAGTGGAGCCCGCCGCCCGCCAGTTCTGGACCCGCATGGCCATGGCAGTCGTGCTGGGCGCATTGATGGCCCGCGCCGGCCTCGCCTGGGGCGGCTGGATGCGCAAAGTGCGGCGCTAGCGGGCACCCCGCGCCGATTTATAATAAAGATATTGAGAGTCCTCCTCCTCGCAGCCCTTTCGCTCGCCGCGCGTCTCTATGCCGGAAACAGTCTGGTTGACGAAGGCTACGACCACTTCTACAACCTCGAATTCGACCAGGCGCTGGCCGATTTCGACCAGGCCATCGCCAAGGATCCCAACAACCCGGACCTGCACAACCACGCCGCCGAGACGGTCGTCTTCAGCGAAATGTATCGCGATGGCGCGCTCGAAAGCGAGCTGGTAACGGGCAACAATTCCCTGCTGCGCCGCGCCAAGCTCAATCCATCGCGCGAGACCCGGAAGCGGTTTCTCGCCGAAATCCAAAAGGCCTTGGACCTGGAGCAGGCCCGCCTGCTCCGCAATCCCAACGACGCCGGCGCGCTCTACGCCATGGGCATCACCTACGGCCTGCGGGCCAACTACTTCTTCCTGGTGCAGAAGGCCTGGGTGGACGCGCTGCACGACTCCACCACCGCGCGCAAGCTGCATAACCGCGTGAGCGAACTGGATCCAGCGAACGTGGATGCGCGCCTGGTGCAGGGCCTGCACGATTACGTGATCGGGAGCCTGCCCGTTTTTTACAAAATGTTCGGGTTCCTGATCGGCTTCCGCGGCGACAAGGAGCATGGCGTCCGTACCGTGGAGCAGGTGGCGGCGCGCGGTTCGTTGAATCGTGTCGAAGCGCAGATCTTCCTGGCCGCCATCTACCGCCGTGAACGCCAGCCCGCCAAAGCGCTGCCGTTGGTGGAGGGCCTGATCGCCCGCTTTCCGCGCAACTACCTGCTGCGTTTCGAGCAGGCGGGAATGTACGCGGCGCTGGGCGATGGCGGCAAGGCGATCGGCTACGTCCAGCAAGTCGCGCAGTTGAAGACCGAGGGCGCGCCCGGCTACGCACGCGTACCGTGGGAGTCGGTTTACTACCACTTGGGGACCATTCAGTTCTGGTACGGCGACCTGGACGCGGCGCTGGCCAATATGAAGAAGGTAACCGCGCATGCCGACGAGGTGGATTTGAACACCGGGGTGCTGGCCTGGATGCGCGTGGGCCAGATTTACGATCTCACCCAACGGCACGGCCTGGCGGTCGAGGCATACAAAAAGGCTATGGCGTACGCGCCCGAGGCCGAGGCTGCCAGGGAATCGCGCCGCTACATCTCCTCTCCGTATCACCGGGAGAAAATTTAGCTGTGGGGCAGGCCATCGTTTTTCGTGGCCTGCCGAGTTCGAGAGAGCCGCTCTTACTGACGTGCGCTACTGCTCGACGGTCAGCTTGACGGGCTGCTCGATGAGCTTGGGCTCCTTGCCCGTGGTCAGCAGCATCAGGGCGAAGCGGCCGGCTGGGGCCTTGGCGGGGATCTTAAACTTGATGCTGGTGGCGGTTTGCTCGGTCATATCCACCACGAAATCGTTCTTCTGGTCCGTCAGGTACACCTTGGCCACGGTCGCCTTTTCCAGGTTCTCCCCAGCCACCACGATCTCATCGCCGGCCCTCCCTGTGCCCGGATCGACACTGTTCATCCGTGGCCCCGGTTGCTGCGCAAACGCCGCCAGACCGGCAGCCAGAAAAAGTGGCAGTGCAAAAGACAGTCTCATCTGAAATCTCCGCCTCCATCTCAATGTATGCCCATTACGTGTGGAATTCAAGGGGCAATGGAGGGCGGGCTTAAGCCCGCGCGGGGCTTTAGCCCCGCCTGCCCCTCAAATCATCTCGTTGAGCAGCTCCGGCCGCGGCCGCGGAATCACCACCTTGTTCACCAGCAGCCCCTTCCGCCCTATCGCCTCGGCGCCCGCGGCCACCGCGCTCTCCACCGCCGCCACATCGCCCGTCAGGGTCACGAACGCCTTGCCGCCCAGGGCCATCGCCAGCCGCACTTCGATCAACTGCACGTCGGCCGCCTTTGCCGCCGCGTCGGCGCCCTCGATCAGCGAGGCCACCGAGAACGATTCCAATATCCCCAGCGCGTCCAGACGCTCGATCTTCACCGTGCCGCCGATGGCCGGGAAGATGGACTCGTCGATGTTGGCGATGGTGAAGCAGTCGATCACCGAAAAGCTACCCGCCGTATTGCCGGAAGCCACGGCGGCCTGCACCGCGCCCACCTCGCCGCGCACCATCACCATGTACTTGCCGGAACAGATGGAGCGGGCCAGCACCAGTTCCACCTCCGCCGCCTTGAGCATGGCGTCGCACACCTGATAGCCGGCCGCGATGCTGCCCAGTTCCACCATCCCTATGGAATTCTTTGCCATAATCCTATGCTTCTTTCGGTAGTGGGTCAATTTTGCGTAGCATCGCCTTGGAGGGCGGCCAATCGTGGCCGCAGCCGCCTTTTAGGCGGCCAGAGCCGGCTGAAAGCCGGCTGCGGGCAGAATTGCCCGCCCTCCAATTGCAAATTACCCACTACCCTTTCTTCTAAGCCGTGATTTCGATAAATTCGCCGGTGATGCGGCGCGCCACGCCATCGATGCTCGCGTGGATCGCGGCCCCCAGTTCGTTGGCTCCCACACGGCCGATCGTCTGGCCTTTGTTCACCCTGGCGCCCTCCGCCACGACCGGCTTGGCCGCCGCCCCCGCATGCTGCCGCAGCTTGATGCGCACCGCGGCCGGGCGGTAATCGCGCTGTTCAAAAGGCGTCTCCGCTTCATACTCTTCCACCTTCAGGCGCTTTCGCAGCATGCTGAGCGGCACCCGCCGGTACTCCTTCATAGGGTGTACCTGAACGGGTTTCTGCTGCACGAACTTCAGCCCCGCCGCGCGGCGGTCGTGCTTGCCTTGGTCGCAGGCTTCCTTGGGGTAAAGATCCTCGGGACAAGCGTACAACGTGCACAGCCCGCAGGCGCAGCAAAGCTCCGCCCACTGGTTCCAGTTTTCCGAGCCCGTCAGCGTGAAACCCAGACTGCGCATGACCTTGTGCGGCATCACTTCGTATCCCAACAGGTAGCGCGGGCAGAATTCCGTGCAGTAGCTGCACTGGTCGCAGGCGGACTTCCCGATATGGTTCATCTGCGCCTGGGAGCGGTCGCGGCGCGAGATCAGGTAATGGTCGCGCGGCAGCACAATCAGGCCGCCAGTGGTCTTGGTGACCACGTCGTCCAGATCGAACGTCAGCCATCCCATCATCAGGCCGCTGACGAATACGCCGAAGTCCGCGACTTTGGCGCCGCCCACCAGAGCCAGCAACTCCCGGAAAGGAGTCCCGACAGGCGCCCAGAAAGACTTGGGCTGGTTCACCGCGCCGGCGATGGAAACGAATTTGCCCGTGACCGGAACGCCGCGCGCAGCCTGGTGGACGTTATACAGCGTTTCCACGTTGTTAACCACACAGCCCACGTGCAGCGGCAGGCCCGCAGGCGGAATAAGGCGGCCCGTAGCGGAGTAGACCAGTTCGAATTCATCGCCGGAAGGATAAAAGTCGCCGAGCATAACGAACTCAATCTTCTCCGCCCGCGCCGCTGCTTGCAATCGAGCGAGCGCCTCCGCGTTCTTAGACTTAATCCCAAACTTACCCGAAGCCGCGCCGGTGGCCTTCATCATAGCCGCCATGCCGGACAGGATCTCAGCCGGGAAGTGCTTCATCAACTCCGCGTCCTTGTGGATCAAAGGCTCGCACTCCGCCCCGTTGGCGATCACAAATTCCACGCGCGAAGCGGCCTTGACGTGAGTAGGAAACCCAGCCCCCCCCGCCCCAACCACGCCACACTCCCGCAACGTATCGCTAAGCATTCTGCCTTCTGTCTTCTGCCTTCTTCTTCCTCACCTGAACCGCACGCCCTTCAAGCGGCGGCGATGCCGGCGGAAAGGTCGCCATCGCCATCAGCCGGATGCGCGCGCCGGCTTCGCGGATATCGGCCATCAGTTGCTCGTGACGGGGACGGTCGACACCACCACCACCAAATCGTCCACACCGCGCTGCAACCGCCGGGCGATGGCCTTCAGATTCTGCTTGACGGGGGCGTCCAGATCCACCGCGCCCTTGGCTGCCGGACCCACCACGATCTTCTCCATGTAGCAATCCGGCGCGTGCAGCAGTCCGCCGCGTTCCGAAGCGGCCAGCACCGTGATGGCGCCGCCCGCGCCCGTCGCGCAGAGGTTGGTGCCCTCCAGCGGATCGACTGCGATGTCCACGGAGAGCGCGCCCGGCTGGTCCTTGCTTGCCCCGACCTTCTCGCCGATGAAGAGCATGGGCGCCGCATCGCGCTCGCCCTCGCCAATCACGATGGTGCCGTCGATGGCAATGGTGTCCAGGCATTGCCGCATGGATTCCACCGCTGCGTGGTCGGCGGTCTTGGCGTCTCCCATGCCCATGGTGCGGGCCGAGGCGATGGCGGCGTCTTCCACCACGCGCAGCACTTCCAGAGAGAGGTCGAACATGGTAGCTTCTCCTCATGGACGATAGCACAGTTCTGGTGTTGACAGATCCCACCGATCCGCTGCTGGCCATGCTGGAGGCTCTGCCGGAGGGTACGCGCATTGCAGCGGGGAACCGCGTGGAGGCGTTCGCCGATGCCGCGCCGGAAGCCGACGTGATCCTGAATTGGACCGGCAGCCGCGAACTGCTGCGCCAGGTGTGGGGCATGGCGCCGCGGGTGCGTTGGATACACTCGCGCTCGGCGGGCCTCGACGAGCTTCTGTTTCCGGAACTGGCCGAGAGCGCGGTTCCGCTCACCAATGCGCGCGGCGTCTTCAGCGAGATTCTGGGAGAGTTCGCGATTGCGGCGGTGGTGTTTTTCGCCAAGGGATTGCGCCGCATGGTGCGCAGCCAGGAGGCCGGCGTCTGGGACCAGTTCGACACCGTCGAAGTGGCCGGCCAGACCATGGGCGTGATCGGGATGGGCGACATCGGAAAAGCGGTGGCGCGGCGGGCCGAGGCGATGGGCATGCGCGTGATGGGCTTGGGCCGCGCGGATGGTCCGCAGCGCAAGCGCGACCTGCTGGCGCAGTCGGATTACGTGGTGCTCAGCGCGCCGCTGACGCCGGAGACGCGCGGGATCATAGGCGAGGCCGAACTGCGCGCGATGAAGCCGGAAGCGGTGCTGATCAACGTGGGCCGCGGACCGCTGGTGGACGAGGCGGCCTTGATCGCGGCGCTGCGCGAGAGGCGCATCGGCGGCGCGGCGCTGGATGTCTTCAACCAGGAGCCGCTGCCCGCGGGCCATCCGTACTTTGCGCTCGATAACCTGCTGCTCTCGGCGCACTCGGCCGATCACACGCCGGACTGGCAGCAGCGCGCCATGCAATTGTTTCTGGACAATTTCGAGCGCTACCGCAAAGGCGAGCCGCTGCGCAACATAGTGGATAAGCGGCGAGGGTATTAGTCATCAGTTTTGCGGGGCAGGCCCTCGGCCAGGGGTGCCCTCTGGGCCGGGCCTCTCAGGCCGCCCTCCATGATTACGCCGTTCGCCAATCCATCACCCGTAACCCCGGAACGCGCGCGAACTCCCCGGCGTTGTTCGTTACCAGGGGCTGCTCCGCGGCTGACGGCCGTTCCGGCGATCGGCAGATCGAGCGGCCTAATGGTCGAACCTTGCTTCTCGAGTTCCACGCGGATTCTCGCCGCAGCTATCGCCGCGGCGGAATCGAAGGGCAGATGCTGAATGTGCGCAAGGCCCGCCTCCAACTCACGTCGGCGCCGGGCCGGAAGCGTCGATCGGAGCGTCCCCTACTCCAACTCGTAAACCATGATCGCCGGGATCGCCAGATCGCCACGCGAGGCGCTGTGGATGCGCGCCACTATCGCGGGATCGCCCTTCAGGTAGTGAACCATGACGTTCGTGTCGAGGAGTGTCAATCCAGGCTCTCCCGCGGGACGTCCTCCCCGTAACGCCCCGGCGAGAGCCAGGAACTCGGGGGGCGCTGACCTTGGCCGTCTTGGCCGCCTTGCGGACGCGCCGCTCCACCTCGTCGGTAAGGTCGGTAAGGTAGATTGTCAGGTGTGCCATCCGCATGTGGCATATCATATACTACACGGTCGCGTTCCTTTTTAGCTTTGTTCGCCTATTGTTCGCCATCGACTACCAGGGCCAGCCGCAACCCGTTCGGCCCCTCCGCCATCCGTCGGATTCAGGAGTCGCACGTGTCAACTCATTGATTTAAAAGGCAGGATGGGTCCGCTCGTTCAGATCTGGAGAAACCTCCAAACGCCCTCCGATGCACAATCAAGCGCACAAAAACGCACAACCGTGCACACCCGGAACCCAAACACCCAAACACCCTGCACCGCCGCCCGAGCGCGCCCCGGCGTTAAGCTAATGTCTTGGAAACCATCTTCTCCCCAGCGCAGTCCAGCCGCTGGTCCCGCGCCATGGATGCCTGGCGCCCCACCCTGCGCTACTGCATGCAGACCGAGGTGCACGTCTACGCCCTCGCCGTGGCCGCCAGCCTCCTGCTCTCGTTCTATCCCTTTCTCAATGTCATGCTCTCCTTCTGCCGCGGCGTGCTCCGCTGGCCCGCCGCTGTGGACGCCATCTACCTAGCCATGAACGACGTGCTCCCCGGCGACCTGGGCGCATTCCTCCAGCGCAATCTGCCCTTGCGCGGCCCGTTTCAGCCCGTCGCCATGTTGCTGCTTCTGGTAACCGCCAACGGCGTCTTTGAACCCCTGGAAGTTGCCCTCAACCGCGCCTGGGGCGTCACCCGCAACCGCTCCTACCTCCGCAACCAACTGGTCAGCCTCGGCATGATCTTTCTGTGCGGCGGCCTGGCCCTGCTCTCGCTGGTCCTCACCGGCATGAATGCCCAATGGGTGCGCGGCGTGACCGGCTCCCACGCCCACCTGGAATTGTGGGTGAAGCTCCTGATCTTCAAGGTGGCCGCCATCCCCATCGGCATCGTGGTATTGTTCCTGATCTACTGGATCTTGCCGAACCGCCGCATCCCGGCCGCCCGCGTGGCCCCCGTGGCCATTCTGGCGGGGCTGGTGCTGGAGGCCATGAAGTACGTGTTCCTGCTGATCTGGCCGCTCCTGCATGTCAAGCTGGAGCGCGAGTACGGCGTCTTTCGCAACTCCGCCACCATCCTCATCTGGGGTTTCGCTTCCGCCATGATCGTCCTGGCCGCCGCGCAATGGGCCGCCCGTATGGAGAGTCAAAATGAGCACCGATTGGAAGAAGGATTGGAAAAAGATAGCGCGCGCTAACGGCCTGGCCATTCCCGACGCCGCCCTGGAGCGCATCGCGCAATCGCTCGACGCCCTGGAAGCGGACTTCCGTCCGCTGGTGCGCACCCTCCCGCCGGAGACCGAGCCGGCCGTCGCCTTCCACGCCGCTATCGAACTGAGCCACGACCGTAAGGGAGTGGAGGATTCCGAATGACGCTGCTCGAAGCCGCCGCCGCGCTGCGCCGGCGCGACACATCCTCCGCCGAACTGACCGCCGCCTACCTCCAGCGCATCGAGCGGCTCAATCCCTCCACCAACGCCATGCAAACCGTCATGGCCGACGCTGCCCGCGAGCAAGCCAAACAGGCCGACCACGAACTGGCGCGCGGCGACGACCGCGGTCCCCTGCATGGCATTCCCATCGCGGTCAAAGACCTCTTCTCGACCAAAGGCGTGCGCACTACCGGCGGCTCAAGCCTGTTCGCAGACCACGTCCCGGACCACGATGCGGCCGTCGTCGAATCGCTATGCGCCGGCGGCGCGGTGCTGGTTGGCAAGACCGGCATGCACGAGTTGGCCTACGGTATCACTTCCAGCAATCCGCACTTCGGCGCGATCCGTAACCCGTGGGATCGGGACCGCATCCCAGGCGGCTCGAGCGGCGGATCGGCCGCCGCCGTGGCCGCGGGCATGGTCTCGATGGCCATGGGCAGCGATACCGGCGGCTCCATCCGCATCCCCGCTTCCTTCTGCGGAGTGGTCGGATTGAAGCCCACCTACGGCCGCGTCAGCCGTTACGGCGCAATGCCCCTGGGCTTCTCGCTCGACCACATGGGCCCGCTCACCCGCTCCGTCCGCGATGCCGCCGCCGTGCTCAACGGCATCGCCGGCCACGATCCCCGCGACGAGACCTCTTCCCGCCGCCCCGTCGAGAACTACGTGCCGGATCTCGAGCCTTCCATCCGCGGCCTGCGCATCGGCCTCCCGGAGAACTTCTACTTGGAAAGCCTCGACCCGGACGTGGATGCCGCCGTGCGCGCCGCCTTCAAGACCGCCGAATCGCGCGGCGCTGAAATCGTCCCGCTGCGCGTGCCGGATATCGCTGCGATCAATACCGTGGCACGTGTTATCCTGCTGGCGGAGGCCTCCGCCCTGCTGGAGCCGCATCTGGAGCAGCGCGATCGATTCGGCCCCGACGTGCTGGCCCTGCTCGATCAGGGCCGCTTGCTCCCGGCCACCGATTACATCAACGCGCAGCGCTTGCGCAGCGCTCTGCAGCGCGAGTTCGCCGGCCTCTGGTCGCGCGTGGATTGCCTGTTCACCCCCACCACCCCCATCACCGCGCCGCGCATCGGAGAGACAGCGACGACTGTCGGCGGCCAAAGCCAAGATGTGCGGCTAACTACCACGCGCCTGGTGCGCGCCATCAACGCCCTGGGCTTGCCCGCGCTGTCCGTTCCCTGCGGCGCGGACCGTCGCGGCCTGCCCATCGGCTTGCAGATCATCGGCCAGCCCTTCGCCGAAGCTCTGATCCTGCGTGTTGCGCAGGCACTGGTCCCGGCGGAGGTCCCTGTACCCCGTCTATAATCACCACATGGAAATTACCCGACGCACTTTATTGCAAGCCGGCGCGCTGCTCGCCGCCACCGCGCCCGCCGCCCGTCCCGCTCCCAGCGATCGTATCGCTGTCGGGGTGATCGGAACGGGCGCGCGCGGGCAGGAGTTGATGGACTCGCTCCAGCAGCATCCGCAGGCCGAAATCGTGGGCCTCGTCGACGCCTACAAAGGCCGTCTCGATCGCGCCCTTAGCCGCGTCAAGGGCGGCGCAGGCCGCGCCAAGATCTACCCGACGCATCGCGAACTGCTGGCGGAAAAATCCATCGACGCCGTGGTCGTCGCCATACCCGACCACCTGCACAAGGCCGTGGTCGTCGACGCCCTGCGCGCGGGTAAGGACGTTTATTGCGAAAAGCCCCTGACCTATACTCCTGCCGAAGGTCTGGAGATCATGGCCGCGCCCGCCGCCAGTCGGCGCATCGTGCAAGTGGGCAGCCAGGGAGTCAGTTCCGACCTGGAAACTAAAGCCAAGAAGATGATTCGGGCCGGCAAACTCGGCCGCATCACAATGATCCATGCGGCCATCAATCGCAATACCGCATCCGGCGCTTGGATTTATCCCATCCCGCCAGACGCCTCTCCGGAGACCGTGAACTGGGCGATGTTCCAGGGTTCCGCGTCCCAGCGCCCCTTCAGCCTGGAACGTTTCTTCCGCTGGCGCTGCTACCAGGAATACTCGGGCGGCATCGCCACCGATCTCTTCGTGCACCTGTGTACCGCCGTCAACTTCCTGATGGACGCCAAAATGCCCGCCCGCGCCATGGCCATGGGCGAGTTGTATCGCTGGAAGGAAAGCCGCGATGTGCCCGACACGCTCAACGCCCTGCTGGAGTATCCCGAGGGCTTCACCGTGAATCTCAGCTCGTCGTTCAATAACGAGTTGAATGCCGAAGCTGCCTTCCAGGTGCTCGGCACCGAAGGCAGCCTCACCATCGGCGGCGACGGTCTGGTCTTCTATCCGGAAAACGCTGTCGAGGATAACCGCTGGATCGTAGACGCCTGGGCGCAGCCGCTTGAAGACGCCTATTACAAGGATCCCAAGGTGATCGCCGCGGAAGTCGAGCCGGCCAAGCGCCCCCGCAAAGCGCCCGAGCATTTCAAGGACGAAGGACCCGAGCCAACGGTTGCCCACTTCGGCCACTTCTTCGATTCCGTCCGTACCCGCCAGCCCTATTGGGAGAATGAAGTCGCCGGCCACCACGCCGCCGCCTGTGCCCATATGGTCAATCTTTCGGCGCAAGAGCGCCGCCTGGTCGCCTGGGACTTCGCCAAAGACTTGATCGCCGTGTAGCGAGGAAGGCGCCATGACACAGCGCAGGCCTGCCAAGCGAACGGATCGAGCCGTGGTGCGTGCCCAAGAGCCAGCCGCATTGCTGACCGACTTGCGGGAGTTGATCCTGCACGCCCGCGAAGGCGTAGCACGGGCTGTAGACTCGGGGCTCACGACCCTGTACTGGCACGTGGGCCGGCGCATCCGGCAAGACATCCTGAAGGAAAGGCGGGCGGACTATGGAGCGCAGATCGTGTCCGCACGGAGTGCACAATTATCCGTCGAGTTCGGACGCGGCTTCTCGCGGCGCAATCTCTTCAACATGGTGCGCTTTGCCGAGGTCTTCCCGGATCCCCGAATTGTGCAGCCGTTGGCTGCACAATTGAGTTGGACCCACTTCTCGCTCATCATCTACCTTGACGACCCGCTCCAGCGCGACTTCTATGCCGAGATGTGCCGCATTGAGCGCTGGAACAAGCGCACGCTGGAAAAGAAGATCGGCTCGATGCTCTTCGAGCGCACGGCGCTGTCGCGCAAGCCAGACAAGCTTGCGGCGCTGGAACTCAAACAACTCCGCGAGGAAGATAAGCTCACGCCCGATCTGGTCTTCCGCGATCCGTACATCCTCGATTTTCTCGGCCTCAAAGACATTTATGCGGAGAAAGACTTGGAAGCGGCGATCCTCCGGGAGATGGAAGCGTTCATCCTCGAACTGGGGGTGGGGTTCTGTTTCGTGGCGCGCCAGCAGCGGATGCAGATCGACGACCGCGATTATTACCTCGACCTGCTGTTCTATCACCGCAAGCTCCGCCGCTTGATCGCGATTGATCTGAAGCTCGGCAAGTTCGAGGCGGCGGATAAAGGCCGATGGAGCTCTATCTGGGTTGGCTCAAGCGATATGCTTGCGAGCCGGACGAGGCCGAACCTCTGGGCATGATCCTCTGCGCGGGCAAAAGCGAGGAACACATCGCGCTGCTTGAGCTTCAAAAGAGCGGCATTCACGTGGCCAGCTACTGGGCCGATGCGCTGCCGAGGAAGGAACTGGAACGTAAACTCCACGAGGCCGTACGCCTGGCCCGTGCGCGGCTGGAGGCAGCCGAGGACTGAGCGCGAGGCCCGCTCGCTCGCAGAGCCGCAGAGCAGAGCATTTTGACGCCTCTCTGACGCGTCTGCTAGTATGTGTCAATCGACACTTTTCAGAGGGGTTCACATGCTAAAGCGAGCGTTCCTTGCAGGTCTGATGGCTTGGTGTGCCGGCGCATTGCCTTCTACGTGCTCGGCCCAGTCCGGCGGCGATTTCCCCAAATTCGGTCTCGCCGTGAGCGCCGGGAGCCTCGGCGCCGGCGTTCAGGGCGCCGTCTCCGTGCTGAGCCATTCCAACGTGCGGTTCGGGTTCAACTACTTCAGCTATAGCTTGAGCGGCACCTACAGCAACGACAACCTCGGCTACAGCGGCAAGCTCCGCCTGGCGTCCGCCGAAGCGCTCTGGGATCAATACCTCGCCGGCCCCGTGCACATCAGCGCCGGCGCCCTGATCTACGACGGCTTCCAGGGAACTGGCAGTGTTCATGTTCCCGGTGGCGGCTCCTTCAGCCTCAATGGCCTCACGTATTACAGCGATGCTTCCGACCCGGTTAGCGGCACGGGAATGCTCAGTTCCCGCAAGGTCGCGCCCGAAGTCCTGCTTGGCTTCGGCAACCTGGTGCCTCGCAGCAGGCGCCATTTCACGGTGAACGTCGATCTCGGCGTCGCGTTTCAGGGATCGCTTAACGCCCAACTCAACCTGGGCGGCAGCGCTTGCACCGGCCCTGCCACGGGATGTGCGCCCATCAGCGCTCAGCCTGCGGTGCAGGCCAACGTTGCCGCGGAACAGACCAGGATCAACAACAGCCTCGCCCCTTTTAAGTACTACCCTGTGGTCCGCTTGAGCATCGGCTACAAGTTCTAATCGTTGGTCCCAAGCCAGTTAGACGCCAACATACACGGCGCGAAATCGCGGTGTGCGATACTGAAAGAAAGGATGCAAGCCACCAGCCAGATCCCGGATGAAACCGCGGTCGTCCTGCAGGCTCGCGAAGGCGACGCCAAGGCCTTCTCGGAATTGGTGCGCCGTTACGAGAACAAGATCTTCCGCCTGGCCATGCACATCACCCAGAACCGTGAAGACGCCGAAGACGTCTTGCAGGAGACCTTCCTCAAAGCCTACGAGCACCTCGATCAGTTCCAGGGCAATTCGAAGTTCTATACCTGGATCGTGCGCATCGCGGTCAACCAGGCGCTGATGAAATTGCGCAAGCGCAAGACCGACAAGACCGTATCGATGGACGAAACCATCGACACCGGCGAGGACACCGTGGCGCGCGAAATCGCCGCCTGGGACGAGAACCCGGAACAGCGCTACTCCCGCGAGGAGATGAGCCAGATTCTCAGCACCGCCGTGGATAGCCTGACGCCGCCTTATCGCGCGGTTTTCGTGCTGCGGGATATCGAAGAGCTTTCCACGGAAGAAACCGCCGAGGCGCTGGATCTGTCCATCCCGGCGGTCAAGAGCCGGCTGTTGCGCGCGCGCCTGCAACTACGCGATAAGTTGACCCGTTTCTTCAAGCATAAGGAGGATGACGCCTTTGCTTACATGTAAGCAGTTCTTGCAGGAGCTCAGCGATTATCTGGACGAGAACGTGGACGCGGAGATCCGGGCCAAGTTGGAGCAGCACATTACCGAGTGCCCCAACTGCTGGGTGGTCTGCGATACCACCAAGAAAACCATCCGCATCTACAAAGGGATGGAGACGCATCCGATTTCGCCGGAAATCGAATCGCGCCTGCTAGCCGCGCTCGAAAGGAAGATGGCAGCTCATCCCAAGTAGGTCACTTGGGTGGCTGCGGCGGAGGCGGCGGCGCCTTGGTCTTATCGTCGGGCAATTGCTCGGCGTCGAACTTGATCACCGCGTCGGCCGAGAACTTGCGGTACAGCCGGAATTCCTTCACGTTCTTGCTCCAGATCCTGCCCCCGTGCATGCGCACGTCCACGCTCAACGGCAGCAGGAATTCGCTGTCTCCGATCTTGGTGAAATCGTAGTCCAGTGTCTCACTCGCCTGCTGCACGGGGAACGTCGGAGGAATGGTATCCGCTTCCTTAGTAATCCGCATGATCGAGTCGAGTTCCTTGTCTACGAAAATCAGACCATGATAGCCGGCAATCACAGTCACTCCCGGGTCCTTCTCATCCTGCGCGGAGTGAATGCTGAAGTCCGAGTATTCCAGCGGCACGCGGTACGAGAAGACATGCATGCGCCGCTTGTGCAGCGTAGCCCAGCGTTCCCACTGGAGGCGTGTATTGCTCTTCGGGTTGAAGATTCGCTCCATGGTGCTGCCGAAGTCGCCGGTGGACGTGGCGCCGCCGACCGACGTATATCCCCCTTCGGTGATCACGCGATCGTTCTGCGAAATCAGCTTGTAATCTTCCTTCTGGTTGAAGTAGCTGAGCCGCGCCGTGATGATATCCGTAGGCCGCCACGAGTCCCGGCCGGTAGTGTCGACAAAGCGGCGGGTTTGCTCCAGGCAGATAAAATCGGGAAGCCTGTGCGTATAGTTGACCGCGTAGTCGCGCACCTCGTCCAACAGCTTGGCCTGATCTTCGGACGAGGGCGGGGGTGGCGGAATATACACGGGCTTGGGAGCCGGCGGCTCCGCCTCCGGAAGAGCGGCCGATTCGGTCGCCAGCGCCTTCAGCACCGCCACCGTTTTCGGGCCTGCGCCCTGGCCTTGCAGCGCTTCCACGGTGGCCAAGTCCATGCGTTCCGACAGCTTCATCTTGCGCAGGGTTTCGGCGACTTCCTTGTCCGGGTTCTTGAGTTGGACGGCGGACTGGACGAACTGCTTGATCTGCTCAACCGTGTAGCCTGAAGCAGCCCAAGCGGCCAAACACATCACATATACGGCAGCGATGCGGCAAAACCTCATATAGTCTATTGTCGTATAAAAGTGGGGCGGACCTCCAGGTCTGCAGGGGTCCTCCAGGATCCCGTCAGGGCGGCGTGGACGCCGCCCGCAGGACTAGAGTCCCGCCCCACTGTCGGCCAGCACCACGATCGAACTTCTGGGGAACGCGAACTTGTGCCCGAGCTGATCGATCACGTTCACCTGGCACACATATTCGCCTGCCGGCAGGCTCTTCAACAGCGTTTGCAGCCGCAGCGGCATCACGCCTTGGCGCTTGGCGTTGATACGGTTGACCCGCACGGCCGGCGTCTCCATCACCTTCTTGTCTCCCTGATAGAAGGCCACGGTGGCTGTCACGCTGGCGATGCCGGCGCCTTGGCTCTGTCCCTGGCCTTGAGACTGCGCAGGGAACTGCATCACGCCGGGGTCGTAAAGCTCCAGGTAGACCGACAGCTTCTGTCCGGGCCGGAAGACCCGCGTGACGTTGGGCATGATCTTCTGGCCGGAGTCGTCTATGAGCGGATCCTCCGCCACCAGCTTCTTGCTGTTCTTCGCGCCGGCGATCTGTTCCTTCACGGCCTGCACCTGGTTGCTCAGGATCACCGAGCTCAGCCGCAGCGTGTTTCCCGAGCCTAGATCCGGAACCACAAACGGCGCTTGGAACGTGCCGGCCTTACCCTCGCCGTTCTCGCGCGCCACAAACTTCAAAGTGTACTTGCCCGGCCCGAGGGTAAACCCGGTATCGTATTGGATCTGCTTGCGCGTGACTTCTCCGGCCGTGGTGGACGCCACCTTGAGCGGAATCGTGTCGCGCACCGCCGAAGCCTGCCGCCCGCGCGCATCGCGTATCTCTCCGATGAAATCCATCTCGGTGGCCGCCTTGGCGCCCTTGCTGCGGAACGACAATGCCGAACCGGGGATACGCACCGAGATAGGCACGAAGTACTTGCTCTTTCCCAGGCGGAAATAATCCACTTCCACCGCGATCGGCAGATCGGTTACCGGGTTGTCGCTTTCGAGCGCCTCCTGCAACTGCGCTTCTTTGTTAGTGCCGGTCATCTTGGCGAACGTGGTGGGTGCATAGTAACCCTGGCGGTAATCCAGCTTGGCGCGCAGGTCGCCCGCCTTGGGAGCCAGCTTCACTTGGATGCGGCGGTACTTGCCATCCTCGGCGGCGTTGGTACTGGCATAAGTCAGCATGTAATAGCTGTTGATATCCTTCTGCACCTGAGTCATGCCCAGCGTAAGATCGTTGGAATCGAGCAGCGCCTTGCCGCCCGTATCGGCAGCCAGAGTATCCAGCGTTTCCTGCGTATTATGGAAGGTGTCCGACAACGACCGCTGCGCCGAACCGCTATACATGTTCGATCCCACGGAGGCCGCCTGGCTGGCGTCTCCGGCCGGCGCGGTAGCCGTCAAGCCGCGCGCGTCGATCGGATAGAAGGCCACGTTCGCCCGGATGGCCGCGTTTACGGTGGCCTGCAGCTGCGACTGGTTGTCCACGCCGGTCTTTTGGATGCCGCTCGAGATATAGACCAGCGCCTTCTTCTCCGGATAATGCGACAGGCGGCGGGCGGCGTCTTCCAGCGCGGCCAGCTTGCGGTCCGAATTGAAGATATTGAACTCGGTCTCGTCGGCCACGAACGACCCGCTGACGTCCTGCGAATCGGCGCCGGTGTCCGCCTGAGTGGACAACTCGCTCGATTCGCCCACGTGGAAGGCGTGCAGCGTCGAGATCAACTGGTCGCGATCGGCCGTGAAATCCAGAACGGTTTTCAGATCGGTTCCGAAAGTCATGATCGAAACCATGTCACTGGTAGTCATCTGAGTGCCGAGGAATTTGATGGCGGCGTCCACTGAACGGACCTGCTCCTGCGGCTGCATCGACGAGATATCGAATAACATGACGATCAGGCGGCGATCACGCAGATCTTCTTTCTTAGGGGGCGTCTCAGGCGTGGGCGCAGGCGCGGCCGGAGCCGGCTTGGGCGCCTCACGGGTCTGCAGCGTCTTCGCCGGCAGAATCGGCTCGAGTGGCTTGGTGTCCAGCTTCTGTAACTCGCAACTTTGCAGGGTCTGCAACTTACCGTCTTCGTAAAGCAGGAAGTCGCTCTTGCCCAGGTTCCCGATGGCGGTGCCCTCGCGACTGGTTACCGTCACGTTAACCACTACCACATTGGCCGTGGTTGAAAAGGTCGGCAGTTGCTGTGAGCTCAATTGGCTGGCCAGCAGAGCTATGGTCACTACGATTGCCAGATACTTCAAAACCGAAACCTCATCACTATGTCCATCGAACGCATGCCCGAAGCGGAAATGGGAAGGCCATAATTCGCGGCGCCAAACACCGTACCGACATTCGTGTAACTGACCTGATTCAAAATGTTATTGGCTTCCGCGCGGAACTCCAGACGCCGGCGCGTATCGCCAAACTGGAACGACCGGCCGAATGCGGCGTTCACCGACACCAGGTTGGGGCCTGGAATCGTGTTGCGGCCGGCGTTGCCAAACGCGCCCGTCGGTTTTGCAAACGCAAGCGTATTGAAGAACCCGCTGCCGGAAGATACCGGTTCGCCGGTGG
>Ga0224555_1001803_pt1 | contig 27714 bp, 25 predicted proteins | sample 714S23034metaG_FD_180687 | JGI IMG/M metagenome (GOLD analysis project Ga0224555, IMG submission 180687) | Peat soil microbial communities from Stordalen Mire, Sweden - 717 S2 30-34 | ecosystem: Environmental > Terrestrial > Soil > Wetlands > Peat | place: Sweden: Norrbotten County, Stordalen...
CTTTGCTCCACGCTTCCTTCAGACCCCACCTCGCGATGACGCCCTTGCGCTTCGCTATCACTTCTCCTCCATCAGGATGTGAAGGGGACTTGCACCCCCAAGCTGTCAATCATGCACGGCATACAAGAAAAAGGGCACGTTTCCGTGCCCTCAGACTGCTGACGAACCCCATCATTTTTGGTGGGGTTTGTTTTTTGATTTGGATTTCAGCTTTATACATCCGCGCATAAATAAAGGGGCATATGTGGCATACTAATCTTGGGAGGCCTTATGGTGCCACGCCTGTTGCGATTGCATCCCAGTACCTATCAGCGGTTGGTTGGCCTGAGCAAAGAAGCGGAACGAGATGGGGCCTACCGGGTGGCGAAGCGGTTGCGCGCCGTGGTGCTGAATTCTGAAGGACGTGCCAGCGGCGAATTGGCGGAGATCCTGCAGGCATCGCGATCCAAAGTATCGGAGTGGCTGCAGCGATATCAGACCGATGGAGTCGATGGTCTGCTGGAAGGGTATCGGTCGGGCCGGCCATCGGAGATGTCCGAGAAGCAACAGCAACAGTTGGGAGATATTCTCGACAGCGGTCCGGTAGCTTACGGTCTGGATAGCGGCATCTGGACCTCGCCCATGATTGCCTGGGTGATCGAAACGGAGTTCGGCGTTCAGTATCATCCCGGCCATGTGCGCAAATTGCTTCACGGCTGGGGATTTTCAGTGCAACGGCCCCGCCGCGTGCTGGCCCGCGCCGACACTGCGGCGCAGGACCGATGGCACCGCCGCATCTATCCTGCTCTTAAAAAAGCCCGCTCGCGACACTGGGCGCTCCTGTTCACCGACGAAGCCAGCTTCCGGCAAGACTCGACGCTCCACGCCACCTGGAGCCGCGTTGGGTGCCCACCGGAAATCCCCGTAACCGGAGAACGCAAGAACGTGAAGATTCTCGGCGCTATCGAACTTTGGCGCACGCGGTTCGATTACCGCCAGGACACCGTCTTCAATGCCACCACGTACCTCGGCTTCCTCGAACAACTCGCTCGACGGTACCGCCGCCAGGGAGCGATTCTGATTCAGGACAATGCCTCCTACCACAAGGATGCGGAGGTCTGGGCATGGTTCAAGTCCAACCGGCATTGGCTGGAAGTGCATCAATTGCCGCCCTACTCGCCGGAATTGAACCCTACCGAAAGGTTATGGCAGCATACCCGCAAGAACGGAACGCACAATCGATTCTTCGGCGGACTGGACGCCCTGCTCGCCACTCTGACACGTGTCTTTGGGGAAATGCAGTCCCACCCCGAACTGATTCGGTCCTACCTGACCCCTTTTTGCTGATCGCCATGTCCCTTTACTTATGCGCTGATGTATAGTCGCTGTTTGCAGTTGCGAGTTGCTGGTAGCGGCGTAGTTGACCGCTGTATGCGGATACAAGCGCCTGGAGCAGTAAAAAGGACGTATGGGGGCCCATTCTGCTCAGCAGCAGGGCGATCTTTTTGATGTTCTGCGCGGTGGCGGCCAACAGGCATTGTTGTTGCACCTTGCTCAGGCCGCGCATCCTGGCATAGCGGTGTCCGTGCAGTTGTTTGGCGTCGGCGAAGCTGCGCTCGACGGTCTCTTTTCTTCGCTTGTAGATGCGCTTGCCCACCCCATTGAGCCGGCCGATCGATGCGCTCCCGGCTCGACTCCCACACATGCCGCGTCACCACCTTGGTCGAGTTGCTGCTCTGTGTGCACTTCTGCCGCACCGGACAGTTTGAGCACTGGTCCGGGTCGGAGTGATACTGCCGGTAGCCTTCGCGGTTGGTGGTGCGGTAGCTGAGCAACTGCCCATTGGGGCAGATATAGACATCGAGCTTCTCGTCGTAGCGGTACTCGCGTTTGTAAAAGTAGCCGTCGCGGTGAGTCGGAGTGCGATAGCCGATCACCGCATAGATGTTGCGCTCTTCCAGCCCCTGCGCGATCGCTGCCGCTGCGTAGCCGGCATCCACGCCCACGGCGCGGATATCGAACCCGAACCGCTCCCGCTGCCGGTCCAACCGGCCCAGATACGGCACCGAGTCGTGCACGTTGGCCGGCGTCACATGCGTGTCGGTGATGATGGCATGGCGCCCATCCACGGTGCGGTGATCGAGGTAGAAGAACCCCTTCGGCTTGCCGTCCCGCACCATGTAGCCGGAGTCCTTGTCGGTCCGGCTCACCTTGATTTCCTTGGTCTCCGCCGCGACGGCCTTCGCCTTCAGCGGCGCCTTGCCGTGCGCCGTGCGATCATCGCCGATGGCTTGATCCAGAGCCGCAAGATACTCCTGCGGCTTCACCTGAACCTGCGCCAGGTCGTACTTGTTCTTGTTGGCATTGGCCTTCAGCTGCGTCGAATCGGTATAGAGCACCGCGCCCGAGGCCAGGCCCTTGTTCACCGCCAGCAACACGATCTCATCGAAGATCTCCTGATAGATCGTGCTTTCTGAAAAGCGCCGGCGGCGGTTCTGGCTCAACGTCGATGCATCCGGAACCTTGTCGCGCAGGCGCAGTCCCAGGAACCAGCGGTAGGCCACGTTCACCTCCACCTCCCGCATCAGCTGCCGCTCCGAACGCACTCCGTACAGATAACCCAGCAGCAACAGCTTGAACAACACCACCGGGTCCAGCGCCGGACGGCCGTTGTCCTCGCAGTAAAGATGCCTCACCCGATCCCGGATGAAGCTGAAATCCACCGTCTGATCGACCCTCCGCAACAAGTGCTTCTCAGGCACCAACGCCTCGATCGACACCAGCTCAAGCTCATGCTGCTGCAACTCCGGCTTCTTAAGCATGAAACCAAAATACAAAAGGCCCCCGTGGAAAACGAGAGCCTTTCTTGGTACTTTGTCAGCAGTCTGAGGGCACGTTTCCGTGCCCTTTTTCAGGTTTTACGCCGGGAGAAACAAATTGACTACATGTTCAACACCACGCCAGACGCCTTGGCCTTCCGGAAGGCTACGAACGCCAAGCCGAGCTTCTGGATTGGACTCGGAGACCGCCTTGCCCCGCACAACTGCTCCTCCTGCCACGTCGCGCTGGAAGAACTGTCACAAGCCGAGCCGGTTCCCGTGCAGCCACAAACGGTCCTAATGAGATGAGCCGGCTCAAAGAAAAAGGGCACGTCTCCGTGCCCTTTTTCCAGGTCTTACGACGGGGGAACAAGAGGAACAAACCGACTACATGCTCAAGGTCAGACCGGACGACTTGGCCTTCCGGAAGGCTACGAACGCCAGACCGAGCAGGCCGGTGCCGAGCAACAGCAGAGAGCCGGACTCGGGGGCCTGGGCAGGTGGAACCAGGGTGGCTACGAACGGATTGTTTAAGTTAATGCCGTTGTACGTATAGGGGTCGAACTCCTGATCCGATGGGCCAAGCTGGTATGAACTACCAACGCCCCACACTGAGTAATAGTCTGAGTCGTTCGCAGGAGCGTTTGGTTCAAAGAGCACAAACCCATCACCATCCAGGGTCTAGGCTCGCGGCTCACCCTCCGGAGAGCAGCTTCCTGTAGGCGCCGGCAATCTGATTCATCATGGCCTCGGTCGTAAATCTTTCTGCTACCAGGTTCCTGCCGGCATTCCCCATCGCCTTTGGCTGGAACGGATCGGAGAGCAGCCGAAGGATAGCCGCCGAAAGGGCGTCAGGATCTTCCGGGGGAACAAGGAATCCAGTGATCCCATCTTTTACGGCCTCTGCGTTCCCGCCCACATCGGTAGCAACAACCGGAAGAGACGACGCCATCGCCTCGATGATTGCATTGGAGAAACCTTCGCTGCGCGAGGGAAGAACAAAAATATCGGCTGCTGCAAGATGTTGCCGCAGATTCGTGACTCCGCCGTCGAAACGGACATGATTGACGAGGTCCAAATCCCGAACGAGGGTTTGCAATTCTACGAAATAAGTCGGCTCCAGCACATCGCCGGCGATGCTAAAGGAAACCTTGGGAAACTGCTGCACGATGGTCGCGGCTGCCCTGATGAACACATCGTGCCCCTTCACCCGCCGGATATTGCCCACGGTCGTCACCAGAAACTCGCCGGGGTTTTTGGCGGGCCGGGGAACCGCATCCCAATCGGCAAGATTCAGGCCGTTGTAAATGGTCTGGACACGAGCGGCGTCGATTCGATCCACCTCGATCGCATGCCGCCGGACCTGTTCCGAGACGGCAAAGACCGCGTCGGGCGCTCCAGCCATGAGCCGATAGGCGATCCGATGCTTGCGCGCTCTCAGAATTCCCATGTCGCGGCGGGCCCATACCAGCTTTGCCTTGGACATTGTCTTGGTAACAAATCCTGCCCAGATGTCGGAACTTTCAAAAAACGTATGGACGATCTGGATCCTTTGCCGCTTGAGGAATCGTCTGAACTCGAGCGCAGCTCGAAGCGCCGCCAGGTCGTAGGTGCGTTGTAGGGGCAGCAGGTAGATAGGACAGGGCGGCGACTTCAAGGCGGCGCCCTCAGGATGCGCGGAAAAAGTCAGGATGGATGCCCGGTATCCATAGTGCGGCAGAAGTGCCGCGAGCTTCAGAGCGATGCGTTCTCCCCCGCCCAGCACCTTCGCAAACTGATCGAGCACGAGCAGGATGTGCGGCAAATCGCCCTGGGCTGCATTCGTTATGCCTGGTGGCTCCGGCGGTAAAGCAACGATCTTCATCATCTGCTCACCCTTCCGCGGCTAAACAGCCGGTAAGCAGCTTCAAGAATACGACGCCTGCCGGACAATTCACCCCACATTTCCATTTTGAGTCGCAATTCTGAAACCTCGGATCGTCGCAATCGTCAATGTTTATGAGGGTGCGAACACGGTGAAGACGTTTCGGAGGTGAATGCTCAATGGGTGAGATGGGATGAAAAGGCCGGTCTCCCGCGGGATGCGATACACTCCCAGTTGGTTGCGCACTCGAAGTGCAGTCTGAAGGAGATCAGCCATGAAGAGGCATAGCACTAAAAAGCAGGCGAAGATGGTTCGGACAACCGCAACGCGGAATGGCAGGAAGCTGACTGGGCAACTGACGGTCGGGATCGACCTCAACGACGCCGAGAGGCTCTCCCAGGACCCGACCTTCCGGCTCATCAGTTCGGAAAAGATCTGGGATCGCGGCGCCGCTCTCACCTCGCGGTTGCAGAGTTTCGAGACCGAGATGCTGGCCGAGGACGCGAACTTCGCCGGGTTGGCGGGCCTTAGCCGGGCATTGATCGCGAAGGCGGAGGCGCTGGATTCGGGGCGCCGCACGGTCCTGGACATGGATTCGACGGAGATTCCGGTGTACGGAGAGCAAGAACAGAGCGCCTACAACGGGCATTTCGAATCGACCTGTTACCACCCTCTGTTGCTGTTCAACCGGGACGGCGATTGTCTGGCTGCCAAGCTCCGCCCCGGCAATGTTCACAGTGCCGAGGGCTGGGAAGAACTTCTGCTGCCGGAGATTGAGCGGCAACAGAAACAGGGCAAGGAAGTGGTGTTTCGCGCCGACGCCGCCTTTGCCAAGCCGGAGATTTATGAAGCTCTGGAAGAGCGGGGCGTGAAGTATGCCATCCGCATTTCGGCCAATGAGAACCTGGAACGGGATGTGGCGGAACTGCTGCCGCGCCCGGTGGGGCGTCCCAGTTACAAACCGATCGTGTGGCACAAGGGCTTTCTCTACCAGGCCGCCAGTTGGACGACGGCACGGCGAGTAGTGGCAAAGGTTGAGCATCATGCCGGGGAGTTGTTCCCGCGCATCGGGTTCATCGTGACGAATCTGACGCTGCCGAGCCGCGGGGTGGTGCGGTTCTACAACAAGCGCGGGACGGCCGAGCAGTGGATCAAGAAGGGCAAGCAGGCGGTAAAGATGACGCGGCTGAGTTGCCATCGATTCCGGTCCAACGAAGTTCGGCTGTGGCTGAGCGTGATCGCATACAACCTGGGCAACCTGTGGCGGCGGCTGGTGCTGCCGAAGGGAATCGGAACGTGGTCATTAACCAGTTTGCAGCAGCGGTTGGTGAAGACGGGCGGACGACTGATCAAGCATGCCCGTTATTACAGGCTACTGCTGGCGGATAGCCATCTGACGCGGCACCTGTTCGGAAGTATGCTGCGGCGGATAGAGGCTTTGCCGCTGCCAACCGGATAAGCGCGGCGGCCAGGCGAGACCAATCTGGACGACGGAGGAGGTTGAGGGAGAAGTGTCCGACAAAGTGCTTCGAAATGAGGCAAATCATGGCTTTTTTGGTCCCGGAGGCGGCCCTGCCGGGCACTCCTGGGGCTTTGGCTTGGACCGAATGCAAAAAAGATCGCGAGCGGAGGCAACTGGTGGTACATTGGTCGGCAGCCGGGAGGCAAAATGGAAATCCCAGTTATGAACTCTTCGAAAAGAACACTGACCGGGTGCGCAACTGGCTCAAGCCTTACGTGTTGGGCAGGCGAGCGGCCTGACCGCAGGTAGGTTGCATGGGCGGAATCACCGGCTCCGGCTCGCGGACGCGCTTTGTGACCGGGCTCATGGCGGAGCCATTCAATGCATCGCCTTCTCGTCTTCAGTGCAACGGGTATGCCGGCAAGGACTGATTGATCGCAAGACTGACGGATAGGCGCTTGAAATGAACGTGCGATGGCGCCGGTTGCAATGTCAAAAAGAAGATTCGCATGGAAAGGCGGTTCTATGGATTATGCGCTTTTGCCAAGAGCGGCGGTAAGTTTGCTCCGGAAGGCGAAGAGAATTGCGCAGTTGCGCATCGCTCTCGGCGCCGAAGGCGGTTGGGAAGCTCTCGAAGATGAGTTGGGAACAGGCTGTCTGGTCCTGATGTACCACCATATCGGCCCGTTTCGCCCTGGAACGTATCCCGAATTGACGGTTTCAAGCAAGCGATTCGAAGGGCAGATTCGATGGCTTGCGCGAAACGGGTATGTTGGAATCCGGCCGGCGCAATGGCTGCGCTGGTTACGCGATGGCGTGGCATTGCCAAAGAAGCCGATCATGATCAGGTTTGACGATGCCTATGCGGATATTGCGGAGTGCGCATTGCCGGTTTTGCTGCGTTACGGATTTGGTGGCTGCGTCTTTGTCGTGACACGGCTGCTGGGAGGAACAAACGCTTGGGACGAGACGAAGGGATCCGGCACACTGCGATTGCTGAGCGCCGATCAGATTCGCTATTGGAGCGGGAATGGAATCGAATTCGGCGCCCATAGCCGCACCCATGCGGATTTGACCAAGCTGAATCCCGGGCAGCTCACGGACGAAGTGATCGGCAGCAAACGCGATCTCGAGGACCTGCTGGGATCGCCGGTCACCTCGTTTGCTTACCCTTACGGCCGGCACAACGCCGCCGCGCTCGAAATGGTGCGGGCCAATTTTGGACTTGGATTTGGCACCATGGAAGGCATAAACTTCGTCCACAGCGACCGGCATCTTCTGCGCAGAATTTACGTCGGCCCTCACGACACGCTCCTGGAATTCGCCTTGAGCATCAGGTGGGGAGGCCGGGAAGGGGCCCGCGGCACGCGTTTGCGGGGCGCCGCGGCCGCCGAAAATTGAGCGGCGGTTCAACCCGGGTCGGTGAGAATGGGTTGCCCAATCAGTAGAAGGGAAAAGCCGGTTCACATCTTTATGCGCCCTGCCGGGGATATCAAGGACGATTCTCGATTCATGTTAATTCTGTAACCGGCAGGAGCGCGGTTCTGCCCTATATTGTGATTGGATTTCCGAAGCTGGCGGAGAATAGAACTGAGCTGCCCTCGTTCTAAATCGAAGTCTTTCTTTTAGCACATGGTCGCCCGAATTCTACCATTCTTGAGCGGTGGTGTTGACGGCGGCCTCAGGTTTCCGCAGTGCGGATCAAAATGAAAAGAGGCCGCCGAGGTATTGGCCCCAAATGAGGCTAGCGCTGACGCCTCTTTCGGCCCCATGAGATGGGCGGCTCGAACGGCAGTCCCGACCAGAACAAACAGGGGCCCTGTAATTTCAAGATAGGTCCACCGGTCCCCAAAACAGTTCGCAACAAGACATGAGCACATGGCAAGGATAAGGCCCAAACCGAGACCTCGGTACAGCGGGTCGTCGCCGTGCCGAAAGAGGCGGATCGACAATGCCAGCGTTTGTTGTAACAGGACTAAATACATGCAGAGCCCAATAATACCCGTCTCCACCATCACTTTGATAAACCAGTCGTGTGTATCTTTTAGATCGGCAGCGTGTTGACCATACTGAAAGGTGGCAAAGCCGTTTCCGAGGATTGGGCTCTGAACGATCGAATTCCATGACTCCTTCCACAGATCGACGCGCTCCTGGGCGGAGAGTTCGAGTTGCCCATTGACGTCCTCGGTCATGGTGACGCGTTCCCTGACGGCGGCAGGCACGATAAACTGCCATGTCAGCAGGAATACGCCGAAAATTACCAGGAGTTTACGGTCTTTCAGGATACCGAGGACAAAGAGGCTGACGAGAACAGCAAGATACCCACCGCGGGAGAACGTGTACATGGTTGCGTACAGTGTGGCAGCTACTAACCCGTAGCCAAGCAGCTTATATTTCTTTGCTTTGACAAATTGCAGAAAGCCCCAGAAGAACATGGCGAACTGGGCCAGAAATGCGGCTGTTTGGTTTGCGCCATAGACAAGCGGGCCGGCGTCGCGCTTACTCTCATCGAAGGTTGCCCAGGAATGCAACCTGGCCTCCAGTATGCAACTCCTATCGATGAACAAAAGGGTAATGGCAGTAATGAGGATGACCGTCCTGACGGCCTTCCGGTCTTCGACGACTAAAGAAGTCGCTACGAAGACCAGCGGAATGACCATATAGTCTTTCCAGTCTACGAAAGTCCTGTCGGAAAGCCAGAGCGGGGCAGGGGCATTCCCGAGCGCAAAGCCCAGCCACAAGGATAAATATAAATAGTCCCCTATGACTAGCCAGATTATGTAAAGCTTTGATTTGGGAAGGCGTTTTCCGTGGACGAGGGCTCCAACGATCACGGCAAAGACGAGGATGATCATCATGTGCCCGCCCAGGGGATAATCGAGAAAATGATTCCGCATCGCGCGGTACGGGAGAAATGGAATCAGAAAGTACAGACCCCAAAGCGGCCGCTTGGCCAACGAGACGAGACACATCACCCAGAAACCCAGGTATGCTACCAAGGGTATGTAGTGCCCAATTCCCGTGCCCAAATTACAACCTCCATGACGTCAGCAGGAACGTGAAGAACATGCTCCGCTGACTACGCCAACGCAGGATCGGTGAACCATGAGGTCGGTTCTGAGACCGCGCTCAATTCTACAGACTGCCTCGCGTCAAAAAAGGCCGAAACCTGTCCCCCGGTGCGCCTTTCGGCGCCATTCAACACGATCCCGCTTCCATTCGACCCATCTGACATGACGGCTCCGATATTGAATGCCGTCATTCAGAATTGGGCCTGAACGGTGCCACCATCACTTTATCACGCACGAGATCGGTAGCGGTTCTTAAGCGAGGTGCGAGTGGTACCTGGAAGCCTAAAGCGTAGAATGTTTTTATCGCAGTCCAGAATCGGCGTCAAGGAGTCCTGTTTGCAACTGCGTGTTAGGCACATTGCGCGGAGCGTTCTGTCCAACTGGTTCGCGACCGCCGCTACTCTGGCAGTCGGATTCTTCCTGGCGCCTTTCGTCGTGCATCGGCTGGGAAATGTCGCCTATGGCGTCTGGATTCTAGCAATCTCCTGCATCAACTATTTGGGCCTCCTGGATCTGGGCATGGCCAGTTCCGTGATAAGGTTCGTTTCCAAAGGCTACACCACGCAGGATCACCAAGGGTCTTCCGAAACCTTGTCGGCGGTGCTTTGGGTGCGATTGCAAATCGGCGCATTGATCCTGGCGTTATCTGGAGCGCTCGCGGCGGTGTTTCCGCTGCTCTTCAAAGTCCCTCCTGCATTGGCCCTGGATGCTCGCGAGGCCATACTTGTCATCGGGGTCACGACCACAATTTCCATGTCGTTCGGCGTTTTCAGCTCCACGCTGTCTGCGCTGAACCGTTACGATCTGAGGAGCTATGTGACCCTGATCCAGTTAGCTGTCCGCGTGATTGGGGTTGTGTCCGTATTGCTTGCCGGCCACGGCATTGTTGCCATCGCACTCTGTGAACTTCTCGCAGCTCTGGTCGGCAACGGTCTGCTGGTGCTCCTTGCGCGGAAAATATACCCGGAACTGAGAATCCGGCTGACAAAACCGAGATGGGAAGTTCTTCGCAAGATCTGGTCCTATAGCTTCTACACTTTCGTCACTACCATAGCGGTGCAGTTGGTGTACCAGTCGGACAATCTGGTGGTCGGCGCATTTATCACGGCCTCTGCGGTAACCTTCTACTCCATTGGAAACTCCTTGTGCCGCTATACACAACAGATTGTCGGCGCCATGACCATGACCTTTACTCCCGCCGCCAGCACCTACGAGGCCGCAGGACACACGGCAAGCTTGCGATCTCTCTACTACAACGGCACCAGGGCAACCATGGCGATCTCCCTACCGATCGTGATTACCCTGATTGTCCGCGGCCACAGTTTTATCGGCGTCTGGATGGGGCCTCAGTATGCCAAATCATCGGGAACCGTCCTGGCGATCCTGGCAACAGCGCTCCTCTTTGCTCTGCAGAACTCACCGGCGGGGGCGATCGCCTGGGGTGTCGAAAAACATAGAACAATCGCCAAGTGGGTATTCGGCGAGGGCATTGCGAATTTAGCCCTCAGTATTGTTCTGGCGCGCAAGTTTGGTATCTACGGCGTGGCGATCGGTACGCTGGTTCCGAGCCTGTTTGTGAATCTCGTTTTTTGGCCCCGTTATGTTTCTCAAATTGTGCATGTTAGCTCCATCCAAGTGTTTCGGAATGTCTGGGGTCCTGTCTTTCTCTGTGCCGTCCCGTTTGCCGCCGCCTCCTATGCAGTCGATGTGTTCTTTCCGGCGCGCAATATGGTAATCTTCGCCTTGCAGACCCTGCTACTGCTGCCTATCTTTGGGATTGCCATTGGCTTGATGTTTCGCGAAAATGTGAAACGTCAGATTCTTCCCAAAGTCAGGTCTCTTTTTTACACGGGAGCAAAATAACCGGCAGGAAGCGACCGTCCCCTGGAAATATGGAGCGAGTCGGAGTTGGTAAGCTGCATAAAATGAAAGGTCTGGGAAGCATGAGGCACAACGAGACCGTAAATCGTCGGCTTACCATTGCCCACTTCATGCCGTGGAGCGGTATCGGCGGAACCGAGATCGCTACGCTCCAAATGGTAGATGCAACAAAGGGGCAGTTTCGTCATGTTGCATTTTGTTTACAAGACGCGGTGTCATTGCGAGACTCATTTGAAAGGCTGGGGATCGAAACATTCACATACACTCCTCCGACGCCTAGTCTTCGACATGCGGGAAGGTTTTACAAAGAATCGCTTGCCGTGGCGCGCCAGCTTAAAACAATAGGAGCAGACATAGTTCATTTTGCCGAGCTAAAGGCCGCATACCACAATAGCCTTGCGGCCCTCCTTGTGCGGGCCCGCATGATATGTCATGTCAGAAACACATACCCCCATCTCGGTCTGCGCGAGCGACTTCCCCTTTTCCCTATTCACAGTTTCATCTTCGTTTCGAAGGAAGCGAGGCGGAAATTCGCCCTCTCGCTGCCCGATAATCGAGCGCGCGTCATTTATGATGCGATCGAGGTGCCCGCCACAGAAACGGCAGAAAGTGGCATCGCCGTGAGACGCGATCTGGGAATTCCGGACGGATGCATCGTGGTTGGGATGGTTGCTAGGGTTAACCCGCAGAAGGACTATTTTACATTAGCTTCTGCCGCATCTGAGGTCCTTCGCAGATACCCCAGCACACGCTTTCTGATCGTGGGTGACAACTCTCTTGTCGATTTAAATCGGCGCCATTATGGGGAAGTGGTTCAAAAACTCAATGAATTGGGTATCGTGGACAAATTCATCTTCACAGGCCATCAGAACAATGTACCCCGGATGATTGCCGCCATGGACATATCCGTGCTCTGCACTCACAGAGAGGGATTCGGGCTTTGTATTGCGGACTCGATGGCGATGAGGAAGCCGGTTGTGGCAACGGCTGTTGGCGGCCTCCTGGAGGTCGTTAAACACGGCGTCACTGGATATTTGCACCAACATGAGAACAGCAAAGAACTCGCTGATGCGATTATCTCCTTGATTGAAAACCCAGAAGAAGCGAAGAGAATCGGAATAGCAGGCCATGAGGACATACTGCAGAACTACTCGCGGCAGAACTTTGTCGACGAAATTTCGAGGGCATATTCGGGTGTGATGCGCCGGTGAGGTGTCACTGGCTCCCAATGCACCTGTTTATCACCCGGGAAGCGGGGCATGCGTTCTCCGACGAGTTGGCATTATGGGATCTTCTCGGCTTCATCTACGGAAAGCACTTCATCCGTATTGAAAAGTATCACGGCAAACTGTCCTGAGGCGCTTCACTGGGTCACCAGGATGATGGGCCTCAGCTCGTTGCCGATATTGACCGAAGAGATGCAAATGTTCAAGACGAAATCCTTTTGCTCGGCACCGGAGAAGTTATTTCCCACAGCCTTAGTCCGGCGAGCCTATCGCTAGTGATGGCCGATTGCCACCCTGGCGACCAGCTTGTCGAGTCCAGGTTTTTCCGCAACGCTGAACACGGCATGATTGATCGGCCATCGTGGTAAGGCCGCAAAGGGTCTCTGGTATTTTTTCATATCGAGGTCGTACGTCCAGTCTAGATCCATGGTGCGTCGAAGAATCTCCGTGGATTCAGCGCTTCTGACTGGAAGGATCGGGATCTGCGCTACGGGAAAGTATGGTGTCTTTGTATAGAGCTTTCCGAAGAGCTTGCTCGCAGCACACCGATAGATTTCAAGCGCAGGGTTGAGTAGTTTGGCGAAACTTGGGAGCGCAGAAGAGGTTTCGAGGACACACTGACAGCGGGAGAGCAGAACACAGTCGAGCATCGCTCTGTCAGCTTTTTCTGCACGAGTGGTCGTGTGCTCGGCGGCCAAATGAAACTCTACCTCGCCCAGCGAGATGACCTGTAGGCTGGTGGAACGGCGCAACTGCTCGACAAAGGAGTATTCATCCGTGGCTGCGAAGATGACGTCGAAATCGCCGCGATGCGCGAGAAAATCGCGTATCAGAATAAGAAATTGCTGCTGGGAGATAGGGTTGCTGTCCCAGGAGGTCGTCTGCTTGTCGGTTCCACGGTAGTGAATTCCCAGAATCTTGCCCTGTGGGAATATAGCATCAGCCTGCTCGAGAACGCGCCGCGGAACTTTGAAGTACGCGTTCCAGATGCGGTTCAGCGCGACCCAATCATTCCCCAGGACATGAGCATGTCTGCGTCGTAGCTCGAAAAGCGACAAGGTCCGGTAAGGACCTTCGGGAGGATCGTAGGTCAGATCGAGCACACCCGGTATGGTCAGGAAGTCCGGAGGATCTCCGTAATGTTTCGTTCGGAGCTCCCACTTGGGAAAGATCTTCTGCGCGTAGAGGTAAGGAAGAACTTGAAACGCGTGATAGAACACCATTCCGAAGAGGCCCTCGTCGAGCTCTTCTGGTTTACAGGAGATGCGAAGCGGAAGTTTCATCTGTTTGGAGCGACCGATCTCTTGTACGAGCGGCATTGTTAGTTTAGCACGATGTCATCCTCAGCCCGAGTATGCACCACACCGACGATTTCACTGGTTCAACATCCCGAGTAGGCCAGCGCGACGCCGGCAGCTTGAAATTGTTGCCAAAACGCTGAGGTCATAGCTTTGGAAGTCTCTTGAAGCCTGTGCAGTGGCTGCCTGCTTGTCCGCCAGAGATTGACCCAACACACAGATTTCACTTCCCCCTCAATGCTAAATGCTATATGCTAAAAACGGCAAGCATATACCGCAAACTGGGCTGTTGCGCGAACCGTGCGAATTAGACGAAAGGTTCCGAAGCTTGAATCCGGCAACTCAGCTATGTACCGGCATTTGTCCCGCCGACTTGGTGAGCGTGATTATTCCCGCTTACAATGCGGCTCCCTTTATTAAGGAGACCCTCGACTCCGTCTTCGCACAGACCTATCCCCACTTTCAGGTCATTGTCGTGAACGACGGTTCTCCGGATACGCCTGCGCTGGAAGAGGTTCTGCTGCCCTACATGCATCGCGTGACCTATATCAAACAGGAAAACCGTGGCCCTAGCGCTGCTCGAAACACTGGACTGCGTGCAGCCGGTGGGAGCCTGGTCGCCTTTCTCGATGCCGATGATATCTGGACGCCGGATTATCTTGAGGTGCAGACTAGGTTTCTCCGCGAGCATCTCGAGTATGACCTCGTCTACTGCAATGCGCGGTTCTTCGGCGATACGGTCTATAACGGACAGGAATACATGTCTGTCTGTCCCTCCCATGGAGAAGCAACTTCCGCCGCGATCATTTCCCGGCGCTGCCATCCTTTTGGCTTAGTTACCGCGCGAAGAGAGAATCTCGCTTCGATCGGCTTTGACGAGTCCATTCGCGCCTCTGAAGATTTCGACTGCTGGCTTCGCTTCACTGCGGCAGGCTACAAGATCGGCTACCATCGCAAGGTTTTGGTCCTTTACAGAAAGCACAGAGCAAGCAATTCTGCTAACCCAACGCGACTGGCGGAGTATAACCTCCAGGTCCTGACCAAGGCCCTTTCCCTATGGCCTCAGGGGTCAGAGGAAGCGCGGCTGCTGCTTGAGGCAAAGGCAAAAAGGGTTGCTGAACTGGAGACGATCCGGGGGAAGCTGGCGTTGCTCAGTCAAGATTTTCCTGCAGCGGTCGCTCACTTTCGAGCGGCGAATACCTACTATAAGAGCGTCAAAAAATCGACGGTTATCTTTCTCCTTAAACTGGCACCCCGACTCGTAGGAGCTGTCTTTAGATTGCGCAGATTGTTATTTCGAGCCTACCGCGATGAGTGACAGGCTATACCGGGCGAAAAGAGATCTGCTTTGTCCTCTCAGCTTTAGCGAACCCTGTGGTTTGACGTCTACCGCTACCCGGGGCAGACAGACTGGCCGGCCTTTCTGCCCGGCGATCTCCACGGACCCGCCTTCTGGTTAGGAGAGGAAATCGATCTAGACGTGCCCCGGCCTTGCGTCGTTCGGGTCTTGCGGTAAGGTGTGGCCCCGTTTGAGACGCAAGTCTTCGAGCGGTCCGCTCTCACGACGCCAGAGAGGCCCAAGCACAATTCTTCCAATAGCGATAAGGATGAGCGCGACTAGGGCAATTGATAAGAAAACAGCACGCCCACGCGCGAAGAAAGGAGCGACTGCGTTTTGAGCCGAAGCGATCCTTACAGGAGAAGGCGGAGCAGTACTGGTGCTTTTGGAATACTCATAAGCACCGATCGCGGAAGGATTCCGGCGAGGCGCCGCGTCAAAATCGCTCGTCAAACCGCCGAAGGCAATACCCGCGCCAATCGCTGGGCTCCCGCCCTGCAGGTGGTAATCCGTGGCCGAAACAAACCGCGGATTTGCAATGGTCCCGTAACTGGTCGCCGGCGCTGTGCTCCCAGGAGTGCGTTCGCTATACCAGAGATTGTTCGATCCGGAAAGCTTGCCGATCGAGCCGCCGCCACAAATATATACATTATGTTTTGCCGTGCCGGCATAGGCCGGCTGGTAAACGATGTTGTTGACCAGATTGGTCGTGACGTTGAGCTGATTTGCAAGATCTAGAATCGCGCACGACGCATTGCTTGACGGATTGATGTTGAGATACGAACTGCAGTCATACATCGTATTGTTGTAGATTTCGATCGTGCCGGCGGCGGGCGCACTCCCGTACCCCTTGACGGCAATACAGGAATGCGGATCGTAGCCCCCGCCGTCGCTCGCGAGGTTCACGCCCACATGATGAATGATGTTGTTGAACACCTTAATGTAGCCCGAGGAAGGATCAACCGCTGAAAGGTTGATGCCGCTCCCGTTCACGTCGGCGATGTCGTTGTCGTGATAGGACTGGTTGTAAAAGCCAGAGTCCCCGTCGTGGTGGATCTGGATGCCGTTGTACGCCTTCGTGTTGTAAATCTTGTTCCATGCGATCTCGATGTTGTTCCCACTCACATAGACGGCATGGTAGGTCTTGTTCGATCCCCCTTGGTTTAGCGTGGAGATCTTTTCGACTGCGTTCCCATACATGACGAAACCGTCGCCTCCCATGACCGCTCCCGCCGGCCCCCAGCAGTCGGGACACGTTATGGTATTGCCAACGACTCGATCATATGTAGAAAAATCTTCCCCTCCATTTGCGCCGCTGCCGGTGAGCGTGAAACCTGAGTAGACGTTGTAACCTTTGGAAATACTGCGTACAGCCGACATCGCCCATCCGGTGCCTCCTAGCTGTACCGTCGCCCCCGGCCGCGCCATCAAGGTCATAAAACTACTGGATGTGGTGCTGGCATTGTCCGGTGTCAAAGAAGCGTGCCACCCTCGACCATCGAAGTAGGGGTAGGAAACGCCATTCAGGAAAACGAGTGTATCGCCAAGGGCAAGACAACTGTAATAGGTGTAGGGGGTCCGCATCTTCGAAGGATTATAGTTGCTTTCGGTGGTGCTCGCGTAATTCGTTAACCCCCATGGGGTCGAGTACGAATTGGCAGAGATCATGCTTGAGCAGCTTCCGGGAGCAGAATTATCGACGGACGGGCCGATGAAGTAGATGTGGCCGGACCGAACAGTAAACGTCTTGTCGGAGTTACTGACGAAGCCGCCTGCGGAGACCACGATAGGTCCAGACGAGACGTGGCCCACTTGAACGCCGATCTTGGTATCGGACCACAGGAGGTATTGCGCTACGACTTTGCCGTTGATGGTTACCGAAGAGGTGCCCTGAGTCGCGCCAAAATGAGTTCCGAAAATCGTAAGGTAGGTCCCGTTGTTGCCCTCACCTCCCGAGTTCGGCCCCGAGGTAATGTCCGTGAATAGAATGACAGGCTCCGAGACGTTCTGCGCTGTGCCGTTCGCGTTCGGCAGAAAATCGGTCAAAGTGAGGGCAATTGCGAGGCATGAGAAATACTTGAAAGAAGCGATAAACGGAGTTTTCATGGTCTTCGGTCCTGGTTCTTGGAATGATGAAAGGTGCGGTTTAAAGAAGTTGGTTCAATTCACGATGATCAGCAACAATCTGCAAAAGCGATCCGCTGTACGTCGAATGCTGAGATCTGAACCGGCTTGTGAGGAGTTTCATCAACGGCGAAAAGGTTAGCGGCCTCATGCAGCAGGTGTCAAGCGCATGAGAGCCGATGGCGGCGTGCGGGCGCACAATTCTTATGAGAAATGTTCCAAGTTCAGCAGAGGTTTCCGCCATGGCTCAATCTGGCAACCCCGGTTCTCGCAGCCCCTTACTCGACGATGAGCGTGACGTTCGTTGTTTGCGACGGGGACGCTGAAGTCGTGGCCACCGTGATGGTGTAAGTTTGCGGACTCTGACTGGAGAACTCGCCAGAGACAGGGGCGGTGCACCCCGCAAGCCCCACTAACGACGTAGCTCCAAGCAGCAAGAGCACCATGCAAGAGAGTCGCAGCATTCGTTTGCCAGAGCGCCTGATGCGGCCGCCGAAGGGCAGCAGTAAGATACAGAACGCCACTAAAGGCAGTCCGCCATTCAGATTTCTGTCCCGTGCAAGCATCACGGACTGCGCTGGAACCTGAATGCTCAGAGTGACATTTGTCGCACCGCTGCCCGCAGCAATCGTCCGGGGAGAAAAGGTTACTGTGGATCCCTCTGGAAGACCGGAGGCCGTAAAGGTTATGGCCGGGAGTGTGGTTCCAAGGGCAGGGCTGACACTCAGCGTGTAAGTTGCTGACCCCCCGGGCTGAACCGTCTGCGATGGAGTGCTCCCAGTTGTGTTGAAGCTGAAAGGCAGATCGGTCGTCGTGGCTTGAGCGTTGACCGTCACCGAAACGGCAGTCGAGGTGCTGGAAAGGAAGTTGGCATTGCCCGAATACTGGGCTGTCAGGCTATAGGTCCCTGCAGCCAGCGACGTGGTGGACAGCGTGGCGACGCCAGAGGAATTGAGGGTAGCCGTTCCCAGCAGCGTAGAGCCGCTCAGGAAGCTGACCGTACCCGCCGGCGTGGTGCTGCCGCGCCCTTCAACGGCTGCGGTCAGGGTCAGCGTCTGGCCGGTGGCGACTGGATTCGGAGACGCAGCTAGGCTTGTCGTCGTGGCTTGAGCGTTAACCGTCACCGAAACGGCAACTGAGGTGCTGGAGAGGAAGTTGGCATTGCCCGCATACTGGGCCGTCAGGCTATAGGTCCCGGCAGCCAGCGACGTGGTGGACAGCGTGGCGACACTGGAGGAATCGAGGGTAGCCGTTCCCAGCAGCGTAGAGCCGTTTAGAAAAGTGACTGTGCCAGTCGGCCACACTGAACCATCGCCTGTCAACGTTGCGGTCAACGTCAGCGTCTGACCCGCGCTGACTGGATTCGGGGACGCAGTCAGGCTTGCCGTCGTGGTGGAGAGCACCTGGAGAGGGACGTAGCCAGATTCACCCGCCGGGTAGTTCGAGTCGCCCGAATAGGCAGCTATCGCTTTGTAGGAACCAACAGACAGCCATGAAAGCACCAGTGTCGCCGTGCCCTCATTATCAAGTGAAGCCTGCCCCAGAGAGACGCCCCCATTCATAAAGTTGATGCTGCCGGTCGGAATCGAGCTGCCAGTTTGCGCGACCGTAGCCGTCAGGGTAACCGGTTGCTCGACAGTCGCCGGACTTGGCGTGGCACTGGCGGTAACCTGCACCGCCGATGATGCGCTGCCATACTCCAGCGCCCCTATCGCTGGCCGGGATGGGCGCGTGTTCCCGGCGAAGTCCAGCGTCGGGTAAAGCGATGCGCTCCCGGCTGCGATTGCGGGACTGGTGCTCTGCAACCCGTAGTTCGCCCAACAAGGCGCGGAGCCAGAGCAGTCGGCGACGTTAACATACAGCGGGTTCTCAGTCACGGTGCCGATAGTCGAGGCATAAGCCGTGCTCCCCGGAGTGCTGGCACTATACCAGATATTGTTCGAGCCGGAGAAGGTGCCGACGGAACCACCGCCGCAGATATAGACATTCTGAGCCGCCGTGCCCGCGCCATAGCTGGGCTGGTAAACTACGTTGTTGACCAGGTTCGTCGTCACGTTGAGTTGGTTCGCGTAGATAAGAACCGCGCATGAAGCGTTTTCGGTGCTGCGTGTGGCGAGTATGGAACTGCAATCGTACATCGTGTTGTTGTAAATCTCGGCGGTTCCCACTCCGGTCGCGCTGCCGTACCCTTTGACAGCAATACAAGAATGAGGGTCTTCCGCTCCTCCATCCGAAGAGTAAGTTATGCCGGTGTGGTGGATGATGTTGTTGTAAACGCTAACATAACCTGATGATGGATCAATCGCGGACAGATTGACGCCGCTCCCGTTCAGATCGGCAATGTCGTTATCGTGAATGGAAAAGTTGTAGAACCCGCTCGCATTATCATGGTGAACTTGGACTCCATTGTATGCAAGGGTGTTTGAGATTTTATTCCAAGCAAACTCGAAATTGCTTCCACTCATATAGACATCATGGAACTCCTTAGCGGAGCCCGCTCCGCCGTTCGCAGTCGTGGAAACATTCGTAATCCAGTTCCCATAAATATCTGCATAAGCATTTGTATAGTCGCCTCCCTCGACCGCCGCAGCTGCTCCATCACAGGATTGACATTGTATTTCATTCCCTACCAGACGCCCATACAGAGACGCGTTCCCCTCCGGAATGGAAGTGCCGATACCGCCATCGGTACTCCCTACGATGTCAAGACCGGCAACAACACCATATCCGCAAAGGTCCAGGATACCTTTATAGCTGTAACCAGTTACGGCTTCTACTGTGTTGGTGGTGCTTCCCAACTGTACTGCCGCTCCAGGTCTAGCCATGATGGTATAAAAGCTGCTAGCAGAGCACGTTCCGTTGCTATTGGGAGTGGTCAGCGATGCGTGCCAGCCTCTTCCGTCATAATAGGGCCAAGTTGTCCCAGCGAGAAAGACAATCGTATCGCTAGGGGACAGGCAATTCAAGTAGGTATATGGCGTTCGGTAGGTCGAATATCCACCACTATCCGCTACACTCATTCCGTCCGTGAGATCGAGTCCCCACGGAGTCGAATACGAATTGGGTGCTTCCATCGTCGCGCAGCTTGTGGGCGCTGAGGTGTCTACATTCGGCCCGATGAACCAGATTTTTCCGCTTCTGACTGTGAATGTAAGGTTGGAGCAGGAGCCGCCCGGTGTCGTGACCACGATGTTCCCCGTCCCGGTTGTTCCGCTGGCAATCTGCACTCCGATTTGCTGCCGATCTCCAGTGGGGTCAGCGCCCCAGTAGAGATACTGCGCGACTGCGGTGCCATTCACCGTGACCGTGCTGCTGTCCCGCGATGCCCCGAAGTTTAATCCGTAAATGTCCAGGTAGATGCCGTTGCCCCCTTCTCCGCCGGACGCGGGTCCAGAGAGTACGTCCTGATACAGGCATACCGGCGGTGCGGCAAACGCCGGCAACACGAAGAGGAAGATTGAAATCAGAACAAAGAGCTCTTTCTTCATAAGTTTTCTCCGCGGGCGGTGTGACAACTGCGCACAGATATTCTGTCGGTAAAACCAGGGTAATCCATTAGTGGTTACTATAAATCACATAAATAGGTTACTTTAGTACAACGAATGGGTGACAAGTCTACGTCGTTGGTCGCACCGTAAGCGTCCCGAGTTCCCCTCTGGCATGGGGTTGGGTGCGAGTCGGACTATGCCGTCATGGGTGTTGCAGAGGAAGCAGGTAGGGTACGGCCGGTTCGCCGGTGGCGGACGGTATCGGAGAAGCGGCGCATAGCAGAGCAGACATTGGAGCCCGGTGCGAGTGTGGCGCTGGTGGCTCGTGCGCACGGGGTGAACGCGAACCAGGTGTTCAAGTGGCGTCGCGCACTGAAGCGGGGCGAGCTGAGCGAGCCCGCGGCGGCATCTACGGCACTCCTTCCCGTCACGTTGTCAGCTGCTTGTGAAGCGGCCAGCGATACAGGAGGGATTGGCGCGAAGGAACAGCCTACATCTGGCGGCGCGATTCACATCGAGCTGCCGGGGCGGGCCTTGATCAGTGTGGAAGGCAGGGCCGATGCGGTGGTGCTGCGCACGGTGCTGGAGAGCTTACGCAAGTGATCGAGTTCCGCGCAGGAACGAGGATCTGGATCGCTGCCGGTGTCACCGACATGCGTCGCGGTGTGTGACATGAAGCTGATTCAACGATTGTTCAACATGGATTCATCATGAACTGAACCTGCGGTTCCGCCCGCAGTAGTCTATCGGCACCGGCGTGACTGGTAACGGTCGGGTCGGAAGCTGCCGAGACAATATCCTCCGCGCAAGCGACGGAGATTGCCGTGAGGGAATCTCCTTGACTGCCAGCGTCAAGGTGGTCAGAGGGTTAGACTGGACGACACGCCCAACATATGTGAACCGCCGTAGGCATCGTTAGCATGGACCAGCCAAAAGACGCTGACAGGCTGAAGCCAAAAGGTAAAGCAGTCGGTTGACCTGATAACCGCGACAGGTCACACGGACATTCGGACTGCCGGTGCGAAGGCGGGGGCTAAATCAGTCCTGTCGCTGAATCAGAACATGGAAACCCCGCTGGCCTCCCCGAAAAATCGGGGAAAGCGTCTCGCAAGAGTCGCCGACAGGTTTGTGGGGAGAGGATGCTGGAAAAAGCAAAAGCCGTTCTGTAACGGGACGGATAGGAAGCGGCAACTTCTCTGCGATAAGCAGGCAGACCTCCAGCAGGTCATGAAGGACGAGAAAGCAGGCAGAACCATCTTATGAGGAAATCGCAAATGAACGCGGAACACGTCGCGTGTGCATCCTCAGCCGCCGTGGAACATTGGGACCAGATCGACTGGAAACGATGCGAACGGCAGGTAACTCGGCTGCAGGCGCGTATCGTCAAGGCATCTCGGGAGGGCCGCTGGGGCAAGGTCAAAGCCTTGCAACGGTTGCTCACCTGCTCGTTCAGCGGCAAGGCCCTGGCCGTAAAACGAGTGACAGAAAACAAGGGTAAGCGAACCTCGGGCGTGGACCGCGTACTTTGGTCTACGCCGCAGTCCAAACTCAAAGCGATCGCATCGCTACAGCGCCGGGGATATCGTCCGCTGCCGTTACGGCGGGTGTATATTCCAAAATCCAACGGCAAGTTGAGGCCCCTCTCGATCCCGGTGATGAAGGACAGAGCTATGCAGGCTTTATTTCTGACGGCTCTGGAACCAGTCGCCGAAACCGGTGCGGACCCCAACTCCTATGGTTTCCGGAAAGGCCGCTCCACCGCAGACGCCATCGAACAGTGTTTCAAATTTCTGTCGAAAAGCGATGCGCCGGAGTGGATTCTTGAAGGAGACATAAAAGGCTGTTTCGACCACATCAGTCATCGATGGCTTCTTACCCATGTTCCTATGGACGCAGTCATCCTTGAGAAGTGGTTGCAATGCGGATTCCTCGAAAACTCGAAAAAGTTCGCCACCGAAGAGGGTACTCCTCAAGGGGGAATTATTTCCCCTGCGTTGGCGAACTGGACCCTGGATGGTCTGGAGCCCCTCCTGAAGAGGTCATTCCCGTCTCGTAAGGAAAAGGGACAACAGATTTATTCCAAGGTACATCTGGTGCGCTATGCCGATGACTTTATCATCACCGGCCGTAGCCAATCTCAGTTGGTCAACGAAGTTCTACCACTGGTGGAAAAGTTCCTGCGCGAGCGGGGACTGGAACTCTCAGCGGAAAAGACTCACGTGACTCACATCCAGAAAGGGTTCGATTTCCTCGGCCAGAACATACGCAAGTATGGAAGGAAATTGCTGATCACGCCTGCCCAGAAGAACGTTCAGGCTGCTCTGACAAAAATCCGAGGGATCGTCGAGAAGAATAAGTCGGCGACGCAGGAAAATCTGATCGTTCAGCTCAACCCAGTCATACGGGGATGGGCCAACTATCATCGACACTGTGTTGCAAAACGTGCGTTCGCGCACATGGACTTTGAGATATGGCGCAAGCTGTGGTGGTGGAGCTGTCGCAGACATCCGCGTAAGAACGCCGTATGGGTGAAGAATCGGTACTATCACGCCATGGGCGAAAGGATGTGGAGGTTTGCGGCGCGCACCGTCACGGTCCCGCTGGGACAGCCCTCTTGGAAACGGCTGCTCTATGCGGGGAATACGCCCATACAGCGACACCGAAAGATCAAAGGAGAAGCCAACCCTTTCGATCCCCGGTGGCGCTCGTATTTTGCACAAAGGGCCAAAGGTTCGACGGTACGACAAACTGTCGCAGATGACCGGCTCTCCACTCCAGAGGGCTTAAACATGGCTTGAGCCGGATGAAGGGAAACTTTCATGTCCGGTTCTTAGGGGAGGGAGCGTCAGCAATGACGCTCTCTTACCCGACTTTCATGGTCTGAGTGCGAAGGTGCAGACGGTTCTCGAACAGCAGCCGTATTCCGGCCACGTGTTTGTTTTTCGCGGGCGCAGGGGCGACCTGATTAAGATTCTCTGGTTTGATGGCGACGGATTGTGTCTGTTCGCCAAGCGTCTGGAGCGAGGCCGGTTCATCTGGCCGCAGGCCACGGAAGGAACGGTTTCACTGACGCGAGCGCAGTTGTCCATGCTGCTCGAAGGCATAGATTGGCGGAGACCGGAGCGCACCTGGGCGCCGCAGCTCTGCGTGTGAGTGACAAGTGTGATTCCCCTGTCTTCATGCGGGTTTCGTACCAGTTTTCCTCGCATCTTCATGGCATACTGCGTTCATGGATTGCGCATCGCTCCCCGATCTCGATTCGCTTGATGTGGAAGCGTTGAAGGCGCTGGCCATTCGACATCGAGTTGAGATCGCCGCCCAGAGAGCCGAGATGGCAGCCAGGGATGCGGAGATCGCAATCCGGGAAGCTGAGATTGCATCCAGGGATGCGGAGATCGAACAACAGCGCCAGGCGCTTTCAGACGAGCTCGCGGAACTGCGGCGTTCCAGCAGCGAGCAGATCGAGCATCTGAAGCTGGTCATCGAGAAGCTGCGGCGCAGGGTGTTCGGCATCAAGAGCGAGAAGATCGTTATTCAGCTTGAGCAGCTCGAACTTCATCTGGAAGAGCTGGAGTCCTCGCAGGCCGAGATGGAAGCCGCCGTGGAGCGAATGCTACCGGCTGCGGAACCTAAGACGAGATCCCGGCGCAAGCCGCTGCCCGAGCATCTGCCGCGGGAGGTTGTCAGCCACGCTTTTCACGGTGACTGCTGCCCCGACTGCGGCGGCCAGTTGCGCCAGTTCGGCGAAGATGTCTCCGAACAACTGGAGTACATCCCCGACAGCTTCAAGGTCATTCGCCACGTGCGGCCGAAGTTCGCCTGCAGTGGCTGTGAGCGCGTGGTTGAAGCGCCCGCGCCATCCCGTCCGATTGAGCGTGGCCTTGCCGGACCAGGGCTGCTGGCCCACGTGCTGGTTTCGAAATTCGCAGATTATGTTGGCTTCTCGGTTATGTGACGCTCGGGCCGAGTCGGTGCATGAATACTGCGTGTTGCAAATCTGAGGGCAACATAATGTAGGGCGGAGAAAACAGTCTTAGCATGATTCGGGATGGAAAGGATCCCGAACCATGCTAAGAATTCTGTTGCGGATGGAACAGCCGTTTTGTATCGCCCGTCATGAGGAAGCCCCTCTACTTCTGGAACGAGAGGTCTTCCTGGAACACCTGCTTCGCCAGGGTACAAGCCTAGCGGCGGCGCGCATCGTCGCTTGGCAGTTGCTGAACGTCATCCGGCTGTTAAAACTGACTCAATTGCGCGATGTGTGGATCGACGAAATCGAAGAGGCGGCCAAGAAGTGGACACGACATCAGCGCTCGAACCCAAACATTCGATCTTACAAGCACTCAGGAAGTTTCTTCACCTATGTAGCGAAGAAGTGGCTTCACTTCGCGGGCGTGCTGAAGAGGGCCGCACTTCCACGCATGCGGTTCGCAGACGAAATCGCTGATTTTGCGAAGTGGATGACGGAAGAAATGGGGCTGGCGATGGCGACGGTACGATCGCGCCAGCAGAAGACATCGCTGTTTCTCAAGTGGCTTTCTGCACGGCACCGTTCGCTCGCTGCCGTGCGGCTCAGAGATGTAGACGACTTCTTGATCTTCAAGGGATCTAACGGCTGGAGCCGCAAGTCTGCATGCGGCTATGCGGACGCGCTGCGGTCCTTCTTCCGTTATGCCGAACAACGCTGCTGGTGCAAGCCGCGCATCGCGGAAGGCATCATTTCGCCCAGACTGTATGCGCAAGAAGGATTACCCGAAGGACCAAAATGGAAGGACATTCAGCGGCTGCTGAAAGGTACAAAGGGGATCAACGCGGCAGCGCTACGTGCCAGAGCCGTTTTGTTCCTTCTGGCAGTTTACGGATTACGCAGCGGCGAGATACAGCGTCTGCTGTTGAGCGAGTTCGACTGGAACTCGGAGACGTTCACGGTGAACCACTCCAAGCGCGGAGGCGCGCAGAAGTATCCTCTGCAGCGTGAAGTAGGCGATGTCATCCTGGCATACATCCAGAAGGCGAGGCCGCTGTCCTCCTGCCAGAATCTGTTCCTGACGCTGAAGCCGCCATACCGGGCGATCGGAGGTAGCGCGCTCTGGAAAATCACGAACAGAGGAATGCAATCGGCAGGCATCCGATGCCGGCGACGCGGCCCGCACAGCCTGCGGCATGCCTGTGCCACTCATCTGCTGGAACAAGGCGCATCTATGAAGGAGATCGGAGATTTGCTGGGCCATCGCGACTACAGATCCACGAGTATTTACGCCAAGGTTCATCTCCAACAGCTACGCCGTGTGGCGGACTTCGATCTCGGAGGTCTGCTATGAAACTCGCGGCGGCGGTCGATATCTATGTTATGCACCGGCGGACAATGGGCCAGAAGTTTGAGGGTCCAACTGTTGCACTTCGCGCGTTCTCTCGTCGTTACGGCAATAGATCCCTTCAAGGGATCACACCTTCGGAGGTGAAACAGTTCCTGGACGTTCCGCAAACCGGAGCCGCAGCCTGGCGGCGGAAATATGGGGTTTTGCGGGACTTCTTCGCGTACTGGCGATGCCGCGGAAGACTGAATGCTGTTCCCATGCCACTCGCAGCTCCGAAGTACACGCAGACCTTCGTTCCGTATATCTACTCCCGTCGGGAGCTTCGTCTGTTGTTGGACGCAGTGCCTCGTTGTCAGCGACATGCGGCGTGCCGAACATCCGTAATTACGCTTCGCACCCTGCTGTTGTTCCTCTATGGGACGGGCATGCGCGTGGGTGAAGCGCTCAGGCTGCGCCTGGTTGACGTGGATCTCGACAGTGGTGTGATCACTATCCGCGGGACAAAGTTCTACAAGTCCAGACTTGTTCCTCTGGGAGCCGATGTGGTCCAGGTCCTTCGGCAGTACCTGGCCACGCCGGGAAGATGGAATCAGCATTACAGGCCCCTTTTTCAGTCGCGGCAACATAAGCGCCTCGGCCACTCTACGGTAGACGCCAACTTCCGCCGACTGTGCATCCTTGCGGGAGTTAGGCGCAGCGACGCGAGCTCTCGTCAGCCGCGGCTTCATGACTTGCGGCACACGTTCGCCGTCCACAGGCTGACGGAATGGTATAGGACTGGTGCGAACGTGCAGCTCCTTCTGCCGGCCCTCTCCACCTATCTTGGACATGTCGATCTGCACTCGACGCAGTGTTACCTGACCATGACACCGGAGTTGCTGGCAGGAGCCAACCGCCGTTTCCAGAACTGGGTATACGGAGGGTGCCATGAAGAATAGCTCAGCCCTCGGCTCATGGATCAGGCGCTTCCTGCTGGAATACCTCGTCGGGGAGCGGAATCTGGCCCGCAACACACAACAGAGCTATCGCGATGCCGTTCGCCTGCTGGTGGTGTTCGTTGCCGCCAAGACACATAAGAAAGTGGACGAGTTGCTCATCGCGGACATCGATGCGGACCTGTTGCGCGCTTTCTTGCGACACATCGAAGAAAAGCGGAAATGCAGCATCGCCAGTCGTAATCAGCGACTGGCGGCCATCCATGCACTCGCCGGCTTCATCGCAGAACGATGCCCCGAATATCTGGACTGGTGTGCTCAACTCCGCATCGTCAAGTCCAAGCGTTCGGCCCCTATGCCAGTCTGCTATCTCGAAAAGCCGGAGATCGATGCTCTGCTTGATGCTCCCAACCCAGCCACGATACTTGGCAATCGGGATCGCGCCCTGCTGCTTTTTATGTACAACTCGGGAGCACGGGCTGATGAAGCAGCCAAACTGTGCATCGATGATCTCAACCTGCATAGCGGTGCCGACAGTACGCTTTCTTCCGTGTGTCTTCACGGCAAGGGAGGAAAAAGTCGTACCTGTCCGCTCTGGGCCTCCACGACCGCGATCCTGAGAAACCTCGTCGCTGGGCGCAGCGGCAAAGAACCAGTGTTCCTCAATCGTCGCTCGGAGCCACTGACACGATTCGGCATCCATGAGATCGTAACGCGCTATGCGCAAGCAGCCATGAGCCGCGTGCCAGAGATGCGCAAAAAACGCATCGGCCCGCATACCATCCGCCACTATCTACCCTTCCTGACTATGTCTTGTAATGCTGCGGCAGCTGCTCTTTTGCTAGTGAAATCTTGACACCATATAGACATATTCTGAGCTCCTTCAACTAGCCCGCACAGTCGGGGGGAG
>Ga0224555_1001804_pt1 | contig 27701 bp, 25 predicted proteins | sample 714S23034metaG_FD_180687 | JGI IMG/M metagenome (GOLD analysis project Ga0224555, IMG submission 180687) | Peat soil microbial communities from Stordalen Mire, Sweden - 717 S2 30-34 | ecosystem: Environmental > Terrestrial > Soil > Wetlands > Peat | place: Sweden: Norrbotten County, Stordalen...
CCGAAGGGGTGGAGACGGCGGAGCAGTGGGCGGCGGTGGCCGCCACGGGATGCGACCAGGTGCAGGGGTATCTGCTGGGGCGGCCGCGGCCGGCGCAGGAGGTGGATTGGTCGGCGGCGCCGTTCCGTCGGGCGGAGCGGGGCGACGATTTCGAGACGTCGCTGGCGCGGCTTCCCGGCGGCGGCAGCCAGCCGGCCTGGGAAACGACCAGCCAACTGGTACCGAGCGCTATTCTGTAAACACGGACTCCAACACGGTTCCGGTGGACCTATCTAGTGTGGTCATGTAGCATCCCCACGTCCACGCCACGAGTTTCCCCTCGCGCCATTGAACGTCGCGCACATCGCAGTATTCCAGAAGAACAATGAAGCCGTCGTCCAGAGTGAGACTTGCCGACCGCGTCACTTGTGGGCGATCTGTTCGAAAGGCACGTTCTGAATCGCGTACTGCTTCCAGTCTTGGTAATCGAAGTGCCACCACTCGGACGGGAACACCGTGAACCCCTGCTTCTCCATCGCGCGCCGCAGCAGTTGCCTGTGCGACCGCTCGGCCGCGGTGCCACCGGCATAATCCGGATAGGACCGCTCGGACATCTCGTCATACACGCCAGTCATCTCCACTTCGCGCCCGGTCTTGAGATCGTACAGCGAGAGATCCACCGCGCATCCGCGATTGTGACGCGATCCCTCCGCCGGGTTGGCGACGAACTCATGTTTATCCGGCGGTGTGGCGTCCCAGAACATCTTGGTTACATACCAGGGACGGTACGCATCGAAGATCAGCAGACCGTAGCCTTGCTCGATCAGTTCGCGGTGCGCGCGCAGCAACGCCTCCGCCGCGGGACGCTGCAGGAAGGCCCGCGCCGACGAGTAGACGGGCGTGCTCAGGAAGTTGTCCGGCGTCGCATAGCGGATGTCCAGCTTGATGCCGGGATCGAGCGCGGCCAGGTCGACCAGGTCGGACTTGCGGAAGCTCCCCAACTGCCCAGGAGGCTTGGCCGCCAGCGCTTCCACGCGCAGCTCGGCTACCGGCCGCACCGGCTGGATGCGAAAAACCCCGGGCCTGTTCTGGGCCGCGACGGCGCAAACCAGCAATACGGCTGAAGCGAAGGGTCTTCTCAATGGCACCCTACTATGATGCCACCGGAGCAAGTGCCGGTCTGGGCTATGATAAAGCCTTCCCTAGCCATGCACACCAACCGTTTGATCGAAGAAAAGAGCCCCTATCTCCTGCAGCACGCCCACAACCCCGTGGATTGGCATCCCTGGGGGCCGGAAGCCTTCGAGAAGGCGCGCCAGGAGGACAAGCCCATCTTCCTTTCCATTGGCTACTCCACCTGCCACTGGTGCCACGTGATGGAGCGCGAATCGTTCGAGAACGAAGCCATCGCCGCGCTCATGAACCGGCACTTCGTGGCCATCAAAGTCGACCGCGAAGAACGCCCGGATGTGGATCGCATCTATATGGCGTTCGTGCAGGCCACCACCGGCGGCGGAGGCTGGCCCATGTCCGTCTGGCTCACGCCCGAGTTGAAGCCTTTCTACGGCGGCACTTATTTCCCGCCCGAGCAGCGCTATGGGCATCCCGGTTTCCCCATGGTGCTGGAGCGCGTGGCCGAAGCCTGGCGGCAGGACCGCGACCGCATCGTGGAATCCAGCCGCGCGGCCATCGAGCAGTTGACCAAACAGTCGGCGGTGGCGGCCGCCGGGCCGGGTTCCGCGCTACGCCCGGATAAAGACACGCTGGATGCCGGCTTCTACGTTTTCCGGCGCAGCTTCGATGCGCGTTACGGGGGCTTCGGGGAGGCGCCCAAGTTTCCGCGTCCCGTCGCGCTGAATTTCCTGTTGCGCTACTATGCCGGCGCCAAGAGCCAGGAAGCGCTCGACATGGCGGCGGCCACTCTGCGCGAAATGGCCAAGGGCGGCATGTACGATCAGCTTGGCGGCGGCTTCCACCGCTATTCGGTGGACGCCCGCTGGTTCGTCCCGCACTTTGAAAAGATGCTCTACGACCAGGCGCAATTGGCAGTCTCGTATCTGGAAGCGTTTCAGATCACCGGCGACGCGTCCTACAGCCAAACCGCGCGCGGCATTCTGGATTACGTGCTGCGCGACATGCGCGACCCGGACGGCGGCTTCTATTCCGCCGAGGACGCCGACAGCGTGATCGACCCGGCGCATCCCGAGGAGAAGGGCGAAGGCGCGTTCTACGTCTGGGCGCAATCGGAAATCGAGACCGTGGCCGGCCAGCCCGCGGCCGAGTGGTTCTGCCACCGTTTTGGGGTCGAGCCGGACGGCAACGTCCGCAGCGATCCGCACCAGGAATTCACCGGCAAGAACATACTCTACCAGGCGCCCGAGGTGGAGGACCCCGCGCGTCTCGCCACTATTCTCGAAACCTCGCGCAAACTGCTGGAAGCTCGCGGCGCGCGGGTTCGCCCGCACCTCGACGACAAAGTCCTGACCGCCTGGAACGGACTCATGATTTCCGCGTTCGCCAAAGCTGGCGCGGTGCTGGCGGAGCCGCGCTACACGGATGCCGCACGGCGCGCGGCGGATTTCCTCTCGCGCCGCATGTACGACGCGGGGTCCGGCATTCTGCTGCGGCGTTACCGCCAGGGCGAAGCCGCCATCCCCGGTTTTTTGGACGACTACGCGTTCTTCGCGCAGGCGCTGCTGGATCTGTACGAAACCAGCTTCGAGTGGCGCGACCTGGAACTGGCCATACGGCTCACGGAAAAGATGGCGGAACTGTTCGAAGACCGCGAACACGGCGCATTCTATAGCACCGCCGCGGGCGATCCCACGCTGGTGATGCGCATCAAGGAAGACTATGACGGTGCGGAGCCTTCCGGCAACTCCATCGCCGTGCTCAACCTGTTGCGTCTGGCGCAGATTACGGACCGCGCGGATTTTCGCGCCTCCGCCGCGCGCTCGCTGGAGGCCTTCGGATCGCGCATGGTGGCCGCTCCAGTGGGCGTCCCGCAAATGTTGGTGGCTTACGAATTCAGCATTTCGAAACCCAAGCAGATTGTTTTGGTGGGCGAGCGCGATGCGCCCGACACACGCCAGTTGCTTGCCGCGCTGCACTCCCGCTTCGTTCCCCATGGCATCGTGCTGCTGGTGAATCGGGAATCGCGCCAGGTGTTGGCCCGCTACATTCCATCCGTTGCGGAGATGACCGCTATCGGCGGACAGGCCACCGCCTACGTCTGCGAAGACTACGCCTGCAAGCTGCCCACCGCGGACGTGGCGGCGTTCGCCCAGTTGTTACAATAGGAGATCACCCAAATAACAGGAGGAAAAATGGAACGACCAGGAGCAACAACGCTGCGCGGAGATCCCAAGACGTTGATCGGGCCGGAACTGAAACCAGGCGACCCGGCGCCCGATTTCGATGTCGTGGACAGCAATCTGAAGCCGGTTTCCCTTGCCAGCACCGGAAACCACGTGCGTATCTTCAGCGTGATTCCGTCGCTCGACACGCCGGTGTGCGACGCGCAGACCAAGCGGTTCAACGAAGAGGCCGCCAAGCTGCCCAGCGTGGATATCTTCACAGTGAGCATGGATCTTCCTTTCGCGCAGAAGCGCTGGTGCGGCGCTTTCGGAGTCGACAAAGTCAAGATGCTGTCGGACCATAAAGACGGCTCCTTCGGCAGCCACTATGGCACGCTCATCAAGGAATTGCGTATTGAGAGCCGCGCCATCTTCGTGGTGGGCAAGGACAACACCATCAAACACGCGGAGTATGTGAAGGAAGTCGGGGATTTCCCGAACTATGAAACCGCGCTGGCGGCGGCGCGCGGGGCATCGTAGCAGCCGTGGTCCCGCTTACTGACGGTCGCGGCTCAGTACCGAGCCGCGACCGTCAGGGAGCGGTGCGTTGTGACTTGAGGCAACCCTGAGTACGGATTCCCCAACCCCGGTCCTCGCCGAACGAGTCCTGGCTCGGGCGGTGGGAAGCCCCCTGGTACGCGGCGGTCTGACCATCGGGGCCGGCATCGTCACCGGCAATATAATCGGCTTCGTGCGGGTGGCTCTCACCGCCTATTTGCTCGGTACGCACTCGCAGGCGGACTCCCTCGCCGTAGCCGTGGGCCCGCTGGATGCGTTGAATTCCGTGCTCATCAACACCATGGTGTTCGCCTTCGTGCCCATGCTCACCGCGCGGCAGGGCGCCGATCGCACCGTGCTGTTCCTGAAGCTGAGCCAGTGGTTCGCCTGGCTGTTCTCGCTGTTGACGCTGGCCATCGTGGTGTCCGCGCCGTGGCTGATCGCCGTGCTGGCGCCGGGTCTCGACCCGCGCTATTATCACACCTCCGTCACCATCTTGCGCATCGCGGCGTTCTCCATCATGGCAGCCGGATCGGCGGCCATTAACTGCGCGTTGTTATATACGGACCGCCGATTCGCTCCTTTCGCTTTCTATCAGGCTTGTCTCAACGTGTTCACCGTCGCCGGCGCCGTGAGCTTGTGGCGCGTGCTGGGGGTCTATGGGTTCGCCATCGGCTACACGGCGGGCGCGTGGACGCAGTTCGCAGTGGTGCATTTCTGCGCGCGCGCCGGTCTGGAAACCCGCAACCTGCCGCCCTTGAAAGTGCATTGGCGCGAGATACTCGGCCGGCCCCTGGCGGTCTCGCTGTACGCCGTCAGCCTGGCGGCGAATATCGTTTTCACGCGCGCCTGGGCCACCCACATCGGGCCGGGCATGGCTGCCGCGCTGGACTATTGCATGCGCGGCGTGGGCGTCCCGTTGGCGTTCCTGGTCAGTCCGATTTCCAATTCCCTGCTGCCGGAGATCGCCCGGCTGCGCAGCCAACTGCGGCTGCGCGAAGCCTTTCGCTTGATCGACCGAACGCTGGTCCTGGCGGCGCTGGCGGCCGTTGCCGGATGCGGAGTCGCCCTGGCTTTGCGCCAACCCGCGATCGCCATCCTGTTTCAACGCGGCAACTTTACGGCGGAATCCACCAGCCTGGTATCCACCGTTTTCCTGAGCCTGGCGCCCAGCCTGATCGGCTGGAGCCTGCTGGAGTTGACCGGACGCGCGCTGTTCGCGCTGGACCGTCCCGCGCTAGCGCTGTGCGCCTCGTTCATCCCGGTGCTGGTCAACGTGGCGCTGACACTTTGGTTGCACTCGTGGCAGCCGCAGTTGATCGGATTGGGGGCGTCGGCGGGATTTATGGCGGGATTCCTGGCGCTTATCGCCGCGGCGCACGCCAGCCGGAAACGGTGGATGGTGGCGCAATTCTGATTGTGATACTATCTGTAGTATCAGCCAGGCGAACGCGAGCTGCCCGCCGGCTTTCTAAATATATAACCATTACTGCGTGCCGACCGCCTCGGTGAGTGTGACGCGCTTAGGAGAACAAGATGAAGATGGGAATCCAGGAAAAAAATGGCAGACTTGAAGCAGATCGAGAAGCGAATTCGCGAGTTGGCGGGACGCAGACGTCAAGCTTGCGGAAATTGGATGGGTCGTTAACCAACTTCGATTGAATGGTTACGACGCCGGATCTCGCACCAATGGCCATCAGACAATCTTCCGGGTCGGGACAAGGAGATTCGGCGTATGCGGCCACCATCCAGGAAGCAAGCAGGTGAAGGCCTGTTACGTTGACGAGTTTGTCGATGTCATGATCGACATAGGTCTCTACGATGAATAAAACCGTGAAGAACGTTGCCCACTATATGACCCTGCCGTACACGACCGTGCTGCGTCGCGATGAGGATGACGATGTGATCGCGCGCGTCGAGGAACTGCCCGGTTGCGTCGCCCATGGCAGCGACGAGGCAGAGGCGATCGGGAATCTGAGAGAAATGCAGAAGCTCTGGCTGGAGGACTGTGTCGAGACTGGGCAAGTGGTTCCCGTGCCCGCGCCGGAATCGGTGTTGCCGAGCGGGAAATGGGTGCAACGAGTTCCTCGGAGTTTGCACCGGCGGCTGGCCCAAATGGCCAAGCACGAGAACGTTAGCCTTAATCAGTTGGTCACCTCACTGCTCGCGCAGGCCGCTGGCGGAGACGTTTGGGAAAAGCCCGCCGGGAGCCTGCCGGAGCGCCATTTCGCTCGTGAGGCCGCGCCACCGCGCCTTCACGGGCTCAGCCGGAAAAACGGAGAGCGCCGGCGGTAGAGGCGATTGCAGTCCGCTCCGGTCTTGACCGCCGTTTTGGTCAGCCTCACTCCACCGGCCCCCTGCCCAGCCGCTCATACTCCGCGTTGAACTCACACCCCAGCAGCGCGACGGCGGCCACCAGGTACATCCAGATCAGCAGCGCGATACTGGCGCCGATACTGCCATACACCACGTTGTAGTGCGCCACGTGCCGCACGTACCAGCCAAAACCGTTGGTGGCCAGCATCCAAAGGACTGCGGCCAGAGCCGCGCCGGGGAATAGCGCCGTGAAGCGCTGCCTACGCTTCGGCCCGAAGTAATAGAGCAGCATGGTTACCAGGATGGTGGTGCCGAACGCGACCGCGTAGCGCGCCAGGCGGCTGAGCAATTCCCAGGCCCAGGCCCAGGGATTCCACAAGGGGTCCACCTTGATCCAACCCAGGACCGCATTCTCCACCTGAGTGCCGAACAGCAGCAGCGCGGAAGCCGCCACCAGGGGCACCGCGGACACCAGCACCAGCGAGGTCGCCACGGCCGTGTTTTGCCAGAAGTTGCGGCTGCGCGGCACACGGTACGCAGCCTGAAAGCCTTCGATGAGGCTCTTGAAGACGCTCGAAGCCGCCCATAGCGAAACCAGCGCAGCCACCGCCAGCACCAGCCACGGACGCGTGCCGCGGGCCTGAAACTGGCGCATGACCAGGTCTTCGGTTCCGGGCGGGACTACCTGGGCAAGGAAGCTCTCGATGGTGTCGTGGACGAATTGGGCGCGCGTCTGTAACAGTATGGCGGCCGCGGACGTCAACACCGGGAAAAAAGACAGCAGCGCCGAGTAGGCTGCGCCCTTCGCGATGCTGAAGCAATTGTCGTCCGCCGCTGCAACCACGCTTCGCTGCAGCAGGTAGGGAAACGTCTTCCAGGTAGGGGGCACAGAACGGGGCACAGAGCCAGTATAAACGGTGTACTAGTCTCGATCGCGGGCCGCAGTGACACCACGGGATTCGTGCTGAGTCTTACAGACAGCGCGCCACGGCCGGCGACCGGCTCAGTCTCTGGTGAAAGCCCGGACCTAACCGGCCTACTTGGCTTCTTGAGCTTTCCGGTAAGCCGCCCAGCGCTTCTTCGTGGCCGCTATGATACGAGCCCGCCCCGCCGCGCTGATGACGCGCTTGTGCGGCTTGGGCGCGGCCGTCTTGGTCCCGTGCTCGGCCTTGTAAACAGCCCACCTCTTCTTTTGGGCCAAAGCGATGCGCCGACGGGCGGATGCGCTCATACTGCGTTTCTTAGGTGCGGCCGAGCCAGTAGCGGCGGCGGCGGGAGTTGGCCGGGAAGCCGCATTCCCTCCGATCTGGCTGCGCAGATCCGCTATCTTCTGCTCAAGCTGGTCTCGTTTCTGCTGGAAGCCGATTAAAGCAGCTTCGAGTAGTTCAGTGTCTTGCTTGGGTAATCGTGGCATCAGCTTGATTATACCCATACTTATCCCGCGTTGTCTAAGACTTTTCGGTCACTTCGTCCAAAATGACCCATTTCGACTGGCGCGAGAGCGATAAAATACCAAGGTGGACCGCAGAAGGTTCCTCGGCATGGTGGCCCCCGTGGCCATTCGAGATAGGCTGGCTGGGGCTGTCTCTATCCCGATCGTCGACACTCATATCCATCTCTTCGACACGGCCCGTCCACAGGGTGTGCCATGGCCGGACAAGAATGACGCGGTACTCTACAAGCCGGCTTTGCCCGGCAGATATCGCAAGGTCACTCAAGGTCTCGGCGTCGTCGCCGCCATCGAAATTGAATGCAGCCCCTGGCTGGAGGACAATCAGTGGGTCTTGGATGTGGCTGCCAAAGACTCGATCGTCGTCGGCGTTATTGGAGACCTGGAACCCGGTCGTCCGGGGTTCCGCGCTCAGTTGGAACGTTTCGCGCGCAACCCGCTGTTCCGGGGTATCCGGTATGGCAACCTGTGGGGCCGGGATCTCGGCGCGGAATTGGAGAAGCCGGAATTCATCCGCGGACTCACAGCGTTGGCCCAGGCCGGCTTGGCGCTCGATACCGCCAATCCTACCCCGGCGCTCATGGCGGACGTGGCGCGGCTGACCGATCGCGTTCCCAACCTGCGCGTCATCCTGGATCACCTGCCACAACTCGATCTTTCCACCGCCAACCTGCGGGAGCTTGGCAAACGTCCGCAGGTCTACGCCAAGGTTTCCGGAGTGCTAAGACGCGTGTCGGGCCGGGTGCCTCTCGATACGAACTTCTACCGGGGCAGACTCGACGAGATCTGGGACGTCTTCGGCCCGGACCGGCTGATGTATGGCAGTGACTGGCCGAACAGCGATCCGTTGGGGACTTATGCGCAGGTTCTGCAGATTGTGCAGGAGTACTTTCATGCCAAGGGAACCGCGGCCGCCGAGCGATACTTCTGGAAGAATTCGGTCGCGGCATATCGCTGGATCAAACGGGATGCGCACCAACCTGGGCCGGTCTGAGGCCGCCTGACCGCGCGGTACTGGTTGCCTGCCAGTACGATCCACGCCCTCGTACTGCCCTCGGGACTCTTGTTTTACCTCCGGAAATGCCGCACACTTCAATTTCGAAGCACATTATCGGAGGACATAAAGACTATGACATTTCTAGGAAGTAAGACCTTATCCCGCCTTGTACTGCCACTCGCGGCAAGTATACTGGGCGCCGCCATTTCGCTCGCCTCGACCCTGCCGCGCCCAGCCTCGACGCAACCGGCCGGCGAGACCACGGAGGCCGCACAATCCACGCCCCTGCCCAAAATGATGGATACCTCGGCCTCCTATGCGGACACCGGGAACGCCTCGCCGGCCACCGCCACCGAGCGCGAAACCGGCGCCGGTTCCCAGAGTTCTTCCGCGTCGATTCCCGCCCAGCATGCCAGGGTGGCCCCCGACGAACTGTCTGGCGGCCCCGTCGACAAATGCAAACCGATTCCGCCTCAAGGACACGTGCCGGAGCCTATGTCGATAATCCTGATGACCAGCGGCTTGCTCGGCCTCATCGGCGTGCGGCGCTTCAGGAAGTCGGCCGCCCGGCTTGGTTAGGGTTCCGGCCGGTCATCGCGCCAACGGCACGACCTTCGAGTCTACCTGGAATCTGCGGTAGTCACTCCAGGCGATCTCCTCATCCATGGCGATTTTCACGATTAAACCGAGCCTTCCGGCGCCCTTCATATACATGCGCTTGGGTAGCCACAATTCACCGCCGACCCGGGTCTGTTCGAAAACCAGCCTGGCGCCCGGGTTCAGGCGGGCCAGAAACAGCCCGAATGCGATCGTCTCGGTAGTCTCCGCTTCCAACCGGACCCACTGGTAGCTCGACTTATCTACCCAGATCTTCCCGCGTATTTTGGGCAGCGCCTTGGCGTCCCGGTCCTTCGGCCGATATCCCGCTTTAGACGAGCCGGCGATTACCCACGCATCGTGGCCGTCCACCTGCGCCTCTCCCTCGATGCGGAAATCGTAGGCCTCCGGTATCCGGAGCAGGAACTCACGTTCCTTGCGGCGGCGCATTTCGTAGTCCGCCAGCCGGCGCCGCTTTTCTTCCGGTGTTTCGCGCGCCAGCCTGGCGACGCTCTTGTCCAGTTTCTCCTGTTGCTTCTTCTGTTCGGCGGGTGGCAGCGTCTGGCCGTTACGCTCCAGCATGCGCCGGTACGGCTCGCCATCCACCATCACGGTTTCCCAGGCGCTCCGCTCCACCGATTTCACCTTGCCTTCGGAATCGAAGTGCCGCTGAGTGGAGCGCGCAACCCAGGTGTAGTCCTTCATGCGCAGCCAGTTCGCCTGGTCCAACTCCACCGACTTGCGCACGATTTCGCGCGCATCCTCCGCGGTGAGTCCGGTAGCCAGACCGGCGGCCGCCACAACTAATGCAATCAGTCGCAAGCTAGTTCGAAGAGCGGGTCCTGGAGGACCCGCGCAGACCTGGAGGTCCGCCCCACTTCTGCCTAATGGGTCAGATCGTACACGAAATAATCCACCGCGATGCGGTAGGCCAGTGACGCCCACTTCTCGTAATAGCGCGCGTCGTCGGACCATTCCCAGGCATCGCCCAGGTCCATGTTGTGGCAGATCGCCACCATCACCCGGCCCCTGTCGTCGTATATGGCGCGCCAGCGGGGCTGGTACCCGTCCTGCTCGTACGTCTTTCCGCTGTCGAAGTATTGCGCGCCCGGTACTTGAAACCGTTCGTCCAGATCGTAGACGGTGTGAAAGATCGCATCGCTATTGGGGATCTCCACAATGGACCGGTCGGGAAAAACCTTGCGCATGCTTTCCACGAATACATTCCACTCCTTGGTGCCGTGGAAATCGTCCACCATCAGGAACCCGCCGCGCAAAAGAAACTCTCGAAGCTGCCGGGCCTGATCGTCGGGCAAGCGCCAGTGTCCCACCTCGACGGCGTACAGCGTGGGCCAGTTGTAGACCTCGCCGCTGCCATCCAGGCTCACCACCTGCTCGACGGAGCGTGTCTCGATACGGGTCAGCCGGCGTATGCCCGCCATCAGATGGCGGTCCGAGCGCGGATAGTCCATCGTCCAGTAACCCGGAAACGGCTTCCCGTCCCGCATGCGCAGGTCGACGAACGGATAACCATAGATATCCGGATAGCGCAGCCGGGCGCGGGTCCACTCGGTCTTCTGGTTCCAATCCGTGGGGATGGGGAAGTTCTCGTACTCCAGCGCGGGATATTCCTTGAAAGGCGCTTGGGCCCGCAGGAAACCCCAGGCGGCCACTCCCAGGAAACCCACGCCAAGGGCGGTGCGGAGACGCATAAGCGGCAGCGATTTGAGAATACCACAGCGGGGAAGCGGAGCGGAGACGGGGGAATGGCGGGGCGGGGCCGGACGGCGCCCTGCGCAGCCGGGACTTGGCTTCCTGCTCGTTATCTTAAGTTATCGCCTGCGTGTTATCCGATATGAGCGTGACTTCCGGGGAGCCCATCTTGTAATGTTGAGGGGAACGGATTTTCGGGAGACAACATGCCGCACTGGAAGAAACTATGGCTCAGTGAAGAAGGCCAGGACCTGACGGAATACACGCTGTTGGTGGCTTTCATCGCAACGCTGTTGATTGGGGCCTGTGTATCCGGGCCGATGAACAGCGTCAGCAAAATCTGGACCCAAAGCAACAGCGAATTGAGCACCGCCGTAATCACCGCCGCTTCCTAATCGCCTGGACAGCCGCCACCGCCACATGGGCGTGGAAACCCTGAAGGCGCGGCGGGCGGCCTGCCCTCCGAAAAACCGCTATATTCGTCTTTGTGAGGTATTTTCTCCGCCGCCGGCAGCCCCCGGTCTCGCGAATTCTGCTGGTTGAGAGCGGCTCGCGTCACTTGATCGAGCGAGTGCTTCCGGGCTTGCGCCAGACCTACGGCGATGGGGTGCCCATCGATCTGGTCACCTGTTACACCGGCGCGCCCGCGGACATCAGTGCGGTCCACCGCGTCACGGACCATCGCGGACCCGACGGACGCCGCAAGCTCTATCGCGCTCTCGCGGCCAACCGCTACTCCATCATGGGAATGCTCTGTTCCGCCGAGCCGATCATGACCAAGTGGAAATGGGCGCTGGCCGCGCGCCTGCCGGCCAAGATCTTCGTCATCAACGAAAACGGCGACTACTTCTGGCTTGATCGCGGCCATTGGCGCGCCATCCTGCACTTCGCCCTGTTTCGCGCCGGGCTCACCGGTTCGGGGGCCTTTCGCACACTCGGGCGCCTGCTCGTATTTCCGTTCACTTTGTCGTATCTGTTACTCTATGCATCGACCGTTCATATTCGCCGCGCATGGCGCACGGCTCGCACAGAGGTTACCCATGAAAGCCATTCAAGTTAAAGAAACCGGCGGACCGGAAAAGATGGAGTTAGTCGATCTGCCGCAGCCCGTCGCCGGACCGGGGCAGGCGCTAGTGAAGATCGCCGCTTCCGGCGTCAACTTCATCGACGTGTATTTTCGCGCCGGGTTGTACAAGGTCGAGTTGCCGGCCACGCTGGGATCGGAAGCCGCGGGCACGGTGGAGTCCGTCGGCGCCGGTGTCACCGAGTTCGCGCCCGGCGATCGCGTGGCCTATGCCATGGCGCGCGGTTCCTATGCCGAATATGCGGTGGTCCCCGCCGCGCAATTGGTGAAGATCCCGGCGGCCATCGATTTCCAAACGGCTGCCGCGGCCATGCTGCAGGGCATGACCGCGCACTATCTGACACATTCCACTTTCGCGCTGAAGTCCGGCGACACTTGCCTGGTACATGCCGCCGCGGGCGGCGCCGGATTGCTGCTGGTGCAGATGGCCCGCCGCATCGGCGCGCGCGTCTTCGGCACCGTCTCCACCGAAGCCAAGGCGCAGCTTGCCAGACAGGCCGGCGCCGACGAAATCATTTTTTACACTCAGCAGGATTTCGAGGCCGAGGTGCGCCGGCTCACCGGCGGACGCGGCGTCGACGTAGTCTACGACTCGGTGGGCGCCACCACCTTTGCCAAGAGCCTGGGCTGCTTGCGCCCGCGCGGCATGCTGGCGCTGTTCGGGCAATCCAGCGGCCCGGTTGCTCCCTTCGATCCGAACATCTTGAACGCCAAGGGGTCGCTCTTCCTCACCCGGCCGAGCCTGGCGCATCATTTGGCGACCCGCGAGGAACTTCTGTGGCGCGCGGGCGATGTATTGGGCTGGATCGCATCCGGCGAGCTGCGGATTCGCGTGGACCGCGTGTATCCGCTGGCCGAGGCGGCCGAAGCCCATCGCGCCCTGGAAGGGCGCCATACCGCCGGCAAACTCCTCCTGATCCCCGCATAGCTCACTCGCGATGAGCACTCAGACCAGGTTGACGCTCTCTTCGGTCCTGGTGATGACGGCTATTGTCGCCATCATTTCGATCCTCGATCTGGGCTATCAGATGGACGCGCAGTATCGGGTCACCCTGGAACAGGCCGAGTTGCTGAAGCGCCTTGCGTCGAACGCGATCGTCGACGCGCTGAACAGCGATCGCCAACATCCCTGGCGCGAGACCCTGCGCGCCTCCAAGCTGGAACATAACCTGCTCGACATCATGAGCTCGTCCCACGCTCTGCTGGAGATCGCCGTTTGCGACAACAATAATGAGATCCTCATAGACAGCGACCCCAAATCGAAGGGGAGGAATTTCCCGCACTATGCGGATTTCGGGCCGATCGTCGACAACACCAACTGGCTGCAGAAGGTGAAAGTCCTCAACAAGCGAACTTACTACCAGCTCGAACAGCAGTTGGGCACCCCCGGAAGACCGGAGCTTTATGTGCGGGTGGTCATCGACCCGGGACTGATTAAGGCGAAAGACATCATGCCCACGCTGAAGAAAAGCGCCAGCGTGGCTCTGGCGTCGGTGGCCGGGGCGCTCTGCATTACGCTTCTGTTTTCGATCATCGCTTTCCGGCCACTGGGCCGCCTGGGACACCTGCTCGACCTGGTGGCCAAGGACGAATACGATCCGAACGCCCTCGCGCTGGTCTCGCGCGCCCGCGCCGATGAGTTCGGCATCATGGCCACCAAGGTCAATCTTCTGGGCCAGCGGCTGCGCGGCGCGCAGTACGATTTCTCCGATCTGCGCGGCAACTTCGAGCGGCTCCTCGATCAACTGGAGGACGCCGTGCTGATGTTCGGACGCGACCGCCGCCTGGTGGTGGCCTCCGGCGCGGTGGAGAAGTTTCTGGGCAGAGTGCGCGCCGACCTGGTTGGCCTCTCGCTGCCGGAAGTTTTCCCGCCCAACACCACGCTCGGGCTGATGCTGGCGCAGGCCGCACAAACCGGCCGTCCCATCCGCAACCGGCGCGTGCCGATCGCCAGCCGCGATGGTTCCGGCGCATTCGTGGCGTTGCTCTCGGTGGATATCCTGGAGCCCCTCGGCGCGGGGAACAATCCGGGCCGCGGCACCGGCCTGCTGGTGCGCTTGCGCGATCCGGAAGCCGCCCGCCAGGTCGGCCGCCAACTGCAGACGGCAGACCGCCTGGCCGCCATCAGCCGCATCACCAGCGGCGTCGCGCACGAGGTCAAGAACCCGCTCAACGCCATCCTGATGCACGTGGAGCTGGCGCGCATGAAGCTGGCTCGCGAAGACACCGATGTAGCTCCGCAAATGGAAATTATCTCGCGCGAAATCCTGCGCCTGGATCGCGTGGTAAAGACTTTCCTGGATTTCACGCGGCCCGTGGAACTGCACGCGGCGGAGGTGCCGCTGGATTCCTTTGTGCGCGAAATCGTGGACTTGGCCGCTCCCCAAGCCGAGGCGGCCGGCATCCGCGTTTCGGTCGGCGCGGATACGGAAGCCGCCAACATCCGCGTGGATGCCGACCTGATGAAGCAGGCCATACTGAATGTGGTGGTCAACGCCATTCAGGCCATGCCGCACGGCGGCGAACTGCGGATCGAGTGCGCGGTGCGCGACGAAGAGGCCGAGATTCGCATCAGCGACACCGGTGTGGGCATCCCTCCGGAGCTGCGCGACAAGATCTTCCGGCTCTACTACACCACCAAACCCGAGGGATCCGGCATCGGACTGGCCATGACGTTCCGCATCGTCCAGTTGCACGATGGCTCCATCGATTTCACCAGCGAGCCCGGCAAGGGCACTACCTTCGTTTTGCGGCTGCCCCTTTCGGTGTAATCATCAGTTTCGTCGCCTGCCGCGACGCATTGTGGGGCAGGCTCTCAGCCTGCGGCGGCCTCCCAGGCCGCCTCTTCCCCCAACGGTTTGCGGCTTGCCGCAATGCGGGGCAGGCCCCCGGCCGGGGTGCCCCTTGGGCCCGGCCTCTCAGGTGGCCTGGCCGCGGCCGTGCCAGCATCCTCCAGGACCCGCAATGCTACAATCGAAGTTCCCACCTCGATGCGTTGGCCACTTCATGAATCGCGCTCGTTTGCGTTCCTCCGCGCGGTGCTCATCCTGGCGATCGTGCCGCTAGTGGGATGCACGCTGGGTGCCAGCAAACAAGCCGCTGTGCCGCCGCCTCCCAGCCCTGCCGCCGTCCAGCCGCCCGCACCCGAAGCGCCGCCCCTCTCCATCCCGCAAACCGCCGTGACGCTTCCCGGCTACCAGGAGGTCAACCCGGATGCCATCCCGCAGGTGACCACGGCCCAGGTTCCCGCGCCCGAAAAACCGGAGACTCCGCCGGCTGCTATCCGCACCAAGCCCCGAATCGCCGCCGGTCCGCCGAAGCCGGAGCCTGAGGACGAACCCGAGACCCCGGCCGCTCCTGCCGTGCCGGAGCAAGCGCCCATCCAGCCCATCTTGACCGGCGAGGAACAAAAAAAGATTCAGGACGCCATCGACGTGCGCAAGCGGCAGATCGACGAGAAGCTCAACCGCGCCAAGGTACACCCATCGAGCCACGATCAACCCCTTGTGGAACGCATCCGCTCTTTCCTGGAGCAGTGCGCCGAAGCGGAAAAGCGCGGCGACTTCGCACAGGCGGATGCCTTGTCCGACCGCGCTTTGATCCTGGCCCGGGAACTCCAGGGTGAATAACGAATTCGCCGAGCGCCGCCGCCTGATCGGCGCTGGACTGGAGAACCGCGAACTCGACGCCATGCTGGTCGCCTCGCCCGCCAATGTCCGCTACCTGACCGGCTTCACCGGCAGTAACGGGGCCGTGCTGGCGCTGCCCGGCGAACGAATCTTCTTCACCGACCCGCGTTACGCTATTCAATCCCGCCGCGAAGTTTCCTGCCGCACGCAGGTGTGCAAAGGTCCCATTCTGCCGGCTGTGGCAGCCGTGGTGGCCGCCAGGCGTGTCCGGCGGCTGGGCTTCGAGCGGGCGCATCTGTCCTACGACGGCTTCGACCTGCTGCGCGCCAACATGCCGGTGAATACGTCGCTGGAGCCGGTTTCCGGCTGGCTGGAAGAGCATCGCATGGTGAAATCGGAATCCGAAATCGAGCTGATCCGCCGCTCCGTCGCGACCAATTCCAAAGCGTTCGAGCTGGCCGCGCGGCGCATCCGGCCAAGCATGCGCGAGCGGGATCTGGCCGCCGAAATCGACCACCAGATGCGCCGCCTGGGCGCCGAGAAGCCGTCGTTTGAAACCATCGTGGCCTCGGGCGAGCGGTCGGCGCTGCCGCATGCGCACCCCACCGGCGCGGCCCTGAAAGCAGGGCAACTGGTGCTGATCGATATGGGCGCGTTCCAGGATGGGTACGCCAGCGACATGACGCGCATGCTGTTCCTGGGCGCTCCCGGCGCGCGCGTCAAACGCTTGTATCGCGCCGTGCTGGAGGCGCAATTGGCCGCCGTCGACGCCGTGCGGCCAGGGGTCACCGCCGCGCACGTGGACCGGCAGGCGCGCAAGGTTTTGAAGGCTTACAAGCTGGACCGCGCGTTCGTGCATTCCACCGGTCACGGCCTGGGACTCGAGATTCACGAACTGCCGCGCATTGGCAGGAAGGACAAGACACCGCTCGCCGCCGGCATGGCGATTACCATCGAGCCGGGCGTTTATCTGGAAGGGGTCGGCGGCATCCGGATAGAGGACACCGTGGTGGTCACGCCCACGGGCTGCGAGGTGCTGACGCCCACCAGCAAAGAGTTGCGCGTTGTGTAGTTTGTGGGGCGGCCAATCCTGGCCGCAGCCGCCTTTCAGGCGGCTTGCCTCGTACATTCTTGAGAGCATAGCTTTGCGGCCGCGGGGCAGGAATTTCGGCGGCGAAGCGCGTACCGGCGGCAGGCCGCCAAAAGGCGGCCCGCAGCCAGGATTGGTCGCCCCACAAAACTGCTAAGCTAGTCAATTGCCATGACCGTAGACGAGATCCGCGAGCTCATCAACCTCGCAACCGAAACCGCCATCGACGAGTTGGAGGTGCAGCGCGGCGACAACCGCGTGCGCATTCGCCGCTCCGTTGCCGGCCACCAGGGGCTTGTATTGGCGCAATCCGTCCCCCATCCGGCCGCGCCGCCCCAGGCGGAGGCGGCTTCCGGGCTCGCCAGCCCTCCCGCGGCTGCCAAAGAACCGCCCAAAGACCCCGGCCCCGATCCGAACCTGCTGCTGGTCCGCTCCCCCATCGTCGGCACTTTCTACGAATCCTCCGCGCCCGGTTCGCCTCCCTTTGTGCGCGTGGGCGAGCGCGTGCAGCCAGGCAAGGTCTTGTGCATCATCGAGTCCATGAAGCTCATGAATGAGATCGAGGCAGAGGTTTCCGGGATCGTCGAAAGCAAGCTGGTGATGAACGGACAGCCCGTGGAGTACGGGGAGGCGTTGTTTGCCATCCGCTCCAATTAAGAAAATCCTCATAGCCAATCGCGGCGAAATTGCTCTGCGCATCGTCTGCGCCTGCAAGGAACTGGGCATCCGCACCGTGGCGGTCTATTCCGAGCCCGACCGCCACAGCCTGCACGTGCGCTTTGCCGACGAAGCCGTCTGCATCGGTCCGGCCAAGAGTTCGCGCAGCTACCTGGACATCCCCTCGATTATCAGCGCCGCCGAAATCACGGGCGCCGACGCCATCCATCCCGGCTATGGTTTCCTGAGCGAGAATGCGGGCTTCGCGGAGGTGTGCGAAGTCTCCGGGCTGAAGTTCATCGGGCCGCGCCCGGACGTGATCCGGCTGATGGGCGTGAAGGAGCGCGCGCGCGCCTTCATGCGCGACGCGGGTGTGCCCATTTTGCCCGGCTCTCCCGGCATCCTGCAGACGCCGGAGGAAGCCGTCCAGGTCGCGGGCGAGATCGGGTTTCCGGTGATCCTGAAGGCGTCGGCGGGCGGCGGCGGACGCGGCATGCGCATCGTGAACGAGGCGTCCGAATTGGAACCGTTGTTCAATTCCGCGCAGCAGGAAGCCGGCGCGGCCTTCGGTTGTCCCGACGTCTACCTGGAGAAATATGTCCGCGCGCCGCGCCACATCGAATTCCAGGTGCTGGCGGACGAGCGCCGGCGCGTGGAGATCCTGGGCGAGCGTGAATGCAGCATCCAGCGCCGCCATCAAAAGCTGCTGGAGGAGTCGCCGTCGCCGGCCATGTGGCCCGAACTGCGCGCCTCCATCGCCGCGAAACTGAAGGAAGCGCTGGCGGCCGCCGGCTACACCAACGCGGGCACCGTCGAGTTCCTAATGGACGAAGACGGCCAGTTGTACTTCATGGAAGTCAACGCGCGCATCCAGGTGGAGCACCCCGTGACCGAATTCGTAACCGGCATCGACCTGGTGAAGAGCCAGATCCGCATCGCCGCGGGCGAGCCGCTCGACCAGGTGATCGAGCTGCCGGTCCAACTGCGCGGGCACGCCATCGAGTGCCGCATCAACGCCGAGAATCCGGTGACCTTCACGCCGTCGCCCGGACGCATTACCGGGTTCCACGTCCCCGGCGGCATCGGCGTGCGCGTGGATACCATGGCGCACACCGACTGCGTGATCACGCCCTACTACGATTCGCTGGTGGCCAAGCTGATCGTGTACGGCGCCGACCGCGCCGAAGCCATTCACCGCATGCAGCGCGCGCTGGAAATGTTCGTGGTGGAGGGGATTCACACCTCCATTCCGCTGCACCAGCGCATCCTGGCCGACGCCGATTTCCAGGCCGGGCGTTTCGATACCAACTTCATCAAAAGGTTCATGCCGCCGGAGCGTGGCGCGCGCTAAGCTGGGCCTAATGCGCCTGCGCACCGCCAAGGACCGGCTCAAGGTCGAGCACAGCATCATCGACGGCGTACGCGAGATCCTGGAGCGCTTGCTGGCCGCCACTCCCGAAATTCGCTCCATAATCCCCGGCGTCATCCGTCCGGTGCGAGACGCCCGCGGCCCAGTGAAAGTGCGCATCACGGTGCCCGTGCAGAATGGATGGAAGGCCATCGCGTTGAGCGCCGGCGCCCGGCAGGAGCTTTTCATCAGCACGGCGCTTTCCCAGGAAGAAGTCGAGTTGGCGCTGGAGCGGGCCGGCGCGCTGCCGGGCTGAGATCCCGTGGTAGGGCGGTCCCCCTGGACCGCGGCCGACGCCCTCGTCGGCCTGTCGCGATCGTCAAAGGCCTTGATTCAGAGTGGGTCCAAGGGGACCCGCGCGGTTTGGAGGTCTGCCTGGGGGCAGCGACGTGCCAGTCACCCCAAATTCTGCTCGCATGGGCGATATTGAAAAGTGTGCGGCGATAGGCTCCCAGCCCTGCCTTCTGTCTTCTGCCTTCTGACTTCTGCCTTCTGACTTCTGCCTTCTGTCTTCCAGCCTTGCCCGCTCAGGTCAGCTCGGCGAAGGAAGAGGCAACCTGAACCAAGCTCTGCGCAGCGAGGCTCTCCGGTTGGAAGGTGACCACGGGACGCCGCGCCTTCTGTGCGGCGCTGCAGAGATCGCCGGCGGGAGGCACGGCCCCCCAAACCGGCACTCCGACCAATCTTTGCACTTCATCCACGCCGATAGGGCACGCCAGAGAAGCGCGATTCACCACTACGATTCCGATGCCCCCGCGCGGACCGAGGTCGGGCTGCCCGATCGCGCTCACCACTCGCCGCGCGCATTCCACCGACAATATCTCCAGATCTACAACCAGCCCGAGAGCGTCCAGCCGGGGCAGCGCGCTCTTCACCAACGGCGTCAAGGCCGACCCGAGGTCGAGGACCAGGTAATCCGCCTCGGCCTCCATGGCTTCCAACGCGCCGGCCGCCGTTTCGGGGGAGAGTCCGTCTTGCGCCAGAGCCAGGCGCAGCCCCGGAATCCCTTTTACCGGCCACAAGCCGTCCAGCGCGGCGCCCGGACGCTGCGCCGATTTGGCGGTAGTCCGAACGTGCAGCGCCAGCGTATCGTTGCCCGCGCCAAATTCTGCGAGGACCACCGCGCACTTCTCTCCCAGGGCCACGGCCATGTTCAAGGCGACGGTGGTGGCGCCCACGCCGCCCTTCGCGCCCAGCAACCCGATGATCTTGGTTTTGCGCGCCTCGCGGGCTGCGGGGCGCGGGCCGGACGTTTCCGCATGGCGGACGCCCGCCGCGACGATTCGCCGCAGGTCCGCCGTCCAGTCGCGCGACTCCGAAACAACGATGGTCTGCGTCCGCTTCGAAGCCCCGCGCAGCCGTTCCGGCAAATCCCCCAGGTCGTCGCCGCCGGGGCGGGTCGAAGCCGGATCGACGACCACGGCATCGATGTCGCCGCCGCCTACGCGCGCCAACGCCAGCGCGGCGTTTCTCAACCATTGCACGGACGCCGGCGGCTGGCTTTGGGCAACGCATTGCCGGACCTTTTCGGCCAAACCGGGGTCGCCGCCGACTACCAGGATACGCAGACCGTCGCGCTTTTGGTTCTCTATGAGCAAATGGCTGCCTCGTTGGCGCTGGGTTCCCGGCGCTTGCTCCCGGTCAGGAAAGACAGCAGGCCGGGAATCGTCCGCCTGCGCTTGAGCTCTTCGAGACCCAACAATTTACGCGCCACGTCTCTCAGATTTGAACGGAAGGCGCTGGACTCCGCCGGCGGCTTTCTTTCCAGGAGAGCGCTGGCCAGCGCCTCCCCGTCATATGGCAAGCGCGCGCACACTTCCACTCCGAAAAACTTAATCAGCTCGCTGGTGCTCAGCGTTTCCGCGGCTTCATCCACGCGATTCACAATGAGATGAACCCGTTCGCGGTCGACTCCGCCGGCGCCCAGCACTTCGACGGCGCGTTTGGCCTCATGCAGCGACGCGATGGAATCCGTGGTCACCAGGGCCGCTTCCGTGGCCAGCTCGAGCAGCGCCAGGTTGCCGCTTCGCAGCCTCCCTAAATCCAGCACCGTCCATCGATACAGCCCTTTTCCGAATTGGATCGCTTGCAATACGCTGGGCTGGTCCGTGTCGCCGCCATGGCCGAGGCCCGGCGACTGGACCACATGCACTCCCCCTACCTCCGTCACCAGGCTCTCCCAAAACGTGGCATCCAGGCGCTCCACGTTCTGCGCGGCATCCAGAATGGAAAGGCGGCTGGTCACTCCCATCAGGAACCCCAGCAGATCCGAATCCATGTCCAGGCCTGCCAGCAGCACCGTGTCGTTGCTCTGGAGCCGCAGTTCCGCCGCCAGCGTGCAAGCCACCGTGGTGGTCCCGGTGCCTCCCTTCGCCCCGATGACCGCCACCACCTTGCTTTCGATGTCGCCCGCCGCACCCGCCCCGGCCTGCCGCCGATGCCGCACCACCGCGTGCGATATGTTGCGCACCAGCAGGTCGCGCGTGCAGGTGCTCTTCACCAGGTAGTCTTCTCCGCCGTGGCGGATGGTCTGCAGGGCCATCGGCTCGCTATCGGCGGAACTCAGGACAATCACCGGAACCTCGGCGCACCGGCTGTGGAGAGCCAGGAAGGTCTCGATTCCATGGCTGTCGGGAAGGCCCAGATCGAGCAGCACGATGTCGATGCCCCCCCGCGCCAGACGGCTCAGGGCCGCGCTCAGCGATTCGGTCCAGCTCAGCGCAAATCCGGGATCCGGTCCGGCTCCGTCCAGCCACTGCTGGATCAGAGTTGCGTAATCGGGGTCGTCTTCGACGAGTAATACCGACAGGCGATTGGGTGGGCCATTCATCGATGCAACTGTTCCAATAGGTTATTCGGCACAATGCGCGATCGGCATTAGCCCGGCGCGACCCGTAAACCCCAGCATCGCCTTGGAGGGCGGCCAATCGTGGCCTGGGGCAAAATTGCCCGCCTTCCAATTGCAAATCTTCGCGACCTTCCATCATCTGCATGGCGGCTGGTCGCCTGGCAACTGGGTTGGGACGCCGCCGCCTTCCCCGGCCACGTCGGTGGGTTCTTCCACTTATACGTGTTGGCCCGCTGATGGGAGGCGCTCTCGCCATGAAGGGGCCATCGGGGATTCGGAAAATGCGGTGTCCAGGAAATAACTGGGCAGCAAATTTAGCTGTGGGGCAGGCCATCGTTTTTCGTGGCCTGCCGAGTTCGAGAGCCGTGCGCAGCATCCAGTTCATTGCGGACAGTACACCGGCAAATCCTTGCGGGTAACTTGTTACATCGCCTCTCTCGCATTAGCTACCGCTTGGGTTTGTACTCGACAAACAGTTCTGGAAACTGCTGCTTCAACGCGGCAATCTTCGGCCGATCGCAAACCTGGATATAAGGATTATCGGGATTATAGTAAGCGTAGTCCTGATGGTAGTCCTCTGCGCGGTAGAACGCCTTGAGGGGCGTCACTTCGGTCACGATTGGTTTTGGAAAAACTTTCTGCCGGTCTAGCTGCCCGATGTACGCATTCGCCAGCCGCTTCTGCTCCTCGTTCGTAAAAAAAATCGCCGACCGGTATGAGGTTCCCACATCCGGCCCTTGCCTGTTCAACTGCGTCGGATCGTGTGCGACCGAAAAGTAAACGCGCAACAATTGGCCATAGGTGATGCGCGATGGATCGTAGACTACCTCGACCGATTCCGCATGCCCGGTTGTCTCGGTAACCACCTGTCTATAGGAGGCGGTCTTGGCATCTCCACCGGAATATCCGGCGGCGGTGGACAGCACACCCTTCACGCGCTGAAACACGGACTGCACACCCCAAAAGCAGCCGCCGGCGAAGACGGCGGTTTCTTTTCCCGTCTTTGCGGCAAGGGGAACATCGGTGGATGGCGGCGGAATCGGCGGGTTGGGAGCGGCGAAATCCGTGCCGGCCGCCAGAAGAAGGCCGGCCGTCACATAGCGCAAGACAGTTCGAAAAAACATGAGCACCCCCTCGAGCCATTTTACTTCCCTGGGTGGCGTCCGCGAGGAGGTTCAGCCTGTTAAGCTATTCGAAAATGGATCGGCCCGCCTATTCGGAGCGCTTCACTTCGATTCTCGACCTTGCGCGCCAGTTGGCCTCCGCATCTTCGTCGCTTGAGGCGCTGCAGGGAGGAGTGGTCAAAGCCATTTCCGAACGGCTGCCGCATTATAACTGGGCCGGCTTCTACATGCTCGACCCGGCGGACCCCAAGATGTTGGTTCTGGGCCCGTTTGTGGGCGAACCGACGCCGCACGTGAGAATTCCTGTCCATCAAGGGATCTGTGGAGCGGCGGTAGCTTCGGCCTCGACCGTTGTCGTGGACGATGTCCATGCCGATCCGCGTTATCTGTCCTGCTCGATCAAGACGCGCTCGGAGATCGTAGTTCCCATATTCGTCCGGAACAAGGTTGCCGGCGAACTGGATATTGACAGTCACATTCCCGCGGCTTTTGCCGATTCCGACCGCGCCTTCCTGGAAGAACTAGCCCAAATTGTGGGGGACTATATCGCACACAGTCGGGATTCTGATTGACTGAAACGGTTAAGCACCGCCGGCCGCCTGCACCCCCACGGGTTGTTTGTTCTACGGTACACTGTCATCGAAAGAGGGCAATCTCGGGGAGAGGGCATAGGCCCCCTTAAAACACTCGGCTGGCATCGGGCCGCATCGATGCACCAAGGAGAATAGACCATGGCGTCTGCAATAGCTACTGTCGAAACCCCGGTCGCCATTAAAGCGACCAGACTGTTGATTAACAATCGCTGGGTAAACAGCGAATCCGGCCGGACATTCGCCACCACAAATCCGGCCACCGGGGAAGAAATCGCCCAGGTGGCAGAGGCCGATTCCGCCGACGTCGATAAGGCCGTCCGCGCCGCCCGCGCGGCCTTCGACGCTAGAAGCCCATGGCGGAAGATGCCCGCCGCCGATCGGGGCCGGATGCTCGGCCGGCTTGCCGATCTGATCGAGCAACACGCCGACGAACTGGCGTTGCTGGAATCGCTCGATAACGGCAAACCTTACCAGGTGGCCAAAGCCGCCGATCTGCCCCTTACCATCGCATGCTACCGATACTACGCAGGCTGGGCGGATAAGGTGCAAGGGAAGACCATACCGATCGCAGGCGATTACTTCTGCTACACGCGCCACGAGCCGGTGGGCGTGGTGGGACAGATCATCCCGTGGAATTTTCCGTTGCTTATGCAGGCCTGGAAGCTGGGCCCGGCGCTGGCCACCGGCAACACCGTCGTGATGAAGCCGGCAGAACAGACCCCGCTCAGTGCCTTGCGCGTTGGCGAGTTGATCGTGGAGGCGGGCTTCCCGGAGGGTGTAGTCAACCTGCTGCCTGGCTTCGGCCCCACAGCCGGCGCTGCCATCGCCAATCACATGGATGTGGACAAAGTGGCGTTCACCGGTTCCACTGAAGTGGGCCACCTGATCATGGAGGCTTCCGCCCACTCCAATCTGAAACGCGTGACCCTGGAACTCGGTGGAAAGAGCCCAAACATCGTGTTTGCCGACGCGGACATGGACCAGGCCATCGAAGGGTCGCATTTCGCGCTCTTCTTCAACCAGGGGCAATGCTGCTGCGCCGGCTCCCGGCTCTTCGTCGAAGACAAGTGCTATGACGAGTTCGTGGAAAAGAGCGTGGCTCGCGCCAAGGCGCGGAAGGTGGGCGACCCCTTCGACCCTTCCACCGAGCAGGGGCCTCAGGTTGACCAGGCGCAATTCGACAAAGTGCTCGGGTATATCGACTCCGGCAAGCGCGAGGGCGCGACCCTTCTATGCGGCGGTGGCCGCTGGGGCGACCGCGGCTATTTCGTCGAACCCACCGTATTCGCGGATGTACAGGACAACATGAAAATCGCCGAGGAAGAGATCTTTGGTCCGGTGATGAGCATCATCAGGTTCAAGGACATGTCCGAGGTTGTCGAGAGAGCCAACAGAACTATATATGGTCTGGCCGCCGCCGTATGGACTCGCGACATCGGCAAAGCGCACGCCATCGCCAACAGCGTACGTGCCGGCACCGTTTGGGTCAACTGCTACGACGTGTTCGACGCAGCGGCTCCTTTCGGCGGGTTTAAGCAGTCGGGCATTGGCCGCGAGCTGGGCGAGTACGGACTGCAGCAATATACGGAAGTGAAAACGGTCACCGTGAAGCTCTAATTTAGCCGTGGGGCAGGCCATCGTTTTTCGTGGCCTGCCATGTTCGAGAGCGGTGCGCAGACGACAAACAACGATCGTCTGCGCCACGCCGGGCAAAGGAACCATGCCTGCTTTGAAATAGACAGGCCGCGTTCCAGCAGCAGGACCGCTCCCTGACGGTCGCGGCTCTGTAACGTACGGGTAGCCGCTCCACTATAATTCAAAGAGGTGCGAAAGCGAATCCTCTACGTCTGCGGCATCGTCCTGCTGGCGATTTCGGTGGCGCTGGTAGTCTGGCAGGGTTCCTTCAATTTCGGCAAATACGGGCCCGCGGACCCGGAACAAACCTTCATCTTCTGGGCCATCTCCAGCCTGATCTTCGTGCTCATGGTCACGCTCGGCTTCATGCTGGTGCGCGCGGTCGTGAAGCTGTACATCGACCGGCGCAGCGGCCGCGAAGGCTCGCGCATCCAGACCAAGCTGGTCCTCGGCGCCCTGGCCCTCAGCATCACGCCGGCTCTGTTTCTGGTGCTGTTCAGCTACGAGGTGCTGAACCGCAATCTCGACAAGTGGTTCAGCCAGCCGGCCGAAGCGTCGCATCAGACCTTTGTCCAAATCTCCGGGACCTTGCAAAACGAACTCCGCGACGAAGCCGAGTTGCAGGCTGCTTTGCTGGCGGCGCAGCCCGAAACCCGCCTGCTGCTGGAACAAGGCGTGAAGACGCCCGGCTTTCTCCAGCGCTTCGCCAAGGATCAGGATCTGGCATCCGCGGCCATCATTCCGCTCACTGGAGACGCACCGCTGGATTCGATCGGGCCCTTTCCCATCCTGCCTTCGCGCGACAATCGGACCGTGCTCGCCCGGCACGCCGTCGAAATCGAGGGCGCACTGAGGGGCACCGTCGAACTGGCCTCCCGCGTGCCCATCGACATTACCGAAAAGCAGCGGGACATCGATAAATCGGTCCGCGCTTTCACGGAACTGGCCGGCTCGCGGCGCAACGTGCGCACCTTCTACCTGCTGTTCATGGCCATGATCACGCTCTTCGTGCTGTTCGTGGCCACCTGGATCGCGCTGTTTTTTTCCAAGCAAATCGGCATTCCGATCACGGCGCTGCTGCATGCCGCGGGCGAAGTCAGCAAGGGCAACCTGAAGCACCGCGTCAAGGTGCGCGCCATTGACGAATTGGCCAGCCTGGTGCGCGGCTTCAACGAGATGACCCAGGAACTGGAAGCCAACAGCCGCGAACTCGACGCGCGCCGCCGGTTCACCGAGGCCATCCTGGAGAGCATTCCCACGGGCGTCATCTCCATCGGCGCCGATGGCTACATCCGGCGCGTCAATCGCGCGCTGGGCCGCATGTTTCCGGCCGCGCAGTTGGCCACCGCCACGCGCCTGGAGGATCTGTTCTCGCGCGAAGACACGGCCGAAATCAAGTACCTGATGAAGCGCGCGCGGCGCACAGGCTTGGCGTCGCGCCAACTGGAGATGCGCAACGAGCGCCAGACCCTGCACCTGGCCGTGACCGTCTCGGCCCTGGAAGAGAAGCTGACTTCCGGATTCGTAATCGTGCTGGAGGACACCAGCGAATTGCTGCGCGCGCAAAAGGCCGCCGCCTGGCACGAAGTGGCGCGGCGCGTGGCGCACGAGATCAAGAATCCGCTGACCCCCATGGCGCTTTCCGCCGAGCGTCTGAGCCGCCAACTGGAACGTCTGCAGATTCCGCCGGAAAACAGCCGCATCCTGAACGAGTGCGCGAGCACGATTTCGCGTTCGGTCGAATCGGTGAAGACGCTGGTCGACGAGTTCTCGCAATTCGCCCGCTTCCCCGCCGCGCAGCCCGTGCGCAGCGATCTGAATGAGGTAGTGGAGGCCGCGCTGGCCGTGTTCCATGGCCGCCTCGATGGCATCGACATGCGCGTGCAGCTTGCCGGAGATTTGCCCCCGGTCAACATCGACAGAGACCAGTTCCAACGCGTGGTGGTGAACCTGGTCGATAACGCCGCCGAGGCCATGCAGGATGCGTTGGTGAAGCGCCTGCTCATTACCACCCAAGCGGGCGCCGCTGAAACCGTCGAGCTGCTCATCGCCGACACCGGCTGCGGCATATCGGCCGACGAGAAGGAGAAACTGTTCCTGCCCTACTTCTCCACCAAGGGCCGCGGTACGGGCTTGGGCCTTGCCATAGTCAATCACATCCTCTCCGACCACGGCGCGCAAATCCGGGTGGAGGACAACCAGCCCACCGGCGCGCGCTTCACCATTGAGATTCCGGCGCTGCTGGACGCCGATAACGGCGATCCCGCGCCGAAGCCGGTAGTGGTCACCGCATGAAGCCCGTCCGCATCCTGATCGTGGACGATGAGCCGGACATCCGGCGGTCTTTGTGCGGCGTGCTGGAAGACGAAGGCTACGCGGCGCACGCCGTGGAAAGCGGCGAGGCGTGTCTCGATGAATTGGGCCGCCAGGCCTGCGAGCTGGTGCTCCTGGACGTCTGGCTGCCAGGCATGGACGGCATGGAAACCTTGACGCGCATCCAGGAGATGCCCTTGCCGGAGCGGCCCGTAGTGGTGATGATCTCGGGCCACGGCAATATCGAAACGGCCGTGAAAGCCACCAAGCTGGGCGCGTTCGATTTCCTGGAAAAGCCGCTGACCATTCAGAAGATATCGGTGGTGGCCAAGAACGCGCTCGAGCACCGCCGCCTGCAGATCGAAAACAGCCGTCTGAAGGAAGGCACGGAATCGCGCTACCGCATCATCGGCG
>Ga0224555_1001805_pt1 | contig 27698 bp, 28 predicted proteins | sample 714S23034metaG_FD_180687 | JGI IMG/M metagenome (GOLD analysis project Ga0224555, IMG submission 180687) | Peat soil microbial communities from Stordalen Mire, Sweden - 717 S2 30-34 | ecosystem: Environmental > Terrestrial > Soil > Wetlands > Peat | place: Sweden: Norrbotten County, Stordalen...
TTCGAGCATCTGCACCTGATGGCGCTTGATCCCTATGACCTCGCCCTCAGTAAACTGGAGCGGAACATTCAACGCGACCGTGACGACGTGAGACATCTCGCACGGACCGTCCCGTTCGACCTTGATACGCTTGAAGAGCGCTACCAAGCCGAACTGCGCTGGCAGATGGCGATTCCCAAGCGAGAAGACCTCACGTTGAAGCTGTGGATCGACGCGATCTTGGAAGAACGCGAGTCAAGCTAACTCGCGTGTTTCAGACATCGCCCCCCGCGTGGGGGCGACGACGGAGGCACCGTCAAGGTGATAACGCTCAAATGTTTCAATCCACGCCCCCCGATGCCTCTGCGACCTCCGAGTGTGAGGGCGTCTGATCCCCGCTCTGGGCCCATACCGGAGTTGCGAGCAGCAACGCGGCTAATGCCTCTCGCTATACTTTCCCCATGCGCCTCTCCACCCTCGCCCGCATCGCCCTCGCCTCCACGCTCATCGCGTTCTTCTCCACGCAACCCATCTGGGCCTGGGGCCGCGACGGCCACAGCATGATCAACCGTCTCGCCGCGCAATATCTCCCTTCGGACGTCCCCTACTTCCTGCGCAACGGCAACGGTCTCGACGTGATGGAGTGGATGGGTCCCGAGCCCGACCGCTGGAAGCAGCGTGACGCCGAACCCGAACTCGTCGCGACCCAATCCCCCGATCACTTCCTCGACTACGAGTGGGCCATCTACGCCGCAACACCCTGCACCAACGGCACTCCCGGCTGCGTCGATGGCTATAACTTCCCGAAGAAGCGTTACGACTTCATCCGCGCCCTCGCCGCCGCGCAGCCCAAACACCCCGACATCCATCTCGACGAGCGCGTCGGCTTCCAGCCCTGGCAGGTTGAAGAGGTCTGGCAACGCCTCAAGTCCGACATGCGCGAGTACCGCAAGCTCACCGCCGCCAACCAGGACACAGCGCCCGTCCAGCTCGCCATTCTCTTCGACGCCGGCTGGCTCGGCCACTATGTCGGCGACGGCTCACAGCCGCTGCATAACACCATCCAGTACAACGGCTGGACCGGCCCGAACCCCAGCGGCTACAACACCGACCACCATATCCACGCGAAGTTTGAGAGCATCTACGTCTCCGCCAACATCAAGCCCTCCGACGTAGCTCCACTCGTCGCCGCCACCCAGCCGAAGGTCATCGACGACGAATGGACGCAATATTGGGAGTACCTCCACCACTCCAACTCGCTCGTCGAAAAGGTCTACCAACTCGACAAAGCCCACGGCTTCGACGGCGCCGGAACCCCTGAAGCGAAAGCCTTCACCGAAGAGCGTCTAGCCGCCGGAGCCATCGAGCTCCGCAACCTCATCGTCTCCGCCTGGGTCCACTCCGCCGATCCCGTAGAGGAATACCACGGCCCCCAATAGAGCAACAAATCCGTTGTCGGTTGTACGTTCTAAGTGGAAGTTCTCAGAACTTCCACTTAGAACCTACAACGTAGGAGCTACAACTTTCCTCTGCTGCACCCTTCTTGCCATCTTCTCCAGCACCGGCTCTATTCCCATCGCGATCGCCGGCAGCGCCACCGCCGCGACCACCGCCCACACCACCAGCGCATGCCACTCCCAGCTCCACAGCAGGCGTGTCGTGTCCCACGGATGATGCTTCGCCGCGCCCCACAGAGCTTCGCCCTCAAGCGGCAGCTTCTTCGTGGCAAACACCACCGCCCCCACCTTGATAAACACCGGAAACATCAATATCTCCAGCGGATACACCGCGTGATTGCCCACCTGCGACGCCACCAGGTTCAACCGGAACGCCGCCGCCAGCGCCAGCACCAGCAGCGTCGTCGATCCCAGCAGTGGATTCATCCCCACCACCACACCCAGCGCCAGCGACCACGCCAGCTTGTCCGGATCGGCCCCCATGCGCAGCAGGCCCATCACCGGATTCACGACCCATCGTTTCCACAGACTCGCCACACTCTAAGCATATCGGTACACTCAGCGGAGCGTCTGAAATTGATCCACTGAAAACTGTCGCGAGGAACCATCGCTTGTCTTTTCTCCACAGGATCTACCGCATTCTTGCTGTCGTCCTCGTCTTCGCCTACTCAACGGTCGAGGTCCTCATCAATCGTCCCAGCACCCGCACCCAGCGCGCAGCGTGGCTCAGCAAGATCGGCAACCGCCTGCTCCGCACCCAGGACATCACCTTCACCACCGTAGGCCCTGTGCCCAGCGATGGCGCCGTGATCTCCAACCACCTCACCTACGTCGACGTCCTCGTCCACGCCGCCATGCGCCCCTGCGTCTTCGTCGCCAAGATCGAGCTGCGCAAGACCCCCGTATTCGGTTGGATCAGCATGATGGCCGGAACCATCTACATCGATCGCAGAATCGGTCGCAGGACAACTCAAGCCGCCGATGGTATGGCCAAAGGCTTCCGTGACGGCCTCCCCGTCGTCTTCTTCCCCGAAGGAACCACCGGCGTCGGCGACGTGCCCGCGCTCCCCTTCCGCAACGGCCTCCTCGCCCAGTCCATCGCCGCTGGCGAGCCCGTCACCGCCGGATTCATCCACTACGACCTCACCGCACGCGACATCGCCCGCGGCAAGACCGCCCGTAACGACGTGCATTGGGGTACGGAAACCCTCTGGCAACACATGTGGAACTTCTCCGACCTGCACGGCATCCACGCCACCATCCGCTTCGCGCCTGAACCGATCGCCTTCTCCGAGGCCGCCATCAGCAATCGCAAGATCGCTGCAGAAGAAGCCCGCGCCGCCGTCGTTGCTCTCGCTGTCCCGCGCTAACTCTTTACTGACACTGCAAAGCCGTCCACACTCCAGCCGTCGCTCCCGACGTCGAATCGAACCGGAAGTCGATAATCTCCCCCGCCGCAATCGCCACCGATCCCGTCGCCGTGCAACTCCCATTCGTCGACGGCGAGCACACCAGAGCCGTATCCGCGAGCGCTCCCGCTTGGCCCGCTCGCAGCGTCACCGTAATCGCGCCCGACTGCTGCGAGTACACATTCAACTGCGTCGCCGTGCACCCCAGCGGAACCCACGCCAGCACCGCGCCGCCAATCTCCGTCGCGCTCGCATTCGGCGAGTTCACCGCGTAGTACAGCATGGGGTCACTCGCCGAGTGATACATCGCCGCAAAATTCCCACTACTCGTCCCGCTCCTCGATCCAGATCCCGTCCCCGCCGCACCCTGCGGAATCCCGAAGTTCAGCACCGCTGCCTGCACTGTCCCGCTTTGGTCACCGTCGCCTGCGCTCCTGCAGCCAGCGTCGTCACCGTCCCCATTGAGATCGTCGCGGCCGCACCCTGAGCACCCGTCGGTCCCGCTCCACCCGCCTGCGCCAGGATCGCCCAGACCTGCGGATTCAAATCCGGCTCCTGATTGCTCCCCGCCTCCTGCGCCAGATACGTCGACCCCGCGAACGTCACACCATCATTTACCGCATAGTTGGTCGCCGCGCTCCACGCCCCGCGAAAATTCAACCCCACCGCACCCGCCGCTCCCTTCGCACCTGTGGCGCCGGTCGACCCCTCGGCTCCCGCCGCTCCTGCTGCTCCCGTCGCGCCCGTCGCTCCTACCGCTCCACTCGCTCCCGCCTGCGCCAGCACCGCCCAACTCGCCGGAGACTGACCCGCTGCTGCCCCACATTGTTTGCAGTCAGCGACAGATAGATTGTCCCCCATAGCTCACCGCATAGTTACCGCATAGTTGGTCGCCGAACTCCACGCTCCCTGCCACGCCAGCCCGGCGTTCCATTTGCCCCGTTCGTGCCGTTCGCTCCCGAAGGCCCCACCGCTCCCGTCGCTCCCGTTGGCCCCGCCTGTCCCTGCACTTCCGTCGCTCCCGTCGTGCCCGGAATCCCCTGCGCCCCGGTCGTTCCCGCGCCCTGCAATCCCTGCGGCCCCGCAGAGCTCCCACCGTGCCCGTTGCCCCGGTCAATCCCTGCGCCCCGGCTGGCCCCTGAATCCCCATCGGCCCAGCCACACCCGTCGGCCCAGGCCCAAGAACTCCCTGCACGCCCTGCGGTCCCAACCCGCCCGCAGCTCCCGTCGCGCCCACCGGCCCGGCCGGTCCCACCGACGTCAGCACGCCCCAGTACGCCGGGCTCAGCCCCGGAGTCTGTCCGACATTGAACCCCACCAGCGAAACCCAGCTCGCCCCATCGAACACCACTACATCGCCCAGCGCATAGTTCGTCCCCGTCGTCTCCGATATTAACTTGTTTATAATCAACGACATAATTCACGTTTTATGGCCCGGTCGAATCTTCTGTGCCTACTGATAAGTCCTTCAGAATAAGACAAATGAACATGTGCGGAATTTAAGTTTGATCCCAAAACGATGGTTGGTGGGCTTCCGAAACGGCCAAGCAGCTACGCAGATGAGGTTTTGCATCGTACGGGATAGAACGAAACCGGCTGAGGATGCTGCCCCTGTTTGGCAAGCTCCTACACAGAAAGAAATCGATGACACAACAGACCTCAACTGGATTGAACCTCGAACGGCTGCGGACGTGCGACACAACACTCTGGGAGCTTTGAGGATGATGTGGGCTTTGAAAATTGACCAACCTGCGCCGCCGATGGAGAAGGCTTACACACCTTGGCTGGATAACCTGCTTGTAGAAGAAAGCCCTTATTGCGCCTACGCGCGGCCTGATGGATCTTTCTATCTAAATCTCAGGGACGCGTGGTATCTGCTTCCTAAATCACGAACGGCAAGGATTCAGTAGCGTCACCGGGGAAGCTTTGTGGCTGGCAAGGTCCCTTCACTGATTTGGACGTGTGGTTGGCCGTCGCCTGGTATGTCGATGGCGTTGCCGGCACTGCGAAGCGAGAAGCCGTCGTGAGTCAACGATTGCAGTCAAACCGAGCCGGTATTACACTTACCAGTAGGAGTATTACCATGCAAATCACAAGCAAGGGCCAGGTGACGATTCCGCTGAATGTTCGTACCCGGTTGGGTCTTTTGCCTCACACCCAAGTCGAGTTCGAGCTGGTTGGCGACCACGCACGCATTCGGAAGGCAAAGCCGGGCGCAGGCGCTCGAGGCAATCGAGCCCTCGAGGCGCTCCGAGGCTCTGCGGACACGCGCATGAGCACCGACGAGATCATGGCGTTGACGCGCGACGACGCACCTCGGCACCGGAAGAGCAAATGATGCCGGCGCTTGTGGGGTTGCCCGCTCGCCTTCGCGACTGCCGCGGCGTTCTGGTCGACAGCAACATTCTGCTGGATATTGCAACGAATGACCCGACCTGGAGCGTCTGGTCGTCCGAGGCGCTCGCCCTGTGTACCGAGCATGCGTCGCTGCTGGTGAACCCGATCATCTACGCCGAGGTCTCGGTCGGGTTTACGACCATCGAAGCATTGAATGCGGCTCTGCCCAGTAGTATCTATCAGCGCGCGCAGCTCCCCTGGGAGGCAGGATTCCTCGCGGGCAAGAGTTTCCTGGCGTATCGCAAACGGGGAGGAGTGCGCAACACACCGTTGCCCGACTTCTATATTGGCGCACATGCGGCGATTGAGAAACTTGCGCTGCTCACCCGCGACGCTGCACGTTATCGAACCTATTTTCCCAAAGTCGAGATACTTGCGCCGACGAGAGACTCGATCCGCTAAACGCCGTCGGTGCTACAGAAGCGCCCTTTGATCAGAAATCACGGGTCATCGGTAGAACGGACTGATTGCTCCCCCATAAGCGAATAGGGAAAGATGGGTATCTGCTTGACGCACCATACCCCAAGATGTAGTGTCCCGTGACTATAAGCTAGAGCCCCGGAAGGCCCCAGCGAAGGAACAAGGAATAACGCAACTTCCGAACCAAGCAAATATCGCCTAAGCGACGCTTAGACAGCAGTCGCGCGGGCGCCGGGCTCTCGCCTCGCCGGGGGTTCAATTGCCAGTGCTTGAGTTTCCGCGGAAAGTACTTCCGATTCGATCGTGAGCCGCAGGCCTAGCGCCTGCAGGATCTTCTGCAGACTATTGAGTGTCGGATTACCTTCGTCCGAAAGCATCTGGTAAATGTGTTCACGATTTACACTGCTCGCCCTTGCGACAGCCGCAACGTTGCGCGCATCCAGAACGTTTTTTAACGCAACGAGGAACGCTCCCTGTGAATCCTCGAGTGCTGCCTGGAGGTAATTAGCAGCCTCCGCGTTGTTTTTCAGCCTCTGATGCAAAACTTCCTTATAGCTTTTCGAGCGTCCGCTCATCTTGCCCCTCCCTGTAGTCCTTCCAGTAAGCTTTGGCCGTCTTGATGTCTTTCCTTTGGGTGCTTTTGTCGCCGCCGATCAACAGCAAGACAACCACAGGTCCGTCTTCAGCAAAATAGACACGGTAGCCAGGCCCGAAGTCGATCCTCAGCTCAAGAACGCCTTCGCCGGCTGGTTTGCAATCGCCGAAATTGCCAAGTTCAAGGCGGTCTAATCGTACTTCGATCTGAGCGCGACCTCGTCCATCGCGCAAGCCATCCATCCAGTCCTCAAAAGGCACCTTGCCTGAAGAGGTCCGGTACAGTCTCAATTCTCTTGGGTTGGCTATCACTTGCCCTCTTTCTGTCGAGCAGGACTGAGCCATCCGTCTAAAGTGTAGCGCAAAACCTACACAATTAAGACGGGGGCTCGGCCCAACACTGAACGCTCTCTCTTGAAATGTTCTGGCTACCAGTCTTTGGTAAAGATTAAGCTTTTGATTCTATGCGATTTAACATCATTGTCGTGCACAGTACGAGAGCGGGACCCGCGATCTCAAAAAAGTTTGGATGCTTCGTCACTCTCGCGTTAATCTGCTTCGCCCTGGACGCATCCCTAACCCTGTTAACTTTTCACGCCAGGCACATGATGGTGCCGCGGTGGATGCCAGTCATGCGCTCGATGGAGCGGATGCTGCATCGTTCTGCAACCACCGCGACTTCCTTGTATCTGCTGAGATTGTTTGCCACCAGCCTACCTCTGATGGGCTAAGCGCCATACAGGAACGACGCCAACGCGGACCTCGTGCATGATACCTTTCCGCCATGGGACTAGAGGCAGAACATCTCAATGAGCCAGCGGGTAGCGAGATATCCCCCCGAGATAAAAAGGCTCAGCCCAATGAAGAGAAGGACGAATCCCTCGAGGAGTTTGTGCCCTTCGATCTCAAACAACCCGTAAACCGCTCGCCACAAGAACCATGCACCGATGAGGCATGTAACAAAGTACGACCCAAAATGAACGAGTTTGTCTGCCATTTTTATCTGCCCCCATGGTACGAAATGCATGCTGGATCGCGCGCCCCGCGGAATCGTGGTTTGTGTAGCGCCCCAACTCATCGTGAGCATTCAGAACACGGAAAGCGCCTCGTCTATACACGTCTGGCAAGACAAATATCTGACTGGAAGAATCAAGATCAAGCTCAAAATTGGACCCTACCGAACAAAACACCGGGCACAACCTATTGTGGTCGGGTGCGTCAAGCAGATACCCATCTAGGGATATTTACTTGACGCCACCCACCCAAGATATAGTGATCCGGGCCATGGGTGAGGATTGTCCGAGAACATTACTGGAGTTGGAGCAGAGATTTAGCACCGAAGAGGCATGTGCCGAATACCTCGCGGCTCTGCGTTGGCCGGACGGATGGGCGTGTCCGAGGTGTGCAGGTGCGGATGCCTGGTCGGTTCGGCGGCTCCGGCGGCTATGCAACCATTGCCGGTACGAGATGTCGGTCACAGCGGGGACCATCTTTCAGGACAGCAACCTGCCGCTGACGATCTGGTTCCGCACCATGTGGCAGATCACCAGCCAAAAGAACGGCATCAGCGCTTTGGGTTTGCAGCGCGTTCTCGGCCTGGGCAGTTACAAGACGGCTTGGGCGATGTTGCATAAACTGCGCCGGGCCATGGTTCGCGCGGGCCACGACCGACTGGATGGCGTCGTCGAGGTGGACGAGACCTACTGGGGCGGAGAGGAAACGGGTGCCATCGGCAGGCGGACGGAACTCAAGGCCATTATTATCGTTGCCGCTCAGGAGGATGGAAAGGGCATCGGCCGCATCCGTCTGCGTTCGATCCCGGACGTGACCAGGGCCACGCTGCACGGGTTCATCGCTCAGTCCGTTGCGCCGGGAAGCACGGTGAGAACCGACGGTCTGCCCGCCTATCTCGGATTGGACGGATATGTCCATGACCGCCAGGTGCAGCGCCGTCAGGAGGAGGGAGAACATGTGCTTCCCCGGGTCCATCGTGTGATTTCACTGCTGAAGCGATGGCTGCTCGGCACCCACCAGGGTGCCATTGGACAAGATCATCTGAACGATTACCTCGACGAGCTCACCTTTCGATTCAACCGCCGCACTTCTACATCTCGCGGCAAACTGTTCTATCGCCTAGCTCAACAGGCCGCGCAAACAGACCCGGTCACCTTTGCAACTCTGGCCAAACCACAATTTATTGCGTCCGGTGGCGTCAAGTAATATCCCTATAAGCGAATGTGCCTTCTTGGTCGGAGCTCTCTATCAGGTTTTCTGATCTACCCGCACAATGGTTAGTCGCGATAAGCTGGCTGCATGCGTTCTCATCCTCGTGAGAAGACCGGCAGAAACGATCCCTGTCCCTGCGGCAGCGGCAAGAAGTACAAGCGGTGCTGTCTATCAAATACAACCCTCGCCATCCCTGGCCCGGAGACGCTTGACACTCCATGGAGTAGACAGCGCGACGCTTCTGACCGCCTCACGGCAGATTTAATGCGGCATTTTAAGCGCGACTTTGGCGACGACGCTCTCAATGCCTGGGCGGACTTCAACCAGGATCATGACCCCGTCTCCTTGAGCGAAATGCCGCATGAACTCAGCATCTTCAGCCCGTATGTTCTGTTTGAGTGGGACCCGGAAAAGCCTCTCCGCCGAAGTGCGCAGAAGCCGCAGGGCGGCGTGGTTGTCACGGCTTATTTGAAGAGAGCCGCAAACCGTCTCTCCGCCCTGGAGCTTTTGATTCTGGAACAGGCCATCGCGCGTCCGGTCAGCTTCTATGAGATTGTCCGCGTCCATCCTGGGCGGGGTGTGGTGCTGCGAGATCTTTTGATCGGCGAGGAAACCGAGATCGAGGAGCACTCAGGGAGCGAGATGATGCGGTCCGGCGACGTGCTCTATGCACAGCTTTGGATCTTGCCCGAAGTTGCCACATTGGGCAGATTGGCGCCGATTCCCATTCCTCCGGACAGGAAGGTTGAGATCATCAAGCTCCGCACGGAGTTGCAGCGCAAGATCAAAAAGCAAAACCGGGAACTTGCCGCCGCCGACCTGACGCGGTATGCCGATAAGATTCGCACCATCTACCTCGATATTCGCGATGCCCTGACCAAGCCGCCGAAGTTGCAAAATACCGATGGAGAGCCGTTTCTCTCTCACAAACTCCATTTCAACACCCAGTCGGCGCAGTCGACCTTTGACGCTCTCGCGTCCCTGGCTTGGGGGGTAACCAAAGAAGAGTTACTCGAAGAGGCGGAGCGAAGCCCCGACGGCTCGCTGCGCAGCATCGAATTCGCATGGATCAAGAAGGGCAACAAAATGAACAAGGGCTGGGAAAACACTGTCCTGGGCCATCTGAAGATCTTCGGTAAGACGCTGCTGGTGGAAGTGAACTCGGCCAACCGCGCCAAGCGGATTCGGGAAGAGATTGAGCAGCGCCTTGGCTCCCAGGCGACACACGTCGGCACGGAAACGGAGACACCGGAGCAGATGATGAAGCAGGCGAAGCAAAGGAAGGCCCTGCGCAGCACGGAAGAGGAGACCAATCAGGACGACCTGATGCGCGATCCCGAATTCCGCCGTCAAGTCGAGGCGGAGGTGCAGAAGCAGGTCGAGGGCTGGGTTCGCACCAAGATTCCCGCACTGGGCGGGCGCACTCCGTTGCAGGCGGTCGCCGATCCGGACGGCAGAGAGATGGTCGAGGCCTTACTGCAAGGCTGGGAACGCCAGAACGAAGTGCCCGGGAGCGCGGGTATTGTGCGCCCGGATATCAATGCGCTGCGTCGCCTCCTCAATCTACCGGTGAAGACAGAATCACCCATGAAGTGAGGCGGCTCAGAAGAATGCCGCCTGTTTCTTCAAGGGGTCGCTTGGGTGGACTGCACAACTTCAGCGGGAGCCAGCAGCAGTTGGATGGATTCAAGAGCGATAAACTACATCAAAAACCGAACACCATAAGAGAATCGCGCTGTTCTAGCCATCTCTGCCCTCAAAACATAAGTCCAGACCGGACATAACGCCGGTCAAAGGCCATCTCCATCCCTGTGCATCATCGAAAGATCTCCGCGCACCCCACACCCACCCATTCCTCTTTCCCCATCCAACCCCGTATGCTTTCTTCCATGTCCACCGACGTCCAGCTCAACACCCCCGGCCATCTCTCATCCCCCGACCGCCTCGTGAATCTCCCGCGCCTGGTCACAGCCTTCTATGCCAACCACCCCGACCCCAGCGTTCCCGCGCAGCGCGTCAACTTCGGCACCTCCGGCCATCGCGGTTCGTCGCTCACCTCCAGCTTCAACTACGAGCACATCCTCGCCATCACCCAGGCCATCGTCGAGTACCGCGCCGAGCAATCCACCACCGGCCCACTCTTCCTCGCGCAGGACACCCACGCTCTCTCCGAGCCAGCCTTCTCCACCGCCCTCGAAGTCCTCGCGGCCAACGGCGTCGCTGTGCTCATCGATCAGGACCTCGGCTATACGCCCACGCCCGCACTCTCGCACGCGATCATCACGTACAACGCCACCAACTCCGGCAAGCCCCAGGCCGACGGCATCGTCATCACGCCCTCGCACAATCCACCCGAAGACGGCGGCTTCAAGTACAACCCCTCCAACGGCGGCCCCGCCGACACCACCGCCACCAAATGGATCGAGAACCGCGCGAACGAGCTCATCGCCGCCAAGCTCCAGGGCGTAAAGCGCCTCGCCTTTTCGAAGGCCCTCAACGCGCCCACCACCCATCGCCACGACTTCATCACCGCCTACGTCGCGGACCTCGCCAACGTCATCGACTTCGCTCCCCTCGCCGGCACCACCTTGAAGCTGGCGGTGGATCCATTGGGCGGAGCCGGCGTCCACTACTGGCCGCGCATCGCAGAGCACTACAAACTTGCCCTCAACATCCTCAACCCCTACGTCGATCCCACCTTCCGCTTCATGACCCTCGACTGGGACAGCCGCATCCGCATGGACTGCTCGTCTCCCTACGCGATGGCCAGCATGATCGCCAACAAGGACCACTTCGACGTCGCCTGGGCCTGCGACACCGACCACGACCGCCACGGCATCGTCACCCGCACCACCGGCCTGCTCAACCCCAATCACTACCTCGCCGTCTGCATTCAATACCTCTTCACCCACCGTCCCGAGTGGTCCGAGAAGGTGGGCATCGGCAAGACCCTCGTCTCCTCCTCCATCATCGACCGCGTCGCCGCCGGCCTCCACCGCCCCATGCTCGAAGTCCCCGTCGGCTTCAAGTGGTTCGTCGACGGCCTTATCGACGGCTCGCTCGGCTTCGTCGGCGAAGAGTCCGCCGGCGCGACCTTCCTCCGCCGCAACGGCCACGTCTGGACCACCGACAAGGACGGGCTGATATCTGGGCTGCTGGCAGCCGAGATGACCGCCGTCACTGGCAAAGACCCCGGCGTGCTCTACAACGACCTCACCGCCAAATACGGCGCGCCCGTCTACCAGCGCATCGACGCCGCAGCCACCACAGAACAGAAGGCCAAGCTCGCCAGACTCAGACCCTCACAAGTCACTGCGACCACCCTCGCCGGAGAGCCCATCACCGCGATCCTCACCGAAGCCCCCGGCAACCACGCGGCCATCGGCGGCCTGAAAGTCACCACCGAAAACGGCTGGTTCGCCGCCCGCCCCTCCGGCACCGAAGACGTCTACAAAATCTACGCAGAATCCTTCAACGGCCCCGACCACCTCAAGCAGATCCAAACCGAAGCCAAAGCCTTAGTCGCCTCCGCCATCGCTTAACTCCCGCCGTCCGCGTAGGACCGGGTGCCCCATCCTCGCCGCGCAGTTTCACCGCGCGGCAGGGTGGGGTATCGTTTGCGGTAGCAAACGACCGCCCTCATTCACCACCACAAATCTGTCATCCTGAGCGAAGCAGCTCGCAGTCTTACCGCGAGCTGCGCAGTCGAAGGATCCCTGACCGCGCCAAAGATGTTCTGTACATTCACGACACCATCGAGACCTTCGGCGGAGCACTGCCGGCAATACGGTAGGAGTGGGAGGCGAACACCAGGCCCGCCCTGCACGCGAACGCCATCCGTCAGGTCGAGAAGGCCCTCAGACGTTCTCTTTGCAGAGATCGATGACACGATCCGGGAAGCGGCGCGCATCGCCGCAGGCCGGAACCTGACTTCTGAATCCATCCGTGAGGTTTGCAGCTATGGGTGGAACCAGCTTTTCCGCTGACACAGGGACGTGCCGAGCTTCGCCGCAGCATGTTTCCAGCTTTGCCTTGTCTCAGACCTGCCCCGACGAAAGCAACGGCAAAGGGCGCCGCACCGACGGTCATTGTTCCGTCGTCAGGCGTCCCGCCCAAGCCTTTGGATAGGCGGGGGATCTGTTTGGAAAGAATGCGATAGCAGCGGATCATCTTCCGCGCCGACAGCTCACGAAGCATTCGCGTAATAGTCGATCTTCCAGAAAAGGTTTATGGGTGCGCCCGCAATATCGAACCGCAGACGGAAACGGTCTTTCAATTCGGCAATCTGTTTCTGGCTGCCAAAGAATTCGGCAGGGAGCCAAGCCTGACATTCATAATAAATAGTTATTTTCGACCTTTAGTGTAAAATCGAGGCTCTTTTCGACCGAAAAGATTGGTTTTCGACCTTAAGCCATGTATATTGGTTTTCGACTAAGAAGCGGAATTATCGATTGTTTTCGACCGAAAGGAGGAGTTTTCGACTGTGGCCGCTGAAAATCATCCCCGCAAGAATGATCACGCCGGAACCTTCCAGGAGAAGACGCTGCCGGCGGATACAAGGCTGGCCGGCTGGGCAGCCCTCGTCCAGACATTCGGCGTTCAGGCCCCCGTCCGCCGCCCGAGCGCCGTATCCGGACAGCACGTCAAGGCGAGTCGCCGGGAGGAGAGGGGCTGGAACGTCTTCGACAAGCGGTACTGGCCCGGCGAGTCCTTCGGCGACCAGTTGGGATTCGCGCTGCGCCATGAAGACTTCGATCTGCTCGTCCTGAAACGGCTCTTCGAAGCTGTCCCGCAGGACACCGTCACCGCATTCGTGCGCAGCGCCCCGACCGGCGCACCCAACCGGCGCGCCTGGTTTCTCTATGAATTCCTCACAGGCCGGACGCTCGACATTCCCGATGCGGCGGAGGCGAGCTTCACCGATCTGCTGGACGACCGCCTTTATTTCACAGCGGCGCCGCGGCTCTCCCGTCGTCACAAGGTACGCGATAACCTACTCGGCACGCCGGCCTTCTGCCCGGTCATTCGCAGGACGCAGGCGCTCATAGAGTTCGGCGCGCGCGCTCTTGGAACCAAGGCGAACGAGGTCATTGGACGCACTGGCGCGAATGTGGTCGCGCGCGCGGCCAGTTTCCTTTTGCTGGCGGACAGCCGCGCCAGCTTCGAGATCGAAGGCGAAAAGCCGCCGCGCGGCCGGCTGGAGCGGTGGGGCCGCGCGGTGCTGCAGGCCGGAAAGAACCCGCTGACCCTTGACGAAATCGTGCGTCTGCATGCCGTGCTGATCGAGGACACGCGCTTCACGCGGGCCGGCCTGCGGCCGGACGGCGTTTTCCTGGGCGAGCGGGATCATGAGGGCGATCCGCTACCGGAATTCATTGGCGCACGCCCGGAGGATCTGCCGCTCCTGATGCAGGGGATGATCTCCGCGAACGAGCGCATGCGCGAGGGGGAGCTCGACTCCGTGCTCCAGGCGGCGGCGACAGCGTTCGGTTTTGTCTACATACATCCGTTCCAGGACGGCAACGGGCGTCTCCACCGCTGCCTGATCCATCACGTTCTGGCGGAGAGAAAATTCACACCGCCCGGCATGGTGTTCCCGGTCTCCCCGGTCATGCTCGACCGGATCGACATCTACCGCAACACGCTGCGCGCGCATTCGGGTCCCCTGATGAACTTCATCGAATGGCGGCCGACGCCCGAGAGAAACGTCGCGGTCCTGAACGATACGGCCGACCTGTACCGATATTTCGACTGCACCGAGGCGGCGGAGTTTCTCTACGCCTGCGTTGCGCGCGCCATCGATAAGGATCTGCCGCAGGAAATCGACTTCCTGCGCCGCAATGACGAGGCGATGCGCCGCATTATGAACACAATCGAGATGCCGGACAGAGTGGCAGAAAATCTCGTCAGATTTATCCGCCTGAACGAAGGCAAGCTAGGCCGCAAGCGGCACGAAGGCGAATTTGAAAATCTGACCGACGATGAAGTGACCTCCATCGAGACCATCGTCCGCGAAGCCTTCGAAGGCTTCGAAAGCTAGGAGAACGCGCCGTCTGCTCGGCTCGTCGGGGACGGTGGACGGACCCCGACGTACTACGGGACCGTGTAGGTGATGGAGAAGGAGTCGGCGAGATGGGAGCGGGCGTGAGGATGGCTCCGTGCTCGCGGATCGTGGGGAAGTCAGCATGCCAGGCTTCGAGCTCGGTCATGCAGTAGGGACACCAGCGGCTACGAAAGAAGGTGACGATGAGGAGGTGGCCCTCTGCCCCCGTCGGCGATCCTACGCGGTTCGCCGGATGGGATGATGCCTTCCTCAGCAAACTTCTGGAGATGTTTTGAAATGCAATTCCCCTGGTTTCAGCGCGTTCAAGTCTTGACACTCTCCCTCACACCCTTTAAGCTCATCACTAGAGATGAACCAGACCCACCACACCGCCGCCTTCTGTTGCATGTGTTGTCACATGCCGCGCTGTCGCGCCGGTGTCTGTCTGCTCTAAGCGAACGTCTTCAAACTTCGCCGTTAGCTCCAACACCCACGCATAGCTTCTCAGCAGCGTGGGTTTCGTGTTTCTGAGCCCAATTCCATCCCACATCTGAACCAACACATTAGGAGTTCCCCCTTGGAATCCCCCATCTCCACCGCCCACCATCGCAAGCTCGGCTTTAACGTCGACGCCGCGGCTATCGTCATCGCTCTCACCTTCGCCGCGCTCATCCGCCTCAATGTCATCCACCACATCAGCTGGTAATCCCCTGCACCGTTCTAATCCCTAATCCCTAATCCCTATCTCTCTTGTCCGCCCACACCATCTCGCTGCCCTCCCCCGCAACCGGCCAACCTCCGCGATCGCGACAGATCCTCGCGCTCATTCCCGGAACCCTTCTTCTCTTCGGCATCGGCCTCGCCGGCAAAGGCCTCGAGTCCCTCGGCATCTGGCTCCGCACCGTCCACCACATCTACTTCCCGCGCATCGAGTACGTCCTCTGGGCCATCATCCTCGGCCTCATCCTCTCTAACACCTTCACCCTCCCCCGCATCTTCCGCCCCGGCATCGCCACCTATGAACTCTGGCTCAAGCTCGGCATCGTCCTCGTCGCCGCCAAGTTCGTCCTCGGCGACGTCCTCCGCATCGGCGGCATGAGCCTCGGCCTCGTCGCCATCGAGCTTATCTTGTCTCTCACGGTGATGACGCTGCTCGGCCGCATCTTCAAGCTCCCACCCAAGCTCACCAGCCTCCTCGCCATCGGCAGCTCCATCTGCGGCGTCACCGCCATCATGGCCGCGCAGGGCGCTATCGAATCCGACGAAGACGACACCACCACCGCCATCGCCGCCATCCTTGCCCTCGGAGCTCTTGCTCTCTTCACCTTCCCCGCCATCGGGCACGCGCTCCACATGGGCCAGCAATCCTACGGCATCTGGTCCGGCCTCGCCGTCGACAACACCGCCGAAGCCACCGTCACCGGCGCCCTCTACGGAGACGTCGCCGGTCGCTTTGCCGTCCTCGCCAAGACCGCGCGCTCATCCTTCATCGGCTTCGTCGTCCTCGGCTACGCCGTCTACTGGGCATCGCAGGGTCAGGCCGCGCGTGTCGAACGCAAAGCCCTCTTCCTCTGGCAGAAGTTCCCCAAGTTCATCCTCGGCTTCGTCGCGATCTCCATCCTCGCCACCGCAGGCTTCTTCACCGCGTCGCAGCTCAACTCGCTCTCCAACCTCTCCAAGTGGGCATTCCTCCCCGCCTTCGCCGGCGTCGGTCTCCGCACCCAACTGCGCGACCTCGTCAACCAGGGCTGGCGCCCCATCCTCGTCGGCGTGCTCGGCGAAATATTCATCGCTCTCCTCACCCTCGGAATGGTCTTAGCGGTCTACCACCACGGAGCCGCTCTATGACTGCTCGCCGCTCCCACGCCTCAGATCTCGTAATCTCCCGCTGTTGTTGTCGCTGTTAGCCCCCAGCTAATCCAGGCGAGAACCAGCTCCCGAACTCTCAATCTTCAACCCCACCCAATCGACCTGCCGCAATAACACGCAGGCGCTGCTTCACACCACTCTCAGGAGAGCCATGCGCGCATCTATCCCAGCATCGTCACGAGCCATCAAGCACATTCGATCCATCGTCATCGCCCTGTTTATCATCACTCTCACACTCGCCGCTCGAGCCCAGGTCGTCGGCGGCACCATCGCCGGCACCGTTACCGACCCCTCCGGCGCCGTCATCCCCAACGCCCACGTCCTCGTCCATAACGACGACACCGGAACCCAGCGCTCCCTCACCACCAACAACTCCGGCGAGTACGCCGCTCCGTCCATCTCCGTCGGCACCTACACCGTCTCGGTCGATGCTCCCGGTTTCTCCCGCTACACCCGCAACAACGTCTCCCTCACTGTCGGCCAATCCCTCCACCTCACTCTCGCCCTCGCCGTCAGCGGCAGCGATACCGTCAACGTCCAGGACACCCCGCCCGCGGTCAACACCTCGACCGAGCAAACCTCCGGCCTCGTTGATTCGCGCCAAGTCAAGGAACTTCCCCTCAACGGCCGCAGCTACGATCAGCTCATCACACTCAACCCCGGTACCGTCAATTACACCAATCAGCGCTCCGGCGGCATCGGCACCTCAAACTCCTCGGTTGGCAACATGTTCGCCGTCTCTGGCCGTCGCCCCCAGGACAATCTCTTCCTCCTCAACGGCATCGAGTACACCGGCGCATCGCTCATCAACGTCACTCCCGGCGGCACCTCCGGCCAACTCCTCGGCATCGACGGCATTCGCGAATTCAACGTCGTCTCCGACACCTACTCCGCTGCCTACGGCAAGCGCGATGGCGCGCAGATCTCCATCGTCACCACCTCCGGCACCAACCAACTCCACGGTGACGTCTACGAGTTCCTTCGCAACAGCTTCTTCGACGCCCGCAACTACTTCGACCAGGCCCGCATCCCCGAGTTCCAACGCAACAACTACGGCGCCGCCCTCGGTGGTCCGATCAAAAAAGACAAGCTCTTTCTCTTCGCCAACTACGAAGGCTACCGCCAGAATCTCGGCATCTCCGACGTCACCCTCGTTCCGGATAACGAGGCCCGTCTCGGCTATCTCCCCAACTCTGCCGGAGTCGAAAAGCCTGTCACCGTCAACCCCATCTCCGCGAAACTCCTGAATCTCTGGCCCGTGCAGAACGGCCCCGAAGTCCTCAACAACGGTCTCCTCACCGGCATCGCCGAGTCCTTCAGCACCGCACCGCAGCACATCCGCGAAGACTTCGGCACCACCCGCTTCGACGCCAACCTCACTGGCAACGATCTTCTCTTCGCCGTCTACACCGTCGACGACTCCACCGCTCACACCCCCACCCAGGACCCCTACTCCATCGTCGACGAAGCTCTCCGCGAGCAGGTTCTCAGCGTGCAGGAGCAACACGTCTTCTCGCCCCACCTGCTCAACACCGCGCGTGTCGGCTTCTCCCGCGCCAGCTTCCTCTTCCTCGGCTCCGTGCCCGCCGCCATCCAGGCCGAAACCCCCACCTTCGTCATCGGCAAGCCCACCGGAGCCGTCGTCATCGCCGGCTCCACCGCTTCGAACGGAGCCTCCTCCATCACCACCGCCGGCGCCAACGTCGGATCCAACAACGCCATCACGCGCAACCTCTACACCTTCGACGACCACATCTTCTACACCCTCGGCAAGCAGCAGATCGAAGGCGGCATCTGGCTCCAGCGCCTGCAGTCCAACGACAACCTGGCGCAGGATCAATTCGGCCAGGCCTCATTCGCATCGCTCTCCACCTTCCTCACCGGAACCATCAAGACCTTCACCTACGCTCCCAGCCCCACCGAACTCGGCTGGCGTACCCTCTTCGCCAACGCCTACCTCGAAGACACCATCCACCTCACGCCCCGCCTCGAACTCCGCGCCGGCTTCCGCAGCGAATCCTCCACCGGCTGGACCGAAGCGCAGGGCCGCGCCGGCGTCTACAACATCACCGACAACATCATCAATACCAATCCCACCGTGCAATCCAACGCCCTCACAAACAACCGCGCTCTCTTCCTTCCCGAGCCGCGCCTCGGCCTCGCCTGGGACGTCTTCGGCGACGGCAAGACCAGCGTCCGCGCCGGTGCCGGCCTGCATCACTCCCTGCTCGACGCCCTCGACTATCGCCTCGACCAGGCCGCTCCCTACAACACCATCTACTCCTACTCCAGCAGCACCGTGGCCGCTCCCACCGGCACAACTCCGCTCATCTCGCCCTCCACTGTCGCAACTGACATCTCCACCCCGGCCGTTCTCTCCTACACGCTAAAGATCGAGCAGCAACTCGCTCCCGCAACCTCACTCACCATCGGCTACACCGGTTCGCACAGCTACCACCAGATCCTCTCCGGCGATCTCAACGAACCCGCATATGAAGTGCTCGCCAACAACGTCATCTACTACCCCACCACCACCAAGGCCAACCCTGCGCTCGCCAACTCCACCTCCTGGTGGTCGGGCGGCTCCGGCAACTACAACGCCCTGATCGTCGACCTCCGCCACGATCTCTCCCATGGCCTGCAGTTCCGCGCCAACTACACCTGGGCCAAAAACCTCGACGACGGCTCCGCCTGGAACACCTCCGTCTCCGCCAACACCCCCGCCTTCGTCGAAGTCCCCCCCCTGCCCCACCTCGACTACGGCCCTGCCGCCACCGACATCCGCAGCAGCGCCAACATCAACGCCACCTACGATCTCCCCTTCGGCAACGGCAAAGCGTTTCTCAGTAACACCAGTAAGTTCACCGGCCACGTCATCTCCGGCTGGACCCTCTCCACCATCGCCAATCTGCAAACGGGCTTCCCCTTCAGCCCCCAACTCGGCTACAACCCCACCGGCTCCGGCGACTCGCGCAACCCCGTCCGCCCCAACCTCAACCCCACCTTCTCCGGCTCGCTCTACACCCACGGCTCCACAGCCCAGCGTGCCGCCGAGTACTTCAACCCCAACGCCTTCTCCGCGCCCGCCTACGGCACGGTCGGCAACGCCAGCCGCGACAGCCTCGTTGGCCCTGGCTACGCTGACTGGGATCTCTCTCTCCTCAAGTCCACACAACTAACCGAGCGCACTCGCCTGCAATTCCGCGCCGAGTTCTTCAACATCCTCAACCACACCAACCTCTCCCTGCCCAACGAGGTCGTCTACTCCGCCGGCCCAACCCAGGGCACCACCGCCAACCAGACCACCGCAGCGACCCTCGGCTCTCCCGGTGTCATCACCGCAACGGCCAACACCAGCCGCCAAATCCAGCTAGGCCTCAAACTCCTCTTCTAACCCCAACGCGCACCCTCCATGCCACCAGGCAGCCCGATCCCCCTTCGCACGGAGCACTGCTCCCGGACATCATGCCGCGGAGCAGTGCATTCAGCGCGGATCTCGGCCCTAAATCAGCGCGTATCTCAACCCCAAAAGTATTTTCTTCAAAAACAGCCCAAAACTAGCATGTCATACCTGGCCACTTCGAGCGGACGGTCAGCGCGTAGCTGTAGCGGGTTGGAGATATTGCTCATAGAGTATCTTCGCCGTTTCGAGATTTCGGGTGTCGCCGGTCATCATCAGGTCCGCGTAGACCAGCAATGGCGGTGCAAGAGGTTTTTCCGTGCGGTCCAACTCCGGATTCCAAAACACATCGAGGATTTCGGCGTCTCCATTGGTTGCCGAGTACCGCCAAGAGCAGGAGAAGATTGAAGCTCAGAGGAAAGCCGATTTGGACCTCGCCGCTGCTTAACCGTTCCGTTCTGAATGTCAGCTCTACTGAATAAGAACCGGCTCGAAGAAGAAGAGCCGAATCTCTTCGACCACATCCGTCAGGCTGTCCGGTGCTGCTGTGAGTGAAGAGCGCTTCAGAAAGGCCTTCCACTGAACCTGCTTCACCGGGTCTGCTCCGAACTCACTGGACAGTCCGACGGGTTCAACTTCGATCTCCATCTTGCGATTCTCGAATGTCCGCTCGATAGCTTTGCGAAGGATGGCTTTGTTCAACTCTGGCTGACGTGAGAGCAGCCAGAGATCGAAGTAGTCTTTCATTCGGGTGTTAGACATGCGAAGTTGCGTCAGAGCTTGGAGCTTCTCTGCCATCACCGTTTCCCTGCTGTAGCCGGAAAGAACAGGTGCCGGGAAGTCGAGGATAGTCGGATAATTGAGTTGCTCTGGTCCAGGAGTCACCACATCTCCAAATCCAATATCAATCTGCATGTGGACACGGGCCGCATCCACTCGTCCGGTAAATGTAGTGCGTACGCCTGCGTAGTCTGCATCCTCCCGGATGGCACCACCGGAAAAGGATGAAGGGTCAAACACGATTCCGTCGTCCGCAACACAATCGGGGATATTTAAGCAGGCTTCATTTAGAAGTTACTGAGACAGTCTCGCTTACTTCTGATTATGCCGCTATGGCAGGTCGCGAGCAGCTTGACATCTCTGGTATATATCATGATATACATCATGTGAGGTGAGCAGCGATGGCACAGCTTGAAAAGGCCAAGGTCTTCATGAGCGGAAGGAGTCAGGCCGTCCGTATCCCGGCCGGGTTCCGATTTTCCAGCAACGAGGTCTACATACGTCGTGACTCTAAAAGTGGCGATCTGGTTCTCTCGCAAGCACCAGGTAGCTGGGAGGAGATCTTTGCCGCACTCGACAAAGTAGGTGTGCCGGATGACTTTCTCACACCGTCCGACCGAGCGCAGGTTCCTCCGCAGGAGAGGCCCGAACTGATATGACCTTCCTATACATGCTCGACACCAACATGGTTAGCTACATCGCGAGGGGCAGGTCCTCTGCTGCACGTACCCGGCTGGCCGCGTTGAAGGACGATGAAGTTGCCTGTATCTCAGCAATTACCGAGGCTGAAATATGCTACGGACTCGCCAAGAGGCCAGACGCAACGGCGCTCAGAAGTGTTATGGAGGGCTTTCTCGCTCGCCTTCGAGTCCTGCCGTGGGGCCGTGATGAGGCGCAATCCTACGGCGAATTGCGTGCGAAGCTGGAGGCTTCCGGGGCGACTCTAGGCCACATGGATATGCTGATCGCTGCTCATGCGGTTTCGATGGACGCGGTACTCGTGACCAACGATAAGGCGTTCGCCCAGGTGGATCAGCTTTCCGCAACGGTGAATTGGGCTACCGACCTGTAACCAAGATATAAGCATGAACACGCGCCAGTCTCACAATCGCCGGGTGATGCGTGTGTTCCCATCCAAGAGAAATATTGTCATACCAGACAGTTTGCGGACATTGCAAAAAAGGTATAATTAATGAATAGCATGGGTAGTTGGATTTTTGAATGAAGAGGTGAAGGCATCACTCGATGCGTTCCCTTTGGACATTCGAGCGAGCTTCCAACGCATATCCGAGTTGATTGAGTCGCATGGTCTGGAGCGGGTGCGGGAACCCTATGTGAAACACCTGGAGGGTCCGCTGTGGGAGATGCGCATGAAGGGCAGGAGCGGGATTGCGCGGGCCTGTTATGTCACTGCCGTGGGGAAGCGGGTCGTCGTCGTTCACGTCTTTGAGAAGAAAACGCAGAAAACACCAAGGCGGGAGATTCTAACCGCCCTCAAACGGGCAAAGGGGGTCCAATGAAGCGTAAATTTATACCGGCTGAGGAGTCCTTCACACAGTGGAAGAAAGATCCGAAGTACGTCGCTGAATATGCTGCGTTAGAAGAAGAGTTTGCACTCGCGTCCGCATTGATCGAGGCCAGGGGAAATGCCGATATGACACAGGAAGAGGTCGCGGAGGCGATGGGAACGACGCAGGCGGTCGTCGCGCGGCTTGAGAGTGGCAAAGTATTGCCCTCCACGCGCACGCTGGAGCGCTTTGCGAAAGCAACCCGCACTCGACTTCGTATCAGCTTTGAACCCAATCACGAGCCTGTTGCATTGAAGCGGAGATAGGAAGTCCGTCGCAGATCGGTGAACACCGATACTCCGGACTTCCGCGAGCATGGGCAAAATTGTGCCTTTATGCTTCGATTTGGCGGGTTTGTGTCTGGCGTCAACTACTCTTTCCGGTCCCGCAGATCGCGCAAGAACTCATACAGTCCGAGGCCGAAGTCCTTGGGCCACCAGCTCGACAATACACCATACGGTGTAGAAACGCAGTATCTGCACCAAAACTCACTACTGCATCACTTTGTGAAATGGTGTAGCATGTGAACATGAGAACGAGTGTCAATCTTGATGCAGACGTTTATAGCTTTGCGTCTGCATATGCAGGCGCAAAGGGAATCACGTTGTCCGCCGCCATCAACGAGCTCGCTCGCCGCGCCGAGCGAGTATCGGAACCAGGAAGTGAATCTCCAAGGCTGAGGACAAGCCCGCGTGGGTATCTCGTGATCGCCGGAACGGGCGATGTACTCACCCCCGAGATGGTGAAAGAAGCCTCGGAGGATGAGTTTGTCTAAGACCAAGTACCTGCTCGACGTGAATGTGTTTGTTGCCCTGTTGTCCGAGAACCACATTCACCATCAGCTCGTGACGGGGTGGTTTAGCGCTCCCAACCTCCATTGGGCCATCTGCCCATTTACAGAGGCGGGCTTTATTCGCAACGCAACTGCGCCACGACCCGGCCAGATAACGATGAGCGAGGCAACGGCGGTCCTTGCACGGATGGCGCAGGAACCGGGGTATCACTACCTACCGATCACTGATGACTGGCAAACGCTATCCAGTCCTTTTTACATGCGGCTATACGGCGCCAAGCAGGTCACACATGCGTACCTGCTCGGCCTAGCCGTGCGAGGGGGATTGGTCCTGGTCACGATGGACAAGGGAATCGTGCATCTTGCCGGAAATGAATGCCGCAAACATGTCCTGCTACTGGAAGCAACCAAGGATTAGGCAAGGCAACCGCAAGACCGAGGAGGGGGACGATCATCCCGATCGTGACGCGCAGTTCCGGCATATCAACCGCGCCGTCAAACGGGCTTTGCGGGCCGGCGAGCCCGTCATTTCCGTGGACACAAAGAAGAAGGAATTGATCGGCAATTACCAGAACCAGGGCCGCCAATGGCGCAAAGCGGGGACTGCAAGATCACGGATGAAGCGTTTGCCCACCTGACTGCCCCCCATGGCTAAAGCGAGGGGGTTCCCAGAGGCGAAGGTTTTTCTGCCTTCTCTCCAGTAGAATCTTTCGAAGGTTTTTCAACCTCCGGCGCTCTCCGCCCCCCGAAGGAAGCGACCTCACGCCGATGTCCAGACTCATTTCCGGTCGAACCGCTCTGCCGCGCATCTCTTACACGGAGGGAAAGCAAGGCCTCCCCGTTTGCGATTTCATGACTAGGCACCGGCCGAAGGAGGCAGTCGGCCCCCCAGAGCTTCCACGCGCTACGCGCTCGCTCTATGCCTAACAAGCTTCCCTGGCTGAATATCGCCAGAAAAGCAGAGAATTCGTCGCGGTCTACGTTCGTGCCTTCAGGCACGAATTCGCATCCGCAGAAATGTTTGCGCTCTCGGAGCGTCTTCTTCTTCCTCTCCCCGCAAAGACAGCGGGATGAGAGGAAGGTCGAATAAGTCGATACGGGCTCGAAGCTACCGCCGGAAGCCTTTGCCAGCGTGGCGACCCGCGCCTCAAAGAAGCCCGGTGCCTTGTGTCCTACGCTGCGACCATATCTTCTGGCCCAGGCGGACTTGCTTACCTTTTCGGTGATGACTTGATTGCCTGAGGAAAGAACTTGATGGGCTAGTTCTCCCTGGAGGGATTTTCGCTGTGCCGCTAAAGTGCGGTGGTGCTCCTTGACCTGATGTTGCGTTCTCCGCTGGCGCGCAGAACTCTTCCACGGGAGGCGGCCTTTCTTGGCTGTCCCATTGGAGTTGTAGTTCTCAGGGTTGTTGGCACGCCGCTGGCGATCCATGCGGCGCTGATAGCGCCTTAATGCCTTCTCCTTGCGATCGAGGCCGCGGCAGAATTCGGTGGAGGACGCCTTGCCCTCGACAACAAAGGCGACATGGGATGGGCCGAGGTCCATGCCTACCACGCCTGCGCCTATGGAATGCTTCACTTCCCCTTGCGTATCGACTTTGATCCAAGGTTTTCCTTCCAGAACGAGTTGCGCGTAAACGCGCTCCTCGCCGCGGATCGAGCGCGTTAGGAGACGAACGTATTTCACCCTGCCCTGATTGGCTTCCTTCAGTGCGTACGCCTGTACCTGATCGTTTACCTTAACGATCAACGGTAATTCCAGCTTCGCGAACTCACCGCTCCAAAGAATTGCGCCGTCGCGGTAGCGAATGCCTGCGGCATTCGCTTTGCCCTCGACACTTCCCAGCTCCCCATACCGCTTGAAGTGGGGCCGTCCGGACTTGCCAAATGAATATCGCTCGGCGGCCTTGAAGGCGCGCGTTGCGACCTTCTGTTCCGTCTGGACATCGAGATGGCCCCGCAGCCAGCAGTTGCGGGAGAGGGAGGATAACTTATGCAGATCGTAGTCGCGAAAACCGTATTCTTCCCAAAGTGCTTTGAAGGCTGCCGCCTTGGCAGGATTGAGCTTTTTGTCGATCTTACTGGGAATGGCCTTCGCTGCCGTGAAGGCAACATCTTCCCGCATCTTCCCCAATCGGCTAAGCGCTTCGCCCAAGACCGCATTATAGAGTTGACGCCCGGCCTCCAGGCGAGAGCGCACCACACTTCTATCCTTTGAGGTTGTCTCAACCTCAAACTCGGCCACGTAACTGGGGGTCTTCGCTCGCTTTCCCATTAAACGTACTTTTGATCCTCGATGTACTGCCTGGTCATCTGCCTTTGCAAATTTAAGGTATACCTCTGGGTGACTCACCAGTAAAAATTGATCCAATGATTGTCTTTCTTGACAACCAAACCCGGCAGGGCAATCGCTTACCCCATGGCTAAAGCGAGGGGCTTGCGCTCACACTTGGGTCAATCTGAAGCCCGGCAAATTTCATGGCGAATGGAACTACACGATCCATCCAAGAATCGGAAACTAGTTGTAAATGTTATTAATTTACACTGCCTTACGACAAAACTTCCTCCTCGAAACCGGGCCTTCCTGCCTTGATAGCTGCGGTAATCATGCCGCGTATCTCTGGATTTGTATGGGAAGGTAAAAGTGTCACGTTCGGATGTTCTAACTGAAAAACTCGAAAGATTTCATCGGCAAATGCTGGCCCAATCATGTCAACTCCGGTGAAGTCAAATATTACCTGCGAGAAAAGTTCTACGCGCGCCAGAACCCGCTTCGCCTGAGACCGAGAAACTAGCTGATCGAGACCGTATTTCGCGAGGCTTACAGGCACGATAGTCTTGTTGAAATCGTATGTGTCGCCAACGTTGAATGATCTGAGTGTTTTCTGAACGCTTCTGGATGTGTAATTCTCTACTCTCAAAAATACGGTCGTTCCGCTTTTATAAGCTTTGCGCTCTAACATCCAGTCATGCTCACTGCCGGTAGCATGACTGAAATAAACTCCGCCGGAGAGGATGTCAAAACCGGAAACCATATGAGAAGTGAAGAAAATCCCCTGACCGGAATGTTTTTTAGAGTCAGTGGTTAGTTTTCCTTTCGACAGTTCAAAAATGGCCTGACGCTCATCCTGCAATCCGCACTCCCTTTGGATTTTGGTAAAGATGCCGACTCCATCGTCGGCAACCGAAATCTCCGTATCGAGGGCGGTCTTGGAGACTGTGACGTATATGTGTGTTCCAGCCGAGTGGTCTATCGCATTATTCAACATCTCAGTAAACGCCCACCTCCAGATATCCACGACGTTCGATGGAAGGACGCCCAAATAGGGCTGTATATCCTTCCTCCAGACAACATCCTCTTGCAAGTCTGCGGTGAGTACGTACATGAATGAAACCGAACCGGCAGACGCAAGTGCATACACTCGGCTACGGGTGTTGCCGGACGCAAGAAGTGCACCTTCGTCTACCAAATTTTGCAGGTGTAGATTGACTGCCTGTCGGGTTATGCCGAAGTGCTCCGCCGCCTTGGCCGTAACGGCATCCTTACCTATGTTCCTAAGAATGAACGACCTAATGTCTTCGCCCCTAGCCCTAACGCGCCTAGTCATTGGAAAGTCTCACTCCAATTATTGTAAATAATAGTACTTGCCATTGTCAAGTTATAACGACTATATTGGCACGTATTGGAAAGCGATTGGAAAGCTAATATGACGACGAGTCCCGGCGGACGTTCTTACTCCGCTGGGGTCAGGAGGCGGTTCTCAGCACCCGCGAGCGCGTCTCATCTTGCAACCACCCTTTTCCTCAAGAAAAGCGCCTTAATGTGTCATCTCATAGCACAACATGGGGAGAATGCTCTAAACTCACATCGGAATGAACCTTCAAGGCTGCGGCACCGCGCTCGTTACTCCCTTCTGTCCCGACGGCTCACTGGATGAGGCCGCCCTGCACGCTCTCGTCTCCGCCCAGATCGCCGCCGGCATCTCTCTGCTCATCCCCTGCGGCACAACCGGCGAAGCCTCAACGCTCACCGAGCACGAAACGCAGCGCGTCATCGAGATCACCATCGCAACCGCCGCCGGCCGCGTCCCTATCTTCGCCGGCTGCACCCACAACGCCACCCACCAGGCCGTCACCAACGCCAGGCGGCTCGCTCGCATCCCCGGGCTAACCGGCCTGCTCAGCGCCAACCCCTACTACAACCGCCCCAGCCAGGAGGGTCAGTTCCAGCACTTCCGCGCCATCGCCGAAGCCATCGACCTGCCCATCCTGCTCTACAACATCCCCAGCCGCACCAGCGCGAATCTTCTGCCCGAAACCATCCTCCGCCTCGCCGAGCTACCCAACATCGCCGGTGTCAAAGAGTCCTGCGGCAACCTCGTGCAGATCACCGAGCTCCTCACACACACACCTCCTGATTTCGCCGTCTTGGCCGGTGACGACGCCCTCGCTCTCCCCATCCTCGCCCTCGGCGGCGTCGGCCTCGTCTCCGTCGCCTCGAACGCGATCCCCGGTCCTATGTCGCAGCTGATCGCCGCCGCCCTCAGCAATGACTGGCCCACCGCCCGGGCCCTCAACGCCCGCTACTTCGCCCTTATGCAGGCCCACTTCACCGAGCCCAGCCCTGCACCCATCAAGGCCGTCCTCTCCATCCTCGGCCGCTGCTCCAACACCCTACGCCTCCCCATGGTTCCCGTCACCGCCGCAACCCGCACCAAACTCGAAGCCCTCCTGCGCGAGCTTAACCTCCTGCCCAACGTGTAA
>Ga0224555_1001807_pt1 | contig 27685 bp, 17 predicted proteins | sample 714S23034metaG_FD_180687 | JGI IMG/M metagenome (GOLD analysis project Ga0224555, IMG submission 180687) | Peat soil microbial communities from Stordalen Mire, Sweden - 717 S2 30-34 | ecosystem: Environmental > Terrestrial > Soil > Wetlands > Peat | place: Sweden: Norrbotten County, Stordalen...
GCTGGGATTCGCCGGGCTAAATCGCGAAAAATATCCCTCGGGGGCTAAAGCCCTCGATGATTTGCTGCATCCACGGCGCGGCAAAAGCCGCGCCCTTTCAAAACGCCGGCTTATTCAGAGATTCCCTAAAAGTTCGAGGTTGAAAGCTAGCTCTTCGCGAAGGCCGCGGCTTCGTTCTCCAACTCCGGGTCCCAGTGCTTGGGCTGGTAGATGCAGCAGGGTTCCTGGGCCAGCGGGTCGCCGGTGACGGCGTAGGCGCGGGCGCGGGAGCCGCCGCAGATTTCCTTGTACTCGCAGGCGCCGCACTTGCCTTCGAGCTTACTGGTGTCGCGCAGGGATTTGAAGATGGGCGCGTTGCGGTAGATCTCGCTGAGCGGAGTCTCGCGGATGTTGCCGGCGTGAATGGGCAAAAAGCCGCTGGGGTAGACGTTGCCTGTGTGGGAGATGAAAAGGAAGCCCTTGCCGTCGTTGACGCGGCGCGTGGCCCAGCTTGCGGTGCGGGTTTTGGCGTCGGAGGTGGGCGCGCCAGGTTCGTAAACGTGCTGGGCTGCAGACGCTCCTATAGTTGCAGCAGTGCTGCCCGGATGGCCGCTTCCGTGGCCGATCTTGCGCTCTTCCAGGTTGTTTTGCAGCAGGTAGCGGCGATAGTGCATCGCCTCGGTGGTCTTGATCTGGAAGTTCACCCGATGCGAGAGCTCGTAGATCTTGGCGAAGACCTGTTCGAACTCTTCGCCGCTGGGCAGAGCATCGAGCTGGCCACGGCCTACCGGAACCAGGAAAAAAACATTCCACATGACGATAGCGAGTTTCTCGAAGAGGGCGCAGAGGCTGTCGAGATCGTGGGCGTTGTGGCGGCTGATGGTGGTGTGCACCTGGATGGGAATGCCCGCCTCGTTGGCCCACTCGATGGCCTGGATGGTGCGCGCATAGGCGCCGGGAAGGCCGCGGAAGGCGTCGTGGATCTCGGGGGTCGAGCCATCCAGCGAGATGCCGAGCCGGACCAGGCCCGCTTCTTTGAGTTTGAAGATGGCCTCGCGGGTCAGCAGCGGCGTGGCGCTGGGGGTCAGGGCCACATGCACGCCTTTATCGGCGGCGTAGCGAATCAGCTCGAATACGTCGGCGCGCTTCAAAGGGTCTCCGCCGGTGAAGACGAAGATGGGCACGCCCATGGCGGCGATCTGGTCGATCAGCGCCTTCCCTTCGGCGTTGGTGAGTTCGTCGGGGTGGGCGATGGGCTGAGCGGCGGCGCGACAATGCTTGCAGGCCAGGTCGCAGGACTGCGTGACCTCCCAGATAGCAAGGAAGGGGGTTTCGTCAAAGTTCAATCCGCCACGAGCGGGGATGTTGTGCATCGGTTGCATGTGACCTCCAACGGAATCGGGGCGGGGAGGGCCGGAAAGCGGGACCTACGCCGGGGAGTTGAGGTGCCTTCCGTGATTAAAGAAAACTGAAACGCTGCTGATAAGATGATTTCCCTCGGGAAGGAGACCGTCTTGAAAGCCTACAGCAGAGCCCCTTGAACGGGAAAGCCGCTCTGGAACACCACGATTCTGGTCCAGAAGACCATCCGCAGGGGCGGGCAGGATGTGATTTAGGTCACATAATCTCGCATAATTGAAGGCCTTATGCCGGTTCCAACGAGCATATTCCCGAAATGGGCGACAATTCCCTTTCCGCTGATAGATTTTCATGGGATCAACGTTTCTTCGAACGGACACATGGTCTTCCGCCCGCACCGGGGCTAGAGTGTATGTGTCTGGCCGTGATGATTGTCCGGCCGAGTGGCGCTATCGCGCGCCGTTTGCCGATGGCAAGTCTAAAGGTTGTTAGCCGCGCAGCGAAATTGCCGCGCAAGCAGAGTGCTGTAGCAGTAGGAGGTTCCCATGGCCGCTCTACTCAAGCCAGGCTGGATCAAGCCATCAAGCATCCTTTTCGCTTGTGAGATTCCTGCAAATCAAGAGTCGTTTGCCTTTGCACTGGCGCAGGCCGTCGAGTATGGAGCGAAGCTTATCCTCTTTCACGCCTATGACATGCTGGTGGTGTCGGCGTCGGAGATCTCGAGCGTCGTTTCCTACGATGGCGCCGCCATCGCCCAAGCCGAAATCGAGCATCTGGAGCCGCTGGCCCAGCGCGTACGGGATGCGGGAGTTGAATGTGAAACGGTGGTGCGTCTGGGGCTGCCGGCCGACCAGATTCTCACCTTCCTGCGTGAGCGGGAGATTGATCGCATCGTCATGGGCACCCACTCTCTCGGCCCCATAGGCAGACTGCTGGTGGGCTCTGCAGCCGAGGCTGTGCTGCGCAACGCCAGAACGCCGGTCTTCATCGTCGGCCCTGAGGTGGGGGACGCAAGCTATTGCAACTTTTCCGTGCGCACCATCCTCTGCGGCATAAGCCTTTACAAAACCAGTGCGATGCTGGCTGGTTTTGCCGCGGAGTTGGCAGCCGAGCACAACGCTCGCCTGGTGCTGCAGCATGTAATCCGGCCCCAGGAGCGCGCGGAACTGCTCGCGGGTCGGACGATTGATCAGATTGAAGACGAGCTGGTCTCGCTGATTCCGGCCGAACTTCAAAGCAGGATCGCCGTGGAGCCGATTGTGGCGCCGGGCGACCCGACCGAGGAGCTGCTTTACCAAAGCCGTGCGCAGCAGGCCGACCTGATCGTGCTGGGAGCGCAGGGCGCAACGACCTTTGCCGCCATGACCCGCCACGGCGTGACGTACAAGGTGCTGGCTCACGCGCACTGCCCGGTGATGACCCTGCCGCAGATGGTACCGGCGGCCTCTGGCGCCAAGGTAGAAAAGGCTCATCTTGCCGAGGTTTTTCTGGCCGGCGTCTTCTAAAGTCGCGACGGAGGGGAGGGTGGGTCAACCGCCCTCGCCTCTGCATCTCTCCTCCCTTCTCAAATCTGAGGCCGGCTCGTCTCTGCCGGTTATGCCGTCTTGTGCGCTTTTTTCGACAGCCCGGCTCCGCACAGCCGTGTATCGTCAATGAGCAGCCAGACTTATGGAGGCGAGATGAATAAACAAGCAATCGAGGCGCAGGCCCGCACCGTACACGGCCATTTCGGCCGTTTCTCCGCAGCGGCTTCTGGATGGCTCGGGTCAACGTGGGCGTTTGCGGGCGCGGGACTGGTGGTTGTGTTGTGGGCTGCCACCGGCCCTGTCTTTCATTTCTCAGACCACTGGGCGATGGTGATCGGCACTGGAACGTCCATCGCGACATTTCTGATGGTCTTTTTGATCCAGAACACGCAGAATCGCGATGCGCGCGCGATCCATCTGAAGCTCAATGAGTTGATCCGGGCCATGGACACGGCGCACAACCAAATGATCGATATCGAGAGGCTGAGCGATTTGGAGTTGGATGCGATGCAGGCTACCTACGAAAAGATAAAAACAAGCTGGACTGAGCGCCAGAAGCAAACCTCTCGCCGCTCTCAGGAGAAATGAAGAGGAGAACCTCTGCCGCGGGACGCGAAGCACGCGCCGGGTGGATTCTCTGGCATGGCCCAATCGGAAGATGCTCCAAGGAAAGGATGTTTCTTGCGTGCGAAGGCGCGCTTTGGAGATTCCTTGTGTTCCTTTTTGCACTGCGGACCGTCCGGCCATCGTGAGCAACTAGTCAAGAGGTGGAAAAATGGATAAGCAAAGAGTAAAAGGCGCGATCGACGAAGTGGTGGGTAACGCAAAGCGGCAAGTTGGCGGCTTGACCGGCAACACCGGAACCCAGGTGAGAGGCGCCGCTCAACAGATCAAGGGCAAAGTTGAGACGGCTGTTGGCAAGGTGAAGGATGCGGCTCGCGATGCCAAAGATAACGCCGCCGCGCAGCACAAATGCAACCAGAAAGCCGGGGGGGGCGCTGCGAGGTTATCGTCGCGGAAGATCGCAACATGATATAGCCCACTCAGAAATCAAGCCGGCGGGGAAACATAACCGAGATTTATCAATCGCAGCGGGCGCATCTGGCGAGGGCGCGGCGCCAGGTGAAGGATGAGTCAACCGCCGGCCCTGGGAAGAGGAGCATATATGAAGATCTCCGGAATCCTCTTGATCATTGCCGGATTGTCGGCCATCTTCTGCGGAGGGTTTTCTTACTCGAACCGCAACCAGACTCCGGACATGGGCCTGATTCAAGTGGACGATACAGAAAGCCAACAGGAGAGAATTCCCCCGATTCTGGGCATCGCGGGCATTGCGGCGGGGGGCGGGCTGATCTATTTCGGAAGGAAACAGCGGGGATAGAGCGTTCTTCCAGCTTATGCGGCTATGTCGGTGTGGCGCAGTGCGGCTACATGTCAGGATTTCTTTGCAAGCTGCTTGCCTCATTCTGAATAGGGACGCTCAACGTCCCATCACTAATCACCGGCAACTGCCATTGTGAAACGCAATGGAATCTCCGGCCCGCTGCGAGTATACTGTCGGCAAGGCGGCGGCCGTTGAGCCTTGCCATCCCCAAGCGAGGTGCGTCTTCAGCAGAGACTCCGGTTTACTGACGAGCGACGTTCCACCATCGGAGACTTCCCGTTGGCGCGCGGTAGTTCGTGTGCTGCGAAGTCCCATGGACGCCTTGGGTTGTGCCCTTTTCCCCTCCTCTTGTACCCTCTGCGGCTCCCCTCTGCCGCATCTATCTTCTGTGCCCATTTGTGATGTTTGCTGGACGGAGTTTCCCGTCCAAAGCGGAAATATGTGCGCGCGATGCGGCGACACTTTGGACGCGCCGATTCAGGCTCCATCGATCTTCGGACTCTGCCGCGCATGCCGGATGGCGCCACCGCCGTTTGAGCGGGCAGTGGCCTACGGACCGTACCAGGGCCGCATGAAAGCAGCCATTCACGCGCTCAAATATGACCGGCTGCAACCGGCAGCGCGCGGGCTGGGCCGGATGCTGGCGCAGGCAATCGCTCAACTGGCCGGCGAAGCGCCCACTGAGATGCTTGTGGTTCCCGTGCCGCTGCACAGGTCAAAGTATGCCGAGCGAGGCTTCAACCAGGCTCGTTCGCTGGCTTTTCATGCGCTTGCGGCGCTCGGAAAGACGCATCCGGAATGGCGGCTTACGCTGGCTTCGAAAACTCTGATGCGGCTGCGCGCCACTGAAAGCCAGGCCGGCCTGACCCCGCGCCAGCGGCGATTGAATGTGCGCGGAGCGTTTACGGTCTCCGATCCTGCCGCGGTCACTCTGAAACACGTTTTGGTCATCGACGACATCTTCACGACAGGCTCGACTGCCCGCGCCGCGGCTCAGGCGCTAACTAGGGCCGGTGCAGCCTCTGTGTGGGTGGCTACTCTGGCCAGAGCCAGCCGTGTGCATGATAACCGCCGCAATGTTTCATTCCGATTAGACGATGCGGAGGACGATCTCACCCCGGCCGGTAAGTCGCCGGTCGCAACTTTGCAAGGAGCAGGCATTTATTCATTGCACGGCAAATCATCTTTTTGACGAGGGGAAAAAGGATGTCGCTGGGAAAAGCCATGATTCATGCGCGTAAACAGAAGTCCATCGCCAGGGTCGCAGCCTTTGCGGGCGAACAGGCGACTATCCACTCCGCCCACATCCTGCAGATGCCGGTTCTGGTGCTGAATGCATCCTATGAGCCGATTAATATTTGCGGCGCGCGCCGCGCTTTGGTGCTGGTGCTCAAGGGTATTGCGCGCACCGAGGAAGAGCATGGCCTGATACTGCACGCGCAGCGCAGCCGCATTGCCATGCCTTCGGTAATTCGGCTGCTAGAGTATCGCCGCATCCCGTACCAGACGCGCGCCCTCTCGCGCAAGAACATTCTACTGCGCGACCGCAATACTTGCCAGTATTGCGGCGAGGCGTTGCCCCCCGCCGATCTTACGCTGGATCATGTGATTCCCCGCTCTCGCGGAGGTAACTCCACATGGGAGAACCTGGTGGCCTGCTGCCACGACTGCAACCGCCGCAAGGGCAACCGCATGCTTCACGAGATCGACGACATGGTGCTGTTGCGCGATCCACGCCCCTTTTCGCTGCACACCAGCCGCCAGATTATGCGTATGTTAGGCCGCGGGGATGACCGCTGGAGAAAGTATCTTTTCTATTGAGCAAATTGGGTATAGGAACCGGGATTAGTCAAGTAGTTAACGGAACACTTCGCAATGTAATCTCACTGACTTTCAGCGTATGATGGTTTGTAAAGCAAACTATCTGATGAGGAGTCAGCGTGATTCAGCGGAAATTATTTTTCAGATTCCTATTAGTTGTGCTCACTACTACGGCTGCCTGTCAGGCCATGCCGGCTCACGCGCTTGATTTATCGCATGGCTGCGATCCACGCGCTTATGGCGCAAAAGGCGACGGCGTCAGCAAAGACACGGCCGCAATTCAAGCGGCTATCGATGCCTGCGAACGGCAAGGCGGCGGCACGGTTCAACTGATTGCCGGCACTTATCTGAGCGCTCCCATCGTGCTGAAGAGCAACATTACATTGCAACTCGACAAAGGCGCCACACTGCTCGGCTCCGCGGATCATGGCGACTATCCACCGTTGACGATGTTCCACCTTCCCGATCTGCAACCGCTGGTGAGCGCGGCCAACGCCGTCAATGTCGCAATCACCGGCGAAGGCGTGATTGACGGTAATGGTGAGAGCTGGTGGCAAGAGGCGAGAAGCATAAAAGATCACGGCATTCTTGGGACCGGCCACCCGCGACCGAAGCTGATTATCTTTGATCATTGTAAGCACGTTCACGTGGAGGGAGTTACCATTCAAAACTCTCCCATGTGGCAATTGGTTCCGTATTACTCGGACGATGTGGTTATCCGCAATATCAAGGTTCTGGCGCCGGCACACTCGCCTAACACGGACGCCATCGATCCTTTTTCATCATCGAATGTTGTCATCGATCATGTATATGCCGACGTGGGCGATGACGATATTGCGATCAAGTCGGGTCCGATCAACTCGCCGGGGCCGGACGATCCGAGCCGCGACATTACCATTACCGACTGCACTTTTTTGCATGGGCACGGACTTTCGGTTGGGAGCGAAATTGCAGGGGGAGCCAGGAATATCCGTGCCGAGCATATTCGCTTTGAGGGGACAGACAATGGCATTCGCGTGAAGGCGAACCGCGACCGTGGCAACGATGTAGGCCTTCTGTTTTTCCGCGATATTGAAATGAAGGACGTGAAGAACGCGCTGATTATCAGCGAGTACTATCCAAAGATTCTGCCGCCCGATACGGAAGCGGCGCAACCCATTACGCGGCTGACTCCGCACTTTCACGACATCACGATCGAGAATCTGACAGCCACTGGCAGCACATCGGCTGGAGCGATTGTTGGTTTGCCGGAGTCTCCGATCCTCGGTGTGGTTCTGCGCAACGTGAAGATCAGCGCCAAGACTGGACTGACGATAGCCTATGCCGATGTGACGGGTGAGGGCGTGACGGTGCAGGCGGAGACAGGCGAGGCGATTCTAAAGCAGGCTGGTGCGAAGGTTTCGCTGCACTGAGAGCTTGAGGACCAACAGAAGAGGCTGCGCCAGTTGGCGCAGCCTCCCTTTTTTTGCGGCTGTTGTTGCTGGTTGACGCCGCAGGTTCTGTTGTCTAGACGCCGCTGAACGCGGAAAAACCGCCATCGATCGGAATCACCACGCCGGTCACGAATTCCGAAGCCGGCGAGAGCAACCACAGCACGCACCCGAAGAGATCTCTGGATTCTCCCAGGCGTCCCATCGGCGTGTGTCCGATGATCGTCTTGCCGCGTAGGGTCCAATCGCCCGTCTCCTTGTCGGTCATCAGAAAACGGTTTTGATTAGTGAGGAAGAAGCCGGGCGCGATGGCGTTCACGCGGATCTTCGGCGAGTATTCCTGTGCCATGTGCACGGCCAGCCATTGCGTGAAGTTGCTCACCGCTGCTTTTGCTGCCGAGTAGGCGGGAATGCGGGTCAACGGCCGGAATGAGTTCATGGACGAAATATTCAAAATCGTGCCATACCCCTGTTCGGCCATGATCTTTCCGAAAGCCTGGCAGGGCAGAATCGTGCCCAGCACATTCAGGTCGAAGACCCAGCGCAATGCGTCCGTAGGCAGATCAAAGAACTTCAATTCAGCGCTGGTTGTGGCCTGGGGCTTATTGCCTCCCGCGCCGTTGATCAGGCAATCCAGCTTGCCCATGCTCTTGATTACATCCTGAGCTGTCTGAGCAACGCTTTCGCGATCGAGCGCGTTGAATTTGAAAAAGAAGATCTGCTTGCCGCGCTCACCCATGCGCTCGATCAGCGCCTTGCCTGCCTCCTCATTCATGTCGAGGATTGCGACTTTGGCGCCGCAGCCAGCCAGTGCGCCGGCCATTTCGCTGCCCAGAACTCCAGCGCCACCGGTAATGGCCACCGTTTTCCCGCTGAAGTCGTACATCTTCGTCAGTTCTGCCAGATCAAAGGGAAGTTGCTGCGCATTCTCCGGCTTCTGTTTAGTTGCAACGGCTGTTGTCTTTGACATATTGCACTCCTTTTCGTCGTTCGTTCATCTAGTTCAGAGAAACTTCAAAGAGCAAGATCAACCATTTCGCCCGAGAAAGACGGGAGCGATGTGCCGGTTGTAGAGGTTTCCGGTCACGTTCTTCGCGATGACTGCTTCATTGGCTTCGAGCAGGCTGAGGTAGCGCTGTCCCATCTTGGCCGCGACCTTGAAGCCGACGTGCAGCAACTGGCGCAGACTGCTGTTGTATGTCGCCTCTGACGGCACATGGCGCAGGGCTGAGGTGTACTGATCGGAAGTCCAGCCTCGAACCTCGTCGGGAGACGGCAGCTTTGCAAGGTCGATATCGATGACAGTGGCGTAAGGCGCGCAGAGCTCTTCGCGGTGGGCATAGGCCTCTGCGTAGATCTCCTTGGCCAGCGCCAGAGCGTCGCCTCCGGCTTCGGCCAGGCCAATCAACTCTTCAAGCCACGTAGTCCCCGCGGTCTTGAGGTGTACTCCCGCGTTGAAGCGTTTAATGGTTGAGTGAATTGCGGGATAAATGGAAAACTTGTCACTGCCGGAGTGAACGCTCAGCTTGAGATTTGTCGGCAAGCCAAAGCGTTTGACCGCGTAATCGATGGCCGCGACATCGAGCGCAAACTCGCGCTCGAAGCGTGCTATATCGCCCACATAGTCCACGCCCTTGTTGAAACGGCCGCTGAACTTGGGGGCGATGGTCTGAACGGGTATGCCTTCATCGGCGATGGCCGCCAGAATGATGAGCAACTCGACAGGACTTTGAGCACTGTCGGTTTCATCCAGTGAAACCTCAGGGATGAAGTTGCCTTCTCCCTTTGCCGCCAGGATTGTGCGATGAACTTCGCCGGCTTTCTTGATGGCGGTCAGATATTTCTGCGCGGCTTGACGCAGGAGTCCGGGTGTGATCTCGAAGGTGTCGCCAACTCCCTCCAGTTTGATGCTTCCAAGCAACTTGGGATGACGCGCGACAAAGTTATCGATGTCGGCTGCTGAAGCGGGCTGACCAATAAAGTCGGCCACGTCGAGGGTGTAGAAGTCACAGGCACCAAGGAAGCGGCCAACGGTTTGCAAGGTGATGTGGTCGGCGTCGCAGAAGTATGGCAGCTTCCAGCCGAGCGCCTTGACGGCGGCATCGGCGGCCTGCCGTGCGGAGGCGGGCTCGGAACCAATAATCATATGCTCGCGGTTTGACTTGTTCCAGACGGGGACGACTTCGACGCCACTGTCAAGAGCCTGAATGCAGGCTTGTAACTGCGCCTTGGCCTGGTGAGAGAACCGGTCTCCAGTCCCGATGGAATACTTGGAAAGTTTCAGATTTTTCTTTTCCATGATCTCTCCTGCCTAGAAGCGGCTGCGGTGCGCCCACAGTCCCAATCCTGGATTGGAGATAAAGAATATCTCCTCACCATCGACCTGGTTTACGCCGAGCGAGAGCTTGCTCGGATCGTAGCGCGTCAGCATCGCATTCAAATCTCCATAACTGAATCCAACGCCCTCGACCTCCTGCCGGGTCAGGAAGGCTGGGCACCAGGTAATCTTGAAGCGTCCTTCCGACGAGCCATGGATCAAGTGCGCAGCTGCACTCAGGTCGTTGGCCAGATCGGCGTTGGCTTCAACCGCCTTGAGCGTTGCCGGCGTGCCATTGTAGCCATACTTGCGGATCAGGCTGTCAATGGTCTTGTCTTCACCGAATTCCTTCACGCCCGGCGCGAGAATGACTAGTTCCGCATTGTCGGCCAGCGCCATGCGGGTGCGGTAGACGGCTTTGTTGCCCAGCCAAGTCGAGTGAAACTCCGCTGGATCGAGATAGACGACGGCCTTTTTGATCGGCGTGTCGAGGATCTCGAAGTTTACCTTGAGGCTAAGTTCCGCGGCCCGGTCGAAGCACTCGACGTCGTCGCCGATATACAGGCCGCGCACTGCCAGTCCGCCGTCGACTCTGCGTCCTACAACCGTCTGCACATAGACGATGGGCAGATGCTGGAGGAAATGATCGGATGCGTAATTGAGCACGTTGCGCACTGGATTGGCGGCTCGGCCCATGATCCGCTCCATCCCGTAGACCGCGCCCAGATAATGGCTGCGGTTGATGCCCTCGCGGCCGCCCGTGCCCACCAGGATGTTCTTGTTGTAATTGGCCATGCCGATCACTTCATGGGGCACGACCTGGCCGATGGAGAGGATCAGATCGAATCCGCCTCTCGCCAGCAGCTTGTTAACCTGCGCGGGCCACGCATAGTTCAGCTTGCCTTCCGATTGCTCGCGGACAAACTTCGCCGGGACCTCGCCAAGTGTCTCGATGTCGGTGCGCCAGTTATGGACGCGGAAGAGTTCCTGGGGCACATCGCCGAACATGTGAGAGATCTGTTCGGGGCGCATGGCGACGTGCGTGCCCAGCGCGGGCAGAATCGCCTTGAGCCGGTCGCCGTAGTGCTTCCACGCATAGCGGGTCAGCTCGCCTGCGCGCGAGTGTTCGCGGGTTTGGTCGGGAGGCACGGCAAGCACGCGATTCCGCTCACCGAGCTTTGACAGGCTCTCCGCCAGCAGATCTTTCAATCGCTGCGAAGACAGATCGGATTCGGCGCTTCCAACTGCACAGTAGAGACTCATGCGACTGACTCCACCTTTTTTAGTCCCGGAGCAAGCAGGACCAGAATGAATAGCGATGGGAGATAAACGCTGGCTGCAATGATGAAGAGGATCGAATAGCTGTGCAAAATTTGCAGGATGTGACCGGCTAATAGTGGAAAGAGGAAGCCGCCGACGGCTCCGGCCATGGTACCGATTCCGGTAACAGAGCCGACGGCGCTGCGCGGGAACATATCCGAGGCCGTGGTGAAGAGGTTGGCCGACCAGCCCTGGTGTGCGGCGGCCGCCAGGCTCAGCAATCCGATGGCGATCCATTTTCCGAAATTGTCCGCGTGAAGGTAGTTGATCAGAAAAACGGGAACGATGAGGCAGGCGCAGAGAAGCATGGCCACCAGGCGCGCGCGCTCGGCTGTAAGCCCCATGCGGATGAAGGACGCGGGCAACCAGCCACCGTAGATGCTGCCAACGGCTGAGGCGTTGTAAACGATTAAGATGGGCAACCCCAGACCCGCAAGACTCAGATGAAATTTATCGCTGAAGTAACTCGGCAGCCAGTAGAGATAGAACCACCAGATGGGATCGGTGAGGAATTTTGGAATCGCATACGCCCAGGTCTGAGGGATGCCAAACAACTTGACCCACGGGGTGGATGGACCAGGCTTTTCTGGAAGCTCCTGGTTGATGTAAGCAAGTTCGGCGGCGGAGAGCGTCGAATGTTCGGTGGGTTTATGGTACTTGAAATACCACACCAGTATCCACGATGCCGAGAAAAAGCCGGTGACCAGAAAGGCGGCGTGCCAGCCAAAAAAGTAAGTCGCCAAGGGCACCAGGAGCGTAGCCAGGATCACGCCGACATTGGCGCCGCAGTTGAAGATGCCGAAAGAGAACGAGCGCTCTTTCTGCGGGAACCACTCAGCATTTGTTTTGTTGGCGGCGGGGAAGTTGCCGGATTCGCCGATTCCAAGGAAGGAGCGTGCGATCCCGAGCTGCAGCACCGAGTTGACCAGCGCGTGGCTCATCGCCGAGAGACTCCAAATGGCCATGATGACCATGTAGCCGATGCGCGTGCCTACTTTGTCAACGAAGCGCCCCGCGCCGAGCTGGCCGAGCGCATAGAAAGCTGTAAAGACTGCCACCACAGTCCCGAAGCTCTCTTCGGTCAGGCCGATGCCACCCTGTGCCGCGCTGTGCATGAGAGTGGGCTTGAGAAGCGCCAGAACCTGCCGGTCCATGTAATTGATAGTTGTGGCGGCGAAGAGCATGGCGCAGATGGTCCAGCGTACGCGGCCAAGCCGCGTGCCGGCAGATAATTCCGTTGCTTCCTGCGCGCCGAATTCCACTCTGTTCGTCATAACTTGCTCTACAGCTTATACGCCTTTTTCACCAGCCCGTAGGTCAACTCGTGTGCTACTTTAAATGCTTCGTCTTCCTCCAGCCGGTGTTCAGTGACCAGCCTGGCCAGGAATGCGCAATCGATGCGCCGCGCCACATCGTGCCGTGCTGGAATGGAAAGAAAGGCGCGTGTGTCGTCGTTGAAGCCGACCGTGTTGTAGAAGCCTGCCGTTTCGGTTGCTAACTCGCGGAAACGCATCATTCCTTCGGGGCTGTCCAAAAACCACCAGGGCGGCCCGAGCCGCAGACACGGATAGTGCCCTGCAAGCGGAGCCAACTCACGGCTATAGGTGGATTCGTCCAGCGTAAACAGAATGATGGTCAGCTTGCTCTCGTTGCCGAACCGGTCGAGCAAGGGGCGCAGCGCGTCCACGTAGTTGGTCGGGCGGGGAATGTCGCAGCCCACATCGCGGCCATACTTCTGATAGATCTTGCGATTGTGGTTGCGCACGCTGCCGGGATGAATCTGCATGACCAGCCCATCTTCCAGGCTCATCTGCGCCATCTCCGTCAGCATCTGGGCACGGAAGAGTTCCTGTTGCCGCGCATCGGCGTTGCCGGCCAGCACCCGGCGAAAGAGCTCCGCTGCCTCGGCCGTGGGCAGGTCGGCGGTTTGCGCAGTGGGATGCCCGTGGTCGGTTGCCGTGCAGCCGAGCGAGCTGAAACGCGCGCGTGCCTTGCGCAGGGCGTTCAGGTAGCCTGGCCACACGGTTGTGTCTTCTCCGGTCTTCTCGCCCAGCTTTTGAATCAAACCGGCAAATCCCGCGAACTCCGGATCGACCACCGAATCAGGCCGGAAGGTGGGCACAATCCTCGCCTTCCAGCCCGATTCGCGGATCGCCTTGTGATCGTCCAGCGAGTCGAGTGGAGAATCCGTGGTTGCCAGCACTTCCAGATTGAAGCGCTCATAAAGAGCGCGGGGCAAAAACTCCGGCGTGCGCAATTTTTCTGAGATGGTGTCGAAGTAGAGGTCGGCAGTTTTTTCTGACAGCCGCGCCTCCAGCCCAAAGAGCTCCTGGAAGGAAAAATCCAGCCACAGGCGCGTCGGGGTTCCGCGAAACAGGTAATAATGACTGGCGAAGATGCGCCAGACCTTGCGCGCGTCCTTCATCTCCGTCTGCCCAATCTCCAGGTCTTCGAGGGGAATTCCCTGGCTATAGAGCATTCGGTAGACATAGTGATCGGGTTGGACAAACAGCATTGCCGGGTCGGGAAAGGGCTCGTTCTTCTCAAACCAGGCCGCCTGCGTATGCCCGTGCGGACTGATAATGGGCAAGGCCTGGACGTGCGCGTACAGAGCTTTGGCTATCTTTCGCGCTGCGGATTCGGCGGGAAACAAACGGTCTTCGTGGATCAGCATGACTGCAACCTTGCCCTTTCGCCGAGAGGCGTTGAGGTCTGACCACCCTAGAGGTCAGACCACAGTATACACATCTGGCAGATAAACGCCAGAACGCCGAATAAAATTTCTCCGGGGCGGACGAGGGTCTTCAGTGTTAATCTCGTCTTGCCCCGTATTTCAAGAAGGTGTCGCCCCTTTATGCTGCGGATGAAGCAAGACCTTACGGATACGCATCGGACCATGCAAGTGGTAAACCACATCCGCGCGCTCATAGAGAATGGTACTCTGCAGCCGGGCGACAAGATCCCCCCGGAGCGCGAATTCGCGCGCTCGTTGAATATCAGCCGCGCCAGCCTCCGTACCGGAATAGGCTACCTGGCGGCGATGGGGGTGATGAAGGTGCGGCACGGGGTGGGAACCTTCGTCGCCGACGGCCCGGCTGAATTCGGCAAGGCATCCTTCAGCCTGATGGGCGTGCTGCACGGCTTTCAATCCTGGCAAATGTTTGAAGTGCGGTTGATTATTGAGAGCAATCTCGCCGCTCTCGCTGCTGAACGCGCCAAGGAGGAGCATCACACCGCGCTGGCCGAAGAGGTAGCCGAGATATTTGCTTCCATAGACAGCCCCTCCGATTTTCTGATCCACGACGTGCTCTTTCACCGCATTCTCTCGCAGGCTTCCGGTAATCCGATTCTGGCCGCTCTGATGGAGACCATCACGTCGGCTCTGTACGACAAGCGCCGCAAAACCGTTGAGCGCTCGACAGATCTGCGCGAGTCCGCGGAGATGCACCGCATGATTTACCGCGCCATTCGCGCACGCGACCCCGTGGAAGCGCGAAGGCTTATGGAGCAGCACCTGCGCATGGCTCAAGCCGCGCAGGGCATGGAGCGCCCCACCGCGCGGAAAACAATCGATGGCATCGCCAGGCCAAGGACCCTTCAACTGGATAAGGGATCTGCCCCGTCTCGACTATAGATGGCGCCGCAGGCTGTGCGAAGGCCGCTCGGGCGCGATGGACCCCATTACGCGACCGCTTTCGATGATCCATATCTCTGGAATTGCCCTGTCGGCAAGGCAAGGGGCTGGCGCCATGCGGGGGGGCGGTTGCCGAGGACCGTCCAGCAGGGGCGGCGCTTCCCATGCGAAACACGGCATCTTCTTATGGCAAGGTCTGACCATACGGCCATGCACACATTCGTATTGCGCATCGTAAGTTAATCATTTAAAACGGCTTAAAATGAGAGCATTATTCGTTACCCAAATGCTGCTAAAAAGACTTGACAAGTGTGGTCTGACCACGATATATATTTGCCGCACTAGTAACGCGTAATTTCGGTACGCAAGACTCAGGCCATCTTCTCGACATGAATGGGAGAACCCCTCAGCCGAGCAGTGGTCTCTACCTGTCCACTAGCAAGTTCACGATCAAAAAACCATTTGGAGGCTTCAATGCGATTCGCATGCTTCAAACCAAAGGGAATGCTCCACCGTTGGATAGCCATTTCCTTCTGTGTTTCGTTTTTCCTATTCGCCGCAAGAATCAACTCCCAGACCGCGGGCACCGCGAGTGTCCAGGGTGTCGTGACGGATGCCACGGGCGCAGTGATTCCCGATGCATCGGTCACGGTCATCAACATCGCTACTCAGGTCCAGCACGCGACAGTCACGGATAAGAGCGGACTGTACAGCTTCCCGAACATTGCCATCGGCACATATACCGTGGAAGTGACGGCTACCGGCTTTGAGCGCTATCGCCAATCGAATATCGTTCTCGATGTCGGCAGCAGCATTGCCATCAACCCGACTCTGAAGATCGGTGGTGCGAACCAGACGGTAGAGGTCGAGTCAACCGCTCTCGCATTGCAGACCGAGGACAGCTCGCTCAAGCAGACCATTGGCCAGGCTACCGTCACCGAAATGCCTCTCAACGGACGCGTGATGACCCAGCTCATCACCCTCACCGGCGGTGCGGTCAACGCCAATGAGAACAACGACGAATCGGGAAGCAAGACCTTTTACAACTCGGCCGTGATCTCCATCGGCGGTGGACAGGGAAATGCCACCGACTACAGGTTGGATGGCGCCGATCACAACGACTACATGACCAACGTCAATCTGCCCTTTCCTTTCCCGGATGCGGTAGCCGAGTTCAGCGTGGAAACCGCTGCTCTGGGCGCGCAGAGCGGCTTGCATCCCGGCGGCCTGGTCAACGTGGTTACCCGCTCTGGAACCAACCAGTGGCACGGAGACGCATTTGAGTTCATCCGCAACAACTACATCGACGCCACCAACTTCTTCTCTGCCAGCAAGGACCAGTTGCACATGGATCAGTTTGGCGGAACCTTTGGCGGAAGAATCATTCGCGACAAGCTCTTCGGTTTTGCAGGCTATCAGCGTTACACATCCAAACAGTTGCAGTCCTCAAGCTCGGCATATGTGCCCACGGCTGATAATCTGGCCGGCAATTTCTCGATAACGGACCCCATCACCAAGAGTCAACTCGTGGATCCGGTTACCGGAACTCTCCTGGTCAACAACAATTACACCGGTACAACAGGCGTTAACTGGACTACGGCGGAGAACGCACAAGCGAAAGCCTTGGACGCATTCCTTCCCAGCGCGGCAAGCTGTTCCGCCGCAAACTACTGCGTCTCCGCGAACACCGCAGCCGGCGGAAACGGCCTTGTGCACTATGCAGTTCCTCAGCAACTAACCGAGAACCTCTTCGTCACCCGTATTGACGCGACCATCAATCAAAAACACAGCCTCTATGGCCGTTATTTGCTCGATGGATACGACAACTCCGCATTCTTTTCACCGACCAACGCCCTGGTCACCTCCTCGGCCGGTAACCTGGAGCGTGTTCAGGCGCTTACCATCGGCGAGACATACATCATCACCGACAAACTGGTGAACTCGTTCCACGCCACTGGGGACAGACGGCGCAACGACCGCGGCCCTGCGGCAAACGGCCTCGACTCAAGCACGATTGGCGTCACCTTGAACGACCTGGCGAATGAGGGCATGCAATTAGCGGTGAGCGGCGGCACCGGGAGTTGGGGTATCTACTGCAGCACATGCTCCGCGGCACACTTCAACACCAACACCATCTCCATTACCGACGATGTGAACTGGACCCGCGGCAAGCATCAGGTTGCCTTCGGCGGAGAGTGGGTCCACACGGAACTCAACGTCAGCAACATCTATGAAGGTAACGGCAACTTCGCTTTCAGCGGCATCTTCGCTGGAGAAGGCCCGGCCCAGAGCATTGTCAGTACTGCCCGGGAAGGGAACCTGGATTTTCTGACCGGCTCATTGGCCACCTTCGGCCAGAGCAAAGCCCAGCAAAATGCGCTACGCGAGCCGATTCCCAGCCTTTATGTTCAGGACACCTATCACGCCACCAACAGGCTGGTGCTGAATGCGGGCGTTCGCTGGGATCCTGAGTTCGTTGCCACGGATTACTTCAACCGCGGCTCCATCTTCAACATGAGCGACTTCCTGGCAGATACCCCAATCAGTTCGGTATATCCCAATGCGCCTGCCGGAAGCTTCTTTTATGGGGATAAGGGAGTCCCGAAGTCCTTCACGCAAAACTCGCCCTGGCAGTTCTCACCTCGGATTGGGGCCACGTTTGATCCCAATGGGAAAGGTAAAACGGTCATCCGCGCAGGCGCGGCAATGGTCTATGACGAGCCAAACCTCTTCACCGGCCAGCGCGTACAACAGAATCCACCCTTCGCCGAGACAATTAACAATACTCCCGCGAACGGCGTTCCATTGAGTTTCAGCGCTCCATGGTCGAACGGCGCCGCAGCCGCCTCTCCGCAGCCCTTCCCGCAGCCCATCGTTCCCACATCCTCTGCGGCATTCTACAAGGGAACTCAATACATCGTGCTCCCGACAAAATTCCACTCGCCCTATTCACTGCAATACACCGCCAGCATACAGCAGCAGTTCGGTCATGGCTGGCAAGCCCAGATCGACTACGTTGGAAACTCGACAGTCCATGGCCCTTACGGTCTCCCCATGAGTCCGGCGGTCTATGGCAATGTGCCCGCAAACTCGCCAAAGGATGCAGGCCAAGCGCCCACAACCGGCAATCAGTCATATCGCTTCTATCTGACGGAGCAAAACGAGAATGCCAACGGTGGACAGATGTATGCGGGCGGGGGAACCGGCTCGATGTACATCATGTCCGGCGCCGGCGCCAGTTATCACGGCGTGGTGGCCAGCATTGAACATCGCATGTCCTCCAACTTCGTCTTTATGGCCAACTACACATGGTCGCACTGCATCGACATCTCCGACAACGCGGCGGATGTGAGCACTATCACGATTCAGAATCCAGCCAACCCCAAGGGAGACAAAGGAAGCTGCGGATTCGATTTCCGGGACATCTTCAACGTCGCCGTTGTGGCCTCGAGCCATTTCGGCTTCACCGGCTGGAAGGGTCAGCTTATCAACCATTGGGAGATTTCGCCTCTGGTTCATGCCACGGACGGCAACCCCTTCACAGTCACGCTGGGAGCGGACGACTCACTCACCGATGTCGGCAACGACCGCCCCACTCTGAACGGGAGTGCGGTGTATACACACAACAAGGTCACGCAGCCAGTGGGAGGGGTGTATACCTCCTATATAAACAAGGCCGCGTTCAACACCACGAACCCCGCTGGAACGTTTGGATCTTCCGGGCGATTTGCCTATCGCGGCCCCAAGTTCCTGCAAACGGATTGCGCTTTGAACCGCTCCTTCCCGCTGCATAATACTCTAGCCATGAATCTCCGGCTTGAGGCCTTTAACGTCTTGAACCATCCGAACTTTGCCGCTCCCGGCGCTTCTACGGGCTCCAGCGGCTATCTCGGAACAAGCTCGGCAATGTCTTCTGGAACCTTCGGCACGATCGGGGCCACCATGCTCAATGGCGGCGCCGCCAGAGTCTTCCAAGGAGCCGTCAAGATCACCTTCTAACCTCTAACCCGGCCGTCTCGCCCGCATGCAATCTGAGCGGGCGAGGCGGCCAACCTCCCTAATAATCGCCCTAAACCCTAAAATTGATAAAGAAACTTATGCCATGCGGAGAGCCGTGAACGGCGATTGTCCGGCAGTGGACCCTCAGCGTCAGGCTCCATCCGAATCCGCATGCCATTGGCCCCGCAAGGTCAGACCAGCCGCTTTGATAGATTTTTGCAACCTTCACGGCAAATCATTCATTCCGCAGCTCTTCCGAGGACGTTCCAGAGCGTCGGTATTTCTGGCTTGACAGATCAATATGTTGTGCTCGACACTATTGTGGTTTCAATGGTGGTCTGACCACTGCTGGCAAATCTGCTGGACAGTATCAATTGTGCGGGTCAGGAACCAAAGCGGCAAGTGAACAATTTTATGGAGGCTTGAATGAGAAGTTTGGCCGTAGAAGAACAGTTGAATATGAGCGGGGCATCGACGAGCCTGAAGCATGGGCTCTTGTGCTGTTTCAGGTGGGGATGGCTGGCGATTCTGGTCATTGCCATGATGGCGCCACTGGGCGCGAAGGCGCAGCTTGGCGCATCGGCAACCATCCAGGGAACAATCACCGATTCCACTGGCGCCCTGATTGCCGGCGCGAACGTAACAGCGCAGAACCTGGCGACGGGAGTCAAACTGACCCGTATCGCCGACAAGGCGGGCTACTACGTGCTCTCTCCGCTGGACCCGGGAGACTACACCGTCACCACCACGGCCACGGGTTTTGAGTCGCTCATCCGCAAGAACATTCATGTGGATGGCATGCAGGTGCTGGGGCTCAACCTGACGCTGAAAATCGGCACGGCGAATATGACCGTGACCGTCACCGACGCTCCGCCGCCTCTGGAAACAGAGAATGCGACGCTGGGCGTTGCGATGGAAAATGATGCGTATGAGTCGCTCCCGTTAGAGATGGGTGGCGCAAACGGCGTCAGTACCGATCAACGCCGCTCCACCGACATGGCCATACTCATGCCCGGCGTCACCAACAACGAAACCAAGAACAACGAATCCGATGAGCCGATGGTGGTCAACGGCAACTCCCAATCCACCGAGATGTATATCGAGGGCCTTCCATTAGAGTCCGCTTCGGTCAGCGGCGACCCGCGCTACATCTGGTCCGCCATCTCGGTCGAGGCGGTCGATCAGTTCCAGCTCAAGACCACGGCCTACTCGGCTGAGTATCAGGGCCTGGGCGTGGAGAACTTCACCATCAAGTCCGGAACCAACAAAATTCATGGGTCGGCGTACGACGTGATGCGCAACACCGCATTCGATGCAGCGGGCTTCATTCCGGCCCAATACCCGTCTAGCTACCCCAACGCCAAGCTGGCTGGCACGTACTACACACCGCCGGAGCACATGAACGAATACGGCGTGACCATCGGCGGCCCAATCTGGCGTAACAAAATCTTTCTCTTCGGCAATTACATGGGCTTCCGGTACTCGACCCTCACCAAGCCGCAAGCTATGACCATACCCACCCCGGCAGAGCTGTGCGGCGATTTTTCCGCGACCGGAGTCAACATCTACGACCCGACAACGCAAGTGTATGGCACCGCCTACTCGCGTACGCAATTCGGCGGCGGCACCGGAGGAGCCAACGAACAGTACGCCATGAACTCGACTGGCGTTTGTGTGGACCAGGGCACCAAGGCGGCGAACGTGATTCCGCAGGGTGAGATTTCGCCCGTTGCCAAGTATATGCAACAGTACTGGGCGGGGGCGCAATACCTCAATACGGGCCTCTCCAATAACTACATGGGGTCCTATAACTGGGGCTTGAACAACTGGTCAACAACCGAGCGCCTGGATGTCGATCTGTCTGACAGGCACAAGATGAGCGTGATTATTGCGGCTGGCCGCCAAGGCCTGATCGGTCTGGCCGGCAGTCAGACGACGGATATAGGTCCGATGCCGTATTTCTATGCGAAGCCGTATGCTCCCATTACCAGGGTTGCGGTCTTCGAGGATACCTTCGTGATCAAACCGACTCTGGTGAACCAGTTCAAGTACGGGGCGGCGCAATACCACTCGCCCCACACCAATCCCAGTACGCAAACTCCTGCTTTTGCGGCGACCGCGGCCGGCATTGGCTTCACCAACTCTCCATCGGCGATCGCCGGACAGGCGGCCAGCAGCTTCCCGATAGTAAAGTGGCCCACCGGAGGGATCAACGAGGCGCAGTGGGGACCCAATGCGGGCGCGGATGATCAAAACACGGACACCTACGCAATCGCGGATAACCTGCAGTGGGTCAAGGGCAAGCACTCCTTCACCTTTGGCGGCCAGCTTGAGTTCCTCGAATTCAACGACCTTTGGGCTGTCGGAGGATCCACCCCGCTCACACTGACTTATGCCCTTGGCGAAACCGCAAGCGTCAGCGGCACGGGCACCGCCGGCACTACCAACACCCCAACGACCGGCGCCGGATTGTCCTACGCCAGCTTCTTGATCGGCGCAGTCGATTCGGCAAGCTACACCGAGTACGCGCCAAATGCCCAGGAGACCGGCGCGCGCTTCCATCCATTCGCGATATATGTAAACGACGACTGGAAGGCGACCCCCAAGCTAACGATCAACGCCGGCCTGCGCTGGGATGCGATGCCGCCCATGCGCGAGGCGCAGAACCGCTTCTCATTCCTGAACCCGACCGGGACCAATCCTTACAGCGGCACCAATGGCACGCTTCAGTTTGCCGGCAGCGGGACGGACAGTTGCAACTGTTCTACTCCTATGAATACATACCACGGCGACTGGGGTCCACGTCTGGGCCTGGCCTATGCGGTTGACAATAAGACCGTCATCCGCGCAGCCTATGGCATCTATTACGCGCATGGCGGTGGCACCTCCGGCGGAAATAACATATTGCCGACCACCACCATGTTGCTTGGCCTCTCGGCCGCGCCAAATCCGAAAAGTCCCGGCGCTTCGCTTCCGGCCTTCTACCTGAACGGTAACCAAACTGCTTTCTCAGGCGATTCTTCAACCACTGCTGTCCATGGCCTTTCCAACGACCCGAACAACACGAACTTTGGAGGTCCGGGATATTCCGTTACCGCGCCTGGAACCACGACAGTCAACCCCGGCTACGGAACCATTTACTCCTCAGCGTCCGTGGCCCCCAACAATGTTTCCTCCACACTGTCCTATCTCGATCCCAAGTATGGCGGCCGCACGCCGACTTTCGAGGGGTGGTCTGTTGGCTTCCAACGGCTGCTGACCAAGGACATCACTCTTACGGTGAGCTACGTAGGCAACCAGGGACACTTCCTGTTGCCAAGCGGCGCTGCGCGCGGCTATTGGCAAAACCAGTTGGATCCGCAATACCTGGCCCTGGGCAGTAACGCTCTAGCTGCAAAGACGGCGAGCAGCATGCCGGGCGGCGCATGGACCTACCCGACCTTCAACAACACGGTCGCACAGGATCTGGTGGCGTTTCCGCAGTATAGCGGTATCACCGATCAGGTTGATTCGGTCGGCAACGCGAACTATAACTCGCTGCAAGTTACCGCCAACCAGCGGCTTGCTCATGGCCTAGCCTTCACGCTGAGCTACACCTTCAGCAAGACGATCGACGACATCGGAACCTTCCGCTCCGGCTATGCCATCCCCGCGGGCGCATTGGCCAACAACCCCACCAAGTCGGTGCCGATCGACCGCATCGAACGTTCGCTCAGCACCCAGGATCAGCCTCAGAACCTCGTTGCCACCATGACTTACGATCTGCCCTTTGGCAAGGGGCACATTGGCGGCGGAAACGCCATTGTGAGCAATATCGTGGGCGGATGGCGTTTCGCCGGCGTCTACTCCTACGTTTCGGGAAATCCGCTTGCGATTACTGCGACCGGTTGCACCGCTCCGGGCCAAGGCACCTGTATGCCCGCCTACAACACGGCTTTCACTCCAGTCAACGCGGGAGGATATGCAGCACGCCAAAACGGCAAATGGGGCCAGGGCGCAACCAGAACGACTTTGGCTACGACTCAGTACATCAACCCTGCGGCATTCCTGGTGCCAACCGCGCTCTCAAACCCTAACTGCACAGCGACCGGAACACCGTCGCCGTGCTTGGGAATGGTGCTCGGCGACGTCTCCCGCACAGCCCCCTATGGGTTGCGTGGCCCCTCCAACTACGACATTGACGGCACCGTCCGCAGGACCTTCGATCTCTGGAAGGATGGGCGGGTAAAGTTCGTCTTTGAAGCGACTGTCTTCAACGCCGTCAACCACGTTTGGTTTGGTAGCCCGGCAACCACAGCGGACGGCGCGATCGGTTCGTCGGTGACTTCATCCAGCCCGTGCGTTGGCACTACGGGGGACTGCTCCCTGGGCACGATTGGCGGGCAGGCAAACAACGCGCGGCAGTTCCAATTTGCGGGGCACATCAACTTCTAAGACGCTCTCGCGTCTTAGTGCACCGGGAGGGGTTGGGAAACCAGCCCCTCCGCTTTTTTGCAGACTTGTTCCATACAATTAAGAAGTTATATGCGGCAAATTAGGAGTTCGGATGAAGATTGTTACTGGCTATGTGAGCTTGATATTGCTATCGGGGATGGCCGGCAGCGCGTGTGCAGCAGCGCGCACCGAAGTGCGCCCCTGGCCCGAGCGCGCGGCAAATGCGGCAATCGAGCGTTGGCCGGATGGCCGCCTTGTTCCCGCCGGTCAGCGCTGGGCCTGGAACTACGAACTGGGCACGCTGCTGGAAGGCATGGATGCGGTGTGGCTGAACACCTCCGATCCGCGCTATTACAAATACATCAAGAGCTCGGTCGATCAGTTTGTCACGCCCGATGGCGCCATCCCCACATGGAAGCCGGAAGAAAACCAGCTCGACAACATTCTGCTGGGGCGACAGCTTTTGCTTTTGTATGGCGTCACGCAGGATGCGCGCTACGCCAAGGCCGCTACGCTGCTTTATCAGCAGCTTATTCATCAGCCGCGCACCGCGTCAGGCAGCTTCTGGCATAAGCAAAAATATCCCAATCAGATGTGGCTCGACGGCCTCTACATGGCCGAGCCTTTCTATGCCGAATATGCGGCGACGTTTCATCATCCTGAAGCCTTCAGCGACATTACTCATCAATTTGCATTACTGAATGAGCACGCGCGCGACCCGAAGACGGGCCTGCTCTACCACGGATGGGATGAGTCGAAGCAGGAGCGCTGGGCCGATAAGCAGACCGGCCTATCCTCTCAGTTCTGGGCCAGAGGCATCGGCTGGGACATGATGGCATTGGTAGACACGCTGGCCTATTTTCCTGAAGACAATCCAGGTCGCAAGCAGTTGATTGCTGAGCTTGAGCAAGATGCCGCTGCGGTGGCGCGCTACCAGGACAGTGCGACAGGCCTCTGGTATCAGGTGCTCGACAAATCCGGGGCAAAGGGAAACTATCTTGAGTCATCCGCCTCCTGCATGTTTGTCTATGCGCTGGCGAGGGGCGTACGTCAAGGTTATCTTCCCCAACACTATCTCACCAACGCTGAGCGCGGATACAAAGGCATTCTGAATCGTTTTGTCGAGACTGGGACCGGCGATGAAGTCTCGCTCACCGGAACGGTGAAAGGCGTGGGCCTTGGCGGCGATCCGTATCGGGACGGTAGCTACTCTTATTACGTCGGCGAGAAGACGGCCACCAATGATCCCAAGGGAGTGGGCGCTTTTCTGCTGGCCAGCGCAGAGATTGAGAACGCCGCAAATGCGAGGTTGGGTCTGGGCAAAACGGTTTTGCTTGACGCCTGGTTCAATAGCCAGAAGCGGCAGGACGCATTCGGCCAGCAGGTTGCCTTCCACTACAAATGGAACGACCTGAGCAATAGCGGCTACTCTTTCTTCGGTCACATCTTCAACAACTTCGGCGCGGAAACGAAAACTCTCTATGCGGCGCCCACGCTCGCAACGCTTCGCCAGGCGCAAGTCTACATCATCGTTTCTCCTGATATTCCGGCGAAGAACCCGAACCCGCATTATATGCAGCCGGAAGACGCGGCGCAGATTGCGGAGTGGATCAAGGCCGGCGGCGTGCTGGTGATTATGGAAAACGATCCGGGGAACGCCGATTTGGAGCACATTAATCTAATGGCTGAGCAATTCGGCATCCATTTCAACAATGTGTTGCGCAATAAAGTGGACGGGAATAAGTTCGAGATGGGAAAGATTGCCATCGATGCCGCGGGCCCCATCTTCCGCGTTCCGCACACCATCTTCATGAAAGAGATCTGCACTATTGCTGTGAAATCCAACGCCAGAACAGTGCTTCGCGATAGCGGAGACATTCTGATGGCCACGGCGCATTACGGCAAAGGAACGGTCTTTGCCACGGTCGATCCATGGCTCTACAACGAATACACCGATGGCCGAAAGCTCCCTGCCGAGTATGACAACTACGCCGCCGGCAAAGAACTTGCCCGATGGATTCTCGCGCAGATTCCGCGCGAATATCCCAAGGCGAAACCCGCATCATCGAGCAACAGAACCAATGCTGCTCACAAGCATTAGCGCGACCCACTGCCGTTCTAATAGGAGACTTATGCGTTCACTTCTCAGTTTCTCGCTCTCTGCCCCGTCGTTGTTATGTTTTGTCCTGACCTTATCTGCTCAAGACACGCGCAAGGTCACCGAACCGCATATCCCCGCTGCCTGCGCCACGCTGAACGCAAGCATCGTGGCTGAACGCGGAGTGATCGCGCCTGAGGATGAGCAGAAATTGGATACCGAGCGCATCCAGCACGCCATCGATAACTGCGCTGCTGGCAAGGCTGTTGTGCTGCGCGCCAATGGGCTGAAGAATGTATTTCTGACCGGTCCCATCGCTTTGCGCGCCGGCGTAACACTGGTGGTGAATGCCAATACCGCGCTGGTGGCTTCGCGCGATCCGCGCCTGTATGATCTCGCGCCCGGCAGTTGCGGCATTGTCAGCGACCGTGGCCATGGGTGCAAGCCGCTGATTCTGGGCGATGGAGCAAGGGGCAGCGGCATCATGGGTTTGGGATCCATTGATGGCCGGGGCGGCGCCAAACTGCTGGGGCAAGATGTGACCTGGTGGGACCTGGCGCACCAAGCAAAGATTACCGACAAACAGCAAAGCGTGCCGGTGATGATTGTGTTGCGTCACGCAGATGATTTCACCATGTATAAGATCACGCTGCGGAACTCACCGAACTTCCATGTAGGCGTCAACGAAACGGACGGTTTCACCGCATGGGGTGTGAAGATCATGACGCCCAAGACCGCACGTAACACGGACGGCATCGATCCCGGTTCCTCGCGCAACGTGACCATCGCTTATTGTTCCATTCATACCGGAGACGACGACGTAGCGGTTAAATCTGGCAGAGGTGTGCCGTCCTCGAACATCTCCATCCTGCACAACCATTTCTATACCGGCCACGGCATGTCCATCGGCAGCGGAACCAGCGGCGGGGTTGATCACATGCTGGTTGACGACCTGACTATCGACGGCGCGGACAACGGCATTCGCATCAAGTCCGACCGCAGCCGCGGCGGCCTGGTGCACGATCTCCTCTATCGCGACGTTTGCATTCGCGATACGAAGAACCCGCTTGTCTTCACGCCGCTTTACACAACCTTCACCGGAGATCAGCTTCCTGTCTATCGGGATATCACACTCGAAAACGTACACGTGCTGACGGCAGGGAGTTACACCTTTCTCGGACTGGACTCGCAGCACAAACTCGGGTTGAAACTCGACAATGTATTTGCCGACGACCAGGCGCACTCATCTATGTTAATCAAGGACGCGGAGATAGTTATCGGCAGCAAGCGCGGCAATCTGGAACCCGGTGGAGACGATGTAACCGTGCAACAAACGCCCGGCTCAGCACCCGGCGCGCCACTGGCCTGCGAGACGCGCTTTGTTCCTTTCCCATCTCTTGCGACCGCTCCGGAGATGGCAGGGACGGTTCTTCCAGAAGATGAGACCTTGTATGTTGCGGCCGATGGAACGGGCGACTTTTACTCCATCCAGCGCGCGCTTGATGCGGCGCCGAAAGACGGAGCCCTGGTGCTGGTGGCACCCGGAACCTACCGCGAAGTGCTCACCATCGACAAGCCCAACATCCGCCTGCGCAGCGCAAACGGCGATGCTACCAAAACAGTGGTAGTGAATGATCGCAGCGCGGGAGCGAATGGCGGCACGCTTCACTCCGCCACCGCGAATGTGACGGCCGACAATTTTTTTGCGGAGAACATTACCTTCGAGAATGATTTCAACCGCACACACGCGCAGATTTTTGCCGGCTCACAGGCCCTGGCTTTGTTGACGACCGGCGACCGAGGCGTCTTCCACAATGTGCGCCTGCTGGGCAATCAGGACACGGTCTATGCAGGCAGCCGCAACTGCGCTCCCGACGGACAGAACTGCATTCCAGCGCGGCAGTATTTTTCCGGTTGTTACATTGCCGGAAACGTCGATTTTATCTTCGGAGATGGCAAAGCTGTCTTCGATCACTGCGAGATTCATAGCACCGCACATGACGGCGGATACATCACGGCTCAGGCAAAACACTATCTTGAGGAAGACTCTGGCTTCGTGCTCAACCAATGCAAGCTCACTGCCGATCCAGGCGTAACGAAGCCTGTCTATCTCGGCCGGCCCTGGCGTCCCTATGCCACGGTTGTTTTCCTTGATACGGAGATGGGCAGCTACATCGATCCGGCAGGCTGGCGCGAGTGGCATCCGGGAGAAACACATTCGATCGAAACCGTGTTCTATGCCGAATACAACTCCACCGGCCCCGGCGCGCGGCCAGACCAGCGCGATCCGCATACTCATTTTCTAACTCAAGAACAGGCCAGGCAGTTTGCGCCTTCTGTCTTTCTGCGCGGCGCAGATAACTGGGACCCTTTGCAACTCATCA
>Ga0224555_1001808_pt1 | contig 27663 bp, 27 predicted proteins | sample 714S23034metaG_FD_180687 | JGI IMG/M metagenome (GOLD analysis project Ga0224555, IMG submission 180687) | Peat soil microbial communities from Stordalen Mire, Sweden - 717 S2 30-34 | ecosystem: Environmental > Terrestrial > Soil > Wetlands > Peat | place: Sweden: Norrbotten County, Stordalen...
GCCCCCAGCCGCTGAACCCGTGCCCGCAGCCTGACATTCTTCAATTGCACACCCTTGAAATCCCTGATATTCTGTCTATGGTTTCGCTTGAAACCATTCGTGTGCGCCCGTAGCTCAGCTGGATAGAGCGACTGGCTACGAACCAGTAGGTCGGGAGTTCGACTCTCTCCGGGCGCACCATTTAAATAAAATAGAAACAATAACATACGAGATATTAGGAATCCCGCACCAAGCAGATTTTCAATCCGTGTCACTATGGTGTCACCGTTTCCAAACAGTCACTTGTCCAAAGGAAAAGGCCCCCAAGGGGCCTCTTGTGCTCTGATTGCAAAAACTGAGGGGCAAAAACCCACCCCCTATAAAATAGCCTTTTCGCAATCCAAATTGCACTTCGGGAAATTGAAAGTCCTTCATCCCGATGCCCTAGGACGAGCCGCTGAGAGCAGCGAGGCATTGGAGGTCACCGAAGTGCCAGTAACGCGTCCTAGGGCATCGAGGCCAAACAGCCACCTGCCCAAAGGAATAGGCCCTTAAAGGGGCCTTCTCAAGAATTATTGCAATTCTTGACAAACTGCTGGCTGGTGAGCGCCCGCTCAATATCAGCCAATTTCACCGTTGAGGCGTGGCTGAGCAAAAGAAGTTGCAGCACCAAGGTCCGTCTCCAGACCATGATCCGCGAGTCTGAGTTGGAAAAGGTTCTGGTGGACGGCGGGCAGTCCCCCGTCGCAAGCTGGCAACTCAAGTGATCCGGGAAACGAAATCCAGACGGCGACTGTCTATCAGCGGCTGATAATCAATAGAGTCTGGTTCGGACAAGCTGTTTCGCTCATCACGAAGGCACCGGTTCGACTTCGGGAAGGAAAGCAGGTTCAACGGTCTATAAATTGTCCGCAATCGATTGCAGCCCGTGGGTTTCCAGAGCTGCTTCGAGTACCTTGAGAGCCATCAATGGGTCGGACTGCCTTGATTGCAGGTCCCCCTTTCTTGTGCGGGTTCCGGCTTCATCCCTGAACGCCCCAGCCACGGCGTAAATATACTTGGCGCACCGTGGCGAAGCATCGAAATGATGCTGTAATGCTTTAGTAACTTGACCGGGAAGAGATTAGAGACTACCGCCGCATTCATTGCTTCACCTTTCCTCGGATCAAGTGGACAGCCTCTCGGAAACGAGGGGCTGTCGTGCATTTGGCATGTTGAAGAAATCGTTGCGCTCATTGATTGATTCTCAGGTAATATTCAACCGGGCCCCTTCATGGTTGATAGAAGATCTGAAGTGTAATCTCGTCGGTTGCCCCATAGTTGCCCCCAACCATACGGCGTTGCGCGGATTGTTGCGAACCAAATCTTGTCTTTGCTTCGACAGGTTACCGAAAAATATCTTTGAGGTGGTTCTGTATTGGTCACGTACCACGATCCGTTGTTAGCGTTTCAATCCGCACCCGGCATCGCTGCCGGGTGATGCGGCCGCTGTTATCACCGTCGAGACGTGGACAGGTGTTTCAATCCGCACCCGGCATCGCTGCCGGGGGATGCGCGCCTTGCGCCTCGCTCTGAGATCGGCATGGGTGTTTCAATCCGCACCCGGCATCGCTGCCGGGTGATGCCGATTCAGCGGCGGCAATACTCGCCGGGGGCCGGGTTTCAATCCGCACCCGGCATCGCTGCCGGGTGATGCAAGGAAGACAAAGAGATCGAGGGCGAGTTGAAAGTTTCAATCCGCACCCGGCATCGCTGCCGGGTGATGCCATGTTCCTCGACTCACTCACCAGCAGCCTGGGAGTTTCAATCCGCACCCGGCATCGCTGCCGGGTGATGCCCGTGATTGCCACCCACAAGGCTTTGACTGAGAAGTTTCAATCCGCACCCGGCATCGCTGCCGGGTGATGCGTGGCCAAAAAGCAGAACACTGGCGCCAAGCAGGTTTCAATCCGCACCCGGCATCGCTGCCGGGTGATGCGCGCAACTGGCCGAGGCGCGAAAGCTAATCAATGTTTCAATCCGCACCCGGCATCGCTGCCGGGTGATGCATTCCGGCATTCGAGTTGATGTCATGGATGCTGGTTTCAATCCGCACCCGGCATCGCTGCCGGGTGATGCAAAATCACGGCCTTGCCGGTCTCACGGTTCAGGCGTTTCAATCCGCACCCGGCATCGCTGCCGGGTGATGCGGCCGGCTGTCTGAGAGTGCGTGGCCCAGGCATTGTTTCAATCCGCACCCGGCATCGCTGCCGGGTGATGCGCCAACCGCCCGCAAACAGGATTGTCACAGCTTGTTTCAATCCGCACCCGGCATCGCTGCCGGGTGATGCGTTGTTCGGTCCAGCTAAGTTCCGCTGCCTCACTCGTTTCAATCCGCACCCGGCATCGCTGCCGGGTGATGCCTTGGTATCGCGGGCGCATCCACACGGTTGGGGTGTTTCAATCCGCACCCGGCATCGCTGCCGGGTGATGCCCGGCGCCAGAGAGCGGACGCTCGAGGAGGTATTGTTTCAATCCGCACCCGGCATCGCTGCCGGGTGATGCTGCGCTTGCGCTGCTCCTATACCCAACAAACCGAGTTTCAATCCGCACCCGGCATCGCTGCCGGGTGATGCATGACGGCGCGCAGCTCGTCCGCAGATGGATCAGTTTCAATCCGCACCCGGCATCGCTGCCGGGTGATGCTACGTGAGACAGCCCAGGACAATCGCCGCCAGCATGTTTCAATCCGCACCCGGCATCGCTGCCGGGTGATGCCGGAGCCGCAATACTCGCGTCGTGCCAGATTCCCTGTTTCAATCCGCACCCGGCATCGCTGCCGGGTGATGCGGAGGGTTGGTGCAGGCGCCTTAGACTGGGAAAGTTTCAATCCGCACCCGGCATCGCTGCCGGGTGATGCGGCGCAGAAAGGATTAACTACATGAGCCATGCGCGTTTCAATCCGCACCCGGCATCGCTGCCGGGTGATGCCTTGACCAGTTCTGCTGTTTCACAAGACATGAGCGTTTCAATCCGCACCCGGCATCGCTGCCGGGTGATGCGCTGGCGGTCAATGGCGGCGGCGCGATCGCGATCAAGTTTCAATCCGCACCCGGCATCGCTGCCGGGTGATGCTCTCTCACGGATTCTCGCATCGGCTTGCCGAACTGTTTCAATCCGCACCCGGCATCGCTGCCGGGTGATGCATGCCGGCCGGATCCACACGGCGGCGCCGGGCCGGTTTCAATCCGCACCCGGCATCGCTGCCGGGTGATGCGGCGGGTGACGGAGGAGAAAGCCATCCAGCATGTGTTTCAATCCGCACCCGGCATCGCTGCCGGGTGATGCGACTGCGGGAGCCTCCTGGCGGAGTATCTCATTGGTTTCAATCCGCACCCGGCATCGCTGCCGGGTGATGCTGTAACGACGACTTAGGATAACAACTGTACAAAGGTTTCAATCCGCACCCGGCATCGCTGCCGGGTGATGCACGTGAGACAGCCCAGGACAATCGCCGCCAGTATGTTTCAATCCGCACCCGGCATCGCTGCCGGGTGATGCCTACAGGGAAGAGGGGGTACCTGGGGTCCTGTTGGTTTCAATCCGCACCCGGCATCGCTGCCGGGTGATGCGAGTGCCAATAGTCGGTCCCTTCAGCTCAAAGTCGTTTCAATCCGCACCCGGCATCGCTGCCGGGTGATGCGATCGCCAAACGAGCGTGGGTGGCATCGTTGACGTTTCAATCCGCACCCGGCATCGCTGCCGGGTGATGCGCATCCCACCTTCGAATATCACGGGCGAACTCTGTGTTTCAATCCGCACCCGGCATCGCTGCCGGGTGATGCGCGAACGCAAAGGCAAGTTCGCTCAGGTATCCAGTTTCAATCCGCACCCGGCATCGCTGCCGGGTGATGCCGATCCAGGTGACTTGACCACGCTCGACAGCGTGTTTCAATCCGCACCCGGCATCGCTGCCGGGTGATGCGCGGCGTCTATGACTACACCGCTGGAATCTGGCTGTTTCAATCCGCACCCGGCATCGCTGCCGGGTGATGCGGCTTGCGGGTTGTTGTGGCGTGGCAGCACAGAGTGTTTCAATCCGCACCCGGCATCGCTGCCGGGTGATGCGAGGGCGTTGGTCCAGGCTGATAATCAGCGCTGAGTTTCAATCCGCACCCGGCATCGCTGCCGGGTGATGCCTGTGCGCGGAGTTGCCCGTGGTGGCGCTGTGCGCGTTTCAATCCGCACCCGGCATCGCTGCCGGGTGATGCGACGCAAATGGGCGTGCGCTATAATTCGGCCATGGTTTCAATCCGCACCCGGCATCGCTGCCGGGTGATGCCTGGCCGTGGGGCTCGCCGGGCACCTTCCTAGAAGTTTCAATCCGCACCCGGCATCGCTGCCGGGTGATGCGGGCCTGTCGATCTACGCTGGCGGCCTCCAGTTCGTTTCAATCCGCACCCGGCATCGCTGCCGGGTGATGCCCCCGGTGATGAGCCGGGGCGGACCTTTTCAAGCGTTTCAATCCGCACCCGGCATCGCTGCCGGGTGATGCGCGTGGAAAGCGGCTGGCTTACCTCATACGCTGCGTTTCAATCCGCACCCGGCATCGCTGCCGGGTGATGCTGCGCCTGGCGTGATATGCTGCTTTCGTTGCGCGTTTCAATCCGCACCCGGCATCGCTGCCGGGTGATGCCTACGACGATTGGAAACTTGAATCGCCTGAAGACGTTTCAATCCGCACCCGGCATCGCTGCCGGGTGATGCGCGGTATGGAGAATGAGAATGGACGCATCTATTGGTTTCAATCCGCACCCGGCATCGCTGCCGGGTGATGCGATCACCGCATCCGCAGGAAGCACTATAGCCTTGTTTCAATCCGCACCCGGCATCGCTGCCGGGTGATGCTCCGCGCTTGCAAATCCCTTCAGATCATGGCTGTTCCGCGAGGCAAGCGCGAACTCGCACTGCGGGAGGCATCGCTGGGAAAATCCAAAGCATGGTGCCGAAGCTATCTCATTGAGAATCATCAGGGTATACATGGCGCGAACCAAGCCGGTTTTGGCGGGAACTAGAGGTTCGCGCAGGCGGCTTAGACCACTAGCGGCCCGTCAAAATCGATTGCTTTGAATTTACCATATTCCTTCACAAATTGACTGGACGGCTCGGTGAGCCGGTATAGACGCAGACAATCTTCCAACTGGTCGATTTCCTCAAGCAGTGTCCGTTCGAGTTCTTCGAATTGCATCCGGTCTACGCGGCATTCAAAGACAGACTTCTGAACTCGTTGGCCAATGGCCTCGCAGGCTTTGGCCACGCGGCGCAAGCGCCTGCGTCCCTGGGGTGATTCGGTCGACACGTCGTAACAGACGAGGATAAGCATGGCTAACGTTCCAGGTAGGGCAGGTAGTCTTCGGCTTCACCGCGGATGACGCGCGCCAGAAGCCGGGCTTGGATCTGAGGCAGCAGCCCGATGGCCAGTTTTTGATCGAGTAGCGGGTGGGAGGTGAGTTCCTGTTTACGTTCCTGATAGGCGAGGATCAGCGATTTGCGCGCGGCGTCATGCAGTTGGACCGCGCCTCCAGGGCGCTCTTCAAAATCATCGGATTGGAGTTGCTTGCGATTGACCAGCGTCAGGGCCAGCCGATCGGCAAGGATGGAGCGGAACTCTTCCATCAAATCAAGGGCCAGAGCGGCACGGCCGGGACGCACGGTATGGAGATAGCCAAGCTGTGGGTCAAGTCCAACGGATTCGAGCGCGGTGCGGCAGTCATTCATCAACATGCTGTAGAGGAAGGAGAGCAGTGCGTTCATGCGATCCTGTGGAGGGCGTCTGCTGCGGCCATCCGGGGTGAATGCTGCACGCTGATCGTTGCGAATTAGGTAAGGAAACGCTGCAAAATAACGGCGTGCCGATTCGCCTTCAAGACCGCGTATAACATCGAGCGCGGGAGCAGATTCCAGATGGCGCAAATTGATGGCAAGAGCTTCGGCAGTGTCGCGCAGGCCTTCTGCATCGGCTTCCTCATTGGCGTCCCGTGCGCCCCGCAGCAGCACATAGCGGCTGTTCTTCAGCTTCCCTGCAATGCAGGCTTTGGCGTGAGCCAGTGCAAACTCCGGCGAGTTGCCATGTGCAAACTGTGCCTGGCGGAGCAGGATATTGCCGCTGATGGGGCCTTCAAGTCGGGCTTTGAAGCGGCCATTACGGTCGAGAAGAACCAGCGTCTTGCCTTCCTCGGCTAAGCGGCCCATGACGGCAGGCGAAACCAGCACATCGCCGAAGCAGACAACGCTACCTATGTGGTGCAAGGGAACGCGCAGGCGGGTTTCCTGTTCGACCTCAAAGCGAAGAGTGTCGTTGTCAAGATGCAGATAGCCGGGCAGGGTGAGATAGAGCGTATTGAGAAGAGTTTGCATCAGGCATTAATCCTCAACGCTGAACAGGTGCGCGCGCAAAGCCTGCCGCGTTGCCCTTCCGGCAAGCATCTGCGGTTGGCAGAGATCGATCAGCGAACATTCGCGGCAGCGGGCATCGTTAACGGCTGGAGGCATCTGTCCAGACTGAAGCATAGTGCGGATCGCAACAGCCGTGTCGGCCACAAGCTGGCGCAGTTGCGGCGTGATCGGAACCTCGCGCCTTCGGTGGCTGCTTGCGTGATAGATATCGCCAAGCGGAACGGGATGGCCGGTCATCTCTTCCAGGCAGAGTGCCTGTGCAGCCAGTTGAATGTCATCGTGCGTCCGCTGGCGACGCGGACCGTGCTTGTATTCGACGGGATACGGCGTACCGTCGGAGAGGAATTCGACGATGTCGGCCTTACCGATCAGGCCGAGCCGTTCACAGACCAGGGGCAGCGCCCGCTCGATGCGCACACGCGCTCGCAGTTCGTAGCCTTCGAGATCGACAAGCGTGTGGACAGCGTTGCCACGCGCCGTGTGCAGGTTGTCGGCGAAGCTCTGTTCTTCGTGAATCAGAGCACACTGGCGCGGGCAATAGCTGTAGTGTTGCAGCGCGGATAGCATGACGAAATCGTCCTGTTCCATGCCGTCTCCGAAGATTCGCGGGCCTGGCAAGCAGGCCCACGACGGGGTTACACGCCCAGGATTTGCAGTTCGACACCCTGAGGAAGATTTTCGCGGTTCACAGCTACGCCGTAGTCTTCAAAATCACGAGCGACTGAAATGCCGTCTTTCAACTCGGACTTTGGCTTGAGCTTTGGATCGATGCGCTTGAACAATGAGTGCGCTGGCGCGTTTCCGAGTTCACTGGCGTGCTTGAAGATATAGAGGCCGCGCGTGGCCATCTCACCGCGTGCCGCGGAACGGTCATGGTCGAACATGTTGACCAGCGCCTCCCAGAAGAGTTGAAGGTCTTCTTCGGAAAACCCGGTCTGCGCGGCAAGATGCGCGGAGACAAAACCGTGCGCCACATAGAGGCCGTAGGGTACGGTGAACTTGCGGCCCATGGTGCGATTGTCGCCGCTCTGTTTTTCCGCCTCTGCTTCGGTCGCCACGGCCATCCGCGTGATGGAGTGTTCGAGCGAAACGATTGGCTCAACGGAACGCCCAAAGGTCAATTGGACCGGCCCGCGCACCTGACCGCAATTTGGTGCAGACTTGAGTGACATGACGGCACCAAATGTTCTGATGTCATAGTAGTGCTCGCACATGTACTGCCTGCCTTGGACGACCTCTTCCTGCTTTGGCTTTCGCGATTTTGCCTGCTTGGTCGCGTCGCCCAGGAATTTGTGCATGGACGCCGAAATGGATTTATCCTTTTTCGCATCCTTCAACCACGTCTTGGTCTCTTCCTTGTCAAAATCCGAGTCAAGAATGAGACGTGACACCTCGTCTTCCTCTTTGACAGACAACCCAGTTGGCAATGAGGTTTCTTCAAATTCCGACAAGAGATTCGGTGGTATGACAACGCTGACTTCTTGTCCAAGCTCGATTCCCAAGGATTGAAACGCCTCTACATGCGCACGGCCTAGCACTGCCTTTTCGCGAATGTATATGCTGTGGGGTGAAGCGAAATTGTGCTTGAGAGAAACATAGTTGCGCACCTTGCGCTTGAGGCAAACGTCGGTCACGAGGCCGCGGCCAGTCTCCGCATCCACGCGCGGTAGGTTGCCCGCATCCGGATCGCCGTTGGGGTTGCCATCCTTCACATCAAACAACAGCACGAAATCATAGCGGTTCTTGAGCGCGGTCATGCTTGTTCTCCTTCTGCGGGTTCTTGCTTCTTGGCGTAGAACGCCTGTTTCTGGTGATAGTAGCCGATGGCAAAGCGGCCCTGATCGGAAATCGACAGGTGATTGGGAAAACCCTGGTTGCCGTCGATGGCATCGGCGATTTCTCCGATCAGCTTTTCGAGATTGACCGCCCGTCCACGGTTTTCGATCTTGGCTAGATGATGCTTGCTGAGCCTCATCAGGTTGGAGAAGACGGTGACCGGCGTCGAAGAAGCCGCGCCATAGAACCTGTCGCGAATGGTGGCGTTGAGTCCGGGGCTGGCCTCTTCCTGCACCTTTTCAAGCGCAGCGAACAGCCTTCCCAGGCGATAGCCGACGTTGGTGTTGGCGAGATCGAGTGACACGTGCAGTTCCTCCTCAGGTGCGGAATCGCCAGCGGGATTTGCCCGGCGGGTCTTGCGGTTGATGCAGGCCTTGATGAGCGCGGCGCGCGGGTAGTTCACCTTTCGCTCGGCGCGGATGCGGCGGAGGGCGCTCAGCAGCAGCGTCTCCGGATACGGCAGCCCGGAGAGAATCGCACGCATGGTGTCGCCGCCAAGGTTGGGTGGAATATTCTTGGACTCCTCCAGAAGGGCTGTGCTACGCAACAGCCTGGAGAGCGAAAGATACTGCGGTTCAAACGGCGCGTGATCGATGGCTATGTCGGAAAAATGACGAACGATCCGCTCAGAGAACTCCTTCACAGTACCTGTCATCCAGAAGCGGATGGAGATGCGCGCAGGATTTGGGGCTACTAAACCGAGGACAAAAAAACGTGCCGAATCTTCGCTGACGTTACGACTGCCTTGCTCAATCGATCGATACAGAGCTTTCACGGCAGGCGTGTTTGCGTCCGGATCGTCTTTGGGTGGTTCGTTCCAAAAACTGGCGAAGGAGCCTTCGAGTGGGTTTCCCTCGCTGGCCCAGAAAACGGTAGAGGCATCGCCTACCTGAATGCGCTGTGCTGAGTCCTTGCTCAGGAGATGATTCAGAGCGGTCGTATATGCAAACGCAGCCTGCTTGCTGACCGGCGCGTTCTCTCCTTGCTTCTCCTCTTTGCCATAAGACTCAAAAGCGCTCATATTAAAGGAGACAATGTTTGCGCCGAAAGTTCCGCCGCCTCGTACGCCGTTGATGGCTGGATGAAGACGCTCGATCTGCGCCTGTTCTCCAGTGACAAGACAGATGCCGAGTGGAGAGGACTCGGCCTTAGAATTAGGACGTGCAACTCCCGCTTGCAGTGCGGCAATCACTGCCACACGTTGGCAGGTCAGTTCATTGTCGGTGCGGAGTTGGAAGGAAAGTGCAGGTTTCGAGGTTTGAATTTCTTCCCATGATTGCGATTGTTTTAATTGTTCCCAAGGAATGTGATCAAGAAACCTCCTGACCGCACGTACTCCAGCATCGTCAGCGGGCAGATTGGTCAATAGCTCTCGAAAACTCTTGTGTTGTTTGGCTACTCGACCTGGCTTGTTCTTGCTATCCACGCCGAGCACGTATTCAGCATTACCCCAAAGCAGATTGGCCGCTACGTCCACGGACTTCTTCGCACCTTTAGGAACGAGATAAGAGCGTGCGCGTCTTTTCTTCCCCTCAGGGGTGCGGGTGTCTTCGATCTGTAGAAGCTTCCCATCCGAGTCCAAACGGATTACAAAATCGATCTCCTTTTGCTCGAAGCCCTCGGGGGCCAGGTCGCCGCCCTTACGCTCGTAGTATCGTGCCAGTTCCTGAAGGATCATCCCCGCACCTCCGCACTGTCCCACGACGGAATGTTCACCACGCCATCGTTCATGTGTGCGTGAAAGAAGCGTGGCTGCGGCGAGGCCAAATCGCTGAAGTCGAGATCGTAGAGCATCCAACCCAGATCCCGCTCCCCGCTCAACTCCTTCGGGATCGTTGCCGGTTCGGTTGCCGGATCAACGAGACGAAAGTCGCAGGCAAATTCTCGGCAGCCAAGATAGGGCTGGTTGATGCACTGTCCTTTGGCTGCGCGGCGCGCAAACATTTCGGCAAACTTTTGCGTGTTCTCTTCGGCGCCCGCTCTGCCGGTCAGAGAGAAACTTGCCGTAATGCGGTAGCGCACATCGCGCAGCAGAAGACTCGCTCGTTGCTGGCGCTCCTCTTCCACGTAGAGCGCGATAGCGCCAGAGCCGCGCTGCATGGCGCTCTTCATGTTGGCCGCGGAGAGCTTGCTGCCCACTTCATTGCGCCGGATCGTGGTCCAGCGAATGGGTGCGAGTACCTCAATCCTATCCGGCTGCCAACGAATCGCCGGTTTCCATAAAATGGATTCAAAGACGGCTCGCACCGCAGAGGGCGTGATAATGTCGTAACTCACCCGCTCGACCTTCATCTCCGGACGGGTAAAACAGGCAAAATCTCCGCTAATTTCTAAACAAAAGCGAGTAGGCATTGCGCCTCCTGACGGTTTCCGCAGGAAAACTTGGGAAGGAGAATTGAATCACCCCGGATGAGCCTTTACAACTGAAATATCGGCGGAGTCCATTGTTCAGCAATACAACTGCTCCGGATCGGGATTGCCGGTCTCCCCGGCGAGCAGGCCAAGATCGGGGTGGTAGGCCGTTTCGTTTTTCAAGATCCAGAGACCCGGCGCGAGGGTTTCAATGTCCCCGGCATTCGTGAGAGCCTTGAAATCGCGTTCGCTGACAGAAACAGTGAACCGCTGCAACTTGCGCAACAGCCAACGATCCAGTTCTCCAGAGCGCAACTGCGCGATGAGTGGTCGGCTATCGCGGCTGGAATTCTTCGGATTGGCGTACGGAACAATCACCGCAACGCTGCCATCTTCCTCGATCAACTGGAACTTCTCCGCCGCGGTACGAAACTGAATTTTGCACTGCGCTGCATCTTTCGTCAGCAGTTCTTTGATGCCGTGCTTATCCAGTCCGTCCTTGCCCACCTTGCTGTAATAGTGAGTGAAATAATGTCTGAATTGTTCCGGTGTCAGAGGATTCTCCGGGCGCTCATGCAGGATGATTTTGCAAGCATCTTCTCCGAAGCGCAGCAGGCCTTTTGGCGCTTGCTTGGGCGGAACAAAGACGAAGACCTTCCCCTTGTCTGCTTGCTTGCCCTCCCGGTTGCATCGCCCCGCCGCTTGCGCAATGGAGTCCAGGCCCGCCAGCGCGCGGTAGACGATTGGGAAATCCACATCGACCCCAGCCTCTATCAACTGAGTGCTCACCACGCGCACACTTTCGCCGTTCTTGAGCCGTCGTTTGATCTCGCCGATCACATAACTGCGATGCTCGCCACACATGAGCGCAGAGAGGTGGATGGTTCCTGCCGGCATACGGCGATGCAATTCCCGGCAATCGGCGCGCGTGTTGACGATAGCCAATACCGAAGGATGGCGCGCAATCCTGTCGGCAATCTCGTCCCAGCTACCGGGTGTGTTCCAATCTTCCGGAAGACTCACCGTCACGCGCTCCAGTTGTGCGTAAAGCTCCTCCGTCCCTGAAACGATCTCCGTGGCGTCGCCGGGACCGCGCAGCCATGTTATGCCGCAGCTATCCTTGCGCGTCTTCAGCGCCGGTTGCGTTGCCGTGCAGAGCACGAACGTGACCCCATAGTGTTCAATCAACAAGCGCATCACGTCCAGGATGGGTTGCAGGAACTCCGGCGGCAACAGTTGTGCTTCGTCCAGAATAATCACGCTGTTCACCAGATTGTGCAGTTTGCGGCAGCGACTGGTGCGCGCCGCAAAGAGTGACTCAAACAGTTGCACGTTGGTAGTCACGATGAGCGGAGCATCCCAGTTTTCCGCAGCCAGGCGGCTCTTCGACGTTTCCTTTTCCGAATCGAGATTGCTGTGGTGCTCTAGTACGGCGTCTCCGAATATCTCGCGGAAGACGTTGGCTGTCTGCTCGATGATGCTGGTGTATGGAATGGCGTATATGATGCGACACTTGCCATGATTTGGATGAAGTGCGTGTTCGAGCGCGAAGGCAAGGCTGGAAAGCGTCTTGCCGCCGCCGGTTGGCACAGTAAGCGTGTAGAGCCCCGGCCCTCCGGCACCTTTCTCCCGGCATTGCCGCAGCACATTGGCGCGGAGCCGGTTGATCGGCGAGGGCTCTGCCTTCTGCGTCATTGTCTCCATCGCCTCGTTGAATTGCGAGAGCAGCGTCGCCAGCTTGGGATAGCCTCCACGCTGTCTGCTCTGCCCCTTATCCATGAAGGCTTCCGTGTCCAGAAAGTCAGCATCCGTAAGGCAGGAAAAGAGCATACGTATCCACAAGTGCAACCCCTTGGCTCCGCCAAATGTGCCAGGATCAAAGACAGGCCGCGATGCCCTCAGTACCCACTCGGACGGGGAAACCTCCATCACCTGTCGGAGCAGACACTCCGACCGTCCTCTTAGCAAGCGGCTTTCAAGTGCGGCAGCGCCGGTTGCATCGCTGTACCAATCAGGTAGGCCTGCGTGATGGCCTGCAATTAGATACGCGAGTGGCAGCCCCAGGTCTGCAAGCTCTTCTTGGGCATGGAGAGCGCCCGCGCTGGAGTGATTGACTTTTCCTGGAGTGCCATCCACGAGGTGCGCTTCATAGCCACTGGCACCCCGAATGTATCGCTGAAAGGCCTCACTATATTTTCCAAGATCATGCCATTGACCAGCTAGCTTGCCCCATTCCGCTGCACCAAACTCCGCAGACATCTTCCCCGCCAAATCAGAGACGGCAGACAGATGTTCTTCAAGGGGATGGATCACCTGCGAATCGACTGGGTGAACATGCGCGATAGGTCTTAGTGTGTGCATTGGAATGAATTCAATACTACGCGTCGCCAGAACATTCTGCTGTTTGAGAACTGAAAAGGATTTATGGCGCGCAATACAGGGGTGGGTAAACGGCTTGCGAGCTTCGAATGCAGCGTTGGGAGACGTGCCGTTTCATTGCCTACCGTTCACACTCGCGCTCTCAACTATGCCGAGCGGCGCCCGGAACTCCCGTCACGTGCCTGCGGTCAGATTGATCTTGCTGAGGAGACTGGAATTCACGAAAACTATGTGTCGGACCTTGAGCAGGGTCGCAAAGAAGCCTGCTTGCGAACCTTGCAGACCATTGCGACAGCCTTCGATCTGACCGTCGCAGAGTTGTTCAAGACTGTCGGTTAAGCTCACAGCCACCGAAGTGCCAGCAACGCGTCCTAGGGCATCGAGGCCAAACAGCCACTTGCCCAAAGGGATAGGCCCTTGAAGGGGCCTTCTCTAGAATTAGGCAATTTCTTGACAAACTGCTGGCTGGTGAGCGCCCGCTCAATATCAGCCAATTTCACCGTTGAGGCGTGGCTGAGCAAGAAGAAATTGCAGCGCACCAAGGTTGGTCGCCGGACTATGGTACGCGAATCCCGTCTATAATTGGGCCGACTCCTGAAATTGAAATGGAAGGGCCAGTCGCTTCGATGGACACATGTGCGTGCGGAAATCCGGTTGACGGGAGCGGCGTTCAGTGTCGCCGCTGCGCTGCTCTTCAAGTGCTCGAACTTGGCGCGGATGCGACTGAAAGCGAGATCAAGGCGGCCTATCACGTGCTGGTCAAGGTGTGGCACCCGGACCGGTTCCAGAGCGACAAAGCACTGAAAGATGCCGCCGAGGCGAAGCTGAAGAATGTGAACTCCGCTTACGTATTTCTTTCTTCGGCGGCCGGCAGGGGAGGGCGATGGCAACGGACGGGACCCGCGTCTGCAAGCGCAGCACCGCAAAAGTCTTCGTCGAGAAGAGAGTCTACGGCAAAGCAGCCTCCAATGGGCAGTTCAAACCGGACAGGAGGCCCTATTCCAAGCGCCTTCGCCTGGTTGTTTCCGGCGCTCAAAATCGGCTTCAGGATTGCACTGGTGGCGATCGCGCTTCTGATGGCGCGCTATCTGTGGATCGCCTTCGACGTTCAGGACTCTACAAGCCAGGTAAGCGATGCATTCGGCAACAGCAAAGACACCGTGATGAAGGTGCTTGCGGGGCCGAAGAGAAGATTCCTGGCCGCGGTGGAGCAAGACTTGCAAAGATTGGATTTTAGAAGTCCGGCGCCCGGAGCATTACCGCAAGCGACGGAAATTCCGCCGGCAGCCGCAACGCAATCGGGGCAGACAGCACCCGCAAAGGCAGTTGGACGGCAGCCGGCGAAGGTTCAGGCCACGCCGCTCAAGCTCTATTCGTACATTACGGTCGGCTCAACCAGGGACGAAGTCCTCGAGCAACAGGGAGCGCCGACGGCATCCTCAGAAAACAAACTTGTCTATGGCAGTTCCGAGCTTTATTTAAAGGATGGCAGTGTAGTCGGCTGGAGAATCGACCCCCGGTCGCCGATCAAGGTCAAGCTCTGGCCGGAATCCTCGGTGGATCCAACCCTGGATCACTTTTCGGTCGGATCCTCCAAGGATGTTGTGCTTGTGGTTCAAGGCACCCCAACGGCATTCACCCAAGATGAATTCGAGTACGGCGGGTCCGCGGTGTATTTCCAGAACAACCGAGTCGTGAACTGGAAGAGCGACCCTTCGTCGATCCCGCTCCGGGCGAGACTCAACTAGAGGTCTTGGAGTGAAGAATGTGGTGTAAATGAGTCAAGTTTTCAAGCCGCGAGTTTTGCTTCCTCGACCCAGGTCTGCAGTTGCGTAAGGAGCGTGGCTGGCGCCAGATTGATCTTGCCGAGGAAACCGGAATTCACGAGAACTACGTATCGGAACTTGAGCAGGGTCGTAAGGAAATCTGCTTGCGCACATGGAAGACGATTGCGGAGGCGTTCGACCTGACGGTCGCACATTTGTTCAAGACCATCGGCTAGTTGCTGCACCACCACTGCCACCTCAGTCATCTCCCACCTCCTTGCCATTGATTGCTCCACACACTCGATCTCCAGGCCATTTCGTTTGAATCCAAATGAGAATCTGTGCTCAAAAGATCGTCATAAGAGCGCTTGCTGTGGCTTTTGAGGCTTGGTGGTCGGTAGTCGTCACGTAACGCATCGTGCTGCCAATCGACTTGTGCCCCAATTGTTGTTTCACCAAGGCGAGATTGACGTTGGCCGAAACCAAGTGACTGGCGAGCGAATGCTTTAGCGCGTGGGGATGTCGCTTCTCTGCCGGCAGCCCAGCTTCAGTGGCAATCGCCTTGAAGAGCCGGAAAAACTGAGTGCGATCAAGCCGTCCGCCCTTCTGGCTGGTGAACAGGTAGTCAGAGCCATCAGCCGGACGCTCTCTTAGCCATTCCCGGAGTGCCCGGTGCTCGTTCAAGAGCGGCTCCCCGCGATGTTCGGTCACCGCCTGTGTGGTACGGAGCGAGCCCTTCAGTCGTTCAACAACGATGCTGCCATTCTTCAAGTCAAGGTCATCAACTCGGAGGTTACAAACTTCTGAAGCTCGAAGGCCATGTTTGTAGGCCAGAACGATCATCGCCCATTCGCGACTGCCCTTGGCCTTTGCCGCCTTGAGCACCGATAGGACTTCAGTCGGTTCAAGGTATTGCATCGCCATTCCGTGTTGATTGCCGGTAGTTTGGGGTGACTGCATTGCGTTCCTTTCGAAAATGCAACTTTATGTTCAAAAACTGTGTTCCAGTTTGTTCAGTAAGTTGTTTGTTTTGCGATTGAGATATCCGATAAATGCAACAGAATGAGTAGTTTGTTGTATTCCGAGTGTTCTGATCCAAACTCCCACCCCCTTCATCTCCCACCACTTTGCAATTGATCGTGCTCTGCAATTGATTGCAACGACGACTCGATCTCCAGGCCGTCGTCACAACGGAATTTATCGATCCACTCATCTTCCGGGTCTACCCTGCCGTAGTGCGCAAATGCCCTGCACACGGCATACATGTGATTCCACATTCCCATGAACCTCACGTCCTCGCCAGCACTGTGCACGCCGTCGCAACACCATCCCGGAATTGGCTGCGGATTCCTCCATTTGTCCTTGGCCTTGTCGAGTAGCTCCATGACCTCGGCCGCGAATACGGGCTCCATCGTGTCGGCCACCGGGCTCTGCCCTCCCGCCATCATCCACGCGGCCTGGCACAGAAAATTGTTGTCGCCCGAAAGTGCCGACCTCGCACTCAAATGAACTTGTGCCAACCTTTCCGCCAACAGGTGCTGATGCTTCTTTGCCAAGGCCAGAATCAACTCCGCCTGTTTCGTACTGCTCAGCCTCGCGTGCGATAGCCCCATCACACCCGCCAATGCCATCGACTTGTTCCTCTCTTCGATCCCCTGCTCAATCAGCCTGGTCATGTTCTCCTGGCTATGGTCCCCTGCAAAGTGCAGAAGTTCACGCTCGCCAACCAACCCGCTGTAGATGTAGTCAGGTCCGCCTGACGCCGGGTGCCACCAATTCGGAATCTTGCAGATTCGCACCGCTTCCGCCGCAAGGTACAGCAAATCGGTGTCGCCCCTCGTGAGCGTGGAGAAGCGCTCGACCACCTTCTCCATTACAGCTACGGAATGACCGTCTTCTGCCGAACCGATTAGCAGACGCCGAGCAACCCGGAACCGGCTCGTTTTCTCTTTGAAGGAGTCCAGGTACACGAGCCAGTAAACTGCATCAGCGACCCTCCGGATTCGTAACGACTTCACAAGCCCGGACAGCGCCTGAGAAAAGGTAGGGTGAGATTGCGGAACAAACGGCCTCCGCTCGCTGTAGATCCCGAGCGCGTTGAGATGCTTGCAGGGCGGCCCAGGCATCATCCTGAAGGCTGGGCAGTCGCACGTCCTCCGATCAAGAGAGATGTTGTACCAGGTATTCCCGGTGAAGGATTTGAGGCGGATCATGTTGTTCTTCGTGGGCATCAGGCGGTTCCTAAGTTGTTTTGTTTCTATATGTTTAGATGATTTTGGACCTGAAAGGTTGCGCTTAAGCGCTTTATTATGCAGTAGTTAGCAAGGTTTTTTGAGTGGGTATAGCTATTTCGGAAAGCAGCTCGGAGGCGACTCTGAATTCGCAGAGGCTGCCAAACGGTTTGGCAAATCTCTGCAATCAATTGCACAGCCATCCATCCTTGTCAGCTTCCAGATTCCCGCTTAGCCGCCTCCAACCAGGAAAAGCTGGCCGCAGTCCGGCCTTCAACGAACGCACCGGGCTGGAGGCGGCACTGACATTATTACCTTGGAGAATTCTTAAACCCTGGCCGTTACAAATCTGCCCTCGATGAGCGCGTTGGCGATTTGGCGTAAACACACACCTGCTGTTGGTCTTACTGGATTCCTTGAGCAGAACCCGTTTGGCAGGACCATTTCTGATTGCAGCGTCGTACCCCTACGAACGTGAAGGACTGACGGGTTTATTGATGCGCTAGATATCTGAACCTCTGAAAAAATTGAGCCACTTCTTGACGACAAAGTGGCGCTCCTTTGCGCAACAACAAGCGGCTTGCATCCTTGGTCTTGAAGAAATTAACCGAGGAAATAGACTCGGGATCCCTCTTTCTCGCGGCTTCCCACGTTTTCCAGGCGGCTTTAGTTACCGCCTTCATTGCCCTGCGGGCCCCACGCTTATCGATTAGGCGCGTCCCAATTAGATCAAACGCCTTCTTGATTTGATCCACTGACAACCCTTTAAGTAGTCCATTGTTTGCGCCTGAGAGCCAATGCAACAGCCAGAACGAATGCCAAAATGCATGTCGCTGTCTGCGTTGCTGCTTCGTGCTGTCATATCCGAGGCTATATAGCAACTCGTTCAAGCGGTGAGAAAAATAGATTTTTGGAAAACGAGAATTCACTTTGGACTTCGACGGGAATAATTTGTCGTAGTTGCGATCCTCAAAGAGCTCATCCACACCGCGCTTCACCATCAACGGGCCACTTCCATCCTTTTCCTGAACGGCGGTCAGCAACTTTCCTAGTCCTGGAAGCGATGTTCTGGCAAATGATTTGAATCTCGTGTCGAATCTGTTTTCCCTCCACTCTCCTCGTTTTCGCTCGTAGAACACTTTCACTTCTCGAAATTTTCTCTGCAACGCAATCTGCTCGGGTTCATTGGAACGAAAGTCAAAAGATCGCACTCGGTTCTGCGTGTTCACACCCCTAATGATTCTCTGTAACCATTCGTCATCTTCAGGTGCCACTTGCGCACTCGTTCCACGCACAATTGCCCTGACGCAGACCTCAGCCGAGTTTCTAGCTCCGTCGCAGTGGCTTATCGCATATAGTGTTTGGGCTCCATTGATGACACTGGGATGCCTGAGAGTCGCCTTCTTCTTCGAGATGTTGAGTTCGTCACAAACGATCGTGAGCCCATTATGGAGGTACCAGAAATCCTGCGGTGCCTTCTCGTATGTGTTCCGAATGCTCCGGCCTATTCTGCCGGGAAGTTCAAAGCGAATATTGCGAGCCACAGCTCTCGCAACATCATTTTCTTTCAGATACTTTCTGAAATCCGAAACCTTGGTGTTAAACAGAAAAGACTTCACGCCACGATGCCCATCACTGTAAGGAATAAGTCTCTCTGCCGACAGAATCAGATCACGTGCGCGCGGCGTTTGGTCGCAACGAAAACGACGATAGAGGTCCAGAATAGCCTCGCCGTAAACGTATCCTTCGCGGGAAATTATCCTCCCCTCCTCGCTAGGTCGCCGTTTGTGGGTTGTGATGAGTCGGAATGCCTTCTTCTCCTGTATCCAGGTCCCCGCCTGCTCTAGTTGATCTTTCGCTTTTCGGTACTTTCCAGGGAGTCCAGTTGCCGCGGTCTTCAACCATTCATCAAACACATCTCCTCGACGGTAGAAAGCGTCAATGACTTGGTCAAATTCAGAGTATGCAGACTTCATCAGCAGTGTTTTGGAAAACTTTTCAGAAAACTTGGACTGGATCACTACAACCGGGGGGCGGTCCCCTGGCCGCCAAACGAGTGCATCGATGCCGTTATCGCCAGGCCCATCCGTAAAAGTAAAGTCGCGAGTGCCGAATTCCGCTTCGACGTACCATCCTATGAAGGCTTGGTGAAGATGTCCTTTGAAGTCCCGTTTTGCCCGTTCACAGATTTCGTCCAGGAATTCCTGTATCAGAATTGTTTCCGCGTCCATTTCTTACCCCGCGTAGCGCAAATTTGGTGAGGCTTAGATTTTACCTCTTTGTCTCCGCTGTTGATAACAGGCCAATGCGCGTTTCGAGAGCTGGCCGTCATGGGATTGGTCCCGCTAAGCGCCGATGCCGCTTGGAGCGTTTGTCAATCTCGTGCAATCAATTGCAGCGCCACCTAGCACCCCACGGGATCACGTTCCAATCGCCTGGACGGATTCCGGTTGTATTACCGGCTGCTCGTCAGTGACCGTGAGCGACGTCACGTCACGTCTGCATCGCCGACAATACATTCAGAAGAAGCAAGCAGAGGTCTCTCAGGCTTCTGGGCCCGTTCAGTGTAGGATGATCCCTTTGAGAGCAAGAGCCGCGATTTCGCCGCATTCATTTGAGCGGAACTCCAATCTGCACCGTCATCTAGATAGTTTTGAGGGGGAGTCATGGATCGTCTCGTTTCCGTTCTTTCCAGTGCTGCGCTTGCTTTTACCTGCTTGCCCGCCGCGGCGCAGGAGCAGGCAGCACCCCAAACCGCTCCATCCGCATATACCACCGTTAGCGGCCGCGTCACCTGCGGTGATACCAACCATCCGGCCCGCTTTGCCGCCGTGCTGCTGATCCCCGAAAAGCCGCAGCCCACCAAAACTCCCGATTGGGCGAACGTGAAGAACGAGAAGGACATGGCAAAGCTCCTCGCCAAGAACATGGCTCAAACGCGGAAGGGCACAGGGCTTTCCGCCGTCAGCACGATCGACGGCAGCTTCGAGATGCCCAAGGTTCCGGCCGGAACATACTACGTTGCCGCCGAGCTCAAGGGCTATCTTTCGCCGCTCTCAGCGCTCTCGACAGGAGAGAGGATGACTGGCGGAGAAGATGCAGTCAAAAAGATTCAGGCCCAGGCCGAGAAGATCGTCGTGCAGAATGCTCCGGTGCGTGTGGATGTGCGGCTGGAGCGCGGCGGCTCGATCAGCGGCGTGATTCGCTACGACGATGGCAACCCTGCCCCCGACGTGAAGGCCATCCGGATGGTCATGGAGGAGGATGGCAAATGGAAGGTGGATACTTTCAACCCGCTTATGCCCGCGACAACCACCGACGACCGCGGCCACTATCGGATCAGCGGCCTGCCCAAGGGCAAGTACGCCGTCAGGGCCGATCTGCCTACGAATCAATCGACCAGCGGTCTGGGTTCTGGATCGTTCGATATGCACCCTAACACCGGCGATGCCCTGGTCGTTTATTCCGGCGGGGTCTTACGCGAAAAAGATATAAAGCCGATCGAGGTCGGCGCCGGAGAGGACATTGATGGCGTCGATCTCGTCTTCCCAGTCGACAACCTGCATCTGGTCTCCGGCACGGTTACAGCCAGAGCGGATAACCACCCTCTCAACACCGGCTGGGTGAGTTTGAACGACGCTGAGACCAAGGCCGTGGTCCGCCACACTCAGATCGAGGAGGACGGCAGCTTCAAGTTCAACTACGTTCCTGAAGGCCAGTACCAATTGAGGACATCGCGCGCAGGCGACACGGACCAGAACGCTGCGGGAGACACATTTCAAATGATCAACCCCACGTTCCTGAAGAAGTACCAGGACGCGACCATCCCGATCAATGTAAAGGGAGACCAGACCGGCCTCGTGGTGCAATTGGCTGACCAGCCCGCCGCCGGGACACCGTCCAAGCCGCCCACGCCCTGACCCAAACGCCGATGCCGCTTGGAGTGTTTGTCAACGTCTGTGCAATCAATTGCAGAGCTCGTGCACAAGGTCCAGCACACGAACAGTTTGTCAAATGGCCATAACTGCTCGCCCTCCGGGCTGCCGGAGCCCATTTCAACACCCGCGCCTAAATGTTGGAAATTGTGCGGTCAGAGTCTATGTGCATCCTGCTGGTACAAGAGCATGATCTACAACCGCGAATGAACTCAATCCTGTCAGGGTAAGACCCCTTGCTCTCATGGATGGCTCGGTTGACGACACCGGTCGTCCCCCTCCATGGCCTCCTCCAAATAGCTGTAGTATCTACATCCCTAGTCTGATTTTTCCTACTCGTACTCTGTCCTTTTTTCCCCTCTCATTACTACACATCACTTGAAGTCGAAGCACTCCGCTGCCTTTAACTCGTCATTTAAATCTTCTGCGGTGATAACCCCCGCTTGAACCATCAACGCGAGTGCAACGTACCGATACTTCAGCAGGTAACCGACGTGAGGAGCATCCGGACGGCCAGGAGTTTTGGTCATGTCCATAACCTTGGTGGTGAATGCTTTCCAGTTTTCAATCGCGAAGTTCATCAACGTGCGAGATACGCCACCAGTAAATCTCAGCAGAGTTTTGATCTGTCCTACTTGCTGTCTTGTCAAGGGTTGAACAGGCTGTTGATTGTATGCGGCAACTCTATCCTGCCAGTGACTTGCTAGTTGAAGTTCTTTGACGGGCATGATCTATTCTCCTATGTGTTTCTTTCTAGACACGCGGCTTCGCCGCAAAGCAGTTTTGCGCTTACAGCGCACAGCGCACAAGTAGAAAGTTCATGAGCATCGGGCTGGTATTTGCAGTTCCCACTGCCCCGCTACGCGGCAATTAATCACTGTTGGCCTTCGGCCATTTGTTCACTTCGTGAACTTCCCTATTCACAGAGGGAGTTGAGCGGACTGATACCTCTACCAGGTATCAGCCACGATGTCCATTCACGTCGGTCGTATCGCCTACCCCTGCGTGAACAAAGATGCTCACCGCTGCTTTCGCATTGGCGCTCATCCCAGCTCACGCAGAGGCGCTGGTGATGTTCTGGCTCGCTTGTGTAGGCATCTCAGAGAGATGCCCGGTCTAACGATCTGAGCCACGGTTTCACAACCAGACTGTTCGACAAACCCACATTGGCTGTCTCACGTTGGTCAGGCTCTTTACATACTGCCCGACTTCCGCCGTCTGGTCCCGCTGGTGCGTCACAACCGCTCTACGACCGCCTGCCGTCACCGGCAGGATTCTACTGCAATTCTGTTTGTTCCTACTGCACCTTATTTATGCTCGCCGCCTCGATGTGAGGGGACGAGTCCGCCTCAACCACGACCGCAGCAGCTTTCGCACTGTGAACTGCCAACCGATTAGCATCATGCTTCATTCTTGCGCTTCTGGGAGCGATTTGTGGGGCCCTATTATCCATCCCTGAGGGATGTTAGTACCCGCCCCTCTGAGTATCGCGGGAGGGCCTTTTGGGGACTTAGGATGCCGCCTTTGCGACGCATTTGGTGAACCTCGTCCGGCTTGCCTTGCTTGTCCATCACTCCTTCGAATTCGCCCTGGCCTTGTCTCGTCAATCATTCGCATGAAATTGTTGTACTCGCCTTGGCGATGAATCGAGGGGTCGTTGTGCGTGTTAAACCCAAAGTACTCGAATTCCAATGACAGCATTACTGGCGCGCCGGTCGCCGCGTGCCTGGCCTTCGCCAAGGCCAGTACCGCCTTCTCCACGTCTGAACGCAGCTTGTCACCGACATTCGGTCCTAACCAGGTGCTACTCATAGCTTCACCTCTGAAAAGCTCCGCCGCTTTCTCGTAACGGACGGCGGCCGTTCGACTTCAATAAGCAAAACAGGTTCAACGGTCTATAAATTGTTTGCAGCCGATTGCAAAAACCGGGAGCGCTCGTCAGATGCCAATGCCGGAGTCCCCTCCAGAAACGCCGGGGCACGTTTCAACGTCCATACCGTCAATTGCTGGTGAAGATCTCAAAGCCAGCGTTCAGATATACCCCAACTCCGCTAGTCGTGCCAAAATCAAGCGCCAACCCTTTCTCTTCTCGTATACAGCTTTCTGCGCCATCGCTATGATTTCCTCTCCCGTCATTCCCTGGGCGGCATACTTCTGAGTTGTTCGGGGACAATATGGGCTTGGCCAATCAGACCAGTGCATCTTCAGCCCTTTGTACAAGAGATGTACATTATCGTTTCGATTCCGCTGCTTCTTCCTGCTGGGCACGAGGCGTAAATTCTCTGGCGAATAGTCCCCGTGGTCGTCAATCCGCTCAAACTCCAGACCCTTAAAATCCGTGTCAGTCTTCAGCGCCCAATCGATAAAGTCTTTTCTCGACGTAAACGTGAACTTTCCCTTTCCCTTGTGATCCTTTGACTGTTTGTGTGAATCACGATCACAGCGCCGCTTAATGCGGTCGTAATGGTCGCCAAGAATATCTGCCCGTGGGTCCCCCCCATGTTCCCGGTTTCTCTGGCAGGCACACGCTTTGGTATTTCCACTCAGCAGGCTGCCCACGTAATACCTTTTTTGCTTTTTGCAGTAGCTGCACATCGCATCGATAAATCGAATGCTTTTATCTCTCCTGCCTTTCTCTTTCCTGAAAGTGTTCTTCCAAATCTTTAGGCCATTCAGTTGCAACTGGTCTAGTTTTTTCTCCAGTCCCTGCGGCAAATCGAACTTCGGATACTGTGTTCCAGGTTGAAAGTTCAGACTCATTTCTTGTTTGCCTCGCGATTTCTCGGATTCCTCTTCTTCAACACCAATTCAATACTTCCCGGTTGCTTCTGAAGTACCCCTATGGCCTTCAAGGCGTGAGGAATACTGCTGTTTGCCCGTCAATAGAGAATCGGGTTTCGACTTCAAACAAGCAAAACAGGTTCAACGGTCTATACATTGTTTGCAGCCGATTGCACGGTAGGGAGTGTTCGTCAGTTGCCAATTTCTGGTCGCTCTCCTGGTAGGCCTGAGCGCGTCTCAGAGTTCATTTTGGAAATGCTAGTGGGCACTGCACTGATCTGAATCTTTGATGATCGTGCGTGTTGTACCTGGTCTAACATGGTTTTTGCCACGATTCACTCCTTGATGCCGTGTGCAAGTTTAAATGCTTCATATTTGGCCATGGACTTAGCCAGGGCTTCTTCCTTACTCATCTTTGGTTCTTCTACCTCTACTACCTCGGAATAACTCACCGAGGGTTCAGGTTCAAACTCCTTCGTCATTTGCTCAGGCAGCTTGACCACGGGCGCAATTGATCGTAAGTACAGGTCCCTGGCTACGAACACATTTGACAGCAGGTAACCCGTATCAGGCTCATAAGGTGGTTTTCCACCCTTACCCTTTTTGTCCCTTGCCTCGTTCACAAACACCGACCAGTTCCAAACCGCGTACTTTATAACCTGGGCTGTGAGTACACGGTCTCCAAGGCCCCTGGCCATCAGTTTCAGTTGTCCACATTCACGCCCCACAAGATTCTTCCGCGGGGTGCCGGTCATATCTGCAACCAGCGACTTCCACCATGCTGGCAGGTTTTGCGCCCCGACCTCGACCGCCGTGGTGTCTTTCTTGTGCTTCTGTTCTTCTATCTTCTCTTCTAGGTTCATTTTGTCCTTTTCCATTCCGGCTAAAACGGGCGAGGCTTCAGCCGAGCCGGGATTACTCTCTTCCGTAATCTCTGCCGTAGTCTTTGTATAAGAAACGGTGGATTCCACATGTTGGAAACTGTGGATTCCACAGGGTGTGGAGTGTGGATTTAACACTTTGGAAGTTGTGGATTCCACATGTTGGGAAATCTGACTGATAAGCTCAAAATACCGCTCGTGGACTAAGCGAACATGTAGCTGCCTAATGTTCGCAAACTTCCACACCCGGCACTCGATCAAACCCAATGACTGCAACCTGGGCAACGCCCGTCTAATTTCGTTCTCAGTCAATCTGGTCTCTACCATCCAGGCTTCTTTGGTTTTCGCTATCCAATACGTGCCATCCTTACATACTGACATGCGGAGGCAACCGTCTTCTGATAGCTTATGCCAATAGATAATCTGTGCTAGCAATCCTGCTGTTGCATAATCACCAGCAATATCAACATGCTCACGCCGGATACCCATTGGGGTCAATAGGCTTTCGATCTTCGTGAGCGTTTGCGAATTCTGAGTGTTTGAATCCATTTGCTATATCCTATGAAGGAATTGCGGTTGAACTGAGTTACAACGTGGACTATCATCCGGTGGAGATCACCCTCCAGATTTGTCCATCTGGTCAAGATTTAGGGGATGCAAGATATCCAACCCAATTGTGACCTTAGAAATGGTCTGGCGGACATAACAAACGGCCCTTCGAACTGCCAACGTAGACCACAATCGCATCACTCTCCTGGTCGGCGACATGGATGAAAACGTCGTAGTCCCTGGCCAGACGTTCGAATAGCGGATAGTGCCGAATAGCTCCCAAGATTCCAATTTCAACGACAGCATTACTGGCGCGCCGGTGGTCGCGTGCCCGGCCTTCGCCAAGGCGGGTGCTGCCTTCTCCAGGTCTAAACGCAGGTTGTTATTGACACTCGGCCCTACCCAGGTTGTGCTCATAACTTCACCTCTGAAAAGCTCCGCCGCTTTCTCGTAGCGAACGGCGGCCGTTCGACTTCAATAAGCAAAACAGGTTCAACGGTCTATAAATTGTTTGCAGTCAGCTGCAAAAACCGGGAGTGTTCGTCAGTTGCCAATTTCTGGTCGCTCTCCTGGTAGGCCTGAGTAGGTCTCGTGGCTTGACTGGCGGTTGGCCGGTTCGCTATCCACTGATCACCTTCCTTGAACACAGCCACTCACGCACAGAGTCGACACTGTATAAGATGGTGCGAACGACAACAATACGAGGAGGTCCCTCACCGTCGAAATGCCACCTGTCGATTGTCCGAACGCTCACCCCAAGATGCTGTGCAAGCTCATCGCGTCTCAGGTATCCGTCCAGGCCTAGCCGACCGTCGGTGGGGTCTTTTGGACCAAGGAGTGATGCGCTGGGTTCCTGCCTTTGAGCGTTCTGCATGGACATTTTTGCCCTCCGCGATGACCACTAAAGTCAGTATAATCAATCGGTTAGACCGTGTCAAGTGAATTGACGATCGAAGCCAATTGAAGACTCGACGGTTCTCAGGGCTGTTTTCCTACTGATTCTGTGCTTCTGGACTCATCCCCTTCGAATCGGTATAGATTTCGCCAAAGCGATTGGTTGCGGCCCTCAGTGCCTCGTCCTGCAAGTGGGCATACCTCATCGTTGTTTGCGCCATCGTGTGCCCTAGCAGTTTGCCGACTATTTGCAGGGTGACGCCATTAGATGCCAGATGGGAAGCAAAATTGTGCCGCAGATCGTGGATGCGGATCGTGGGGCGGAATTTCGTAATTGTGTGCCGCTTGCCCTTGACAGTGATTGTTTCCACCAGGCCAGCCTTTTTGCACGCTTGCACCCATGGCCGTCGTAATGTGGTCCGCGCCCCGCCTGTCGCTCCGGGGAATAGCGGCCCGGTTGGATTCACTGGCATCATGCTCTCAAGCAACTTGAGAGCGGGTGCGCTTAGTGGTATATGTTCTAGCTTTTTCTGTTTTGTGTGGTGACTCGGCTTTGTCCACCCCCCGCGCACCAAGTCAAATTCTTCCCATTCGGCCTTGAGCACTTCACCTTCCCTACTGCCGGTGAGCATCAGCAGCCGCAAAGCATTGGCCGCATTCTGGTCCGCGTAGGAGTCCAAGGCCTCCCGAAATCGCTGTAAATCTTCCACGGTTAACCAGCATTCGCGCTTGGCTTCGGGGAATGTCTCAATGCCGCGAGCGGGATTGTCTGTCCCCATTTTTTCCCTAATCGCGTAGTTGAACATCGCTGATAGCAGCTCCAGTACACGATTGGCCTGATACGGCGTCGCCTTCAATGAAGAATGCAGTTTTTCAATATCTTGTCTCACAATGGCCTTGAGGCGGAGTTTGCCAAGACTCGGGTTGATGATCCGGTTGATCATCCTCCGAGCATCCCGCAGACTATTTGGTCGCTTGCGGCTCTCCGCGTCCTTGATGTACTCAGCCGCCAGTTCCTCGACCGTTGGCGCCAGCCGGCTTTGGACGCGGTCTTCCATCGGGTCATAACCATCCCGAATTTGCACCCGGAATGCCTCGGCCCGTGCCCGTGCTGCATTCGCTGTCATCTCCGGGTGGCGGCCAATTGTGTAGCGCCTTCTCCGGCCAGCCACGTAGTAGTCGAGAATGAAGCTCGTAACTCCGGATGCGGTGATCCTCACGCCAAAGCCTGGCAGCTTATCATCCCAGTCGATGCGGTTTCCGGCCTCCGGTGCTTCCAGGTTCCTGATGCTCTTCTCACCTATTCGCTTTTTCATCGCCCCTCCATTTTGCAATCATTGCAAAATTCTTGACAAACGGTAAGCCTTTGTCACTGCTGTGTCACTACATGACACCGTACTTCTTGGTCCATGATCTCATTGTGGATTGAAGGTCTTTCCTTTGTCAAGGTATGCAGGTCTCAGTAAGCTATTTATAATCAATAGATAAATGGGCGTCTGCCGGGGAGTTTCGTGCGTTTCGGCTTATGTAAGTTCTCCCCCAAGTCGATAGAGCCACTGGCTACGAACCAGTAGGTCGGGAGTTCGACTCTCTCCGGGCGCACCATTCCTTCCTCAAGCTGCAGACTCATTCAGCCTTCAGAGCA